>Ga0209415_10015736_pt1 | contig 12232 bp, 13 predicted proteins | sample PeaSoiSIISIP2007_FD_187696 | JGI IMG/M metagenome (GOLD analysis project Ga0209415, IMG submission 187696) | Peat soil microbial communities from Weissenstadt, Germany - SII-SIP-2007 (SPAdes) (version 2) | ecosystem: Environmental > Terrestrial > Soil > Wetlands > Peat | place: Germany... | reverse complement strand
GCCCGACCGACAGCCCGACCGACAGCCCGACCGACAGCCCGACCGGCTGCCCGACCGACGGAGCGGTCGAGGCATCACCGACCGAGCGCTCGACCGGTCAGCTCTTGCGCTCCAGGATCACCACGGGAATGCGCCGGCTCGTGGCCTTTTCGTAGTCGGCGAACCCGGGGTACAGCGCCTTCTGCCGCTCCCAGATGGTGTCGCGCTCGTCGTCGCCGGCCACCCGGGCCACCACCGGCACCGTCTCGTTGCCGACCTCCACCACCGTCTGGGGATGGGCCACGAGGTTGTGGTACCAGTCGGGATTGGTGGGGGCGCCGGCCTTGGAGGCGAACACGGCCAGGTCGTCGCCCACCTGCTGGTACATGACCGGGCTCACCCGCTCGGTCCCCGACCGGGCCCCGGTGCTGTGCAGCAGCAGGAGCGGGGCGCCGGCGAACGGCCCGCCCACCTGACCGCCGTTGTGACGGAACTCGTCGATGATCTGCGCGTTGAAGTCGTTCACCTCGGGCATGAGCTCTCCTGTATCGGTCCCGGTCCTGGCCGGTGCAACGCTGCCGCCGGGCACGTCATTCCGACCCGCCGTCGGGTGCCACTCGCCGCAGCGCCACCAGCGTGGCGGCGATGACGGCGGCCGTGACGACATAGGGGACGGCATCGATCGTGGCCTGGGCCACGATGCCACTGGTGGCGGCGGCGGCCCCCTGGCCGGCGGCCCAGGCCAGGTTGCCGAGGCCGAAGGCGAGGCCGTGGTGCAGCCCCCGGCGGTCGGCCCCGTCGCCGATCATGGCCGCGGCGGGTACGAACAAGGTCCCGAAGGCCGGGAACCCCACCACGATCAGGGCCACGAGCACCCCGGCCGGCTGGAGCAGGGGGGCGAGGAGGGCCACCGCGGCCGCGATAAGGAGCGACAGCCGCACCGGCACCAGGCGTCCCCGCCGGTCCGACAGCCGGCCCACCACCGGGGCCAACACGGCTTCCACGGCGGCCGCCCCGAGGAAGGCGCCGGCGATCAGCGTCGCCCCCGCCCCCAGCCGGCTGAGGCGCAGCGGGGCCAGGACGTCCACCACCCCGAGAGCCAAGCCGGCCAGGAAGGTGAGCCACATCCCGGTGGCGAGCACGCGGTCGCCGAGGGCGGGGAGGGCGCCGCGCAGGGACCGGAGGCTCACGCCGTGCGGTGCGGGGACGAGGAGGCTCGCCCCGGCCAGGCACACGCCCGCCCCGGTGGCGGCGGCGAAGGCCGGTCCTGTCCCCACGTGGCTGGCCACAGCCCCCACGAGCGGGCCGAGCAGCGCCCCGCCCACGGCGGCGGAGAAGGCCGTGCCGAGCGCGGCGCCGCGCCGGTCGGCCGGGGCGGCCTCGACCAGCCAGGCCAGGCCCCCCGCCCAGGTGCATGCCCCGCCCACCCCCTGGACGAAGCGGGCCGTGTCGAGGACCGTGGCGCTGTGGCCGTAGCCGAAGACCAAGGTGGCGGCGCTCATGGCGACGAGGCCGACCAGGACGGCCGGACGCACGCCGAGTCGGGTGGCCGCCACCCCGCCGGGAACGGCACCCACCAGGGTGCCGAACGGGTAGGCCGCCACGAGAAGGCCGATCTGCGCCTTGGAGAGCCCGAGACCGTGCGCGTAGTGCGGCAGCAGCGGGGTGAGCGCGGTGAAGAACACCGTGTCGACGAGGACCACCGCGCTGACGAGCACGAGCAGCGTGGCCCGCATGGTCAGGAACCCCGGGGACCGTTGAGGCGGGCGAACATCTCCTTCTGCGACGAGTAGAGCGCGGGGAATTCGGCGTAGAGCCGGTCGTACACGGCTCCGGGAACGGGGTCGGGCTCGAAGCGGGACTCCACCGGGACGAGCCCGGCCACGTCCTCGAGGCCGAGGTGCCCGAGCGCCACCCCGGCGAACAGGGCCGCGCCCCGCAGGTTGGCATGCAGGGGGGCGGCCACGCGCTCGAGGGTCCGACCCATGACATCGGCGTGGATCTGGCACCACAGGTCGGACAGCGCGCCCCCGCCGATGACGCGCACCGGGTCGAGCCGGCGGTCGACGAACCGCTCCACCGCCTCGTGCAGCCACCGGCTGTTGTACGCCACCCCCTCGAGCACGGCACGGACCATGTGGGCGCGGGTGGTCCGAAGTGACAGGTTGTGGAACCCACCGCGGGCGTTGCGGTCATCGACGGGCGAGCGCTCGCCCGCCAGCCACGGGGTGAAGAGCACCCCGCCGCTGCCGGCCGGGGCCGTGGCCGCCAACGCCGTCAGGGCGTCGTAGTCCGGTGCGACGGCGTCGGTCAGGTTGTCGTCGGGGACCATCACGCTGTCGCGCAGCCACTGCAGGCACAGCCCGGCCGTGTCGTGGTTGTCGGCCACCAGGTAGCCGCCCCCGCCCAGGCCGGGAACCGAGGCGATCTGACGCCGGGCGTCGGTCTTCTTCATGGGCACGGGGCAGCTGATCCACGACGTGGAGCTGATGACGAGGTGGGCCTGGTAGTCGAGCACCGCCCCCGAGCCCACCGCCGCCGAGTGCAGGTCGGGCGTGCCCGCCACCACCGGCACGCCGGGCCGGAGCCCGATGTCGTCGGCCACCTCGGGTCGTACCGCGCCGATGACGGCGCCGGTGGGCACGAGGGGCGGAAGCTTGTCCAGGGGCACGCCCGCCGCCCTGACCAGCACGGCGTCGTAGACGAGCCGGTCGAGCCGGCGGTTGTCGGTCAGCCAGGCGGCGGTCATCGAAGCGTGGGAACCCGCCGCCACCCCGGTGAAGCGCATGGACAGGTAGTCGACGGGCTCGAGGTAGAGGCGGGCGGCGGCGGCGACGTCCGGTTCCTCGTGTTCGAGGTAGAGCATGTGCCCGATGGGGTCGGCACCGGCGGTGGAAGGCGCCCCCCCGGAGCGACGCACCCATCGCCACAGCGCCAGCGGCGAGTAGCCCGCCACGGGACCGCCCACCGCGGCCCGGGCCTGGCGCCCGCCCCGGCTGTCCATCCACATGAGGCACGGCCCGACGGGTCTGCCTTCCTCGTCGACGGGCACGGTGCTCGCCCACTGGCCGGTGCACGACACCGCCACCACGTCCTCGGGGCGCGCCACACCGCTGGCCAGGGCCCGCCGGGCGCCGTCCAGGGTCAGCCGCCACCACTCCTCGGCGTCCTGGATGGCGCCGCCCCCGGGCAGCAGGCGGGTGGCGACGGGGGCGTGGTCGCTCCAGGCGATGGCACCGCTCAACGACACGAGGCCGACCTTGGGCCCGCCGGTACCGAGGTCGACGGCGAGGACGAAGCGCTCGGGGCTCGGCGGGGACGCTGGCGTCACGCCCCGGCGGGGATCTGCTGGAAGCCGTCCATCATGTCGGCCATGACCGCCTTGATGAAGGCGTCCGCCTCGTCGGTCATCCCGCCCGCCACACCGCCGTAGACGGCACCCGAGTGCGGGGCGTCGTCGCGGTGGGCCGTGGCGTAGTCCACGGCGTCGGCCAGATCGGTGGCGAAGGCTTCCGCCACACCGGGCTGGGTCTGCGGCCGGGTGACCGCCATGTGCACGGCGTTCGGGTACTGCTGGCCGTTGAGGCGCCATCCGCGCAGGCGCATGAAGTCGTTGACGTGGTAGACGTCGAAGTGGTCGGAGGTGAAGCTGAAGAGGAACGTGGGCGATCCGAGGATGCGCAGCTCCGGGTGTGACTCCACCGCCGCCCGCATGACCTGGGCCGTTTCGAAGATACGCCGGGCGTGGTTGCGGTACCCGTCGCGTCCGTTGTGCACCATCGACGCCCACGTCGCCGCCAGCAGACCCCCCGAGCGCGAGCCCTCCATGCCGGGAGAGCAGTACTTGCCCCCGCTCCAGTCGGTGAGGAAGAAGTACTGGGCGTCGCGCAGCGACCGGTCCCGGAAGGTCAGCACCGACGTGCCCTTGAGGGCGTACCCGTACTTGTGGGTGTCGGCCGAGATGGTCGTCACGCCCGGGATGCGGTAGTCGAAGACGGGGACGGGGTAGCCGAGCTCCTGGCCGAACGGCAGGATGAAGCCCCCCAGGCACCCGTCGACGTGCAGGCCGACGCCGTGGGCGAGCGCCACCTCGGACAGCTCGGCGATGGGGTCGACGGTCCCGTAGCCGTAGTTGCAGGCCGAGCCGATGACGGCCACGGTCTGGTCGTCGACGTGCTCGTCGACCCATGCCACGTCGACGAGCGTCGTCACCGGGTCGACGGGGGCGCGCCGCAGCTCGATGCCGAACAGGTGGCAGGCCTTGTCGAAAGCCGGGTGGGCCGTCTCCGGCTTGATCACGTTGGGCCGGGTGACGCCGCGCTCCTGGCGGGCGTGCTCGCGGTAGGCGAGCATGGCGTGGGCGATGCTCCCCGTGCCCCCGGTGGTCACCAGGCCGGCGGGGGTGGTGGACGACACCGTCTCGCCGTGGAGCAGGTCCAGCGTCATGGCGATGATCTCGGCCTCGAACTTGGTCGAGCTGGGGCACATGTCGCGCTGCAGCGAGTTGACGTGGGCGTACAGCCCGAAGGCCTCGGTGAGGAAGCGGTAGTGGTCGTGGTCGCCGCAGTACATCGTCCCCGAGCACTTACCCGTCTCCCAGAAGGCGTCCTCCTCCTTGGCCATGGCATGGAGCTCGCCCAGGATCTCCTCCCGGGTCCGGCCCTGGGCGGGCAGCCGGCGGTTGACTTCGTAACGATCGGCGTAGGGGTAGGTGCTCATGCTGCGCTGCCCTCCCGGGCCAGGGCCGGCCGGCGGACGACCGGTACGGATGTCGACCAGCCACTGTACGACAGGGGTCGTCCCCTCCCCCACGGACCGTGGTCAGATGCTGGCCAGGGACGGTCGGTGGCGTCGGGGGGGCGGCTTGCCGGGACGGAGGGTGCGGGGTATCCGTCGTCGCCGAGCGCGATATCCATAGGATGCGTGTCGTCTGGGCGGCCATGCAGAACGGGGGCTCGTTTCGTGGCCAGGTACAAACCACGTGTCGTGTCGGTGAGGTCCACGTGTGATGTCTGACGAGACGTTGGTGCCCGATGAGCTCAACGAGGCGTCGCACGCGTACATCCGCGCCGTCGGGTCGCGGCTGCGCGTCGTGCGCCATCAGATCGGTCTATCCCTGCAGGCGGTCGAGTCGACGTCGAACCTCGAGTTCAAGGCGTCGGTGCTCGGCGCCTACGAGCGCGGCGAGCGGGCCATTTCGGTGTCGCGCCTGCAGCGGCTGGCCAAGCTCTACGGCGTGAGCGTCGACCAGCTCCTGCCACACGAGTCCGACGCCACGCGTTGGTGGGTGTCGGAGAAGGGCGAGTCACCGGGCGCCGGCGCACCGGTGCGCCCCGCCGCGCAGCCGTGGCAGAGCAGCGAGACCGTCACGATCGACCTGGCGCGCCTGCGCGACGTGAGCGGTCCCGAACGCGACCTGATCCGGCGGTTCATCAGCATGATCCAGGTACAGCGGCAGGACTTCAACGGCAACCTGATCACCATCCGGGCCAGCGACGTCCGGGCCATCGCCTGCCTGTTCGGCATGACGCCCGACGCCATGAGCCGGCGACTCGACGAGCTGAGCCTGCGCGTCAACCGCTGACGGGCGCGGGCGCACGCACCCCGTCGTACCGACGCCGCGTCGGCACCGACCGCCCTGGCGGGCGTCGGGAGTGCCCACTGCTCAGTGCCACGGCAGCCCCGAGCGCCGCTGCCAGTAGACGCCGGGGGGCTCGGCCATGGCCGCCAGCCCGGCCGCCTCCTGCGCCAGCGGGGAGTCCTCCGCCGGTGCCGAACCCAGAGCCGACGGGTGGGGGGACGCCTCCTCGACGGCGCGGAGGTCGGTGTCGAGCTGCCCGGGGTCGACGGCACCGCTCAGGACCACGTCTGCCCAGGGCTGGACCAGGGCGGCGGCGAAGGCCACCTGTTCGAGGCTCGCCCTGCGGCGCTCGGCCACCCGGGCCCCGGGGCCGGCGGCGGGGTCGTGAGCGGCGTCGGTGAGCCTCCCGTTGGCCAGGACCTCCTTGACGATCACGCCCCAGCCACGCTCGTGGGCGGCGGCCAGCGCGGCGCCGGCCGAGGGCTCGAGGAGGTTCCAGGTGGCCTGCACGGTCGAGAACGGGTTGGCCCCGTCCACATCGACCTCGAGGGCGCGGCGCACCACGTCGGCCTGGTGGGGGCCGCTCACCGTCAGTCCCACCGCCACCCCGGTGTGGCGCAGCCCGGCCAGGGCGCCCAGGACGGCGCGGTCGTCGAGCACGCCGCTTTCCGGGGTGGCCGAGTGCACCTGGTAGAGACCGAGGTGGGTGCCGAGCAGGGCCGTGGTCTCGGCATACTGCCGGTGGAACATGGCGAGGGAGTGGTCCTTCACCTCCTGCACGGCGCCGTCCATGCGCCAGTCCCCGGTGTAGCGGTAACCCCACTTCGAGCCGACGGTGATCGCCCCCGGTCCGATGTCGCGGGCGTCGAGCCACGAGGCCAGGAACTCCTCGGCCCGGCCGTAGGAGCGGGCGACGTCGACGTAGCGGATCCCGGCGGCGTAGGCGGCGTCGAGCATCCGGTGGCTGCGCTGTTCCATGATGGCGACGTCGCGATCGGGCCCGAGCTCGGCCGGGCGCCCGACGTTGATGTACGCCGGGCGACCGAGGGCGGCGAGGCCCAGGCCGACCGGCGTCACGACCAACCCGGTGGCCCCGAGGGTGGTGGTGCGGGGACCGGTGCCGGTCAGGGTGCGGCGTCCTCGGCGGGGTGCTCGACCACGGCGACCACCCGGGCGGCCATGAACCGGGCCGTGCGCACGGCCCGGCCCGACCGGGTCACCTCGGTCACCTCGACGGCGCCACGCGAGCTCGCCACCTCGACCCGGCGGCCGGCGCGCGTGGCCCGGATGTCGAATCGCTGCACGCCGTCACCAACGTCCACGACGACCTCGACCCGGTCACCTTTCACGGTGGCCATGGTAACGGGAGACCGGTGGACGGGCGTCGGGGCCCACCCCGGGACGGTCAGCGCGGCTGCGGCACGGCGTTGGCCGTGGCCACGCTGCCGAACCAACGGGCGCTCGGCTTGGGCCGGCGCTCGAAGGTGGTCCGGTCGACCGAGCACAGTCCCAGGGTGGGACCGAACCCCAGGTGCCATTCGAAGTTGTCGAGCAGGCTCCACACGAAGTAGCCGCGCACGTCCACGCCGTCGGCGATGCAGCGGTGCAGGCCCGCCAGCGCGGTGGCGATGAACTCGATGCGCTCGGTGTCGTCGGTGGTGGCGAGACCGTTCTCGGTCACGACGACCGGGATCCCGGTGTACGCCGCCGCCCGGCGCACGGTGTACTCCACCACCTGGGGCCAGAACTCGTAGCCCATCTGGGTGAGGCGGGTCCCGGGCGGAGGGTCGACCGGCCCGGTGGGGCCGAGCACGGTGCGCTCGTAGCACTGCACGCCGATGAAGTCGTCGCCGGCGGTGGCGTCGAGGAAGGTGTTCTCGAGGATCTGCTCGGCTGCGTCACGCGTGCCCTCGCCGCCCTCGCCTGCCACCAGCTCCTCCATGGACAGGGTCAGGCCGACCGGGAAGTCCCCGGGGCCCGACCGCAGGGCGTCCACCGCCAGGCGATGGGCGCGCACGAAAGCCTCGTTGACGGCGAAGTGGCGGCCCAGCTCGTCCTTCATGCCGGGCGGGTAGATCCCCACCGTGTACCCGAGCACGGCCACCACGTTCGGCTCGTTGATGGTGCAGGCCATGTCGATCAGGTCGCCGATGTGGTTCGTGGCGCGTTCGACGTAGCGGGCGAACCGTTCGGGCGCGTCGGGAGACTCCCACCCGCCGCGACCGGCCAACCACCCGGGGTTGGTGAAGTGGTGGAAGGTGACGACGGGGGAGACCCCTCGCTCGTGGCACTCGGCGCACATGCGCCGGTAGTGGTCGAGGGCGGCGATGGAGAACTCCCCGTCGGCCGGCTCGATCCTGCTCCACTCCAGCGAGAAGCGGTAGGCCCCCAGGCCGAGATCTGCCACCAGACCGACGTCCTCGTTCCAGCGGTGCCACGAGTCGCAGGCGTCGCCGCTCGACTCGACGCAACCGGAGGCGGGGTCGTGCTCCCAGGTCCACCAGTCGTTGTTGGTGTTGCCGCCCTCGATCTGGTGCGCGGAGGTGGCGGTTCCCCATATGAATCCCGTCGGGAATGCGAGGGGTGTCCCGATCGACGTCGGCTCGGTCATGGCCCAGCACGGTAGTGGGCCGCCGGTGCGCCCGCCCGTGGGCGCACGCGTGCCACCCCGGGAGCGCCGACCACCCGCCGGCGACGGCGTCGGGCCTCTACCCGCGTGCCGCCGAGGACGCCCGCGAGGCCAGGCCGGGGTCGCGCAGGAACCGGGCCATGTCGTCGAAGCCGTCGGCCGGACCGTGCCAGCGCAGGTCGTCCACCGACACCAGCAGCGACCGGTCGATGCGCAGCGTCGCCAGCCGGCGGAACAGCAGAGCCAGGTCCATGTCGTCGGCCAGCCGCGCCGCCAGCTTGGGGGCGGATCGCACCCGGCGGCGCACGTCCTCGTCCCATGCCGATGCGTCGGCCGGCACGGCTTCGAGGTGCTGGTAGTGCCCGAGCACCGCCGATGCCGACTGCTTCCCCCACCCGGGCAGGCCGGGGAACCCGTCGGCGCTGTCGCCCACGAGGGCCAACCAGTCGGGGATCGAGGCCGGCCCCACGCCGTAGCGAAGGCGCACGCCCTCCTCGTCGGTGACGATGTCCCGGCGCCGGTCGAGCTGGACCACCCGCGTCCCCCGGACGGACTGGGCCAGGTCCTTGTCGGGGGTGCACACCAGCACGGTTTCGACACCGGGGTCGTCGTCGGCCACAGCGGCGGCAGACGCCAGGGCGTCGTCCGCCTCGAGCTCGACCATGGGCCACACCACGACGCCGAGGGCCTCGAGCGCCGCCTCGAGCAGGGGGAACTGGGCCATGAGTACCTCCGGCACGCCCTCCCCGGTCTTGTACCCGGGCCACAGGTCGTTGCGGAACGACTCGATCACGTGGTCGGTGGCCACACCGACGTGCGTGGCGCCGGCCGACAGCATGGACAGCACCGAGGCCACCACGCCGCGCACGGCCCCGACCTCGCCACCGCCTTCGCCCTGGTGCGGAGGGGCACCGAAGAAGTGGCGGAACAGCTCGTAGGTGCCGTCGACGACGTGGACCTTCACGGCGTCCATCCTGGCAGGGCGCGGGCTACGGTGCCGCCCGCGCCGGCGGGGGACCGCGGGCGGCGATTGTCGCGCCGTGGCCGCGCCGCACTAGAAGAGACGTCGTGGACGACGCGACCGACGACGGCCCGGATCAGTTCCGCCAACGTCTGCTCGCCCTCGTCGGCCAGCCGGTGGGTTCGCACAGCGCGTCGGTCGCCCCGGACCCAGTGAACCAACCGATGATCCGGCACTGGGCGGCCGCCTTCGAGGACCACAATCCGGTGTACACCGACACGTCGTTCGCGGCCGGCTCGCGTTTCGGCGGCATCGTTGCCCCGCCGCTGATGCTCCAGACGTGGACCATGGCGACACCGAAGATCACCGGCATCGCCGAACGGGGCGGGTCACCGGTGGAGTCGGAGGGCACCGGCCCGCTGTCGGTGTTCGACGAGGCGGGGTTCGTGGGGACCCTGGCGTCGAACTCCGAATTCGAGATCGAGCGCTATCTGCGACTCGGCGAGGTGGTCTCGGCGTCGACGGTGATCGAGTCGATCTCCGACGAGAAGCAGACCCGGCTCGGTCCCGGGTACTTCGTGACGTGGGCGACCACCTATGTCGACGACGCCGGTGGCGTCGTTGGTCGGCAGCGGTTCCGCATCCTGAAGTTCAGGCCCCCGGGCGTGCCCGCATGAACCGACGTCTCCCGGCGGCGACGAGGGCGGCGGCGTCCGTTCCCCTGCTGTCGGAAGGAGGGGCGTGACGACCGCATCTTCCCCCGTCACCCTCGGCTGGGGTGACGTCGAGGTCGGTGACACGCTCCCGGCCCTCGTCATCGACGTGACCGCCACCGTCATCGTGGCCGGCGCCATCGCCACCCGGGACTTCATGCCCGTGCACCACGATCGCGCTTACGCCAATGCACAGGGCGCGCCCGACATCTTCATGAACATCCTCTCCGACACCGCCTACTGCAGCCGATTCCTCACCGACTGGGCCGGGCCCGGAGCCATGGTCAGGAAGCTCGCCATCCGTCTCGGAGTGCCGGTATTCCCCGGCTCGACGCTCACCTACACGGGCACGGTGAAGGGGAAGTCCCGGGTCGGCGAGGAAGGCATCGTCGAGGTCGAGCTGCAGGCCACCAACGACCTCGGTGCCCACGTCACCGGTACGGCGGTGCTCGGCCTGCCCGGGTAGGACGGACCTAACGGATCAGGCCGTGGCCCTTCTGGCAATGCGGGCCGCCCCAGTGCTCGACGATCTGCCCGTCCCGGATGCGCAGGATGGCGGTGCCGTTGATCGTCACCGCCTCACCCGAGGCCGGCACGTCGTAGAAGGGCGTTCCGGAGTGGGTGCCCTTGACCGTCCAGTGCGACACCACGAGGTCACCCGACTCGATGAGCAGGTCGACGGTGAACTCCATGTCGGGGAACGCCGACCGGGCCTGGCGCCACCACTGCTGCTCCTCGCCGCGCAGGTCGGTGCCGACCCGCTCCGGGCTCACCCGCTCGGTCACGTGGCTGTGGAAGTCCTCCGAGAAGAACTCGTAGACGGCCTCGCCGTCGCCGGACTCCATGGCTGCGCTGTACTTCCCGAGGACCCGAAGGTTCTCCGACATGTCGTCCCCCTTGTGTCATGGCGGGCCATTGCCGCCCGGCCCCGGCGTCAGCCGATCTTGAGGAGGTCCACCACGAAGACCAGCGTGTCGTCGGCGGCGATGCCCGCACCGGGCGACTGGCCCCCGTAGCCGAGGCTGGGGGGGATGATGAGCTCGCGCCGACCGCCGACCTGCATGCCCACGACGCCCTTGTCCCAGCCCGGGATGACCTGGCCCTCGCCCAGCGTGAATTGGAACGGCTGGGCCGTCCACGACGACTGGATCACCTTGCGCGCCGAGTAGGTGGCCAGCACGTACTGGACGGTGACGTTGTCACCGGCCTTGGCCGTCGCCCCCGTGCCCACGATGAGGTCGGTGCTCTCGAGCTGGGTGGGGGGGGCGCCGGTGGGCACGACCACGGTCGGGGCCTTCCCGGCGGTCCCGGCCGGAGAACGGTCCTGGGTGGGGATGGCGGCGATCGACGACGAGCCGCCGCCCCCGCCGGTCGACGAGGCGGTCGAGGTGGTGGTCGCACCCGTGGCCCCGGTCGTCGTCGTCCCGGCGCCGGCGGCGGTCGTGGCGGTCGTGGCGGGGGTGGAGCTGCCGCACCCGGCGAGCGCGAGAGCCGCTGCCGATACCACCACCACCGACCAGTTGCGGAGACGAGACATGAAACCGTGATCCTTTCCGACGAGGGGCGACCGCGCCCGGGGGAGCGATCCGGCGACAGACGGTAGCCGCCGAGGACCACCCACCACCATCAGGGGCTGTCCCGGTGGTCCGGGCCTACCGTGGGTCGCGGCGCAGGTACCACGTGTCCACGCCCAGGATCGTCTCGGTGCCCGCCACCTCGAACCCGAGGCCGACGTAGAAGCGCACGTTGCGCTCCTTGTCGGTCTCCAGCCAGGCCAGGCGTCCCCGCTCGTCGAGGTCGGCGCACAGGTGCCGCATCACTGCCCCACCGATGCCCCGCCCCTGGTAGCCCGGCTCGACGCCCACCGGTCCCACGTGCCAGTGCTCTTCGGGGGGGTCGGCGGCGGCCCAGTGGGCCCAGAACAGGCCGGCCCGCGCCGGGTCCCCCACGACGGGCACCGCCCCCACGTCGTCGCCGCGGGCACCGCCCGGCATGAAGGCCCCGATGCAGCCGCCGGGCGGGGCCACCCCGGCCGTGGCCAGCACGCAGCCCCCCGCTACCGCCCCGAACTGTGGCGAGGGCAGGATCTCGAAGAACGGCGCCAGTTCGCGGTGCAGTCCGACCAGGCCGTCGAGCAGGTCGGGCCCGTGGATGGCCACGGTGGTGGGGGAGTCGGCCAGCGCCCGGCACGCCACGGCGGCGGCGAGACTGCGTTCGCGGCGGGCCAGCGCCCGGACCTCGGTCGTCGTCACGGCTCCATATTGTCCGATCGTCATATTGTCCGATCGTCCGTCCGGCTCCCGCTCCCCGCTCAGCGCTCTCGACTCCCGATGCTCGGTGCTCGGTGCTCGGTGCTCGGTGCTCGGCGC
>Ga0209415_10015735_pt1 | contig 12232 bp, 9 predicted proteins | sample PeaSoiSIISIP2007_FD_187696 | JGI IMG/M metagenome (GOLD analysis project Ga0209415, IMG submission 187696) | Peat soil microbial communities from Weissenstadt, Germany - SII-SIP-2007 (SPAdes) (version 2) | ecosystem: Environmental > Terrestrial > Soil > Wetlands > Peat | place: Germany... | reverse complement strand
AGATCCACCTGCATGAAATGCATGGGATCGACATAGGGATTGCGTAATCTGATGGCGCGCTGCAAGGTCGGATCGCCGTCGAGCAGAGAACCGTAGCCGCGCAGCCGCAGCACCCGATCGACGGTGAGCGCGTACTCCCGACGGATCGCCTCGGCTTGTGAGCGCAGAGCATCGCCCGCGAGCGCGTCGTAATGGGCGGCGATCTGCGTATCGGTTCGCGCCAACATGGCCTCGACGTCGTCGAGCAGATGTGCGAAGAACGGCCATTGCACCGCCATCTCGCCGACGACCTGGGCGCCGTGCTCCTGCAACGCCGCCTCGAGGCCGCTGCCGAAACCGAACCAGCCCGGCAACATGTGGCGGCTTTGGGTCCAGGCGAATACCCACGGAATGGCGCGCAGCGAGCCGATGCCGTCGCCGCCGGCACGCGCCGCGGAACGCGAGCCGATGTGCATCCGCTCGATCACGTCGAGCGGCGTCGCGGCGCGAAAGAATTCGGCGAATTGCGCATTGTCGAAAACCAATTGGCGGTACGCGTCGAGGCTGCGGGCGGCGATCGTCTGCATGGCGGCAAGTTGCGCCTGCGCAATCGGCGGCCGGGTGCCGCTTCTCGCCGTCGCGAGCGCCACGGCCGAGAACGTCCGCTCCAACGTGCGCATGGCGATCGGCCGCAAGCCGTAGTTTTGTTTCACCACCTCCCCTTGCTCGGTCAAGCGTAAAACGCCGCGAATCGCGCCATCCGGCGCCGCTTCGACCAAGTGCTCGGTGCGACCCCCGCCGCGCGCCGGGGTGCCGCCGCGTCCGTGAAATATCGTGATGGTGACCCCGGTGTCGCCCGACGCCTCCAACAGCCGGTGTTGCGCGACCTGCAATGACCAGCGCGAGGCCGCGATACCGGCTTCCTTGTTGCTGTCGGAGTATCCGATCACCACCCATTGGCGATTGCCCCGCCCCGCGAGGTGCCGGCGATAGGCCGGTTCGTCATTCAGGCTGCGCAGCAACGCTCCGGCGTTTTCCAGCGAGCCGGTCGAATCGAGCAAGGGCACCACGTCGAGGGCACATTCGCCGGTGCGCTTGTCGATGACATCGGCCCAGCGTGCCAGGAGCAGCGCCGCGAGCACGTCCTCGGGACCCTCGGCGCCGCTCACGATGTATCCGCCGATGGCACGGTCCCCGATCCTGTGCTGCGCATGCACGATCGCCTCGAACACCCACAAGGTGCGCCTGCCGACCGCATCGAGCGGCGCCGTCGGACCTTGATCGCGAGCCAGCAGCTCGCGCAGTTGCCGCAGCCGCTCCGCGGGCGGGAGCGTCGGCCATTGCGGCATGCCAAGCCCTTGAGCGATCACCTCGTCGTGCACCTGCGCGAACTGGATCACGTCCAACGTGGCTAGGTGGAAACCGAAGGTGCGCACGCGGCGTATCAATCGGCGCACCAGAAAATATCCCGCGTGCCGCCCCCGATTGGCCGCGAGACTGTCGGCGGCGAGCTGCACGTCGGCCAACAATTCCTCGGGACTCTGGTAGGCATTGGGACTGCCTTCATAGCTCGCTTTGAGCCGCTGACCGATCTGGCCGAAGTAAATGCGGTACGGCATGCGGTCGTGGCGGGCGGGCGCGAGCGCCTGGGCTCCGGGCAGCAGCGCACTGTAGGCGTCGATGCGCTCGGCCAGCGCCGCGCTCACGCGCACGCGGCTGGCGCTTTGACTCAACGTCTCGGCGAGCTGCCCGCACTCCGTGTAGTAGCTCGAGACGATGAGTTGCCGATGCCGGCGCAGGGTTTCGCGAATGGTTTTGCCGTGAACGTCGGCGTTGCCGTCCATGTCGCTGCCAACCCACGACCCGAAGTGCAAAATACTCGGCACATCCAGCGATTCGACCGCCACCCCGTATGCACCGGCCACCGCCGCTTCGATCTCCTCGTAGAACAGCGGTACCACCCGGTACAGTATCTCGATCAGGTAGAAGAGCACATGCTCCCGGTCGTCGGCCACCGTCAAGCCCTCGCTCGGATGCTCTTCGGTCTGCCAGATGCTGGCGACCTCGAGGCGCACCCTCGCCCACAACGAGTCGAGCTCGGAACGGATCAAGGACGGATTGAGCCGTTCGAGCAAATCCTGCGCAATGCGTTGCTGCTTTCGCAAAATGGTGCGGCGGGTCGATTCGGTCGGATGCGCCGCGAACACCGGCTCGATGCTCATCGATGCGATCAATGCCAGCGTCTGCTCCAGAGACAGCCCCTCGCGCAGCAGGCGGGATATGCAATCGGCGATGCCGCCCGGCTGCGCCGTGCTCGAGTCGTTGAGGTATTGGCGGCGCCGGCGCACCCGGTGCACTTTCTCGGCGGTATTGACCGCTTGAAACCACAGAGAAAACGCGCGGGTGAGGTCCGTGGCGGACGAGGGTTCGCGGCCCGCGGTGCGGCCCTCGAGCTCCGAATCGGCGCTACCGGCGCCTTCGCGCCGCGCTATCGCCGCCCGGCGATCTCCCTCCACGATTTCGAAGAATTTATCGCCGCCTTGATCGCGTATCGTCTCGCCGACGATCGCGCCGAGAGCATGCACGTCCTCGCGCAGCTCGGTGTCCTTGATCGGAAATTGTATGTCTTCGCGGTACATGATTGCGCATCATACAATGCGCAAAGGAGCGCCGCGCGGCCTCAGCGGGGATTCAGCAGTACCGTGGTGTCGAAGCTCTCGTAGGAGGTCAGGACGCGCCGGTAGGCGGTGTGCACGATGCGCTCCGCGCTCTTATCCGCGCGAGCCCCGAGCAGCATTCGGATCATCACGTCATCCGCGGGCCGCGAGGTATCCTCGCTCAGAAGCTGGTAGTTGAAGCGCGCCAACCGCTGCATGAGCTCGTTGGAAAAGCGCAGGCGCGCGAGATCCTGGCCGTCGCCCGCTCCAACTTTGGCCTCTTCGGAGATTTCGGCGATCAAGCGCGTGATGAAGCGTGCCTTATCGAGCTGGCCCAGATCGCTGAAGAACTCGATTTCGGATTGAATGTTCATCCGGCCGGGAAGAAATCAATGGGTTTGGTTGCGGTCAATGTCGCTACATCCTTTGCCTCGAACTTGAACAGACGAATACGCGCGAGCAGCTTGTTTTCGAACTCCGCGTCGTTGAGCTCGCTTGACATGATGCGCGCCGCGGTGATGTCCCCGGAAGGCGCGATGGTCAATTCGACCACGACCTTGCCCTGCAAGGCGGGATTATCGCGCAAGGCGCGGGCATACATCGCATCGATGGCGCCTTTGTTCTTGGTGAACACCAGCGCGATTTCATCGGCGCTGCGCGAGGCCTTGCCGCTGCCGCCGGCGCGCGTGGCGCCCGCGTTACCCGACGCCAGCGTCGGATCCTTCACCTGCGTGGTGCGAATGCCGTTCAATGACCCGGATCCTGCCGCGAGTCCGCTGCTGGTGGGCGCGCTGATGCCGCCGCTGGTGCCTCCAGCCTTCGAAGTGATGATCGAGCGCTGCACCACGCTCACATCACCGGGATCGGTGGTCTTCGGCTGATTCTTGGCGAATTTATCGAGGTCGACATTCCGCAGCGCCGCCAAATCGTCCATGCTCGCAAGCAGGCCGCTCTTGGACGCCTTGACGCGCGGGTCCACCGGCTGCGGCACCGGCGTCGGCTTGGGCACCGCTTTCTCGAGCGCCTTCTCGGGCTTAGGCGGCGGCGGTGGCGGCGGGGGCGGCGGCGGCTCCATCACCAACTGCACGACTCTTTCGGGCAGGGAGTCGGTATTCACGACGCGCTCGTGGCGCGGCAAGAAGGGCATCAGCACCGCAATGATCGCGAAAGCGATCGTGAGATTGCGCAGAATGGCGCGAAAGCGCCGCTCCATCTCCTCCGACGGCGACCACGGCAGATCATAGCGCCGGTAATACGGCGCGAGAGTGGCGGCGGGGGCGCGCTGGGCGGGATTTGCGGCTGTCATAACTTTAAGTCGCCGCCCGCTCGCGCTCGATCACGGCGAAGGACACTTTGCCGTACTCGGCATCGCTGCATGTCAGCATGATCTTCTTCAGCAGGCTGTAGGGTGTCCCTTTGTCGCCCATGATCGTGACTTCGCGCTTGGAAATGTCGGTTTGCCGGGCGCCGCCCAGCATGCGCTCGTTCTGCGCCATCAAGGCGGCCTTGAGCGGCCCGAACACGGGCCCGGTATTGGCGGCGACATCCGCCACCGACCCGACCAGATTGCCGTCCACGTACACCGAATCCTTGGTCACCATCACCACTACCGCGGCGCTCGGCTTGCGGTCGGACAGCGACTGAGGAATCGAAATGTTCTTGGTATTAGGCAAAATATCCACTTCTGCGGTGTGCGCGAGCAGGAAGACCACCAGGATGGTCATCATGTCGATGAAGGGGACCAGCGCGTAGTGGCTCGCGCCGTGCCGGCGTTCGCGGTGACGCTTGATTCGGTACGGGGTCATGTGGGCGCGTCCGCGATGGCGATGTCGGGAAACAATTCGGCCTTGGAAAATGGCGCCACCGGCAGTTGGTATATGCGCACCGCATCCATGACCTGCACCAGCGTATCGTAGGACACCGCAGGGCCGGGCAGGATCGTCGCATCGGTCATCTGCGGAAATTGCGATTTGACCTGGCGCATGAACACCGACAAATTCCCCAAGTCATAGCCGCTCGCGGTGTTCTCGATCACCTTGAGCGGGCCCGAGTTGCGGTCGTTGACCAGAAGGTCGTTGGGCCGAATGATCACTTCGAGCTTGAGCCCCTTGGGCAGTTCGACCGGCGCGGTATTATTGGCCGGAAGATTCAGCTGCAATATGTTCGTCTTGGAAAACACCGCGGTAAAGATCAAGAAAAACACCAAGATCACCATCATGTCGATCATCGGCACGATGTTCAAATCGTCGCGCCCGTGGTGATAACGGGCGTGATTGCGTCGAACCAGGCGCGCGGACTTTGATTTCATGCGTTCTGTTGAATCCTTAAATCGTGCCGCGAGCGGCGGCGGGCGCGCGCGCTGGCGCGCCTTGCGGCGCCTGCGGTGCCGCTGCCGGTTCATGCGCTTGACGCTCGGTAATCGAATTGAGGAATTTCACCGAGGCGATCTCCAAGCTGTCGATCAGCGCGGTCGTCTTCGACTCGAGAAACATGTGCGACAACAGCAGCGTGATGGCGACGCCCAAGCCCGACGCCGTGTTGTTCATGGCAACCGAAATGGCGGCGGCCAGCAAGCTGGCCTTTTCCGCCGGATTCGCCGTCGCCACCGCGCTGAAGGCACCGATGAGGCCGGTGATGGTGCCGAGCAAGCCGATGAGCAGGGCGACGTTGGCGAGCGAGGACAGGAAATGGGTGCGCTTTTCGATGCGCGGAATGACTTCGAGCAGACTCTCGTCCATGGCCTTCTCGATGTCGTCGCGCCGGCGCGCGCTGACCACCCGGGCCACCCCATAATTCAGAATGGTGGCAATCGATGCCTTTGAATTTTGCGTTAATGCCACCACCTGTTTGAAATTGCCCGCGCTCATGGCCGGCACGAGCTTGTCCCACAGGGTGCGATTGCGAATGGTTTCGCGGGTCAGATACACATACCGTTCGATGGCGATCGACACCCCGACCACGAAAATCAAGGCGAGCGGATACAGGAACATCCCGCCGTCCTTGAAAAAATTGATGACCGAACTCGTGAAATTCATCTGCGCGCTCCTAAAATGATACCCACCCGCCTCCGACAGCCAATTGAACCAGATTTCGTAAAATCGGCTATGACTTACTTCTCACCCTGCTTCGCCGGCGATCGCGATGCACCATTTTGGGACGCATCCGCCTTCACGGCCTGGTAATAGATCACTTCGCGTTTGAACTCATCGCGATCCACGGGCGCCAGCGCCTCATCCAAGAGGCTGTTCATGGGCTTGCCCGACAGATCCCCGATATCGGATTTCTTCCACGGCACGATATACATGACCTTGGGCTGTTCGCGGTCGCCCGTCACGGTTGCCGTGCCCAATTCCATTCGATCGACGGCGGTGGATTTTGCAGCGGCACCGCCGGCGCGGGCCGCAGGTGCCGGCACCGCAGGTGCCGGCGCCGCAGCCGGCTTGGTCGGGCTGCGCGACGCCGCCGGCTCCGCCGGCTGCGATTCGGGCATGGTATCGGCGCGCGGCTCGCCCGCTTCCGCTTGCGCCGCATTTAACGATGGGGTTTGCTGAGCCGCGGCGCCTCCGGCCCATACCGTTACGAGAACCATCCATGCAAAGCCCTTGATTGTGACGGTCATGCAGGCTCCTTCGGTCCGGCGGGCGCGGCTGCGCCGACGCGTTTACGCAGCTCGATCACCCAGCCGGCGACTTGCTTGTTCTCGCCGGTGAGTGCGAGGTAGTGCTCGAACTGTTCGAGCGCCTTTTGCGGTTCGGAAAGATAGAGGTCGTAAAGCACGCCCAGGTTCAGGTACGCCGGGGCATAGTTCGGGTCGATGGCGATCGTGCGTTGATACGCCGCCTCGGCTTCGGCGAATTTGCCGAGTTTGCGTTCCGCGATGCCGAGCTCATTTTCGGCGATTGCGTTATTCGGGTTGCGCTCGAGCGCCGCTTTGAACGCCCCCTCCGCTTCGCCGTAGCGCGAATCGCGCATATATAAGAGACCGAGATTCAAGGACGGTCCGGCAAACTCGGGGTACGCCAGAGCGAGTTGCTTGAACTCCAGTTCCGCATCGCCGGTGCGGCCCGATTTCATCAGGTTCAGCGCTTGGGCATATTGCTCTTGCGCACGCGCGGGCACCGGTGCGGCAACTGCCGCAGCCGCCGCCGGGATCCCTGGCGCGGCGGTGCCGGGTACTGAGGTGCCTGCTGCTGCAGTCCCTGGCGCGGCGGTGCCGGAGGCCGTGACCGCGGCCGCCGGCGCAGCGGCACTGGCCGGCGGCGCCGGATGTGGCGGCGCGGGCCGCTGCGGCGCGCTGTGGCAGCCCGCGAGCGCGGCCAGGGCCACCAGGCTAACGAATCGATTCGACCAGCTGCTCACCGATTTCCACCTTGCCGTAACGGCCTGGATTGAGTTGCGCCAGCGCGGCAAAGCTCTTCTGCACCCACTCGTCATAGGTGCCGTCCTTGGTGCGCGCGATATTGACTTCATGCAATTTGATCGCCTTCTCCTCGAACGGAAAGGCCTGCTCCTCGAGCAGCACGTCGTATTGCTCCAATTCCTCCTTGGAAAGGTTCTTCGGCCGTTCCGAGCTCAGCAGATCCTTGGCCAATTGGCGGTACAACTCAGCGCTCTCGTAAGTCGCTGCGGTCGTCACCTCCGCCACCTGGTAATCGGCTGCTTGGGTGTACGCCTTCAGTGCCGCCTCCATGGCCTTGCGTTTCTCTGCCAGGGATTTCTTGAGCGGCGCCACGAGCTTGATGCGTATGAACTCCTCGCGTGCCGGAGCCGCGAGCGTCAATGTCGCCTTCGCGGCCAATGCCTTGCTGCGATCGGTGCGGGACGCGCCCGCCGCCCGGTCCGCCACGATGATTTCCCTGAGCCAATAATCGCGGCCGTTGATATCTCCGGACTTGCCGGCAATCACGCTCAATTTATTGCGCGCTTCCATCGCCGGATTCAGCGGCTGCGGGAAATGCTTCACGAAGGCCTCGAGCATGGCGCGCGACTTCGCTGCGTCCCCCGCCTTGTCATACAGGTCGGCCGCCTGCAGGATCGCCTCGCGCTGTACCTCCGGCGTCTCGCCCGGCGACTGCGCGATCCGCTCGAATTCCATGGCCGCCTGACCCGGATGGTTCGACTCGGCATAGGCGACCGCCAGCTTGCGCGTGACGTCGGGCTGCAGCGGGCTATCCGGAAAATTGCGCCGAAATCCCTCGAGCACCACGATGGCTCGGTCCCACTGCTTTGCCCCGATCAAGAGCGCCGCCGCATCGAAATCCGCGTTGGCGCGCACCTTCGAGGTGGGTGCCATGGTCGAAACGCGCAAGAAATCCTCGACCGCCGCGGCGCTGTCGCCGGCCTTGTTCTTCTGTTCTCCCTGCTTGTAGATCGATGCCGCAAGCCGCTCGACGATCGCGGGGCGCTCGGCATCGTTGGCCGGCATTAATGCCTGCGCATTGACATAGCCCGCCTCCGCCTTGTCGAAATAGCCTTGCTCGAAGTTCGAGTTCGCGATCACCGTCCAGGCGATGCGCTGTTTGGCTGCATCGACCGGAGGTTGGCGCGCGAGCAGCGTCTGCGCGGCGGCGATGGCGCGCGCATAGTCCTTCGCCGCATACAACTCTCCCGCGGCGCGCGTCAACACCTGCGCGCTTTCCGGATGCAGCGGAAAGGTCTGCGCAAACTTCAACGAGCTGTCGATTTCGCGGCTGTGAACCTTGGCCTTGGCGTCGCCGGACAGCGTTTCTTCCTCCTTGTCGTAGGCCACGATCGCCGCGTAGCCTGCCGCTGCCGCCTTCTCGTTTACGCCGTAGCCGTACGCCGTGTTCTCGTACTCCTGCGCGGCATCGAGATACGCCTTGCTCTCGAACAAGGTCTCGGCCAGCAGGAAATTGGTGAGCGCGGAATCCGGATCGTCCGGGAACGAGGTCAGATAGCTGCGATACCATTTCGCGGCCTCTTGGTAATCGGCCACATTCTTGGTGCGCTGCGCCTCGGCGTGATAGTACTGCGCCACGTCCTTCAGATTGGTCTTAAGTACGGCGACCACTTTCGGTTCGCCCTGCGGCGTGCGGCCCTGCCAATACGCGGTGCCGTAGCTGTAGTTTTCGACGAACTCCTTCTTGCCCTGCAGCACCAGCTGCGGGAATCCGCCCTTCGAATACGCTTCGATCGCCTGCATCTCCAAGAGCGGCGCCTTTTCATTGTTGCGATCCTGCGAAACGAACGCGCGATAGGTGTCGGCGGCGTCCGTGTAGCGCTCCTTCTCGATGTACAGATCGCCGAGGCGCGCATACAGCAGGTAATAATAGGGCCGCGGTGCGCGATGCCTCACGAACTCGTCGATCGTTTTCGGACCATCCGCATAGGAGAATGTGATGGACATGACGCGAAACGTGTCCTCGACCAATTCCCGGTTGGGGCGGCTCAGGGTGTCGATCTCGATCATTTGCTTCGAATCGTTTTTGGACACCAGCACCGAATCGAGCACGCCGGCGAAGGACTCCAGGCTGCGCTCGCTCTCGCCTTGTTTGAACAGGGACCATCCGTGCTTGTAGAGGCTTTGGTTGTAAAAGGCCGAGGCCGGTCCGAATTTGATGACCGCTTCGTAGGCCGACTGGGCGCCCGCATAGTCCTTGTTCGAGAACAGCAGTTCGCCGCGGCGAAATTGCGCCTCGTCGATGTAATGGCTGTGCGGATAGCTCGTCACGAGCCGATCGAGCGAGGCCATCGCCTTGTCCGGCTGCGCATTGAGCTCGTAAGCCCGCGCCAGCTGGTAGAGCACCGAGTCATTGCGCTCGTAGTTCGGATACGCCTTGAGCAAAGCGGAATACAGATGAATGGCCTCGGTGGCCCGCAGCCCCTCGTTGGTCACCAATTCGCGCTCGATGCGCTCCGATTCGGCGCTCTCCAGATTCAGATCGCCCAAGCGCCGCAGCGCCTCGGCGCGCAGCGCGGCATCGCCGGCGTTCAGATCGAGAAAGCGCCGATAGCTGTCCATGGTCTTGTTGCTGTCGATTCCCTGGGGCGGATCGGGACTGACGGCGACTTGTTGGCCCTCGAGATCCTTGATGGTCGCCGGTTGGTTCGACGCCGCGGCCGCCGCCGGCGCGAGCGCCCAACAGCCCACGGCGGCCAAGGCGGCTGCGCGGGATATTTCCTTGCGCGTCCGGCTCATGGATGCGCCTTCGGCTTCTCGCTCGTCGCTTTATCGTAGATCGCGGCCAGCTCGAAGCGCGCCTGAATCTGATAAGTCTCGATGCGCTGCTTCTGGCGCTCGAGCTCCTGGATCGCCAGTGCCTGAAGAAAGCGATTCTGCCGCTCGGACAGCGTCGCGAGGCGCTGTTGCAAATGGTCGATGCGCGCGCGGATTGCCGCGACCCGTGTCGCGAATTCCCCGGTGCCGGTGGGCACCGCGGCCCTCGCCTGCTTGACCAACACCGCGCGCTTTTGAGTTTCTATGAGCGAGGCCTCGAGCTCCTTCACCGCGCGCCGCTCGTTCCAAAGCCTCGCCTTGAAGCTCTCCGACAGGCGCCAGTACATGACTCCCTTCTCGAGGCGCCACTTGTCGCGCATGTCCCCCAAATCCGGGTCATCCGGATGCGCTGCGAGGTAGTCCTCGATTCTCTTCAGCCGGGCCCAGGTCTTTTGCTCCTCCGCCGTACCGAGTGCCGCCACGTCATTGGCTTTCTCGATTTCGTTGATCCGCGACTCGAAGTCGACTCGCTGCCGCGTCAGGGCATCGAGATCGGTGGCCGCCATCACCGCATCGGCCTTCGGCACTCGCTCGTCGTAGGCGTGCTGGCGGGTATCGAGCATGTCATCGTACGCCGACACGTCCTCGCGCCAATCCTCCAAGTTGCGGCTCATGAAATTGAGCTCACGATAATTCTTCAGGCCTTCCTGGAATTCGTTGCTGGCGAGCAGCTGATACAGGTAGCGCGACTCGGGGGCGTCGGGCAGCGTCTTGAGCTGCCAATACCACGTGAGCGTGTCTTTCTTGTCGTCGTTCAACAGGCGATCGAGCAGCTTGCCGCTGCGAATTTGCGCGATCGAATCGTCGATGTGTTTCGATTCGGCATCGAACGAGTCGATCGCCGAGTTGTAATATTCGGCGGCCTGGCCGCTCGCGCCCAGCTGATTGAAGGCATAGGGCACCGTGAGGTAGGACTCCTGCACGGCGGAATCGAGTAAATTGCGCTTGCGCAGCGCCATCCAGGGTACCAACGCGCGCTTGAACTCGCCGAGCGAGGAGTCCGCCCAACCGACGCCGAGAAGCGCCATGCTCGAGTAGGGGCCTTCCAGGCGCACTCGCTCCAGGATCGGCCGGGCCTCGGCGGCGCGCTGCGCCTGCAGCAGCGCGAAGCCCAACGCGAGATTCGCCTTATCCCGCAGCGACAGCAATTCCTCGTTCGCGGTCGCCATCCGCCCCACCCGGTCGAGGTAGCGCTTGGCATCGTTGAGCCTGCCCTTGCGGACCAAGGCGATGCCCAAATTGTACTGCGCGTACGCGGTCCAGTCGGGCGCCCCGTGCCAGCTGCCGAGCGCCGCGATGGCATCATCATCGCGCCCCTGCCGCAGCATGATCTGGGCGAGCAGCATGTAGCGCTCCGCGCTGATGCGCGGCTGGATCTTGTCCGACACCTGGCGCAGCGCCCGTTCCGATTCCTGCAGATAGCCGCGCTGGTACCAGACCTTCCCGAGATAGAACCACGCCTTGTTGCGCACCGCCTCGGAGGTTTTGCCCGCGAGCAGCGCATCGAAAATCCTGCCGGCCTCGACGTGCTCGCCCAACGACAGGTACAGCCCGCCGAGCAGCAATTCCGCCTCGCCTTGCGTGTTCGGCAGCCGGCCCAATTCCTGCGCCGCCAGCAGGCGGGTGATCGAATCGAAGTAATCGTCCTGATAGAAATAGAACAGCACGTCGCCGTACTGCAAATCCAGGACCTCGTGCGGCGGCAAACCATTCGGGTCCGGCTTGACGTTCTTGGCCGACACAGGCGCCTGCGGCAGCGCCAGCGCCAGCAGCAAGCCGCCGAGGGCAATCGGCCGAAGCGTAGAACTCATGCGCCGCACGTCATTCCCAGTCTTTAATCGTGAACTCTGGTTGGTGCTTCGAAGCCTTGTCGGTGATTTTCATTTCCAGATACTTCGCGCCCACACCCTTGTTGAAGGTGATGGTGGCGCCGCGTCTGTAATCGCGCTCGATCGGACCCTTGCCCGTGAAAAATGCCACGAGCTCGTGCTTGCCGACTTTCAGATTGCCGAGGTAGATTTGCTGCACGCCGCCCTTGAGCAGGGCGTCCGCCTCGCGAGCCGTGTACAGATAATTCTTCACTTCCTTGTTGTCTATTTTGACGGTGACCGAGTCCAGCGCGAAAAACGTTCCCACATCCATCGACACATAAAGCGCGACCTGCGTATTGGCGGGAAACAGCAGTTCCTCCTCGAGCACGAACAGGTCCTTGTTGAGTTCGATGATGTCCTTCTTGACGCCCTGCACTTCTTGATCCAGGGTCTTGAAATCGGCGGGCGGTGCGCCGGCGTCCGCGGCAGGCGTCTCGGGTGGCGCGGCGGTAGGAGCCGCGGATGCCGTGGTTGCGGGTGCCGTGGCT
>Ga0209415_10015734_pt1 | contig 12232 bp, 8 predicted proteins | sample PeaSoiSIISIP2007_FD_187696 | JGI IMG/M metagenome (GOLD analysis project Ga0209415, IMG submission 187696) | Peat soil microbial communities from Weissenstadt, Germany - SII-SIP-2007 (SPAdes) (version 2) | ecosystem: Environmental > Terrestrial > Soil > Wetlands > Peat | place: Germany... | reverse complement strand
CGTGATTTTGTACTTCGCAATGGTAGATCGCGACGCCGGGCGCGGCCGGCTCCTGATAGAGGAGGCGGGAGAGGTCGATCCCCTTGGCCTTCCAATGATTGATCGCCGGGGCCATGTCGATGCGGTCGACCCGGCCGATCATCTCGTCGAAGGTGCGAAAACCGAGTTGCGCCATCAATTCGCGCACTTCCTCGGCGACGAAGAAAAAGAAGTTGATGACGTGCTCGGGCTGGCCGGTGAAGCGCTGGCGCAACACCGGGTCTTGCGTGGCGATGCCGACCGGGCAGGTGTTGAGGTGGCATTTGCGCATCATGATGCAGCCGGCGGCAATCAGCGGCGCCGTCGCAAAGCCGAACTCGTCGGCCCCCAGCATCGCGCCGACGACGACATCGCGCCCGGTTCTCAAGCCGCCGTCGACCTGCACCGCGATCCGCCCGCGCAAGCCGTTGCGCACCAGCGTCTGCTGGGTTTCAGCGAGGCCGATCTCCCAGGGAGAGCCGGCGTGGGTGAGCGAAGTCAACGGGCTGGCGCCGGTACCGCCCTCGTAGCCGGCAATGGTCACATGGTCGGCGCGCGCCTTACTGACCCCCGCCGCGACCGTGCCGACCCCGACCTCGCTCACCAGCTTCACCGAAATCGCGGCTTGCGAGTTCGCGTTCTTCAGATCGTGGATCAATTGCGCCAGATCCTCGATCGAATAGATGTCGTGGTGCGGCGGTGGCGAGATCAGGCCCACCCCGGGGGTCGAATAGCGCACCCCGGCGATGATCTTGTCGACCTTGCGGCCGGGCAATTGGCCGCCCTCACCGGGCTTGGCGCCCTGCGCCATCTTGATCTGCAAGACATCCGAGTTGACGAGGTATTCGGTAGTGACGCCGAACCGGCCCGACGCCACCTGCTTGATCGCCGAGCGCATCGAATCGCCGTTGGGCAGCGGCTTGAAGCGCGAGGCTTCCTCGCCCCCCTCCCCGGTGTTCGACTTGCCGCCGATGCGATTCATCGCGATCGCCAGCGTGGTGTGCGCCTCGCGGCTGATCGAGCCAAAGCTCATCGCTCCGGTCGCGAAGCGCCGGACGATCGAGGCGGCCGGCTCCACTTCGTCGAGCGGCAAGGGCTGGTCGGCCAGGTGCAGGCGCATCAGCCCGCGGATCGTCAACAGGCGCTCGCTCTGGTCGTTGATCGTCTCGGCGAAGGCCTTGTAGTCGGCGAGCGAATTGCCGCGCACCGCATGCTGCAATTTGGCGACCGATTGCGGCGTCCACGCATGCGCCTCGCCGCGCAGGCGGAAACCGTAATCGCCGCCGAGATCGAGCATCTCGCGATAGAGCGGGTCGTCGCCATAGGCGCGGGCGTGGCGGACCAGCGCCTCCTCGGCGATGGCGCGAAGATCGGCGCCTTCGATCTGCGTCGCCGTACCGGTGAAGTATTGCTCGACAAACTCGCTGTTCAACCCCACCGCGTCGAAGATCTGCGCGCCGCAATAAGACTGGTAGGTCGAGATCCCCATCTTGGAGATGACCTTGAGGATGCCCTTGGCCAATGCCTTCAGATAGTTCTTCTGGACCGCTTCGGCCGACAACGGCAGCCCGTTCTCGGTGCGGATCTGCTCGACTGTGGCGAAGGCGAGGTAGGGGTTGATCGCCTCGGCGCCATAGCCGGCGAGCATGCAGAAATGATGGACCTCGCGGGCTTCGCCGGTCTCGACGACAATGCCGGTTTTGGTGCGCAAGCCCTGGCGAATGAGGTGATGATGCACCGCCGAGGTCGCGAGCAGCGCCGGGATCGGCACCCGCTCGGGCGACACCGCGCGATCGGAAAGGATGAGGATGTTGTGCCCCGCCTTGACCGCCGCGGTTGCCTCGTCCCACAGGCGGTCGAGCGCCGGCTCCATGCCCGCCGCGCCCTCGGCTGCCGGCCAAGTGATGTCGAGGGTGTCGGTCTTGAAGCGGCCGTCGATAAGGCGCTCGATATTGCGGATCTTGGCGAGATCGCCATCGGTCAGGATCGGCTGGGCGACTTCGAGCCGGTGGTGCGTGCCGACCTCGTGGCCGAGAAGGTTGGGGCGCGGCCCGATCATCGATATGAGAGACATCACCAATTCTTCGCGGATCGGATCGATCGGCGGGTTGGTGACCTGCGCGAAGTTCTGCTTGAAATAGTTGTAAAGGAGCTTTGGCCGGTTGGAGAACGCGGCGATCGGCGTGTCGGTGCCCATCGAACCCACCGGATCGTCGCCCTCGCGCGCCATCGGCTCCAAAAAGAACTGCAGATCCTCCTGGGTGTAGCCAAAGGCCTGCTGCTGGTCGAGCCGCTTGGAGGGATCGTTGGAGACCGCCGGGATCGCCGCCTCGGGCGCCTCGGGCAGGTCCTCGAGCTTGTATTGGGTCGCTTTCAGCCAGCGGGCGTAGGGATGCTCTGCGGCGAGCTTACGCTTGATCTCGGCATCGTCGATGATGCGGCCTTCCTCGAGGTCAATGAGCAGCATCTTGCCGGGCTGGAGCCGCCATTTGCGGGTGATGTTTTCTTCCGGCACCGGGAGGACGCCGGCTTCGGAGGCCATGATCACATGGTCGTCGTCGGTGATGATGTAGCGCGCAGGTCTCAGGCCGTTCCTATCGAGCGTCGCGCCGATCTGGCGCCCGTCGGTGAAGGCAATCGCCGCCGGCCCGTCCCACGGCTCCATCAGCGCCGCATGGTATTCGTAAAACGCGCGGCGCCGCGGGCCCATCAGCGGGTCGGACCAGGCTTCCGGGATCAGCATCATCATCGCGTGTGCCAACGAATAGCCGCCGCCGATGACGAGGAGTTCGAGAGCGTTGTCGATGCACGCCGTATCCGATTGGTCGGGCCCGATCAGCGGCACCATCTTTTCGAGGTCGGCGCCCAACAGTTCGGACGACATCGCCTGGCGGCGCGCGTGCATCCAGTTGACGTTGCCGCGCACCGTGTTGATCTCGCCGTTGTGGCAGATGAACCGGTAGGGGTGCGCGAGCCGCCAGCTCGGGAATGTGTTGGTCGAGAAGCGCTGATGAACGAGGGCGAGCGCCGAGACCGTCAGCGGGTTCCGCAAATCCTCGTAAAAGCTTTCCACTTGAGGGGCGAGGAGGAGGCCCTTGTAGACCACCGTGCGGGTCGAGAACGACGGCATGTAGAGATCGCGGATCGCCGGCAGGCGCTGCACCAGATCGCCGACGGTGTTGAGGATCTGCTTCCGGGCGGTCAGGATCTTCCGCTCAAAGGCATCCTGATCGGGGATGTCGGGGCCCGCTGCAACGATCGCCTGGGCGATCCACGGCATCGTCTCGATGACCCGAGCGCCGAGCCCGATCGTGTCGGTCGGAACATCGCGCCAGGCGAGGAGGGTCTGGCCCTCGGCGCGCAGGAACGCCTCGACGTGCTCCATCGCAACGCCGCGCGCCTTCTCGTCCCAGGGAAGAAAGCACATCGCGACGGCGTAGCGGCCGGGTGCCGGCAGCTCGATGCCGCGCCCGCCCGCCCAGTGGCGCAGCAGTTGATCGGGCATCTGGATCATGCAGCCGGCGCCGTCGCCCATCAGCGGGTCGGCGCCGACAGCGCCGCGATGGTCGAGGTTGACGAGGATCTGCAAGCCGCGGCGGATGATATCGTGCGACTTTCGGCCCTTGATATTCGCGACAAAGCCGACGCCGCAGGCATCGTGCTCGTTACGCGGATCGTAGAGGCCTTTTTCGCCTTGCGCTGTCATCCCGAAGTCGCTCTTTCACCCGCCCGAGGGCGCACCTTGCTCGTCGGCGGACGCGGGGTGCGATCCGCCATGGCGCAGTATGCATAAGTTAACGCGGGAACGCGAATCGAGTGTGCGCGAAATCCGGTTATTTTCCGCTGTCTGGGCCGTAAGTTTGGCGCTTTTCTAATCAGGCGGGACGCGCCGTGATCGTCGCCGCGATTGGCGGCGGTCGGCGTAGCGTCTGCAAGACGACGCAGTAGCGTTCGGTCAGCTTCAAGAGCGTGTCGATGCGCTCCTGCGGCTCCTCTGTGTCAAGGTCGAAGGTGAGGCGGATCGCCGCAAAGCCAACGGGAGCGGTGCGCTCGACCCCGAGCGTGCCGCGGAAGTCGAGGTCGCCCTCGACCCGCACCTGGCCGCCTCGCAAGCGAAACTCGAGCGCCGTCGCCACCGCCTTCAGCGTCACCCCGGCGCAGGCGACCAACGCCTCCAAGAGCATGTCGCCCGAGCACGCCTCGAGCCCCGACCCGCCGGTCGCCGGGTGCAGCCCGGCCTCAATGAGGGCACGTCCGGTCTCGACCTTGCAGGCGATGGCGCCCTCAGCGAGATCGCCTTGGGCTTTCAGGGTGACGAGCGCAGCCTCAGGATGCTCACGATACGTCGCCTTCAAGGGCGCCTGCAATTCGCGCAATGCCGTCGCATCCATCGCCTCACCCCCTTCCACCCGTCATCCCGACGAAAGTCGGGATTCATCCCCGCCATGGATACCGGCTTTCGCCGGCATGACAAGGATGGAAGCGCCGCCCCGCCTCTCTCGGTGATAAGCTGGGCGCAGTTGAACGAAAGGAAAGGCCAATGGGACCGCTGGAGGGGGTGAGGATCATCGAGCTGGCGGGGATCGGGCCGGCGCCGTTTTGCGCGATGCTGTTGTCGGACATGGGCGCGGAAGTCATCCGGGTCGACCGCGCCGCCAATGTCGGACACGACGTTGGCCGCGAGGGCGAGGACCCGCGCTTTGCGCTGTTACAGCGCGGCCGCCGCAACATCGCGGTCGATTTGAAGCATGCCGATGGGGTCGCGGCGACCTTGCGGCTGATCGACCGGGCCGACGCTCTCATCGAAGGGTTCCGCCCGGGCGTCATGGAGCGGCTCGGCCTGGGCCCGGGAATCTGCCTTCCGCGCAATCCGAGGCTCGTCTACGGGCGGATGACCGGGTGGGGCCAGGACGGTCCGATCGCCCACACCGCCGGGCACGACATCAACTATATCGCGCTCTCGGGCGTGCTCCACTCGATCGGAGAAGCGGGCGGCCCGCCGGTGCCGCCGTTGAACCTGGTCGGCGATTTCGGCGGCGGCGCGCTCTATCTGGCGATGGGTGTGCTGGCCGGCATTATCCGCGCGCGGTTGAGCGGCACAGGCCAGGTCGTCGACTGTTCGATGGTCGAGGGTTCGGCCTCCTTGATGATGATGATGTATGGGGCGCTGGCCGCCGGCGCGTGGCGCGAGGAACGGGCCCATAACCGCACCGACGGGGGGGCGCATTATTACGGCGTCTATCAGACCAAAGACGGTGAATACGTCTCGGTCGGATCGATCGAGCCGCAATTCTATCGGCTCCTCCTGAAGCATACCGGGCTCGACGGCGAGAGCCTGCCGCCACAGACCGACCGCGCCCAATGGCCCCACATGCGCGAGCGCCTGGCGGCGATCTTCAAACAGAAGACCCGCGCCGAATGGACCGAAATCATGGAACAGACCGACATCTGTTTCGCCCCGGTGTTGCGCATGTCGGAGGCGTTCACCCACCCGCACAACCGCCACCGCAACAGCTTTGTCGACGTCGACGGCATCCCTCAGCCCGCCCCGGCCCCGCGCTTCCTCGGCACCCCCTCCCAAGTCCAGCGCCCGCCCGCCCGGATCGGCGAACACACCGACGCGATCCTCAAGGATTGGGGCTTTTCGGCGGACGAGATCGCGCAGTTGCACCGCAGCGGCGCGGTAGCCTCGGCGAGGTGAGGCGCAGCACATGAGGCGGCGCAAGTTTGTCGCCCTTCTCGGCGGCGCGGCACTCGCGGGGCCCCGCTCCCCGCGCGCTCAGCAGAAGGCGATGCCGGTGATCGGCTTCCTTGCAAGCGCCTCGCCCGGCCTTTATGCACCGATTTTGGCCGCATTCCGCCAGGGATTGCGCGAAACCGGCTATGTCGAGGGCCAAAATGTGGCGATCGAATACCGCTGGGCGGAGGGAAGCTACGATCGGTTGCCCGCGTTGGCCGCCGACCTCGTCGCCCGCAAGGTCGATGTGATCGTGGCCAGCGGCGGCCTCACCCCGGCATTGGCGGCGAAGAGCGCAACCTCGACGATCCCGATTGTCTTTGGGGTTGGCATCGACCCGGTCGCTGGGGGCCTGGTCGTCAGCCTCGCCCGGCCGGGCGGCAACCTCACGGGCTTCAGCATCATCGCCGCCCAGCTGATGCCCAAACGGCTCGAACTGCTGACCGAGCTGGTTCCCCGGGCCAAGGTGATCGCCTTCCTCGTGAACCCTAACAATGCGGCTACCGAGCGTGCCGCGAGTTCCCTGGAGGAAGCGGCCCGCGCGAAGGGGGTGCGGATCGCCATCGTAAAAGCCGGCAGCGAAAGCGAGATCGACACCGCGTTCGCGACCCTCGTCCAACCGCAAGCCGGCGCGCTCGTCGTCGACGCCGACCCGTTCTTCAGCAGCCGGCGCGAGCAGCTCTTGGCGCTGGCATCGCGCGATGCCATTCCGGCGATCTATGCGTGGCGTGAATTCGCCGCGGCCGGCGGCCTGATCAGCTATGGACCGAGCCTCACCGCTGCCCCTCGCGAAGCCGGCATCTACGCCGGAAAGATCCTCAAAGGCGAGAAGCCCGCCGATTTGCCGGTCCAGCAGCCAACCACTTTCGAGCTGGTCGTCAACCTCAAGACCGCGCAAGCGCTCGGCCTCGCTATGCCGCAATCGATCCTGGCGCGAGCGGATGAGGTGATCGAGTAGCGGTTCGCCCGGCGCCGGCACGGGTTGACCCAGATCAAGGCGGCCTCGTTCGGGGCCGCTACCCTGCGGCAGTCGATCGCACTGCCTGAGGGACCCGCGATGACCAGCTCTGCCGCGATTGAAGTCGAACCACCCCTGCCCGCCCGCGGGTTGACCGCGCGCCTTGCCGAGCGCCTGCGCCTGTGGCGCCAGCATCGCCGCTGGATCGGCGACATGGCCAACGCCGCCGCGCTTGGCAGCCTCGACGACACGCTCAACGATGTCGGGATGACGCGGGCCGAGCTGGACGCGCTGATCGAGGCTTCGGCGGATGCGGGAACCCAGTTCGAGGCGCTGGCAGAGATGGCGCGGGTCGACCTGCACAAACTCGATCCGGCGGTGTTGCGCGAGGCGACATGGGTGTGCCGCCGATGCGAAACTCGGACGGCCTGCAAGCGATGGCTGCGCACCGGAGTATGGAGGAGTGGCACCGACATGCGCTGCCCCAACGCCGCGATCTTCCACCACTGAGGGCGCACTTCTCCCCGATGCGCGGCTGCCCGAAATGCGCTATGCTCGGCGCAACCGGTCAACCGCGCACCCGAGAGGAGTCGCCATGGATACCATCGAGAGAACCGCCCCGGCGCAATCCAAGCTCTTGGAAGAATTGCCGCTTCGCCTTCACCACAATGCCTATGTGGTCAAGGATCACGAGGCCAATCGGCGGTTCATCGAGGATCTGCTCGGGATTCCCCTGGTCGCCACCTGGTGCGAGAAGACCTTCCGCAGCGACCTCAACCGCGAGGTCGAGTTCTGCCATACCTTCTTCGCGCTGAAGGACGGCGGCGCGCTTGCATTCTTCCAGTTCGCCGATCCGGAGATGTACGAGCTGACCCAGGCGAAACAGCCGCCCAAGGTCGGCAGCCACTACCACATCGCGCTGAAGGCGAGCGACCAGACCTACGAAGAGCTGAAGGCCCGGCTCAACGCCGCCGGCGAGAAATTCCGCGAGACCGATCACGGCTATTGCAAGTCGATCTACACGACCTCACCCGACGGGATGATCCTCGAATTCACCTGCGATCCGCCCGATGTCGCCGAGATCGACGCATTGCGGCGCGCCGATGCGCATAGCGAGTTGGCGCGCTGGCTCGACGGCGACCACCGGGTCAACAATCAGCTGCGTCACCGCGAGAGCTAACCATTCGGCCGGGGCACTTGCTGGCTGCGCCGCCGGCCGCCGTCAACCTCGTCGAATAAGGCGCCCCGGAGTGCGGCTGAGGCTTGCGCTCGACCCGCCGCCCCGGCCACACTCCCCTTCCTGCAGCGTTACTCGTGACGGGTGGAGGATCGAGATGCGTGTCGGTTTCATCGGGCTCGGCATGATGGGCAAGGGCATGGCGGCCAATCTGCAGAAGGCCGGGCATCAGCTCACCGTCCATGACCTCAACCGCGCGGCGGCCGAGCCGTTTCTGGCGAAGGGCGCGGTCTGGGCCAACTCGCCGCGCCAGGTCGCCGAGGCGAGCGAAGTGGTGTTTACGTCGCTCCCCGTCCCTGCGGACGTTGAAGCGGTGGCGCTCGGGCCCAACGGCCTCATCGAGGGGATGAAGCCCGACACGGCGTTTTTCGACATGTCGACCAATTCGGTCGCGGTCGTGCGCAAGATCAACGCCGCCTTCGCCGAAAAGAACCTCTACATGCTCGATTCGCCCGTGAGCGGCGGTCCGGGCGGCGCGGCCAGCGGCAAGATGGCGATCTGGGTCGGCGGCGACGAGCAGCAGTTCGGCCGCCATAAGAGCGTCCTCGACGCGATGGGCGACCAGGCGCGCTATATCGGCCCGATCGGCGCCGGCACGATCGCCAAGCTCGTGCACAATTGCACCAGCGCGGTCATCGGCGTCGCACTCGCCGAAGTCATGACGATGGGAGTCAAGGCCGGCGTCGAGCCATTGGAATTGTGGGAGGCGGTGCGGCAGGGCGCGACCGGGCGGCAGCGCACCTTCGACCGGCTCGGCAAGTTCTTGAGCAGCACCTATGACCCGGCCGATTTCGCGCTGCGCCTCCTGCACAAGGATGTCTCGCTCGCGGTCGGGCTCGGACGCGAGGTCGGGGTGCCGATGCGGCTGGCCAATCTGGCGCTCGAAGAATTGACCGAGGCGATGAACCGCGGCTGGCAGCAGCGCGACAGCCGGGTCGGCGGGCTCCTCCAGGTCGAGCGCGCCAAGATCCCGCCGCTCAATGTCGACCCGGCGAAGATCCAGGCCGTACTCGACCGCGATCAGCAGAAATAGCAGATCCGGCGGGTCCCGCTCTCCGGCTCCCTAATCGGTGAGGGCGCGTTCGGGTGCGGTGAGCGGCAGCCCGAGATCGTGTGCGACCGCGGGATGGGTCAGGAAACCGCGGGCCGCATTGAGCCCGTTGCGCAGATGCGGATCGTCCGACAAGGCGCGCCGCCAGCCGCGATCGGCGATCGCCAGGACGAACGGCAGGGTCGCGTTGTTGAGCGCCACGGCGGAGGTGCGGGCGACCGCACCCGGCATGTTGGTGACGCAATAATGCACCACCCCGTCGTCGATAAAGGTCGGTGCGGCATGAGTGGTCGGCCGGCTGGTTTCGATGCAGCCACCCTGGTCGATCGAGATGTCGACGATGACCGAGCCCGGCTTCATCGCGTGCACCAATTCGCGGCTGACCAGCTTTGGCGCCGCCCCGCCCGGGACCAGGACCGCGCCGATCAGGAGGTCGGCGGTGACGACCTCGCGCTCGATCGTCTCGACGGTAGAGAACAGCGTATGCAGCTGCGAGCCGAACTGCAGGTCGAGCTCGTAGAGGCGCGGCAACGAGCGGTCGATCACGGTGACATAGGCCTCCGTTCCCATCGCCACGCGCGCCGCGTTGGTACCGGAAACCCCGCCGCCAAGGATCACCACCTTGGCCGAGGGGACGCCGGGCACGCCCCCCAGGAGGATCCCCATGCCGCCCTGTTCCTTTTCCAGGCAGTGGGCGCCGACCTGCACCGACATGCGGCCGGCAACTTCGCTCATCGGCGCGAGCAGCGGCAGACCGCCGGCCTTGTCAGTGACGGTTTCATAGCCGATCGCGACCGCGCCCGAGCGCAACAGCCCCTCGGTCAGCGCCCGCTCGGCGGCGAGGTGGAGATAGGTGAAGAGGATCTGGTTTTCGCGCAGCGCGCCGACCTCTTCGGGCTGCGGTTCCTTGACCTTGACGATCAGCTCGGCGGTGGCGAAGACCTCCGCGGCGCCGGCGATGATCTCAGCGCCGGCGTTCTCATAGGCCCGGTCGTCAAAGCCAATGCCGGCGCCGGCACCGCTCTCGACAACCACCTTGTGCCCGTGATGGACGAGCTCGCGCACGCTGCCGGGGACGAGGCCGACGCGGTATTCGTGGGTCTTCACCTCCTTGGGAACACCGATCAGCATTGTCGTCACCTCAGCTCGCACTGGAGCCGAATGATAGCGCCGCGCGCGTCCGGCCGGCACTCTTTAGCCGCGCTCGCTTAGTGCAGCCGTGCTGCACTGCTCCTCGGCGGCAAACTCGCTGGCGACGACCTCGCGCAGGAGGCCGCGCAGCGTCGCGGCGCGCTCCGCGCCGTAAACCGCATCGAAGCGGGTCTGCGCGACCCTCCAGCACTCGCTCGCCGCGCGGAACTTTGCGGCGCCGGCGGGGCTGAGGCGCAATTCGCGGCGGCGCCGGTCGGTGAGGGACGCGACGATCTCTACGAACCCGTCGCGCTGCAGCGGCAGGATGTTGCGCCCCAAGGTGGTGCGGTCCATCACCAGCGCAGCGGCCAGTGTGTTGATCGTCATCGGACCCTCGCGATTGAGGCGGCTCAAAATCGCGAATTGGGTCGCGCGCAGCCCGGTCGGCGCGAACAGCTGGTCATAGAACTGCGTCACATGGCGCGCCGCCTGGCGGATCGCCAGGCAGTTGCAATCCTGGAAGCCGGGTGTAGGGCTGGCGCTCTGGTTGGCGCTTGGATTGGCGCTCATGGCGGCACTCCGAATTAGGGCGATGCGGGGTCTGGACAAAGGCGTATATGCGCACTTACATAGGCGCATATACACTCTATTACCAGCCGCCTGCGCGGCCCGGAGAATAGCATGCCACTCGACGCCGCGATCGCGCCACTTCCTCTCGCTCGCCTCGCTCCCGCGCCGAGCCGCCCGCTCGATCCCCGCACCCGGCTTCTCCTCGACGCGCCGGTTGCGCGGACCCTGCTCCGCCTCGCCTGGCCCAACATCCTGGTGATGCTGGCGCAAGCCTCGACCGGCCTCATCGAGACCTGGTGGGTCTCGCGGCTCGGGATCGATGCCTTGGCCGGGATGGCGCTGGTCTTTCCCGGTTTCATGATGATGCAGATGCTGTCGGCCGGCGCGATGGGCGGCGGCATCTCCTCGGCGATCGCGCGCGCTCTCGGCGGCGGCCGGCGCGCGGACGCGGACGCGTTGGTCCTCCATGCGATCGTCATCAATGTCGCGATCGGCGGCGCCTTCGCGGTCCTGATGCTTGGGTTTGGGCCATCGTATTACCGCGCGCTCGGGGGCAAGGGCGGCGCGCTCGGAGGCGCGCTTCTTTATTCCAACGTCGTGTTTGCCGGGACCCCGCTTGTCTGGCTGATGAACGCGCTGGCGAGCGTCATCCGCGGCACCGGCAACATGCTGGTCCCCTCGCTTGCAGTGTGTGCGGGCGTCGTATTGCTGGTGCCGCTCTCGCCCTGCCTCATTTTCGGGGTCGGGCCGTTGCCTGCGCTGGGCCTGGCCGGCGCCGGGATTGCGGTCGTCGCGACGACGGCGCTCACGACGGTGGTGCTCGCCCTCTACATCGCCGCCCGCCGCAGCGTCGTCCAATTCGCCCGGACGCGGCTGCGCTGGGCCTTGTTTGCCGATATCCTGCGGGTTGGCGCGGTCGCCTCGGTGACGACGCTGCAGACGACGCTGACCGTCGGGCTGACGACAGCCCTCGTTGGCGGCGCGCCCGCCGGCGGCAGCGCGGCGATTGCCGGGTATGGCACCGGCGTTCGGCTCGAATACCTGCTGGTGCCGCTGGTCTTCGGCCTGGGAGCGCCGCTCGTTGCGCTGGTCGGCACCAATATCGGCGCCGGAGAACGGGCCCGGGCGCTGCGCGTCGCGCTGACCGGCGGGGCGATTGCCTTCGTCTTCGCCGAGGCGGTGGGCGTTGTGGCGGCGCTGTGGCCGGCGGCCTGGCTCGGCCTCTTCAGCAATGACCCGGGGATGCTGGCGACCGGCGCGAACTACCTGCGGATCGTCGGTCCGGCCTATGGGTTTTTCGGGCTGGGCCTGGCGCTCTATTTTGCCTCGCAAGGCGCCGGAAGGCTCGTTTGGCCGCTCTTGGCGGGGCTGGTGCGGATGACGATCGCGCTCGGCGGCGGCTGGGTCGCGGTGCGGCTGAGCGGCTCCTTGAACTCGCTCTTTGCCGCGCTGGCGCTGGGCCTGGTCGCCTATGGGGCTATCCTCTCTGCGGCGGTCGGGTCAGGCGCCTGGTTCGGGGGACAAAAGCCG
>Ga0209415_10015733_pt1 | contig 12232 bp, 11 predicted proteins | sample PeaSoiSIISIP2007_FD_187696 | JGI IMG/M metagenome (GOLD analysis project Ga0209415, IMG submission 187696) | Peat soil microbial communities from Weissenstadt, Germany - SII-SIP-2007 (SPAdes) (version 2) | ecosystem: Environmental > Terrestrial > Soil > Wetlands > Peat | place: Germany... | reverse complement strand
GGCAATTCACCACCGCCGACGCCCGCGTTAAACTCAAGCGGCTGTACCCGGCATTATGAGCGACTCAGAGCACTAGTTCGTCGCGCATGCTGCATGCAAAAGCCCGCCCGGCCGGCCGCCAACTGGCCGAGGGGCCATGAAATGACCGGATGGAACCGGGTTGCCTGGTCTGATAGGATGCCCTGGGAGAGTGCCATGGTATTGACCATTCCTATTCAGCAGGCCGTCGCGCAACTCATTGACCTGGTGCATGATCTTGGGCCTGGGGACGAGATCGTACTCACCGACGGGGGACGGCAGCTTGCTCGCATCGTCCCCGAGATCACACCTCCGCGGGTGCGTCGCCCGGGTGCCTGCAAGGGGATGCTGGAGGTGCTGGACGACGGGGACGATGTGATCCTGGAGCACTTCAAGGAGTATTTGCCCTGAACCTGCTGCTGGATACGCATGCCTTTCTGTGGTTTGTGCTTGACGATCCGCAGCTCAGCCCAACAGCGATGGCCGCGATCCAGGATACGGGCAATGATGTCTACGTCAGCCCGGCCAGCCACTGGGAGATCGCAATCAAGATCAGCCTCGGGCGGTATCGTCTGCGGGAGGACTTTGCCACGTTTTGGGAGGCCGGCATGCGGGATGCGGATTTCCGCATTCTACCGGTGGGCATTCCGCACACCGCGCGATTGATCTCATTGCCATTCCATCACAAGGATCCGTTCGATCGTCTCCTCATTGCCCAGTCGCTGGTGCACGGGCTTGCTTTGGTCAGCGCGGACGGGGTGTTTGACGCTTACGGGGTGACGAGAGTCTGGTGACCTAACATCACGTCATCCGGCGACATGGTGAATGCTGCCCCGCCATTGCAGACGCAGGCAAATTTGTGCATCGAGGACCTACTCCATGCGGCTTGGCCCGGACTACTCACACTCTCGTGGGCGCTGGCATTGAAAACAGGACCACGCGACGTTGACCCGAGCGTGGGCTTGGAGCTAGCTCACAGGCTATAGTGGGACAGCAGTACCGGGAGCCAGTCGTGGCGGCATCGTCGAAGCGAGCCAAGAACGCGGGTGCCACGACTGTGAAGTCGGGACGCTCCAAGGGCGTGAAGCAGGGGCAGCCGATTAGAGGCGCTGCATCAAGGAAGACTCGTACTCGCGAGGTCAGACCACCCGGCGTGCGGCTGCTGGCGGCGCTGGTCGACACCTGGGAGGCTCGCGCAGACACGCTTGACGCGCGTCTATCGAATCTTCTCAACCGTTTGGGCACGTGAAGCGTGGCAGTTCCACCCGTCGGCACGCTGTGGAAGCTCGTGCGTGGGGTCGAACGGATATTCGAACTCGACACCAAAGTGACAACGGCAGCGCAGGCCAAGGAGGGGGTTCGGCGACGTTCCTGCCCGCTGCCGGGGCATCGATGAGCGAGTCGAAATTTCAGCTCGAACCTGTCCAAGGGGCACCTGTTTCGGGTGAGGACATATTGTCAGACATTCGCCGGGCCGCCGAACTCGCGGGCACAAACGTCGTCTCTCAGAGACTATATTCGCAATTCGGAAGATATGATCCCAGGACCGCTTCGAGGCGCTTCGGAACCTGGAATAAGGCCGTTTTAGCGTCGGGCTTGGAGATCGCTAATGAGATCAACATCACCGATGATCGCCTGTTCGAGAACCTCATGCGCCTTTGGGAGCACTACGGCCGGCAACCACGCCAGGCAGAACTCGCCCATCCGCCATCCCTCATTTCCCAAGGAACCTACAGGCGCCGGTTCCATTCTTGGATGGACGCACTCAAGCAATTCATCGAATACGCGAACGATCAAGGGGCGCGGCCTTCAAGCCCGGTTGAAGGTACCGGCGGCCACAAGACCGGGCGAGACCCTTCGCTAAGAGTGCGGTTCCGCGTGATGAAGCGTGACAATTTCTCATGTCGTGCATGTGGCGCAAGCCCAGCATTAATGCCGGGCCTTTCGCTTCACGTTGATCACATCAAGCCGTGGAGTCATGGTGGCGAGACGATCGACGAGAATCTCCAGACCTTATGTGAGTCATGCAATCTGGGAAAGAGTAACGTGCTATGAGGCTGAACTTGTTCGCCTGTTGTAGACCGACGATGGAAGGATAGCTGCCTTCCACGGCTTCTACCTCAAGTTCCCCGGGGGGGCGCCGGCGAACAATTTTGCCGGGACCTCGGCCGTATCCTGAACTGAGACGTCACCACAATCCCGAAGGACCCACACATGCAGTTCGGCATCGCCATCCCCACCGCCGCGGACTCCTGGCGCCTCGTTCGCCGCGCGGAAGAACTTGGCTTCTCCAACGCCTGGTTCTTCGATACCCAGATGCTCAGCGCCGATCCGTTCGTCGCCATGGCCGCGGCGGCGATGCAGACCACACGGATAAAACTCGGCACCGGCGTGCTGATCCCGTCCAACCGCATCGCCCCGGTCGCCGCCACCGCCTTCGCCTCGCTGAACAAGCTGGCGCCCGGGCGTATCGTGTTCGGCGTCAGCACCGGCTTCACCGGACGGCGCACCATGGGGCTCGGCGCGGTCAGGCTGGCCGACATGGAAGAGTACATCCGCGTCATCCAGGCGCTGTGGCGCGGCGAAACAGTGGAGTTCGCCGTCGAGGGCAAGACCCGCCCGATCCGGCTGCTCAACCCGGAGCTCGGCCTGATCAACATCGACGATCCGATGCCGCTGTTCATTGCCGCCTCGGGCCCGAAGGCACGGGCGCTGACCGCAAAACTCGGCGCCGGCTGGATCGACAACGTGGCCGACGTCGAGCGCGGCACCGCGACGCTGGAGCAGATGCGCGCGGCGTGGTCGCAGGCGGGCCGCGCCCGCGAAGACCTGACCGCCGTCGCCTGGATCGGCGGCGCCGTGCTCGACGAGGGCGAGCCGGCCGACGGCCCGCGCGGCATGGCGGTGGCCGGGCCGCGCGCAGCGATGCTGCTGCACCGCGCCGCCGACACGGCGCTGGCCGACTACCCGGCGCCGTTGGCGATGCGTGCGGAATTCGCCGCTTCGGCCGAGGCCTATGTCGCTCACGCGCGCGGCTTCCAGCCGGCCAACGCCTACTACCTTGCGAACCACCGCGGCCATCTGATGTTCGTCCGCCCCGACGAACGTCGCTTCATCACCGCCGAAATGATCAAGCGCACCAGCTTCACCGGCACCGAGCGCGAGATCAAGGCGCGCGTCGCGGCGCTGGCGGACGCGGGCTTCAGCCAGGCCGTGGTGTCGATCCCGCCCGGCCAGGAGCATATGATCGAGGACTGGGGCCGCATCCGCCGGGCGTTTCGCTGAGCGGCGAACGTTCGTGGCGCGGTCGAGGGCGGTTTCACGGATGCCTGCCGGGCGCGCTTCCCGCGGGCCTTCCCCCGTGGATCAATGCGCAACCCTCAGTGATGGACGTGCATCTTGCCGAGCCAGAAGATCTGGTCGGCAGTCAAATAGCCGGTGCGCATGAGGTGGCTCGCCAGCGCGGGCGGAAAGGCCACCGGATAAGTCTCGGCGCCAGGACATTCAAACGCCAGGGCGCCGTTAAGGCATTCATCCAGCGTCCAGGAAGCATCGCGCTGGTAGGAAACCAGCATCGTGCGCCACGCGTCTTCAAGTTCGCCCACGAGAATCTTCTGTGCCACCCACCCCGCGAGATAACCGTTCCGGCCGACATCCGAATCGAGAACCCCTGATGCCGATGCCTCGGTTTCCATCCTGCGCAGCTCATCGCGCAGGAAGCCGCGATAGCGGCGGTCACGGGTCACGATCTTGAGTTCCGATCCTGACAGCAGTTTGATCACTGTTGGGGCATAGGAGAAGGCGTAAGCAGAAAAGGCGTAGAGGAAACTGTTGTCGACGCTGATGAGCTCGCTGCCGCGATCCCCGTTCAAGTCGACAAACTTGTAGCCGGTATCGCCGTCGATCGTGCCGGCATCCACCACGCGCCAGCGCTTGCCAGTATAAGTCACGATCTTGGTGACCGTACAACAGTGCGCGCCTCCGGTATAGGCGGTTAGTACGATTTGTGGCAACGACGTGTCCGGGTCCAGTCGTCGCAACTCCACGGCGTCGTCCCAGTCTTCGCCGTCCTCGATGCGAAGCGAGAAAATGGTTTTTCCACGATAATGGCCGGTGAAGACCGGCACCCGCCCCGTGGAGTCCTCATGCGATGATGCGCTGTCGACGTCGACGACGATGTCTGCATATCGCAGGACCGCCGGCTCCTTGCCGCGATACTCGACGCGTGCGATGGGTGGTAGCTCCGGTGGGGCTGGGTGCCGTGCCGCATGCGGCGACGTGTCGGCCGGAACCGATGCAAGCGCCAAAATCTCTCGGCACCGCCCGACGGTCAATGTTTGATGTTGCGCCTGCGTTACAGCATCCTGAAAGACCGGCGCCGAATCCCATTCCGCTCCCGAGCTGCTCAGGGCATGGCTGCAGAGCGCCGCGCTTGCGAGCGGTTGTGCGGGATCTTGCTGTCGCCGAACCCACAATGCATGCCCGGCGACGGCCACGATACCAACGACCAGGCATCCAAGCGCCAGCTTTCGCGGACTCGGCAGGCGCCTCGCTTGCGGTCCCATGGTCCCCCGGTCGGACGGTGTCGTTCGTCCGCATCGCTGCCCCAATATCACACATCGCCGTGGCGGGTGAGCACCCCTCTCCATCCTGGCGGCATATGCTAAAGGCCCGCCCACGGCGGCTCACGCCGTCGGCGGGCAAAGCCGACCGGGCTTCCGTCAAACCACAAAACCTCGTATCGACGGCACCAACTCGACCCGGATGGAGGTTGCGGATGTCCGGACGCCTCGCCGACAAGACCGCCTTCGTCACCGCCGCCGGCCAGGGCATCGGCCGCGCCACCGCGCTCGCCTTCGCCGCCGAGGGCGCGGCGGTGATCGCCACCGACATCAACGAGGCGCTGGTGCACCAGATCGCCTCGGATCGCATCCACACCGCCAAGCTGGACGTGCTGCACGCCGCCGACATCATCGACGCGGCCGCGGACGCCGGCCCGGTCGACATCCTGTTCAACTGCGCCGGCTTCGTGCACCAGGGCACCCTGCTGGAGGCGACCGAGGCGGAGTGGGAGCTCGCCTTCGAGCTGAACGTGCGCTCGATGTTCCGCACCATCCGCGCCTTCCTGCCGGGCATGCTGGCACGCGGGCATGGCGCGATCGTCAACATGGCGTCGGCCGCCGGGTCGATCAAAGCCGCGCCGTCGCGGGCGATCTACGGCACCACCAAGGCGGCGATCATCGGGCTGACCAAGTCGGTCGCCGTCGACTTCGTGAAGCTGGGCATCCGCTGCAACTGCATCTGCCCGGGCACCATCCACACGCCAAGCCTGGACGCGCGCATCGTCGCCAACGCGGCCCAGGCCGGCTCGGTCGAAGCGGCGCGCGGCGCCTTCATCGCCCGCCAGGCGATGGGCCGCCTCGGCACGCCGGAGGAGATCGCCGCGCTGGCGGTGTATCTCGGCTCGGACGAGGCACAGTTCGTCACCGGCCAGGCCGTCGTGATCGACGGCGGCTGGACTTTGTAGCGGCTGGCTGAACGCCAGACGTAGCCACTGGACCTTGCAGACAGGGAGAGGATCGCCATGAAGCTGCTGCGTTACGGCCCGATCGGGGCCGAGAGACCCGGATTGCTCGATGCCGGCGGCGACATCCGCTGCCTCGCCGGCGTGGTGCGCGACATCGACGGCTATGCGCTGTCGCCGGAAGCGCTGAAGATGATCGCCGGCATCGACCCGAAGACTCTCCCAAAAGTCGATGCCAGCGTGCGCCTGGGGTCCTGCGTCGCCCGCCCGGTGAACTACGTCTGCATCGGGCTGAACTACGCCGACCACGCGGCGGAAGCCGGCATGCCGCTGCCGAAGGAGCCGATCATCTTCCTGAAGTCGCTCGGCGCGCTGTGCGGCCCCAACGACGACGTGAAGATGCCGCGGGGCTCCAAGAAGCTCGACTGGGAGGTCGAGTTCGGCATCGTGATCGGCAAAACCGCGCGCTACGTGCCGGAGCACGTCGCGCTCGATTATGTCGCCGGCTACTGCGTCTGCAACGATGTCTCCGAGCGCGAGTTCCAGCTCGAGCGGGCGGGCACCTGGGACAAGGGCAAGGGCTGTGACACGTTCGGCCCGACGGGTCCTTGGGTCGTCACCAAGGACGAGGTCCCCGATCCGCAGAACGTGCCGCTGTGGACCGAGGTGAACGGCAAGCGGATGCAGAACGGCAGCACCAAGACGATGATCTTCGGGGTGGTGAAGCTGGTGAGCTATATCAGCCACTTCATCACCCTGCACGCGGGCGACGTGATCTCCACCGGCACCCCGCCGGGCGTCGGCTCCGGCGTCAAGCCGCACCCGATATTCCTCAAGGTTGGCGACGTGATGCGGCTGTCGTGCGAAGGGCTGGGCGTGCAGACGCAGAAAGTGGTGGAGGCCTGAGGCGCAGGCTCGCGCGTCGGCGTCATCGCTGGTCGCGTCGGCGCGCGAGCGCGAGTTCGATCTGGTGGCGGTCGGCGACGTCCTTCTCTCGCGCGCCTTGCTTGGTGCGCAGCAGGCCCTCCAGATCGAGCACGCTGATGCCCTGCCCAGCCTGCTCCAGCCGTGCGATAAACGGCTGAAGGTCCTCGTACGACAACCCGCAGGCGCGCGGCATGACGTCCACAACGAACACGTCGAAGACCCGGATCGTGCCGGGCTGATCGTCGGTGTCCTCGTCTCTCGGGAACGGTGCGGCCTCGCCGCGTAGTTCCTTGGCGGCACCATCGGGCAACTCGGACAGCGCGGCGATCCACGCGGCGTTGTTGCGCGGCGTATCCCGCACAACGATGTCGATGTCGCCGGTGTTGCGGATAAGGCCGTTCGCGTATAGGGCGTAGCCGCCAATCAGGACGTACTCAACGCGATGCCGCTCGAGCAGCGCAGCAAGATGCTCTACATCCGCCCACGCCGCCGCGCGGGTGAGATGCTGCCCGCCGACGGTGTTGTCGGCGGTCTCCACTGGGGTCCTACCGGCGAACCAACGCCGCAGTCTGGCGAGCCATCGCATCCGCGATCAGCCTCCGCATGTCGGCGTCAGCCTCGGCATGGCTCCGGTAGCGCGTCACGCCGCGGCGACCGTACAGCAGAACTCTGCCGGAGGCCGCGCGGGTGAAACGCACCTCCTCCGGCGTCGGCCAGTGCAGGACGGGAACGGGTTCCACCCGTTTGCCGACGATACGCATCCGCAAACTCCGCCAGGACCACCGTTGGACGGTCGGATCATAGCCGGCGAGCCGGACGGCTCCAAGCACGCCCGCATGGTCGCGTTGCTGATCCTGGTCGCGACGGCGATACGGTTGAGCTTTGGCTGGGCGCTCGGGCTCGGCGTCGACGAGAGCTACATGGTCGCCGCCGGGCGCGTGTTCAGCCTCGGCTACTTCGACCATCCGCCGGTGTCGTGGTGGCTGGCCTGGGGTGCCGCGCATCTGCTCGGCAGCGAGGCGCCGATCGTCGTCCGCCTGCCGTTCATCCTGCTGTTCGCGCTGTCCACCTGGCTGATGTTTCGCCTCACCGCCACGATCGCCGATGCGCGCGCCGGGGTCTATGCCGCGCTGTTGCTGAACCTGTCGCCGGTGTTCGGCGTCACCACCGGAACCTGGGTGCTGCCCGACGGCCCACTCGACTGCGCGCTGCTGGCCGCGACGCTCGCGCTGCTGCACGCGCTGACGGCGACCGGGGGCCGGGCGGTGCTGTGGTGGCTGGCCTGCGGGCTGTTCGGCGGATTGGCGCTGGTCTCGAAATACTCCGCGGTTCTCTGGCTCGGCGGCGCCTTCATGTATTTGTTGAGCAGCCGCGCGCACCGGCACTGGCTGGCGCGTCCCGCCCCGTGGCTCGCCGTCCTGCTCGCGGCGCTGCTCTTCACGCCCGTGGTGGTGTGGAACGCGACGCACGGCTGGGCGTCCCTCGCCTTTCAGGGCGGGCGCGCCGCCGGCCTGCGCTTTCACCCGTTCGCCCCGCTCATCATCCTGGCCGGCGAGGCGCTGTTCGTGCTGCCCTGGATCTGGGGCCCGATGCTGTGCGCCGCGTTTGCCGCGCTCCGTCGCGGCCCGGCCGAGTGGCGCGCCTGGCTGCTGTGCTGCCTGGCGGCGCCGCCGATTCTCGGCTTCGCGCTGATCGGCGCATGGTCCAGCCAGCGCGTGCTGTTCCACTGGGCGGCGCCCGGCTACCTGATGCTGTTCCCGCTGCTCGGCCAGGCGGTGGCACGCGGCCAGGGAATCAGTGCACGCTGGCTGACGCGCCGCGGCCTGGTCGCCACCGCCGGCTTCGTCGTGCTCGCGCTCGCGGTCGTATCGACCCAGGTCCGGCTCGACTGGCTCGGTCCGGCCATCGCCGCCGTGACGCAGCGCGATCCGGATCTCGACGGCATCAACTGGACCTCATTGCGCGCCGAGCTGGCGGCGCGCGGCCTGCTGACCGAACCGCGCCTGGTGGTCGGCGCCGACAACTGGCGCGACGCGGGAAAAATCGCCTACGCACTCGGCCCCGAGGTGACGGTGCTGTGCCTCAACCGGGACGGGAGAGAATTCGGTTTCGCCACCGATCCGGCCCACTTCATCGGCGATGACGTGCTGCTGCTGGTGCTGGACCATCCGGATGCCGCCCGTGTCCGCCTGGCTCCGTTGTTCGAGCGCATCGACACCCTGCCGCCGGCCACGATCACCCTGCGCGGGCGCGTGCTGGCCACCGTCAGCGTGCTGCGCGGCATCCGCCTGCGCGCCTGGCCGCCCGCTTGATCATTCCGCGGCCGACACTACCATCGGTGCCGCCCGCGCCGACGCCTTTGCGCTGCCCATGCACAGCAGGCTCGCCAGCAGGATTGCCGCCACCAGCACCAACACCAGCTCGGGATGGCCGCGATCGATCAGCATGCCGAACGGCACCGGCGTGATCGCGCTGCCCAGCGGCAGGCCCGAGCTGACGAAGCCGAACACCTTGCCGATCTGCCCCGGCGGTGCCGCGTCCTTCAGCATCACGTCGCGCGGCGTGCGGCTGCACCCGAACGCCAGGCCGGCGGCGAACATCCCCAGCGCCGCGGCAGCGCCGGGCAGGGACAACGCATTGACCAACAGCATCAGGCAAGCGGACGCGACCGTCAGCACCACGGCGAAGATCAGCACATGGCGCTTGAACCGATCGGCGAACCACCCGCCCACCAGCACGCCCAGCGTCGCTCCGGCCATGTAGCCGGTCAGCACGGACGATGCGACCTCCAGGTCCATGCCCTTGACCGTGCGCAGCACCGTCACCAGCCAAGCCTGCACCCCACCGCTGGCCATTGCTCCCAGCGCGAAGAACGCAAAGAACAACAGCATGGTCCGGCTGGCCAGCAACTGCCGTCCGCTAAGCGCGGCGCCCGCGTAAGCCGGCTCGTGCCGCGCCTGGTCCTTCAGGATGCCGCTCTGTAGCAGGATCGAGACCACCACCGGCACGCCGAGCAGCCCCACCACCATGAGTGCCCCACGCCAGCCGATCGCCGCCATCAGCAGCGCCGTCACCGGCGGGGCCGCGGAAAATCCCAGATTGCCGCTGAACGTGTGCAACGCGAACGAACGGCCGATGCGGTCCTTGTCCACCGAGCCGGTCAGGATCGCGTAGTCGGCCGGATGGACCACCGAGTTGCCGACGCCCGACAGCGTCGCCAGCAGCAGGATCTGCCAGAAGCTGCTGGCGAGGCCCATCGCGGCCATCGACAGCGACATCAGCAGCGCGCCGCCCACCAGGAAGGGTCGCGCACCATGGCGGTCGACCAGGAAGCCGACCGGGGTCTGCAGCAGCGCGGTCATCCCCGACATCAGCATTACCGTCATGCCGAGCTGGGCGAAGCTGACGTCGAACGCGTGCCGCCAGGCGATGAACAGCGGCGGCAGGGTCAGCACGTAGAAATGCGAGAGAAAGTGCCCGTTGCTGATCAACAGGTTGACACGGGTCGTACGGCTGACAGCCATGCGCTCGGCGCTCCGAAGCCTGGGTCGGCGACGATGCCTGTGCGGTTGCGGTGCGTCAAACATGGATGGTGCTTGGCCATAGAAGAATCTCCGCCTCCCCTTGTGGGAGGGGGGTTGGGGGGAGGGGTCGGTGCCGGGGTCGCACCGAAGTTTGGTACCGCGATAACCCCTCCCCCCGCCTTGGTCCGCTTCGCGGCCCAAGCCCGCAAGGGGAGGGGGGGAGAAGTTTGCGCCCAGGCCTCTCGCTTGCCGTTTGGTGCGCGGGCGCTGTTTCGCTATCGTGCCCCTGCGTTCCGGGCGGGCGGGAGGGAGGCGCACAAATGCACCATGTGATGGGCGACATGCGGCTCGGCAGGATGGCGATCCGCTACAGCCAGTTCGTGCCGAAGCTCTACAACTACTGCCTGTCGCTGGGCTTCCAGCGCAATCGGATGATGCCGTCGCGCGCCTTCTGCTCCGACGAGAGCCAGGGGTATCCGGTCATCCTGCTGGCCCAGCATTTCGGCACGTTCCCGTTCGACCACGGCGTGGTGGGCGGCAAGGTGGCGACCGATCGCCATGGCCCGCATGCGCATCACGGCGAGGACCTGGTGATCATCCAGGCCAGCCATGTCGGCTACGACGCCGATCGGCAGCGTTTCGGCGTCTACCCGCGCCAGCGCACCACGCACGGCGAGTTCGGCGCCAACTGCGGCAAGATGGCGGCCGTGCTGGATTGGTATCAGCAGGAATACCGCCATGCCCGCAACGATGTGCAGCTCGGCGCGGTCGACGACGTGCCGGCGGTGTTCATCGACAACGCGCAGCTCGATCCGCGCCGCACCGAGGGTCTGTTCCTGCAGCTCGACCGTTTCATCGATCCCGCGCAGCCGGACCCGTTGCAGGTTCTGGCCACGTCGAAGGCGTTCGCCGCGGCGCCGGCGCTGCTGGCGATGGTGCCGCTGGCTTACTGGAAAGGCGCCAGGCGGCCGATCGGCGACCTGCTGACCGCCGATCTGTTCTGCTTCCGCCGCCAGCCGGTGGTCGGGCCGGAGGGCCACGATCTGCTGGAGGAGGCGATCGCGCCGGCGATGCCCACGCTGGTCACCTCGGCCAACCCGGCGCTGGATGCCGCGCGCTATCACACGCAGATCGAGTTCGATCGCACCTATCGCAGCATCCAGCGCGAACCGGCCTATCACGGCAAGAACGTGTTGTTCGTCTCCGGGCTGAACGTCGACGTCTCGCCGCGCGGCGGCCTGGTGTTCCCGCTGACCAAGTTCGTTCCATGGGCGGCCTACGCGCGGCTGCGCGACGGCGGGACCTTCCTGCTCGAGCAGGATGCGCTGTTCGAGGCGCTGGCCGCGCAGCCGGTGGAGAACGCCGACCAGTTCTCGTTCGATGCGGCGATCCAGACGATGGCGGAGGCGGAGGGGATCGAACTGCCGCTGGTGTAGCCTCGCCGGGGCAGGTAACGGGGCGCTTGACCCGGGTCCGGCCTTGACGAGAGGGCGACGGGGCCACCTGAACCGTGTGCGTCTGCACAATCGCAGCGAAAGGGCGCCATCGCGCCTTGTTCATGGACGCCTGAGGAATATGAAGTAGAAAGCTGCGAACACCAAGACAATGCCAATATTCACTGTCAGCCGTTCCCAGAATCGGTTTCTGAAAAACACGAAATCTACACCGACTATGACGGCTGCCATCGCCACCACGCAAAGCACAACAGCTACCTGTCTGCCCATTTCAGCCAACATTCCCCGGATGACCCTATGTTGGAGCGGATAATAGCGTTTTTCTGAGGCCCGTTGAAGCGGTTACCGGGGATAGACCACCCCGCATCATCCCGCCCTCCTCACCCCGCCTTGTCGCCCAGCCTTGCCGCCCCGGGGCATCGGGCCTAGTCTCGCGATAATCCGTCAACGTATCGCAACGAAAGCCCCGGCGGACCCAGGGCAAGGAGAACGTCCATGTCGAACCTCGGCATCACCCGCCGTGTCGTGCTGCGTCATGCTGCCGCACTGCCGGTCGGCGCCGTCGCGGCGCCCGCCATCATCGGGCGCGCGCGCGCCGCCGGCATGACCATGAAACTCTCCAGCTCGCAGGCGAACGATCCGCGCTATGCCAACGGCCGCGTCTATTACGAATTCCTGCTCAAGGCGCTGAAGGCGAACGGGCTGGACGGCCAGATCACCGTGCAGTTCTTCCCCGACAATCAGCTCGGCCAGGAGATCGACGTCATCAACTCGGTCAAGCTCGG
>Ga0209415_10015732_pt1 | contig 12233 bp, 10 predicted proteins | sample PeaSoiSIISIP2007_FD_187696 | JGI IMG/M metagenome (GOLD analysis project Ga0209415, IMG submission 187696) | Peat soil microbial communities from Weissenstadt, Germany - SII-SIP-2007 (SPAdes) (version 2) | ecosystem: Environmental > Terrestrial > Soil > Wetlands > Peat | place: Germany... | reverse complement strand
TCCCGTCCAGGCTGGCTGGTGATGCAGCAATGTCCATACCGTGGGTCAATGTTGTCCGAATGTCAAGCTTGAGCAGAGTGCGATCGCAAACTTACAATCTCCGCGGGCGAGGGTTTCCCAACGATCGGAAATCTCTCTCTCGCAGCCCAGACAGAATCACTGGGCTGCGACACCGGACGGTGTTGGGCAGGCTTGCGTGATTGGCAGCATTCCATATACAGCTGAGTTTGTACGATCCACCGAGGTGAGACGCGGAGGTCGTTCGTATGAGATGTGCTTCAGACAATCTCGGCGGGGTTTGGGCGATCGCTGCACGCTGCGTCCGCGAACTGCGGCAGCTGGTGCGGGAGCGTGAACCAGAAAGCGGCCCCCTTACCGGATTCCGACTCGACCCAGATGCTGCCGCCGTGACGCTCGACAATCTTGCGAACGACTGCCAGGCCGATGCCTTCTCCCGGCGCGGCCGGCGGTCGTGATCCGCGTTGAAAGAGGCCAAAGATATTTTGTTGGTCGGCGGCGCTAATCCCTGGGCCGGTGTCGCGCACGAAAAACCGATGCTCCAGACCTTCACAGTACCCAACCTCCAGCCGCCGAGTTGGTGACTGGCCCATATACTTGATGGCGTTGTCGATGAGATTCGCAAAGACTTGGCTCAGCCCGACGGGGTCGGCCAGAACCACCGGCAAGGGACTGACCTGCACGTCGATTGCGGCGGCGGAAATCACGAATTGCTGGGCAGCGAGAATGGTTTGAACGAGTGCCGACACATCCACGCGGGCATGGACCATCGGTCGCGTCCCGCAGCGCGACACGTCGAGCAGGCCGTCAACGAGAACACCGAGGCGCGCCGCCGAATGGCGCATGAAGCCGACGGATTCATCGAGATCGTCCAGAGCGGCTGGCGCACTCCCGTTGGCGCCTTCCCGGAGCCGCTGCGTCGTATCGCCCAGCTCTTTTGCGAATCCGAGCAGATTGATGAGCGGTGCACGCAGGTCGTGTGATGCGACGTAGATCAGTTCCTCGAGCGCACGGTTCGCTTGCCTCACCTGTTCCGACCGAACGGTGAGGGTGGCGTTGGCGCCTTGAAGACGAACGCTCTGTTCCGCGAGCTTCGCGCGCTCCTCACCGAGATTCACCAGCAATTGACGGTTCTCGATCCATGCCGTCACGGCGGCAGCAAAAAAGGCGGCCTTCTCGACATGCACAACCCCGAACCGATCCGGCTGACCGGTATCCATCAGCAGCAACGCCCCCGGGGCGGCATGCGCAGGCACGAGGGGGATGAGCAACACCGATTGCGCCGGGACCGCACCGATGATCGGTGCGTCGAATGTTGACGATCGGCCGATCCCGTTGACGTACGCGGGACGCCCTTCTCGAAGGACGGCGGCAATCTGCGGGCAGGTGCTCAGGGGCGCCCCATGGCCCGCGCGAATGGCGCAGTCCCGGCCGCTCGCCGCACGGATCGAGAATTGACCAGCCGCGACGATGCCCAACACAGCCGTCTCGACCGCAAACATTGCCTGCGTCGCTTCACAGATGCGCTCACGCATTCTGTCGACGTCGACCTCGCGGCTGAGCGCCAACGTGAGATCACTCAAGGCGGCACGGAACGCGGCCTCCTTTTGTGTATTGGTGAACAGCCGCGCCGCTTCGATGGCCACCGTGGCTTGTTGGGCGATCCCGTGAACGACATCCAATTGCTCACGCTGCAACTGGGCGGGGCTCTCGTAGCTGACCAGCAAGAGTCCGATGGCCTTCTGCTTGCTGGTCAGTGGGGCGACAATCTGGGTGGCCAGCCGCAGGCCGGCGAGTAAGCGTTGCGCCATCGGAGCGGGATGTGTCCGATCCAGGACGACCACCTCGCCGGTGGCCACTTGATCGAGGTATGATGTCCCGTGCGTGGCGAAGGTCTTGCCTTTGAACTGCGCGAACAGATCCGGCGGCGTGCCGGCATCGGCGACGGGGACCCATCCATGCTTACGCTCACTCCATAGAACGATGCCCGTGCGGTCCGCGCCCAACGTCGCGCGCGTAATCTCGCAGATGCGCAGGAGGCACTCACCGAGATCGAGACGACCGCTGATTTCGCGGGCCACTTGCAGCAGCGCCGCTGTGGGATCGCGCGCCGCGGCGTGCATCGCTGAGAGCCCCTCCATTGCACGGCGGTCAGGCAATGCGCGTGCCAGCTCCAGTGCGGCGGACGCGTGTACAGCAAACTTGGGACGCGGGCGTGGTGTGACTGTCCTCCGCTCGTCTTTGTGCATCAGTGTGCCGCGCATCCCATCAAAGGTAGCGCTGCATGAAATTCGACGATCGGCCCCTCCCCACAACACGACGGTCTCTCCCATTACTCTTTTTGACCCAGCTTCCCGACCAGAACCATTCGTGTCCCCAAGGCCGATTGGTGCGGTTCATCTGGAAAATATCGGCTTACAGGTTCGCGCAATCCTGTTGACGGGCGGCCGGCTCCGGTGGTAGTGGCGATCATGAGTGCCGTCGTGCGCGCCTTCCTCGCCGTCGCGCTGGTCGCCATGCCCGCGACCGCTGCTGTCCGCCTGGACGCCCCGCTCGCCGGGGCGACCGAGACCGGCGGCGCCGTCACCGTGGCTCTCTCGATGGATGATCCCGCTGAGGCGGCGGGTCTCGCCGTCCGGGTGAATGCCCAGGACGTGACCGGCCGGCTGCGGGGCACGGGGACGACGCGCACGCTCGTCCTGGCCGGCGTGCCCGGTACGGGCGCCGTACTCTCTCGCGGCCGCAACACTATCACCGTCACGGGCCCCGGGACGGCCATCGACCGCCGCTTCACGTGGAAGCCGGGAAACGCGCGCGTCCACCTGGTTGTGGTCGGGAACCGGATCGACTTCGCGGCCTACGAGTCGTTCGCCACCTGGCAGGCGGAAGTGGATCGCATCTTCACGACGCTGGTCGTGCCGAAGCTCGTTTCCGGGAGGCCCAACGTCGTGCTGTTGACAGAGGACTTCGGGCTGCCCTCGGCCCTTCTCGGCTCGCGCGGCGCCACCGCCCGCGCCGCGCAGGACGCCGACCCGCTCACCGGCCTCGGCAGCCTGTTCGTCACCTACCAGCCCCAGGCGCAGTTCTACCTCGACAACTTCACGCTGCCGGGCACGGGGAACGGGCCGCTCGCCCGTGCGCTCACGCTCGCGCTGACCGACACGCTGTGGCGCGCCTTCGTGCCCGTGCTCGGGGCGAAGGCCGCCGCAGTCGGAGCCTACGTGGTCGCCTGCACGAACGTGGCGCCCGCGCACCTCTCGACCGACCCCGCGAACGTGGCGTTCTTCGGGGACGTCGATAACCCGGATCGGACCGACGTGTTCCTGCCTGACGGGACCGACGTCTACAACACGGCCTTCCTGTGGGGGCCAGACGGCCAGCTGATCGGCACGACGCGCAAGGTCAATTTGACAGCGCCCGAGAGCGACCTCCTGAATCTCTCGAACGGTGCGCTCGACGACGTCCAAGTGTTCGACACCCCGGCCGGCCGCCTCGGCATCGCCATCAGCCTCGACGCATTCACTTCGGAATACGTGCACCAGCTCGACGATCTGGGTGCCACGCTCGTGCTCCAGCCCGACGCCAACTCGCAGCTGTGGGCCGCGCCCAGTGCGACTTCTGCCTGGCAGCCCGACGAATGGACGGAGTCCGTGCTCGGCATGCTGCGCGCCGACCTGCCGAACCTGACGTACAACGCGACGTCGATGATGACCGGAAGCTTCTTCCCCGGGAGCCCCGGCCCGGACGGGCTGCCGACCGGCATCGTCTTCGACGGCCAGTCGAGCGTGACGCAGCGCGGTAAGCGGCCACCGCGGCACAGCTTCGTAGGCATGGCCCCCGGGAGTGACCTCACCATCCTCGGCCAGCCGCTCCTCGGCGACTTCGTGGCGCTCGCGCCGTGGGCGTTCCCGGACCCCGGGCAGGTGCATGGGCGCGCCGCCCTGGATGCGCTCCGCGCCCGGTGCGGGAGCGCGGCCGGCGCTGGGGCCTCGCCGCGTACGCTCTCGCTCGAGACGCGCCGCGCGATCCTCCTCGACTGCGCGCTCTCGCTGTTGCCGGGCGGTGCCAATGCCGGCGCCTTCGGCGAGTCGGTGGTGACGGCCGACTTGCGGCTGCCCGTCAGCCAGTGAGATCCGCGAGCACCTCGACCGGGTGCTCGCGTACCGAGACCTTCGGGTAGAAGCAGTCAGCGGATTGCCTAGCACGTATGAACATTGCGGACCGCATGAACATCGGCCCGGAAGCGCGCGCGCTGCGCCTCGCCTTCCTGGAGCTCACGCCTGACGACGCCGCGCGCTTGCGTGAGCTGCATCCCTTTGCCGAACGTCATGTCGCGGAAATCGTAGACGCCTTCTACGAGCAGCTGCTGAAGTTCGACACGACGCGGACCGTCCTGCGCGACGCCGAAACGATTCGGCGCCTGAAAGAGAAGCAGCGCCAGTACTTCCTGTCGCTGACCAGCGGCGAGTACGAAGAAGGCTATTTCGAGGGCCGGCTACGCGTCGGTGACATCCACCAGCAGATCAATCTCGAACCGGCGTGGTATCTGGGCACCTACAGCCTCTACATCCGCCTGCTGCTGCCGCGCCTGGCGGCGGAGTTCGGAAACGACCCGCAACGCTTCGCCGAGTATCTGTCGTCGCTCACCAAGGTCATGTTCCTCGACATGGGCTTGGCGATCGATGCGTACATTTTCGGCGGCTACGTGAACCGCGCGCTGGGGGAGAGGTATCGCGAGATGGCGGACCGCGCCGCGGCCGCCCTCGCGGAGCGCGACGCCCACGAGCGCGCCAAGCAGACGCTGATCGACATGATGGTGCACGACATCCGCAACCCCGTGTCCGGCATCCTGATGACCGCGCAGCTGATGCTCCGCCATCAGGCGGAGGTCTCGTCGTCCCAACTCCCGCGCGTCCAACGGATCGAGCAGACCGCCGGCGACCTGCTGCGCATGATCCAGAACATCCTCGAAATCAGCAAGCTGGAAGAAGGCATGCTCATCCCCGAGCTGGAAGCGTTTCCCATCGACGTCGCGCTGCGCGAAAGCATCGACATCGCGCGCCCGCACATCGAGGACGCCAGCATCTCGGTCGCCGTCGATGTACCGGCGACGCCGCTGGTCGTGCATGCCGACCGCTCTCTCACCCGTAGGATCCTGCAGAACCTGTTGGTCAACGCCGTTCGTCACAGCCGTGCAAAGGAGATCCGTTTGAGCGCGGCATCGCGGGAGGCACAGGTGGTGGTCAGCGTCACCGATCAGGGAACCGGCATCCCCGAGGACTTCCAACAGCTGATCTTCGAGCGTTTCCGCCACTTCGACCGCGGCACGCAGGCACACTCGGATACCGGGCTGGGCTTGCCGTTCTGCAAGCTGGCGGTCGAACGCATGGGCGGCGCCATCTGGGTGGAGAGCCGGGAAGGGCAGGGTGCGGTGTTCTCCTTCACGCTCCCGTCCGCGGCGGCCTAAGTCGCCGCCAGCAGATCCGTCAGGACCCGCCGCGCATCGAAGGCGTCTTCAGCGATCCGTCGCGCCGCTTGCGCGTGCATATCGTAATCCGATGCGATTGCCCTGCACGCTGCGGCTGCGTCGTCGAGCGTCCGTACGGCGAACAGCCCGTTGCCCGTCGGCAGAAAGCGGCTGAAGCCGGTGTCCTGCGTGACGACCGGCCGGCCGGCGGCCAGGTAGCAGGCGGCACGGTCGCTGAACCAGCCGCTGGCTAGGCGGACGTTCAGGTCCTTCGCCACGGTGAACTCGCCCTTCGAGCGGCGGATGAAGTCGCGGTACGTGAGGGCGTCGGTGGACAGCGCAATCGGGTCGAGGATCTCCCAGCCGTGGTGGCGCAGCAGTGTGCCGTCACCGGGTGTCTTGTCCACGTCCATGGCCACGGCGAAGCGCTCGCCCGAGCGTGCCGGCAGATCGAGGAACTTCATCCATTCGACGCGCTTGCGCCAGGAGTAGCGATGTCCGTGAAAGGAGACGTCGCGGCGCTGCTCGTCCCATCGTCCGATGGTGGTAAACGCGGCAGCTCGGTCGTTCGGCAGCGGCGACCACAGTTCGAGCGCAACCGGCTGGCGCGTCGGCTTCCAGGCGAACCGGTCGGTGGGAATGATGCAGGAGGGCGTCCCGATGTTCTCGCCGATGGTGAAGTGGACGTCGTGTTCAGCCAAGAGCGTGCACAACCCGACGTCGTTTTCGGCGACGCGGATTTGCGTAAATCCCGGATCGATGTCGATGAACACCTTGCGCTGCCGCCGAACGCGCGGCAGGCGGGTCACCGCCGCGAGTGTGAGCACCAGCCGCGCGTCATGGAGCAGCGCCGCCGTATCCGCGGCGTTGAGGCCGTGATGGCGGTCGTGCACGGCGTCCCAGAAGGCCCAGCGGTCACCGAAACCGAACCGCTCGAAGAAGTCGGCGGCAAACGCCACGCCGGCGTCCGGCGCGACGTGCATCGTACCGGTGAGCGGATCGAAGCAGTCGCCGTAGTACGCCGTGTCCTCATAGAAGTACGGGTCGAATCCCAAGGCGCGCAGGCCGGCGAGATAGTGCAGGATCTGCCACGCGTAACCGCCGAGCGGGCAGCGGACCAGGTAGCCGGCCAGAACGATCTTGTCGCCGTGGGTCACGGGCACGCGTGTCACAGGCCCGCCAGCTCGAGGAGCCGCGCCAGCACCCGATCCGAATCCAGGTGTGCGCGCGCAAACGCCGCCGCCGCCGCCGCGTGCGACGGGTAGTCGGATTCGACGCGCCCGATCGCCGCCGCGGCACTCTCGACGTCGGTGAAGGTCAGCAGTCCGTCACCCGTGGGGACATGCGCGCCGATGCCCGTGTCCTGCACGATGACCGGCCGCCCGGCCGCGAGGTAGCAGGCGCTGCGATCGCTGAACCAGCCGGTGCGCCCGGCGGCGTAGCCGTGCTTCACCACCGTGAACTCGCCGCGCGAGCCGCGGATGTAGTCGCGATACGTGTCGGGTGTCGCGCAGTGCTCGCGGGGCGCGCTGAGACGCCAGCCGTTGGCTGTGAGCGTCGGGAGATCGGGCTCGTTGGGGTGAATGGCGAGGCACAGCTCCAGTGGCACCGCGACCCGACGCGGCAGCTCGACGATCCGCATGAGTTCCTCCGCCTTCTGGCCGTACCACACGCCACGCCACTCCACCGGGCTGTAGCCGCGCCAGTCGGCGACGGTGGTGTAGGCGTCGCCGGGTGGAGCCGTCGGGGTCCATTCGTTCAACACGACCGGCGGCAGCGTCTTGTGCCACTCGATGCCACACGTCGGCAGCGGACAGTCGGGCGCGCTGAGGTTCAGCCCGACCGTAACGTACGTCTCGTGGCCGCGCAGGTTCATGTCGACCCCATATTGCTCTTGCCAGATCTGCACGAACCCCGGGTCGCCGTCGATGTACATGCGGCGGCGGGCGGCGGCGAGCACGCTGGTCAGGTGGAACCGCCCCGAGATGTTGATGAACAGATCGGTGTCGCGCGCCAGCCGCTCGACGTCGGGGCGTGCCAGGCCGACGTGCGCTTGACCGTCCCATTCGAGTAACGCGGCGTGGTCGTGCAGCGCGAACCGATCCATCACGGCGGCGAAGAACGCGGCGTTCGCGGAGCCGGCAAACGGCGCCGGCTTCCAGTCCGTATCGATGCAGCGCTTCGGCTCGATGTGCTCGACGTAGTAGATCTCGAGCCCCAGGCGGCGAAACCCCAGCACGTACTGCAGGAACGCCCAGGCGTTTCCCGCGCCGCCAAGTGGATGGTGGGCGATCGCGCCAGCGATCATGATGCGCTTCGGCATCTCAAGTTCGCGGTTCGTCAGGCAATGGCTACGCCGCTTCGGCAGCGAGCACGCGCAATGCGAATTCCCTATGGCGTCGAATCAACCGGAAATCCTGCCCAGTGTACGTGATGACGGTGGCGCCGATGCGCCGCGCGCACAGGGCGATCAATACGTCGTTGAGCAACGCCGGGAGCTTCGACCGCCACGCGCGATCGCGATCCGCGATTCCCGTCACAATCTCGGACGCCTCGATCCAGTCGGCAAACGTCGGCGTCACGCAACGACCACTGCGCTCGAGCGGATCGATGAACGCTTGCACCAACCCCCGCGTTCGTTGGTCGGCTGCATTGACGGACAGCTCGTAGGCGACGACCGCGGCGAGAAAAGTGACTGGCAGGAGGGGGACAAAGGTGGCGCCGAAGCGGCTGCGGGCGGCTTCCGATCGGCACGCGGTGATGTACACGTTGGTATCGAGGAGCACCTTCATCGATAGACCGTGCGAAAGCGGCCTGCACGCAGCAACGCATCGAGCGACTCCTCGATCTCCCGGTCCTCAATAGTCTTCTCCAGCGCCTTGTGAATGGCTTCCGTGTCGGTTTTCAGGTGGAAGAGCCGGCGCACCTGCTCGATCTTCTCGCCATCGAGGTTGTACGTCTTCTTCTTCAGGGCGGATCGCATGGTCGCCTCCGTCTGGATGATCCATACCCAGTATCAGTTCAATCAATATCAAGCAACCTGCTTCTCATTCCGGATTGATTCTACGCCGCAAGGCGTTGCACGCCGCAGCTCTCAGGTTTCCAAGCTTGCCAGCGACACAGTTTCGGAACTATGTGAGCCGCATGGGGCACGCGCAATGAAGCACCGCATTCTGCTCACGCTTGGCAGCGTGGTGCTCCTCTCCTGTGGATCTCCCGCAGGTCGCACCGTGACACTCAGCAACGTGTCCCTGCCGAAGGACACGGCCGGCAACGACCTCATTACCGGCGAGGTCAGCGTGCTGTCGTGGGGCGGGGCGTACTACGTCTACTTCAACGACTGGGGAAGCTGCCCGGGCGTGGACTGCTGCCCCTCCGTCTTCGGCTGCGCCGATTGTTGCTTCTCTCCGCCCACTGCGCAGTATCCGGATACCTGCGTCTATGCGGACGGGCACACCGTTGTCGTGTACCGGACGACCGACTTCCAGACGTGGCAGCCCATGGGCGTCGCCTTGCCGCTTACCAACCGCAAGGCCGGGATCGAGTTCCGGCCGCGCGTCGTTTACCGGGCGAGCAGCAAGACCTTCCTCATGTGGTACGAGGACCGATGGGACGGCCAGACGGGCTACGCGATCGCCGAGAGTGCGACGCCCGCGGGCCCGTTTGTCACCATCGCCGACACCGTCAACCTCGACGGAAGCGGCCGGACCGGCGACTTCTACCTTTTCGTCGACGACGACGGGACCGCGTACCACGTCCGCACCGGCATCGTCATTGAAAAGCTCACCCCCGATTTTACCGCCGGCACGGGTGACTACTACAGCCTGTCCCTCTCGTCAGTCGAAGCCCCGGTGATGTTCAAGCGCGCCGGCCGCTACTACCTCCTCGTCGGCCGCGACTGCTGCGCCTGCGCCGGCGGCTCCAACGTCGTCGTCTACACCGCCGATCATCCGCTCGGCCCGTACACCTTCCAATCGGACGTGGGCTCGAACTCCTCATCCTTCAACATTCACGTGCCCGATCACTACGTCACCGGCGCGCAGGGCAGCGACGTGATTCGCGTGCCGGGCGCAGATGGATCGCTCCAGTTTCTTTGGCTTGGAAACCAGTGGGTGACAGCCGGCGGAACCGGTCACCCGCGCGATCACGATCTGCTCTACTGGTCGCTCCTTTCATTCGACGCCGACGGCCACATCCAGCACTTCGTTCACCAGGACGCGGTTACCCTCTCGTTGCCCTGACCAGCCTGCACCTCGGCAAAGTGGCCGAACGGAAGTGGAATTCCACTTTCCAGACGCGACCCCACCTTTGGGCTCCCCGGGTGCTCAGGCTTCAAAAGTCTACTTTCTAGACTTGACCCTCAGGCCAGCAAACTGCCATTTGGAATTTCCGACCGGGTCGGCGAGCGGTTACGGCTCACGCGCGAGTTCTTCGATTCCTCGTGAAACGTCTTCGACCCAGGAATCTGAAGCGGGGAATAAAGGCCGATTGTCGCTGAGAAACCTCTTGGCGCGCGTTAACGGGATTTGTCGCTCCAGTCGATTCGCTCGCGAGTCACGGAGCCGTGCAAACTCGGCCAGCTCTCCCATCGTCGAATAGACAATGCAACGCCGTGCATTTGGACTCAAGGCGCGCGCGGCTGCAAAGGAGTCGCCGCTTTGCTTGCCCTGCTTGTACTGGGCGAGCCCTGCATAGAGGTAGGCATCGGTCCGAAGCTCGTTGGGTGCTTCGGTGTTGCCCGCGACTCGGTTCATCAATTCCTCGGCGCCCTGCCAGTCCCCGCGAAACACCCGGACTATCCCTCCGACGAAATCGACCACCTCACTGCGGCGCGACAACTCGGGAAGATGAACCCAGCCGCGCTTTCCTCCCGAGGTCACCTCTGCCATGTCTTCGTCCTGCCGAAGGCGGGTGAACTCGTTTCCCACGCTGCCGATCACGGCTCCCCCGTTCTGTCGCTGATGAATCTGCAACGCGTTCGGCTGCGAGTACCGACTCACGATCTCCTTGGCTAGCACGATGGGGCGAAACGAATACCGGCGCTGTGGGATATCGGCCTCGAATCGGAGGTCGCCATCGAAAAGATGAAAACGTAGCTCCCACGTTTCCGGATGTTGTTGCCGAAAGTCCCAATACCGAGGAATGGACAGGTTGGTCTGTGCTACTGCGCCATCCCCATATTCATACACCTTGCCCCAAAAGACGAACTGCGCCAGAAGGGCAATCTCCTTGGCACGATCTTCCGCTGCTTCGTGGCCATATCGATCCAGCGGCCTGCCCCAGACGATGACGCCTAGACCGAACGAGAGCCCTTTGGGATTGGGTGATGGCGCTGCACGCAACGTCTCCCACAGCTGGAGATTGAAAATAGTCGCCACGCTCTGCCCAAGCGCGCCAGGCCCTAGGAACGGCGGGGTGTACAGGGTCACTCGGTCCGCCTGGCCCCATGCGCCCGTCGCGGCGCCTACGAGCAAGGCAAGCACCCCAGGCAATAGCCAACGCGCCGTTCGCGTCATTGTGGAGGCTGGAGCTGCTTCTGTGCGACAAGGGCGCGCTCGATGGCATCCTCGAGTTCCACTAGAGCAGGTGGGAGTGCGCCGTGAACCTTGAGGTCGCGGACCTTGTCCTGTGCGTGACTGAGAAGCTCGATCACCCGTGATGGATAGTCATGCATTCGCATCGCGTCCTGGGCGAGCACGTAGTATACGGCGAGCGAATGGGTATCATTGGTCGTCGCAAACTCATCACTCTGGATCGGAAGGCGCACCGCGATGGAGGCATGTGGAAGATCGCCGCTGAGGTCGCCGAGATATAGGCGGCTCTGTGCGAAATATGACTTGCTATCCTCCGAGAAGAGGCTGCCGCGAAAAAGAATCAGCGATCTGGACTGCGCCCAGTAGTTTTGTACGGCATCTTCAGTGGTCAGTCGATCCTCAAGGCCTCCCTCGCCGTCCGGATCGAGCGACAGCCGCCGCAAGTACTCGAAGTTCTCCCCCGGACCGGATAGTTCTTCGACGAGTACTGTCAGCTTGTCTCGGAGTATGCCCTTGAAGCGTGAGAAATGAATCTTCGGCTCGCCTTCCTCAGTTCCAGCGTATCGGAAGAGCGAAAGCTTGAGTCGATGCCCCAGTGGGTCGTTCTGGCTTTGCACGGAAGCTGCACCGGCACTGGAAACGAATTGAACCAGGAGCAGACCCGCCACGGCAATTGAACTCTTTCCCACCGGCCTTCCTTTTGGGTCAACGGCTCGCGGAAGATGACGGACAGGGGCACGTCACGAACTCGTCGTGCGAGCTTCCGTCGAATCCGCTCACCGTGGTGGAAATCTGATATCGGCACCTCGTCGCGTCCGCCGGCATGGGCAGACCTGAAGCGACACCTTCGACGCGCGGCTGCAGCTTTAGTACGAACGCTTCTTGCGGACGCACGACGGCATGTTCGTCGATTGGGTGCAGTGGGATAGGCTCACCAACCGGTCTGCCGTCCATCTGCACGAGGAGCGATGAGCGCCCGAGGATGCCGGCACGCTCACCAGTGTTCGTCACGGCCAGCATGACGAATGCCGTGTCGCAGGTTAGTGCCTGAACTTTGACCTCAGCATGACTGCGGAACGCGATCTGAAAGAGTGCGACGGCACCGGTCCACAGCGGAACCAGCACGAGCATTGCCGTGACCGACGCGCTCCACCGCGAGACGTGTCGGCTCCAGTCTTGCCAGTTGTTGCATCGAACGCAGATCCGCGCCCCTC
>Ga0209415_10015731_pt1 | contig 12233 bp, 10 predicted proteins | sample PeaSoiSIISIP2007_FD_187696 | JGI IMG/M metagenome (GOLD analysis project Ga0209415, IMG submission 187696) | Peat soil microbial communities from Weissenstadt, Germany - SII-SIP-2007 (SPAdes) (version 2) | ecosystem: Environmental > Terrestrial > Soil > Wetlands > Peat | place: Germany... | reverse complement strand
CCGCCACTCCCGCCCCGTCCTTCAAGCCGGGCACGACGAGCGCGATGAATGTGATGGGGAGGACGAAGCCCAGCGGCCAGCTGCGGGGAATCTGCGCTCCGATGAAGATGCCCACGGCAGTGCTGAGCTGCCAGGATGCCCACAGGGTCAGCCCGGCGCCCAGGAAATACCAGTGCCGGGCGCGGGCCTCTCCGCGGCTGTTGTAATGGGTGATGGTGACCGCGTAGGCCTCGTCGGTGAGAAGGTAGGCGAGCATGAGCTTCCAGCCGGGCCGGAGGTCTTCCACGTGCGGGGCCACTGATGCGCTGTACAGGGCATGGCGAAGGTTCACGACAAAGACGACCATGAGGATGACGATCCCCGAGGCGTCCGCCCCGAGGAGTTGCGCCGCAATGAACTGGGCTGAGCCTGCGAAGACGATGGAGGACATGGCCTGCGCGGCCGCGGTTGAAAGCCCCGAGGTAATGGCGAGCGCCCCGAAGATCATGCCGAACGGGACCACCCCGAGGAGGATGGGGGATTCGTCTCGAACTCCGCTCCAGAACTCCAACCGACGTAACGCTGTGTCCATAGCGCTCCCTGTGGGCCCGTAGAGTAGCGATTGCCAACGGTCGCGGCAAGCCTGTACCTTTGGGAAATGTTGAAGGACAAAGTCGCAGCGATCTCCGGCGCCGCGGGTGGGCTTGGTCCCACCATTGCCCGCGCTTTTCACGACGCCGGCGCGGCCCTCGCCCTGGCGGGCCGGGACGACCAGAAGCTCATCGGACTGCTCGATGCCCTGGGGGCGCCGCGGGAACGGCGAATGGCAACGGCGGTGGACCTGGCGGATGAGGCCGGTGCCCGAGGGTGGGCCGGCCAGGTGGTCGGGACGTTTGGCCGCGTGGACATCGTGGTTCACCTGGTGGGAGGCTACAAAGGAGGGACGAGCGTCAGCGAGATCGTCAACGCGGACTGGGATTTCCTGCACGCCATGCTGGTGAGGACAACGCTCAACGTGGTGAGGGCATTCGCCCGGCCCCTGTCGTCCAGCGGATGGGGACGGTTCCTCGCGGTAACCTCCCCGCGCGCCCAGGCGCCCACCGGGAAGAATGCGTTGTACGCGATGGCGAAATCCGCCTCCGATGCCCTGGTGCTGGCCCTTGCCAGTGAGCTTGGCGGCACCGGGGCAACCGCAAACCTGATCGTGGTGGACAGCATAGAGGCAGAGGCGGGGGTGCAGGGCGCCGCGCCGAAGAAGTCCTATGGCAGGTCGACACCGGCGGCGGAGATCGCCGCGGCCATGCTCTTCCTCTGCTCTGACGATGCTGGTACAATCAACGGCGTGCGGCTGCCGCTGATTGGTCACGCGTAGGAATCATGCGCTCCTGGGGGCTCAAGACACGGTTTCTCCTTTTCGCTTTCACCCTGTTCCTGGCCGCGGGGATCATATCCTTCATCCTCTTCTTCGCCACGGCGCAGGGGATTGTCGAGTCCCTGGGGACCCGGTTTGCCCAGACCAACACGCAGCTGGCAACGGCGCGGATCATGGGCATGGTGGAGCCGGAGGTCGTGCTGGCCCGCAAGCTGGCTGACTCTCCTGTCGTCAAGGCGTGGATCCTGGATGAGGGAAATCCCGTAAAGGCCGCTGCAGCCCGGGCAGAGCTGGAGAGCTACCGTCGGGCCTTCGGGGACCACAGCTATTTCGTGGCCATTGCCTCGAGCAACACCTACTACAACGAGCCGTCGGACGGGCGGCGGGTCATCGTCACGCTCAGTCCCGGCGCGCTGTCAGACGCCTGGTTCTTCCGCACGCTCCGCTTGCAGAAGGACTGGGAGCTCAACCTCGACTACGACACCAACCTCCATGTCACGAAGGTGTGGATCAACTGCGTGGTGCGCGACGGCGGCAGCCCGATTGCCGTTGCGGGAAGCGCAATCGACATCACGGCCTTTCTTGCCGACCTCGGCCGCGCGGCCCGGGAAGGACTGTCCGTCATGCTCGTCGATGACCAGGGGAGCATCACGGCCTCCCGGGACCTCGATTACCTGGAGCGAAACGCGCGGACCTGGACCGGGAAAGCCAAGGTGAGGGCAGTTGACCTGGCAGGTTCCCCGCATGACAGGACGGCGCTGAGCGAGCTTCTCCGCGGGGCCGGCGCGGACCCCACGACGGTCCGCACCACGAGGATCAGCTTCGAGGGCTCACGAAGCCTCGTGGCTGCCTCCGCCCTCCCCGGCCTTGGAGGCTGGACGATCATTGCCGCCGTGGATCTGGCCAGGTTTCTCACGGTCCGAAGCTTCGCGGCCATCCTGGTGGTCTTCCTGACCGCCCTTGCGCTGCTCCTGGTGGCGCTGGCATTGTCAGTGGATCGGCTCATCCTGATGCCCCTCGGCGCCCTGACGACGGCAGCCGGGGAGATGGCCAGGGGCCGGTACGACCTTGCCCTTCCGGCGGCGGGGTTCGGGGAGATCGGCGCACTCGCCACCTCCTTCTCCACGATGGCCGGCGAGGTTCAGGCGGCCACGGAAAACCTGGAGCGCCAGGTCAGGGAGCGGACCCAGCAGCTTGCGGAGGCGAACGCCCGCATGGTGGAGGACCTCGAGTATGCGGACGTCATCCAGCGCTCCATTCTGCCCGGCGGGCGGGCCCTGGAACGACGCCTGCCCGAGCGGTTCATCCTCTTTCGCCCGAGATATCGCGTTGGCGGAGACTTCTACTTCTTCCGCGACGATGGTGACTCGTTTCTCCTGGGCATAGCGGACTGCACGGGGCACGGAGTCTCGGGCGCCCTCATGAGCATGTACACGGAGTCCGCTCTGGAGGCCATTGCGGCCCGCAGGGCGGGAGTCGACCCGGCCGCCCTCATCGACGAGCTGGATGGGAGCATACGGAGCAACCTCGGTGAGGATGCTGGCGGCCCGGGAAGCCAGCGAGGCCTGGACATTGCCCTGTGCCGCATCAGGCCGAATGCAAACACGCTGAGCTACGCGGGGGCGGGAATCGATCTTTTCTGCGCAGGCGAGCGGGGAGCACGGCGCATCCGGGCAGGCCGCGGGTCAATCGGGTCGCGCCGCCGGGCTCCCGACGGCCAGCTTTCTGTTACTCACGTGCCCCTGGACGCCACCACGTTCTACCTGTCCACCGACGGAATCCTGGACCAGGCCGGGGGTCCGCGCGGATTCGGATTCGGAAGCGATCGGCTGGCCATCCTCATGGCCTCCTGCTGGTCCCTCCCCCTGGCCGCGCAGCTTTCGAGCATCGAAGCCGCAATTGAAAAGTGGCGCGGCTCGCTCCCGCAGCGCGACGACATCACCATCATCGGTTTCCGCGTCGCGGAAAGAGGAGACTGAGAATGCGAGCCCAAGCCCTGGACCTCTACGGTCTCAGGAAGAGCTTCATTGACGGGGAAGTCCTCATCTGTTTCAACGGCCCGTTTTCCCACAGCATCATTGAGGAGATCGGGATCGCCGTGAAGCGCTACCTGGAAACGGAAACCACCTCCCGCTCCGCCGTCTCCGACGTGTTTGCCGTCTTCGTGGAGCTTGCGCAGAACGTGCAGGCGTACACGGGCAGGCTGAAAGACAGGAAGGACGAGGCCGGGCTGGACGCGGGGACGCTGGCCATCGGCAGGCAGGGCAACGCCTACGCCGTCAGCGCCGGGAACATGATGGACCAGGCCCACGTCGGCGCCCTGGCGCTGCGCCTCGAAGAGCTGCGCGCCATGGACAAGGCGGAGCTCAAGGCCCTGTACAAGGAGAGGCTTCGCGGTCCGCGCCTTCCCGCGGGAGGCGCCGGCCTCGGGCTGATAGACGTGGCGCGGCGGGCAACCCGGCCCCTTTCCTGGAGCTTCCGGGAAATCGACGACAGGTACCGGTTCTTCAGCCTGTCAGTGATCATATGAATGGAGCGCCGATGGTGAACGATCTGATTATTGCGGGCAGCATCTCCTCACCTACGGTGCGGCTGGACGCGAGCCGCGGCGTCATGGAGCTGACCGGGGAGTCCTATCCGCAGAACGCCTTTGACTTCTTCGCCCCCATCATCGAGTGGGCGCGGCAATTTCTGCGGGAAGGCTCAACACCGCTCTGCCTGGAGCTTCGCCTGAGCTACCTCAACACGAGCAGCACGAAGTGCATGATCGACCTCCTTGACCTGCTGGAGAACGCCCATAAGAGCGGGCGGTCCGCGCGCGTGGCGTGGTTCTGCGACAAGGAGAATGACCGGGCGCGGGAGGCGGCAGAGGAGTTCCGGGAGGATGTCACGCTGCCATTCGAGATCGTGCTGGAAGGACCGGGCCAGTGAGCTTCAGACGGGACTCCCAGGATCCGGACCCGTTCCTCGAGCGAACCCGGGAGGTGCTGGCGGATCCCGCGTACACCGGCAACCCTCTCCTGGAGCAGTATCGCGAGCTCGCCGACCGCTACGCCCACGTGATCCGGACTTTCATGAAGACCGTGCACATCAGCGACGGGTACCAGCTGAGGCTCAAAGAGCTCAACGCCGCCCTTGACGAGGCGGTTCGCACGGACTATCTCACGGGGCTCATGAACCGCCGCGCGTTCTTCGACAGGGTACGGCCGGAGCTCTCCCGTTCCCGCCGGCACGAAAGGTCCCTGTGCATCCTCATGGGAGACATCGACAGGTTCAAAGCGGTGAACGACCAGTACGGCCACGATGTCGGGGACATGGTCCTGCGGGAAACGGCGCGGACATTCGCCTCGTCCCTGCGGAGCGAGGATCTCAAGGTGCGGTGGGGCGGGGAAGAGTTCCTGGCCCTCCTGCCGGAGACCGACGCGAACGGCGCGGCAGCCGCGGCGGAAAAGCTGCGCTCCGTGATCGAGCAATCGGCAATCGATGTTGCGGGAAGCTCGATCCGCGTCACCATCAGCATCGGCATCGCGGAGGAGCGCGGAGATGATCCCGAAGCGGCAATCCGCGCGGCAGACCAGGCCCTCCTGGAAGCCAAGAGGACGGGCCGCAACAGGGTGGTGGTAGCCGCCCCCTAGGGTGCGGCCCCGCGCAAAGGAGCGACCTCATCTGTCACCGCCCGCCTCAGGGAGTCGTACATCGCGCCCACTGCCTCGCGAAAGGACTTTGCCGCTCGGTAGCCCAGCTCTGCCTCTGCTCGCGCTGAAGAATAGAACAAGGCACGTCCTGAGGCTCGAATCGCCTGCCTGGTCACGACGGGCGGTTGTCCAACGATGCCCGCCCATGCCTCGGCCAGGGCCGCGGCCGACCATGCTCCCGGGGCCGGAATTTCCCGAAAGCGATACCTGATCTTCCTCCCCGGCTCCTTCTCACTGACCACCTCGGAGATGATTCGCATCATGTCGGCGTAGCGGCGGTTGTCTTCTTGGAAACCGCCGAGGATGTACGTCGCTCCTGGTCTGCCCTTTTCCACGGCCAACGCGTGTCCACGCGCCACGTCATGAACGTGAGCAAGGGGCAGTCCTCCCCGCGGAACACCCGGGATCCTGTTCTCCATTACGCCCGTGAGAAAGAGCCTCGGGGCGGGAAACTCGTCGGAGGGACCGAAGAACGTGCCGGGCAGCACGGAGACGACGTCCAGGCCCTGCTCCAGCGCGGCTCGGTTGACGAGCTCCTGCGCGGCCAGCTTGGAGTCGAAGTACGCTATCCGGAGGCGCTTCCACCATCCGCGCCGCGCACCGCCGTGGTGGACGGCGTCCGCAAGGGCAAGCGCTTCGGCCGGGTTCGCAAACGAGTGCAGCTTCGGACGGCTGGCGTAGGGATCGCAGCTCTCTGTCCCGATTGAGCCTTCCGGCCACGGGCAGCCAAGAACGTTCACGGTGCTCGTGTAGCAGAGTCGGCGGATGGACGCAGAGGATGCGACTGCCTCCAGGACGTTTCGTGTTCCCTCGACGTTCACATACCACTGCCGTTCCCTTGACCGCGGGTCAAAGGTGGTGGACCCCGCCGCATGGAACACAAGCGTGCGGCCTTTGCAGGCTTCGGCAACGCCGGCTGGATCGAGGATGTCACCGCTGCGCACGTCAAGCCCGGGGAGGTCGTTCAGGGCTCGACTTGCCCTGTCGGAGAATGAGCGGATGTTCCTCGCGGGGACGCACTTTTCCCCGACCAGGAAACGAATCAGGTTCGCGCCGAGGAAACCGGAGCCCCCGATGACCAGGACTTTTTCGCCGGCCCAATCCAAGCTTTGCGTGCCTCCCGCCCGGTCCGCTACTGGCCGCCTTTCGATGGCACGTGGATGATTTCCCGGGGCTTGCTGCCCTGCGCGGGCCCGACAATGCCCCGCATTTCCATCTCCTCCACCAGGCGGGCGGCCCGGTTGTATCCAACCTTGAGCCTGCGCTGCAGGTAGGACGCGGATGCCTTGCCCTGGGCGAGCACGATGCCGAGCGCCTGCTCGAAAAGCGGGTCGTTGCCCGGCTCCCCTTCGAAGTCGCCCGTTTCCTCGTCATCGAAGAAGACCTCATCCTCGATGTACTGCGGCGGCCCCATCTTCTTCACGTACTCGGTGACGGAGTCGGTTTCCTCGTCGTCGATATAGGCGCCCTGGATGCGAGTGGGAAAGGGGTTCCAGGCCGCTGAAAAGAGCATGTCGCCCTTGCCCAGGAGCTTCTCGGCGCCCACCGCGTCGATGATGATGCGGGAGTCGAACTTGTTGGCCACCATGAAAGCGATGCGCGACGGGATGTTCGCCTTGATCAGGCCGGTGATGACGTCAATGGAAGGCCGCTGCGTAGCCAGGACCATGTGGATCCCCACGGCGCGCGCCATGGCGGCAAGCCTTGCCAGCGTGGACTCGAGCTCCTTCCCGGTGGTCGCCATGAGGTCGGCGAACTCATCGACCACGATGACGATGTACGGCAGGCGCTGTACCCGCTCCTTCCTGGCCTTCTTGTTGAACGCCCGGACATCGCGAACGCCCAGGGCGTCCAGCAGCGTGTAGCGCCTCTCCATCTCCGAGATGCAGTACTGCAGGGCCTGGAACGCCTTCTTCGGCTCCGTGATCACGGGGGTCAGAAGATGGGGGCAGCCGTTGTAGAGCTTCAGCTCGACGATCTTGGGGTCGATCAGGAAAAGCCTCACCTCGTCGGGGGACTTTCGAAAGAGGATGGAGCAGATGATGGAGTTCACCAGGACGCTCTTGCCGGAGTTGGTGGCTCCGCCGATGAGGAGGTGCGGCGTCTGCACCAGATCGATCACCTGGGCCTCCCCCAGGATGTCCTTGCCCAGGGCAACCGGGATCTCGTAGGGAGATTTCTGCATGACATCGAGTGAGATCATCTCCTTGAAGGAGACGATTGCGCGGACCCTGTTCGGCACCTCGATGCCGACCGCGTGCCGGCCGGGGATGGGGGCCACGATGCGCACGCTGGGGGCGGCCAGACGAAGAGCAATGTTGTCCGCGAGGTTCGCGATCTTCGACACACGGACCCCGGGCGCGGGAAGGACTTCGAAAAGGGTGATGACCGGGCCTTTCCTGATCCCTGTCACCTCGGCCTCGATGTTGAACTCCCGCAGGGACTCGGTGAGGATACGCGCGGCTCGCTTCGTTTCATCGTCGATGATCCAGTACTGATCCCCGTCCCTGTTCTTCAACACGTTGTGCACGGGGATGCCATATGCGGCTTTGTCTCCTTTTTCGGGAGGGAACGGAAGCTCGGCCTGCTCGCGCGCGGGAGCAGGGACAAGGGCGGGCTCCGCGGGACGCTTGCGCGGCTCCTCGGAAACGCGCCGGGGAGGCCGCCTCGGCTCCATGGCTTCCGCGGCCGGCTCCAAGGCTTCGACGACCGGGACGGCTTCCGGGGGCGCAAGCGGTGCGGGTTCCGGGGACAAAGCCGGCAGGGGTGCGGCCTGCGGCGCGGCGATCAGCGGCAGCGCCAACGGCTTTTTCGACGGCGGCCGGGGGCTCCGCGGAATGTCTCGAATCCTTCCCGAGGGCATGGTCAGGAGGAAGACCATCTCGAGGGCAAGGAGCAGGAAGAGCAGGAGCGCGGAGGGGAGCACCCCGAAGGAATCCACGAGGAGCTGCGGGATCAGTGATGAAGGGCTCTGGAGGACCCGCAGGATGAGGCTCAGGGTGAGGAAGGGAACGATGGAAAACATGAGCAGCAGCGCCGAGCGGCGTCGAAAGACCGGGGCGCCAAGGAGAAGTATCCCGCACAGGAAGTACAGGGGCGCGAAGAAGGCAGCCCAGGAGAAGCTCGAAAGGAGAAAACGCCCGGGGACCCCGAGGGCACTTGGCGCGCCGGCGGCGGCAAGGACCAGTGAAACGAGGGTCGAGGCGCAGAGCACCGTCAACACGCCGGAAAAGACGAGGATCGCAGGAGAGAACCTCCTGCCGAAGACTGTCACGCTGTCCCCCCTTCTGACATTATCGGTACGCGGCCGGGTGAGTTGATATGCGCGCCCGTGGCAGGCGCGAGAATTTCTTGCTTTGCGGTGGGCGGACCGGCAAAGTACTATATGGACAGGAAGTCGTTCCACACGGTGGCAGCTCGCACGGCACTCCGTGCGGGCCGCGGCAGTTGTCCTTTCGGGAGGAACCTGGTCATGGTCCGTCGATTCGCTTCTGCGCCGATGGCGATCTGCGCACTCCTCTTGCTCGGCGCCGGACCCGTAGCCGCTGATCGGACCCAGGCGCGCAAGGTGGAGGATGCGCAGGACGTGTTCACCGCAATCACGAACGTTCCCGAGCGGGATGCTGTTCAACAGCTCGTGAAAAAGACATACGCTCTCGCCATCTTTCCGGATGTGAAGAAGGTCGGCTTCGTGATAGGCGGCCAGCATGGAAAAGGAGTGCTCATTGTCCGCCGGGGAGAGGGAACCTGGAGCCGCCCGCTGTTCCTCACCCTTTCGGGGGCCAGCGTCGGCTGGCAGGTCGGCATTCAGTCCGCGGACATCATCCTGTTTTTCCGCACGCGCGGGAGCGTGGACTCCGTGCTGCGCGGCCGCTACACCATGGGGGTCGGAGCGTCCCTGGCGGCGGGCTCCCTTGGCAGGGCCGCGGCGGCATCCACGGACGCTGACATGAGGGCGGAGATCTACAGCTATGCCAGGACGCGGGGAATCTTCGCGGGGGTGAGCCTGGAGGGAGTCTCCCTTGACGTGGACCTGGACGCGAACGCGGCATATTATGGAAAGGAAATCGACAGACCTTCCGATGTGTTGGAAGGGACTTCGCCGTCGGATCCGCCATCCGCGGCCGCGCTGCGCAGGGCGGTCGAATCCTGGGAGAAGAGCAGATGAAGATCGCATTCATGGGTCTGGGGATCATGGGCAGCCGCATGGCTGCAAACCTTCTGCGCGCCGGGCACGAGCTGACCGTGTGGAACCGTTCATCCGCGAAAGCCCAGGGACTCGTGCAGAAAGGCGCAAGGCTGGCCTCTACGCCTGCTGAGGCGGCTCGGAGTTGCGATGTTGCCTTTACCATGCTGACCAGCCCCGACGCCGTGGCCGGCGTTGCCCTCGGCGCCGATGGATTTCTTGACCACATGGCAAAGGGTTCCCTCTGGGTGGACTGCAGCACGGTAACGCCCGGCTCTGCGCGTCGCATGGCGCGGGAAGCCGCTTCCCGGGGGGTGTCATTCCTCGACGCCCCGGTGGTGGGCTCCCTCCCGGCGGCTGAGAAGGCCGAGCTGACGATCCTGGTCGGTGGAGACGCGAAGGACCTGGAGAGGTGCAGGCCTCTGCTTTCGGTGATGGGGAAAACCATCAAGCACCTGGGGGCCGCGGGCATGGGCTGCTCCCTGAAGCTGGTGAACAACATGCTCCTGGGCAACGCAATGGCGGCATTCTCCGAGGCGCTTGCCTTCGGGGAGGCGCTGGGCTTCGGCCGTGATGCGCTCCTGGACGCGCTGGTCGGAAGCGGAGTGGCCGCCCCGTTCCTGGCCGCAAAACGCGAGAGGCTTGCCACGGGGCGCTATGACGCGGAGTTCCCCCTCCGACTGATGCACAAGGACCTCCAGCTCGTGTCCGACGCCGCATTTGAGCTTGGCGTGCCCCTTCCCGCAACGCATGCGACAAAGGAGATTTTCGGCCAGGCGGCCGCGAAAGGCCTGGCTGATGTCGATTTTTCCGGCATAGGAGGAGGCACCCCATGATCGATGCGATTTACCAGCTCCTGGCAAGGATCGGCTTCACGGACCCGCTGCACGCGCCGGTCACGCACATCCCCATCGGGCTCGTCATTGGCGGGGCTCTCTTCTTTTACGTGGCGGTCATTTTCAAGAAGAAGAACCTGTACCTCACGGCGCGCCACGTATCCATCCTGGCTTTCATCTTCGTCTTTCCGACCATCCTGCTCGGCGTGATGGACTGGCTGCATTTCTTCAAGGGGGCGCTGATACCACCCATCAAGATGAAAATGATCCTGGCGACCTGCGTGCTGCTGCTCCTGGGGACCGGAATCATCCTCGGGTCCGAAGTGAAGGTCAGGAACGCTCCCATGATGGTTATCTGGGCGCTGGCGGTGCTTGGCGTGGTGGGCCTGGGATGGTATGGGGCCCGGCTCGTGTACGGCAACTGGGCCGGCTCCCAGCCGGCCGCGGAAGCGGCAGCTCCGGCCGCCCCGGCAACGGGCGCGGGGGCCGGCACTGGCGCGGCACCGGCAGCTCCGTCCGGCGCGCGCCTGGGGGCGCGGCTGTTTGCGGCAAACTGCGCTGCCTGTCATCCGGGCGGCGCAAACGTCGTTGTGCCCGAGCTGCCGTTGAAAGGGGCAAAGCAGCTGGCCACCCAGGCCGCTTTTGTCTCTTTCATCAGGAATCCCGTGATGCCGAATGGCTCGGCCGGGCAGATGCCGGCGTTCCCGGCGGACCAGGTGAGCGACAGGGATGCCGGGGACATCTATCAATACATCCAGGGACAGGGGTGGAAGTAGACAGGAGGACGTAGCAGAATGGACGAGCACGGCGGGGCAGCCGCACATCCGCACAGCAATTACCCGTGGTACACCAATGAGGGAAAGCGGGCCGGGCTCCGCGGCTTCCTCACGTCGACCAACCACAAGAGGATAGGCACCCTGTACCTGGTTCCGGTCCTCAGCTTCTTCACCGTCGCGGTGATCCTCGGGGTGCTGATGCGCATCCAGATGCTCTCACCGGACAGCAAGTTCCTTACGGGAAGGCTGTATAACCAGATCTTCACCCTGCACGGGGTGATCATGGTGTTCCTGGTCGTGATCCCGGCCATTCCGACGATCTTCGGGAACTTCTTCCTCCCTATCCTGATCGGCGGCAAGGACATGGCATTCCCCCGCCTGAACCTGTTCACCTGGTACCTGTACATCCTGGGAGCGGCCATCCTCCTGGTGTCGCTTCTCACCGGCAAGGGCCCCGCGGACACCGGCTGGACGTTCTACGTTCCTTACAGCCTGCGGACGACGGTGAACGTCCCCTTTGCCGTGTTCGGGGTGTTCATCCTGGGGATGTCGTCCATCCTCACGGGCTTGAACATCGTCACCACGGTCCACATGGAGCGCGCCCCGGGGATGAAGTTCTCCCGCCTTCCCCTGTCCATCTGGGGCATCTATGCCACCGCGTGGGTCCAAGTCCTGGCGACCCCGGTCATCGGCATTACCATGGTGCTGATCCTCGTTGAAAGGATCTTCGGCATCGGCGTCTTCGACCCGACAAAGGGAGGTGATCCTCTCCTGTACCAGCACCTGTTCTGGATCTACTCGCATCCTGCCGTCTACATCATGATCCTTCCCGCCATGGGGATCATCTCCGACGTCATTCCCGTGTTCTCCCGCAAGAACATCTTCGGGTACAAGACAATCGCCTTCTCCAGCCTGGCAATTGCGAGCGTCGGCTCGCTGGTCTGGGGCCACCACATGTACGTGAGCGGCCAGAGCGATACCGCGGGTGTCGTGTTCTCCCTCCTGACCTTCCTCGTTGCCGTGCCGAGCGCCATCAAGGTCTTCAACTGGGTCGCCACCCTTTACAAGGGCTCCATCAGGATGGACCCGCCTTTCCTGTACGCGCTGGGGTTCATCGCCCTGTTCTCCATTGGCGGTCTCACGGGGCTGATTCTTGGCGCCCTGTCAACCGACGTGCATACCCATGATACGTACTTCGTCGTCGGCCACTTCCACTACGTGATCTTTGGCGGAATGGGCTTCGGGCTGTTCGCGGCCCTCCACTACTGGTTTCCAAAGATGTTCGGCAAGATGTACAACCAGAAGACGGCGGTGGTGGCTTTTCTCATCCTGTTCGTCGGGTTCAACATCTTCTATATGACGCTCCTCATCCTGGGATGGGCGGGGATG
>Ga0209415_10015730_pt1 | contig 12233 bp, 12 predicted proteins | sample PeaSoiSIISIP2007_FD_187696 | JGI IMG/M metagenome (GOLD analysis project Ga0209415, IMG submission 187696) | Peat soil microbial communities from Weissenstadt, Germany - SII-SIP-2007 (SPAdes) (version 2) | ecosystem: Environmental > Terrestrial > Soil > Wetlands > Peat | place: Germany... | reverse complement strand
TGCACCGGGCGATCTTCGGGTCGCTCGAGCGGTTCTTCGGCGTCTACCTGGAGCACTGCGGCGGGAACTTCCCGACCTGGATCGCCCCCCGGCAGGCGATCGTGCTCACGGTGAGCGAGAAGACCGACGCGTACGCCACACAGGTGGTGGAGAGGCTGCGCGCCAGGGGTTTCCGGGTCGGAGCGGACCTCTCGAGCGACAAGCTGGGCGCCAAGATCCGCTCGGCGCGGGCCTCGCGTGACCCGTACATGCTCGTGGTTGGCCCGAAAGAGGCCGAGAGCGACTCGGTGGGCGTCCGCTCGCGCGACGCGGGAGAGCTCGGCACGATGAGGCTCGAAGAGCTCGCTCTGCGCCTGGCCGGTGAGAACGCTGCCCCCGGAGCACTCGTGCATTGACGGGCTGGCCTGTTCCCCTCGAAACTCGCACAGTAAGGTGCTGGTCCGCGAACCCCGGCTGATCGGGGGACGAGGGCGGCGCATCCACAACGGAGGCTATCGCAGTCACACATGGCATTGGGTCATTCACGGTTCGACCCGCGTCAGCAGCAGCGCGGGTATCAGATACGAGTCAATCACCGCATCCGGGTTCCCGAAGTCCGCGTCATCGATTTCGACGGGAGCATGCTCGGGGTCCTGCAGACCCACGAGGCCCTTCGCAAGGCACAGGAGCAAGGGCTCGACCTCGTCGAGGTCAACCCCAAGGCCGAGCCTCCAGTCTGCAAGATCCTCGACTTCGGCAAGTACAAGTACGAGGAGAAGAAAAAGCAGGCGCAAGCCCGGCGCAACCAATCCGTCGTCGAGATCAAAGAGATCAAGCTCCGCCCGAAGACCGACGATCACGACATCAACTTCAAGGTCAAGGCGGCGCGCCGGTTCATCGAGGCCGGCCACAAGGTCAAGTTCACCGTGCGGTTCCGCGGTCGCGAGATCACGCACCCGGAGAAGGCGCACGAGCAGCTCGACGTGATCCTGAAGGCGCTCGACGACGTGTCGAACGTCGAGACGCGCCCGATGATGGAAGCGCGCGCCATGTCGCTCATCATCGCGCCGAAGCCCGCCGTCATGCAGCGCGTCGCTCAGCAACGTGTGGCGCTCGAGAAGGCTCGCCAGCAGGCGGAGAAGGACGGCCAGCCCATACCGGCGGCTCCATCCTCGATGCAGCTGCCCGACGAGCCCGACGACGAGGATGACGACGGGGACGAAGGTCCGGACGCGACGGATGGTGGCTCGAACTAGCGCGGGGCAGGGTGCGATGGCAGTAGCATCTCCCTCGAGCGGCAAGCTCCGAATACTCGTGGCCAAGCCCGGCCTCGACGGTCACGACCGTGGGGCGAAGGTCATCGCGCGTGCCCTGCGCGACGCGGGGTTCGAAGTCATCTACACGGGGCTTCACCAGACTCCCGAGATGATCGCCACAGCGGCCGTCCAGGAGGACGTCGACGCCGTCGGCCTCTCCATCATGAGCGGCGCACACAACACGCTCTTTCCCGCGGTCGTCGACGAGCTGAGGAAACGCGGAGTGGAAGACGTGGTCGTCTTCGGCGGGGGCATCATTCCCGAGGCCGACTTCGATGGACTCAAGGCGTCCGGAGTGAAGGGCGTTTTCACGCCGGGGACGTCGCTCGAGTCGATCATCCAGTGGGTGCGAGAGAACGTGCACCCGAAGGTGTAGACGGATCCTCGTAGGTGGCGGGGACGACCTCAGGGGCGGCGCGGACACCCTGGGGGGCGCACGACTCGCCGGTTTCGCGCGCCGCGCGCGGTGGCACATCCGTCGCATCCGCGTCGAGTCGCGATGGTGCAGAGTCGTCTCGTGTCACGGTTCGTCCGCGACGTGGTCGCCGTGCGGCTCGCGTTCGGTGTGGCGCTGCTGGCCGCGTGCTCCGGCGTGGGAACCTCCGCCTCCCTCGCGACGCCACTTGCCCCCAGTGTCGACCAGGCGGAGCCGGTCCCGGGCGCGCCCGATCACGGCAACGATCCTGCGATCGTCGCGCTGGACATCGCCGGCCGGGGCCTCTGCAGCGGCGCCCTCATCGCCGTCGACGTCGTCATCACGGCGCGCCACTGTGTATCCGCCGCCCGGGGGCCCCTCGTCTGCCCCGAGCGAGACAACGCGACGGTCGAGTCATTGCCGCCGCAGTCCGTCCGGATCCTGGTGGGCGACGACACCTCGTCCGCGGTCGAGCGTGCCAGGGGTCGCCGGCTGCTCGTACCGCCCGGAGGCGCGCTGTGCGGCGCGGACATCGCGCTCGTCCTCCTAGACGAGCCGATCGACGACGTGCAATCGCTCACGGTTCGTCCGACGGGCGCTGCAAACGGGGATCACCTCCGCTCGGTGTCGTTCGGCCGAGTCGCCGGTGCCGGTGCGGCGATGACGAAGCTGGTGCGAGACCACGTCCCGGTGCTCGGGACGACCGCGACGGAGCTCCTCGTGGGCGAGGGGCCCTGCGACGAGGGAGGATGCGGCGGTCCTGCTCTCGACGAGAAGAGCGGTCAGATCGTCGGTGTTGCGTCGCGCGTCGTCCCGGGCGGTGCCGCGGCGAGCAATGCGTACACGCGGACCGACGCCTTTCTCGCCCTCATCCAGCAAAGCCTCGACGGCACGACGTCCGTCACGACCGGGACCGGCATTCTGAAGGCGAAGAAGGGCACGCCCGATCTCGGCGCAAACTGCGCGCTCGGAACCGAGTGCTCCGCAGGGGCGTGCGTGACGGCCGGCAAGCAGAGGTACTGTTCGCGCCCGTGTGGGCCGCGCGACGCCTGTCCCGCTCATTTTGGCTGCGAGCAGAGCCAACAGGGAGAGCCCGTCTGCATCGAGAAGTGAGGCTTCGTCCGTTCCCCGACGACGTGGCGGTCGTGCCATAGTGCCTGTCCAGGGCCTCGCACCTCGATGGAATTCGATCTCTCCGAGCAACACAGGCTCCTGCAGAAGAGCGTGGGCGATTTTGCTCGGGCCGAGATCGCCCCTCACGCGAGGGACTGGGACAGCCGGGAGCGGTTCCCCCTGGACCTCGTGCCCAAGCTCGCCCGGATGGGCCTGCTCGGCATTCGAATTCCCGAAGCTTACGGCGGATCCGGGATGGACGTCCTCGCCTACACGATCTGCGTCGAAGAGCTCGCCCGCGTGGACGGGTCGGTCGCGCTGACGGTCGCCGCGCACAACGGCCTCGGGACGGGACACATCCTCGCCTACGGTACCGAGGAGCAAAAGCTTCGCTACTTGCCGAGGGCCGCGAGCGGCGAGTGGCTGGCAGCCTGGGGGCTGACCGAGCCAGGGAGCGGAAGCGACGCCGCCGCCCTCCGGACGACGGCACGGAGGGACGGCGACGCCTGGGTCATCAATGGCACCAAGACGTTCATCACGAACGGAGCCGTTGGCGGGTTCTGCGTGGTCCTCGCGCGGACGAACCCGGACGTGTCGCAGCAGCGGGGGATCACGGCCTTCGTGGTCGAGCACGGGACGCCGGGCTTCACGGTGTCGCGGCACCTCCTCAAGCTCGGATGCCGCGCAAGCGACACCGCCGAGCTCGCGTTCGAGAACGTGCGGGTGTCCGATGCGCAGCGGGTGGGCGAGGTGGATCACGGATTCGCCGACACGATGCGCATCCTCGAACGTGGGCGGATTTCGATTGCCGCGATGGCCCTCGGCCTTGGTTACGGTGCCCTCGACATGGCGGTCGCCTACGCGAAGGAGCGCGCCGCGTTCGGGAAGCCAATCGCTGATTTTCAGGCCGTCCAGTGGATGCTCGCCGACGCGAAGACCGAGCTCGACGCCGCCACCCTCCTGACCTATCGCGCGGCGTGGGTGGCCGACCGCGGAATGCGGCACGCTCGCGAGGCCGCGATGGCGAAGCTCATGGCGAGCGAGGCGGCGACGCGGGCCTGCAACAGCGCCCTGCAGGTCCACGGGGGGTACGGTTACGTCCGGGAGTTCAACGTCGAACGGCACCTGCGAGACGCGAAGTTGTGCGAGATCGGCGAGGGGACGAGCGAGATCCAGCGGCTCGTCATCGCCAAGCACGTGCTCGCTGGATGAGCGGCCTCGTCGGCCCGCCGGGGTGTGCGGTGGGCGGGCGCGTCCGCATGGGCGGAGCGCCCGAGGGGCTCCGGGTCAGACACCTGCACGAAGGTTTAGGCGTAGTGTCCTGACCAAGGTGACCGCAACGTCGAGTAATAATTGACAGTGAAGCCTTCCACCCATAGCGTCGACCTTGGGCGTGGGAAATCGTGGTAAGAAGTGCCAAGCCACGATGTGACCGCAGTCGAGAGGCAAGGACGCGTCGATGTTCCGCGGGCGGTACGACCACACGATCGACGCGAAGGGTCGGACGAGCGTCCCAGCGCGCTATCGGGACGCGCTGGACGCGACCGGCGAGCGGCGCATCGTGCTCACGAGCGCCCTCGACCCCTGCCTCGTCGCGTACACGCCCTCCGAGTGGACGGCGTTCGAGGACCGAATCGGCCGGTTGCCCCAGTTCGACCGCGCCGTACAGAAGCTGAAGCGCATCTACGTCTCGGGCGCCGTCGAGTGCGAGATCGATGACGTCGGCCGCATCCTCGTTCCGCCAACGCTGCGGGAGCACGCGGGGCTGAAAAAGGACGTCCTGTGGGCCGGCGCCGGCCGGTACGCCGAGCTCTGGGACAAGGAAGAGTGGGCCCGGCACTTTGGCACGACCGACGACGAGAGGCGCGACATCTCCGCGCGCCTCGCGGAGCTCGGGCTATGAATAGCCTCCAGCTCGCCCTACCCGGCGTCCTCGCGGACTCGGCGGAATGGGTGTGGCGCGACGATTTCGAAGAGGTGACCCACGTGAAGCGCTTCGAGCACGCGACCGTCATGCGCGGCGAGGTGGTGGAAGCCATCGCGCCGCGCGCGGGCGGCGTGTACGTCGACGCCACCCTCGGCGCGGGCGGCCACACGATCGCGCTGCTCGAAACCGAGCCCAAGGCCCGCCTCATCGGCATGGACCGGGACCCCCTTGCGGTGGCCGCTGCGACGGATCGCCTCGCTCCGGTGTCCGACCGTCTCACCGTCGTCCACGCCGATTTCTCCAGTGTGCGCCATCAGCTCGACGTGCTGGGAATCGAGCGTGTCGACGGCCTCGTGGCGGACCTCGGCGTGAGCTCCCCGCAGCTCGAGGACGCCAGTCGAGGCATGAGCTTCCGCCGTGAAGGGCCGATCGACATGCGCATGGATCCCGGCAGCGGCGAGACCGCCCTGGAGCTGATCGAGCGCCTGGCCGACGACGAGCTGGCCGACGTCATCTACCAGTATGGCGACGAGCGTCGCTCCCGCCGCATCGCGCGCAGTATCAAGAAGGCCCTGGCCGCGGGCGAGCTGCGCACGACGCTCGACCTGCGACGCGCCATCGTCCGAGCCGTCGGGCCCGCGCGCTTGGGAGGGGTCGACCCCGCGACCCGCACCTTCCAGGCGATCAGGATCGCCGTCAACCGCGAGCTCGACGAGCTCGAACGTCTCATGGCCGTCCTGGGCGAGGTCATCGTCGAGGGAGGCGTCGCGGCGATCGTCTCGTTCCATTCCCTCGAGGACCGCGTGGTGAAGCGCGCCTTCGCCGCGGAAGGCTGGTCCCGCCTGACCAAGAAGCCGCTCGTGCCGTGCGACGAGGAGTGCGAGCAGAACCCACGCGCGCGCAGCGCAAAGCTCCGCGCCGCCCGCCGTTCTCAATCCAGCGCGGGAGGGTCCGAATGAGCGCGACGCGCCGGGCGTTCTTGCCGCTATGGACCCTGGCGATTGCCGCCACGGTGAGCGCGTTCGTCGTACATCTGGCGCTGCGTGGCCGGACCGTGCAGCTCGGCTACGAGCTCGGGCGCGCTCACCAGGAGCAATCGCGCCTTCGCGAGGTCAGGCGCGTGCTCGAGGTGGAGTCGGCGAGCTACAAGACGCCGGAGCGCGTCGAGATCGTGGCGCGCACGCTGCTCGGAATGGAGCCGCCGTCCTCCGATCGCATCGTTCCGGTCGCCAGAGCGCCGAGCGACATCGGCGACATCGCGTCTGCCGGCAGAGAGGGCTCTCGGTGAGAAACCTCGATCCCCGTCGCGCCCGATGGATCCGCACGCGAATGGGGGTCTTGTGCGGCGTGATGGGGATTGCGCTCGGTGGCATCGTGTCCAGCGCCTGGCGTGTCCAGGTGGAGGATGGTCCCGAGTGGCGGGACATGGCGGAGAAACAGCGCCAGCGCCGCCTCCACATAGAGCCGAAGCGCGGAACCATTTACGACCGCAACGGAACTCCGCTCGCGGTGAGCGTGGAGGTGCCGAGCGTGAGCGCCGACGTCGTCGAGCTGCTCCGCGGAGTGGACGGCAAGCCGGCGCAGGAAGCAGCCCTCCGCGACGCGGCCGCGCGACTGGCACGAGCTCTCTCCCTGGACGAGAACGAGCTCCTCGCCAGGCTCGAGCCGCGCCATCGATTCGTTTGGGTCAAGCGGCGCATCACCGGCGAGGAGGCGGCATCGGTCCGCGATCTCGGCGACGTGAAGCACCAGGCGCACCCGATCCGGGGTCTCTCCATCGAGGGAGAGGGTCACCGCTACTACCCCGGCCGCGAGCTCGCCGGGCCGGTGCTTGGTTTCGTCGCTCCGGATTCGCAGGGCAAGGATGGCGTCGAGCTGGCCCTCGACGAGGATCTACGCGGGAAGGTCGAGGAGGTGAGGGGCCTCCGCGATCGCAGCGGGCGGCTCATCTTCGAGGGCGCGAGCGACGAGCACGCTCTCCAGGGGAACGACGTCGCCCTGTCCATCGACGAGGGCATCCAGCACACCGCGGAGCGCGAGCTCGACGCGGCGATGCGCACCTACGAGACGAAGGGCGGCTCCCTGGTCGTCGTCGATCCGTGGACGGGCGAGATCCTCGCGCTCACGAGCGTCCCCGGGTACAACCCGAACGACTACACGGACAGCGAGCCCGACGCCCGCCGCGACCGCGCGGTGACCGACCGCTTCGAGCCCGGCTCCGTCATGAAGCCCTTCATGCTGGCGGGCGCGCTCGCGGCGGGGACGCTGAAGCCAACCGATACGATCGACTGCGAGCACGGCGTCTACCAGATCGGAGGGGTGACGATCCACGACACGCACATCAACGACGTGCTCACGCCCACGCAGATCCTCGCGCGCAGCTCGAACATCGGCGCGCTGAAGATCGGGTTGCAGCTTGGCGAGCCCGCGCTCTATGCGACCTACCGGCGCTTCGGCTTCGGCGAGCCCACGGGCGTCCCTCTGCCAGGCGAGGCCGCCGGCGTGGTCCGCCCCAAGGGCAGGGCGTGGTACGAGGCCGAAACGGCCAGCGCCAGCTTCGGTCAGGGGCTCACGGTGACGACCCTCCAGCTCGCGATGGCGATGAGCGCGATCGCCAACGGCGGCAGGCTCCTCGAGCCCGTCCTCGTCAAACGGGTCTCGGACGGTCGCGGCGAGACGGTGCGCGCCTCGGGCGTGCACGTACGGCGGGAGGTCATGCCCCCCGGAGTGGCGCGCACGGTCGCCGAGATGCTGACCGCCGTCACGGAAGACGGAGGCACGGCCGTCGAGGCGGCGATCCCGGGCTTCCGTGTCGCCGGGAAGACTTCCACGGCGCAGAAGGTCGACCCCGAGACGGGGAAGTACTCGAAGGAGAAGTACACGGCCGTGTTCGTCGGTTTCGTCCCGGTGGAGCGGCCCCGCATCGTCGTCGCCGTGGTGCTCGACGAGCCGACGATCGGCCGCTACGGCGGGGACCTGGCGGGCCCCGTCTTCCGGCTCGTCGCCGAGGCGAGCCTTCGCTACCTCGGCGTCACTCCATCCACGAGCTCCGCGAAGGTCTCCGCCGTCAAGCGACCCGGAGATCCGGCGGACGTCACGCTCGCCGCGACGAGGCCGGCGCCGGTGCCACTTCCCGCACCCGCCTCGTCGGCGGTGCCCGTACCTCCGGGCAGCGTCCGCGTGCCCGACGCGACCGGGATGGCTGCTCACGACGTCGTGGTCTCTCTCGGCAAGGCCGGGCTGCTCCCTCAGATCGAGGGGTGGGGGCGGGCAGTCCGCCAGACCCCCGTGCCCGGCAGCGCGGCGCCCAAGGGGAGCTTCGTGCGCGTGGTGCTCGAACCCGCGTCATGATGTGTCCCGTGGTGAGCGAAGACCGAATCAGCGGGCTCCGTCTGGACGAGCTCGTGCGCGAGCTGCCTATGGCCGTGGAGGTGATCGGAGACCCGTCGGTGCGAGTCCGGGGGGTGCGGCACGACTCGCGGGGTGTCCTTCGCGGAGACCTCTTCGTGGCGCGCAAGGGACAGAACGTGGACGGAGCGTCCTTCATCGGCGACGCGGTCGCGCGCGGCGCCGCCGCCGTCCTTGGAGACCGAGGCCTCGTCGACCCCCGGGGGCCGCCGGTACCCGTGATCGTCGTCGACGACGCCGCGGGTGCCCTCGCGTACGCAGCCTCGGCCGTGTACGGCCAGCCGTCGTTCTCCGTCGACGTCGTCGGAATCACGGGCACCAACGGCAAGACGACCACGGCGCACCTGACACGCGCGGCCATCGATGGAGCGCTTGGACTCCCGAGCTGCGGCGTCATCGGCACGATCGGGCACTCGTTCGCGGGGTGGACGCTGCCTGCCGCCCACACGACGCCGGAGGCAGACGACGTCGCACGCGTGATGGCGGCGATGCGTGATCGCGGAGCGACCTACATCGCCATGGAGGTCTCCTCCCATGCCCTGGCGCTCGGCCGCGTGCGAGCCTTGCGCTTCCGCGTCGCCGCGCTGACGAATATCACGCAGGACCACCTCGACTTTCACGGCTCGATGTCCGCCTATGCGGAAGCCAAGGACCTCCTGTTCACCGACCTTGGCCCGGGCTCGGCGGTGCTCAACGTCGACGACGCGCACGGGCGAGAGCTCGCGACGCGCGTCCGCGTCCCGCTCGTCCGCGTAACGGCCCGTGTCGGCACCGGCGAGGCCGACGCGGAGATCGCGCCCCGGGAGGTCGTCGGGGGTGCGCATGGTGTCCGGGCGGTCATTCGCACGCCGGGCGGAGACGTCACGATCGCTTCGCGCCTCGTGGGTGCCCACAACCTCGAGAACATGCTCGTCGCCCTCGGCATCACGCACGCGCTCGAGCTCGACCTCGGACGTGCCGCGGAGGCCCTGTCCCGTGAGCCCGCTCCTCCCGGCCGCCTCGAGAGGTGTGACGCAGAGGGCGACGACGTGCTCGTCCTCGTCGACTACGCGCACACGCCGGACGCCCTCGAGCGCGCGCTGCAAGCCGTGCGAGGCGCCACGTCGGGGCGCGTCTGGTGCGTTTTCGGGTGTGGCGGTGACCGCGACTCCACCAAGCGCGGACCGATGGGGCGCGCCGTGGCATACCGTGCCGACGTGGCCGTGGTGACGAGCGACAATCCCCGGACCGAGGACCCGGCGGCGATAGCGCGAGCGGTCGCCGGGGGGGTCCGCGCCGGCGGAAAGGAACCGATCGTGGAGCTGGATCGACGCGCCGCAATCCAGCTCGCCGTGGCGTCGGCGAAGGCGGGCGACGCGATCCTCATCGCGGGCAAGGGCCACGAGGACGTCCAGGTCATCGGCTCCGTCAAACACCCTTTCGACGACCGGGTCGAGGCGCGGCGCGCGCTCGAGGCGCGCCGGCGTCAGGCAGGGCGGGGCTGAGATGGCCACGCCAATCCCCATGAACCGAGCCTCGTTCGACGCCGAAGCGCTGGCGCACATCACGGGAGGTCGCGTGATCCGCGCGGCGCAGCCTCCGCGCGCCACCGTGGGGCTGACGACGGACAGCCGCACGGTAGTCCCCGGCTGCGGGTTCGTTTGCATCCGGGGAGAGCACAACGACGGCCACGACTACATCGGCTCCGCGGTCACCGCCGGCGGGATCCTCGCCGTCGTCGAGCGCGGGCGGGCCCCGTCCGATGAACGCGTGGACGCCGTCGAGGTGGACGACACCCTGGCTTCGTGGGGCGCGATCGCGCGTGCCCATCTGCGCGCATGGAGAGGGGCAGACGGTGCGCGCGTCGTCGCGATCACCGGAAGCGCGGGAAAGACGACGACGAAGGAGCTCTGCGCCGCCCTTCTGAGCGCAGTCGCCGAGTGCCACGCCACGGTCGGAAACCTCAACAACCGTGTGGGATTGCCCGCGGTGGCCCTAGCAACCGAGCCCCGGCATCGCTTCGCGGTCCTCGAGCTTGGCATGAGCGTCCCTGGCGAGATCGCCGCGCTCGCCTCGATCGCCGAGCCGGACGTCGGCGTGATCACGAACGTGGGCCTTGCCCACGCCGGCGGCGTAGGGGGGACGATCGACGCCGTCGCGCGCGAGAAAGGCGCGCTCTTCGCCGGGGTCCCTCTCGAGGGGATAGTGGTCGCGAACGTCGACGACCCGGCGGTCGTGTCGCAGCTCGGCCGGGCCGAGCGCGCTCGTCACGTCCTCTTCGGGCGGTCGGAGCGGGCCGATGTACGCCTCGTGCGCCGCAAACCCCTGGGCGTCGAGGGCTCGCGGATCTTCGTGCGGCGGGGGGACCGGGAGAGCGCGTTCGTCCTTGCCATTCCCGGAGAGGCCGCGGCCATGGACTTCGTGGCTGCGCTCGCCGCCGCGGAGGCGGCCCTCGGGGGCCCGCTCGACGACGTGCCCATCGCGTCCGCCCTGCGTACCCTCGCGCCCATCGCCGGTCGGATGCAGGTCCGGCGCTTGCGTGGCGGCATCGTCGTGCTCGACGACGCCTACAACGCGAACCCCGCGAGCGTCAGGGCCGCTCTGAGCGCGCTCGGCGAGATTGCAGGCCGCCGCGTCGCCGTCCTCGGCGAGATGAGGGAGCTCGGCTCCATGTCCGAGCGCGAGCACGAGGATCTCGGGGTCGCCGTCGCGCGGGCACATGTCGACTTCCTCGTCTCGTGCGGAGGTCTGGCGGACCTGACAGCCGCCCGTGCGAGGAGGGAAGGGGTCGATGTCCTCTGTACGAAGGACGCCGCGGAGGCCGCGCTCGCGAGCGTCGAGCGTGTCCGCGAGGGCGACCGTGTCCTCGTGAAGGCCTCGCGCGGCGTGGGGGCGGAGAGGGTCGTCGACGCGCTCGTCCGCGCACACGGCGAGGAGACGCGCTGATGCTCTACGAGCTCCTCTTTCCCCTCCGGCACGACGCCGAGTGGCTCGGGTGGCTCAACGTGCTGCGGTACGTGCCGTTCCGAACGATCACGGCGACCGTGACCGCGATGCTCATCGCTTTCCTGCTCGCCCCGTGGTTCATCCGCGAGCTACGGCGCAAGCAGATCGGCCAGGTGGTCCGGGAGGACGGCCCCGCGTCCCACATGGCCAAGAGCGGCACGCCGACGATGGGTGGGGCGCTGATTCTCCTCAGCGTTCTCGTGCCGACCATTCTCTGGTGCGATCCCCGAAACGTCTTCGTCTGGGCCACGACGGCGGTCACCGCCGGTTACGGCGTCATCGGATACCTCGACGACTACCTGAAGATCCGACTGAAGAACTCGCGCGGCGTACCCGGGCGTTACAAGCTGCTCGGCCAGTTCGCGATCGGCGGCGCCGTCCTCTCGTACGCGTTCCTCGCGCACGATCACCTGCCGAACGACTGGTGGGACATCCGCTTCAACCTCGGCGTGCCGTTCGTCGCGTTCTCGAAGCACCCGATCGTGTTGCCCGGTTGGGTTTACCTGCCGTTCGCGGTCGTCGTCGTGGTCTGGACGTCGAACGCCGTGAACCTCACCGATGGCCTCGACGGCCTGGCGATCGGTCCCGTGATGATCAACGCGGGCACCTACCTCGTCTGGGCGTACCTCGCGGGTGCCACGTTCGGTATCGCGCACGTCTCGCAGCGCTTCGTCGTCGCCAGGTATCTCGATATCCCGTTCATCGCGAGCGCGGGGGAGCTGGCCATCTATTGCGGAGCCATGGTCGGGGCCGGGATCGGCTTCCTCTGGTACAACACCTACCCGGCGCAGGTCTTCATGGGCGACGTGGGCTCGCTCGCCCTCGGTGGCGGCCTCGGCATGTGCGCGGTCTTCACGAAGAACGAGCTCCTCTCGTCGATCCTGGGCGGCATCTTCTTCCTCGAGGCGGTGAGCGTCGTCGTTCAGGTGGCGAGCTTCCGGCTGACCGGCCGCCGCATCTTCCTCATGGCGCCGATCCATCACCACTTCGAGAAGAAGGGCTGGGCCGAGCCGAAGATCATCGTCCGCTTCTGGATCATCTCCATTCTCTTGGCACTTTGCAGCCTTTCGAGCTTGAAGTTGCGATGAGG
>Ga0209415_10015728_pt1 | contig 12234 bp, 10 predicted proteins | sample PeaSoiSIISIP2007_FD_187696 | JGI IMG/M metagenome (GOLD analysis project Ga0209415, IMG submission 187696) | Peat soil microbial communities from Weissenstadt, Germany - SII-SIP-2007 (SPAdes) (version 2) | ecosystem: Environmental > Terrestrial > Soil > Wetlands > Peat | place: Germany... | reverse complement strand
ACGGCGCGCGCCTTGGGCAGCACCACGACGCCGTCGTCGTCGCCGACGATCCAGTCGCCCGGCTCCACGCGCAGGCCACCGGCGGTGATCGGAACGTTGATCTCGCCGAGGCCCTTCGGCTCGCCGGCGTTCGAGAGGATCAGGCGCGCGAACCCGGGGAACCCGAGCGCCCGGATCTCGGCCGTGTCGCGGATGGCGCCGTCAATCACCACTCCCGCCAGCTTACGCTGGAGCGCGCTGTGCGTGGCGAGCTCGCCCCAGACCGCCGGGCCTTGACCGCAGGCGTCCACGACGATCACGTCGCCGGGCGCGGCGTGGTCAATCGCCTGGACCGGCTTGGACCAGTCGCCGGGAAACGTCCGGACCGTGACGGCCGGCCCGGCCATCTTCAGCCCGGTCATGACGGGCCGAATCCCTTCCATGCAGGGACAGCGATGCGCGCCGTCGGAGAGGTTCGCGGTCGAGACTTTCAGCAGCGTCTCGCGCAGCCGCTCGGGGCTGGAGCGCTTGAAGAGGTCGGTCGCGACGCGGGCGCGCGAACGCATCGCCTCGGCGATCTGGCGCGTCGCTGCGCGGGCGTCGGGCGATTTCGTGATCGCGCCGCCCACGATCAGGATCCGGGCGCCCGCCTCGACGGCGTCGGCAACGGTCTCCGAGTTCAGCCCGCCGGCGGCGGCGAGCGTCAGGTCCACCTGGCCGGCGATCTTCCGGAGCATATCGAACGGCGTTCCGCCGCGCATCTGCTCGTCAATGCCGCAATGGACGACGACGTGATCGGCGCCCCACTCGCGCGCCTGCTCGGCGCGGCGGGCGGGATCGGCCGTTCGGATCAGGTCCACGCCGACGCGGAGTCCCTGGTTGCGGCCGGCCTCGATGCTCTCGCGGATCGTGCCGTCATCGGCCACGCCGAGGACGATCGCGACGTTCGCGCCGGCCTTCGCCGCCATCTCCATCTCGGCGCGGCCGGCGTCCATCGTCTTCATGTCCGCGACGAGGGTCTGGCGCGGGAACTCAGCCCGGAAGCGCCGGATCGCGTCGAGCCCTTCGCTCTTGATCAGCGGCGTGCCGATCTCGAGCCAGTCCGCGCCGCCGCTGACGGCTTCGCGCCCCAGCCGCAGTGCGCGCTCCAGGTCGGCGAAATCCAGCGCCACTTGAAGGACCGGTTCCATGCCTTATTCCCACAACTGCATTATTGCACCACGAAGACACGAAGGACATGAAGAAATGAGAACTCCAATCTACGACCTGTCTAGGCCTCTTTTCTTCATGCTCTTCGTGTCCTTCGTGGTGAAGAAGACTCTTTCGCAGGCGCTGAGTACCGCGCGCCGCACCTCGGCGATTCCCATACCGTCACGCTTTGCGCGCGGACGCCGCGCGGCATCCGCCGCGAGCATTCCTCGAACAGCACCCGCGCCACGTTCTCGGCCGTCGGGTTCTGCTTTCGGAACTCGGCGAGGTCGTTGAGGTACCCGTGGTCGTAGCGCTCGGCCGCGCCCTGGACCAGGCGCTTCAACTCGCGGAAATCCGCGACCATGCCCAGCGAGTCGAGCTTCCCGGACGCGACGACCAGCTCGACACGGTAATTGTGCCCGTGGAGCTTCTCGCACGCGCCGCGATACTCGCGCAACCGGTGAGCGGCGGAGAATTCGGCCTCGACGACGAGTTCGTACATGGGAAAGGTCCTGGACGGCCTGGACGATAAACCGCGAGGGCTGCTCTTCCGCCGGAAGCAGGCCGCGTCCGCGCCCACCATAAGCGATTGTAGCAGCGCGTTCCGGTCAAAGTCAAACGGGCGGATTCCGGGCCGAAGGCCACGAAAAGCGTGGCGGGGATGAGCATCCCAGGCTTGTTCGTCCTCGTCCTCGAACTCGTCCTCGTCCTCGAACGGCCGTTCTGAACGGCCGAGGACGAGGACGAGTACGATTGGAAGCGACTCTGCCAGACCCTCCGCCGACAAAAAAGGCCACGCCTGTTCGGGCGCGGCCTTTGAGTTGCTCCAGCGCGATCAGTTCCGGCTGGCGAGGACGTGCACCTTCCGGCCCTCGAACTTCACGACGCCTTCCGTCAGCGCGAAGAGGGTGTAGTCCTTGCCGGTGCCCACGTTGTGCCCGGCGAGGAATTTCGTGCCGCACTGGCGGATGATGATTGAGCCGGTCTTGACGACCTCGCCGGCGTACGCCTTGACGCCGCGGCGTTGCGCGTTGCTGTCGCGGTTGTTGCGGCTGGTGCCGCCGCCCTTCTTATGCGCCATTGTCTTACCCTCAATTTTCTAACACGAAGGTCACGAAACGTTTTCACCACGACGACACTACGAACACCACGAACGGCATTTTGGCAATTTCACACCTTGTGCGTCGTGCCCGTCGTGTCGTCGTGGTGAAGTCGTTCTTCGTGCGCTTTGTGGTGAAACAACTTACGGCGCGACGATCTCGGTAATGCGGACGCGCAGGTGGCGCTGGCGATGGCCGACTTTCCGGTGATACTGCTCGCGCCGCGTGTACTTGTAGGAGATGAGCTTCTTGGCCTTCACCTCGGCTTCGACCTCGCCCTTCACGCGGGCGTTCTCGACATAGGGCGCGCCGATCTTCGGCGTCTCGCCGCCCAGGAAGAGCACGCGGTCGAACTCGAGCGTGTCGCCGGCCTTGGCGGCGCGAAGGTCCACGTCAATGCGCTCGCCCTCGGCGACCTTGAACTGCCGCCCGCTGTCCTCGATGATGGCGTACATGGTTTTCCCTTGGAGCCCGGATGCAATCGGCATAGATTAGTGTTTATAGCACTTTACTTCAATATTGTCAATCAGGTCCTCGCCCGGCTCCAGGACGATGCGCCCGCCCCAGTTCGTCTCGATGTCCACGATCTCCTGCCGGCGCTCGTTCTGGAGGCGGATGAGGTTCTGCGGATGGAGCCGCACGACGATGCGCTTGGCCTTGCCGGGGATGGCCATGCTGCGGACGCGGCGGAGCGTTTCGAGGATGGTGCTCTCCGGGTTGCGGACCTGGCCGGTGCCCTTGCAGGTCGGGCAGGTCTGGTAATCGGTCAACTCGATGCTGCGGCGCATGCGCTGGCGGGTCATCTCGATGATCCCGAAGCGCGACATGCGCAGCATCTTCATCCGCGCGCGGTCGTTCTTGAGCGTCTCCCAGAGCTTGCGCTCGACGTCGCGTTTGTGGCTCTCGTCGCGCATGTCAATGAAGTCGCTCAGGATCAGACCGCCGAGGTCGCGCAGCCGGATCTGCCGGCCGATCTCGGCGGCGGCCTGGAGGTTGATCTGGTACGCGGTCGCCTCGGCGTTGGCCTCCTGCTTGAAGCGGCCGGAGTTCACGTCAATCGCCGTCATCGCCTCGGTCTGCTCGATGATGATCGAGCCGCCGCCGGGCAGCGGCACTCGGTTGCGGTGGATGCGCTCGATCTGCTCCTCGACTTTGTACTTCGTGAAGAGCGGCTCCGCGTCCTGGTAGAGCTCGACCGGCTTCTTGCTCGTCGGCATGGTCATCGCCATGAACTCGAGGATCTTGTCGTAGGCGGCTTTCGAGTCCACGAGGATGGTCTCGATCTCGCTGGAGAACACGTCGCGGACGACGCGGATGACGAGGTCGCTCTCCTCGTACAGCGTCGCGGGCGCGGAGGCGGTCTTGGCCTGGTTCTGGATGCCGATCCAGAGGCGGAGCAGGTAGTTCATGTCGCGGTGGAGGTCGCGGCGGCTGCGGTGGGCGGCGGCGGTGCGGACGATGATGCCCATGTTCTTCGGCGGGTTGAGGGCGGCGAGGACGTTGTGGAGTTCCTCGCGCTCCTCCTCGTCGGCGATCTTCTTGGAGATGCCGTGGCGCTTGATGTACGGCATGAGGACCAGGTAGCGGCCGGGAATGCTCAGGTAGGTCGTCACGGCCGGCGCCTTGTGGCGGATCCCCTCCTTCGTGACCTGCACGAGGATCTCCTGTCCGCGCTTGAGCGCGCTGGCGATGGGCACGTCCTGCTTGTCCGCGCGCCGCGCCGCTTCCGGATCGTGATACCACACCGGCGCGATGTCGCTGACGTGCAGGAATCCCTGCCGCTCGCCGCCGAAGGCCACGAACGCCGACTGCAGGCTCTGCTCGACGGCGACGACGCGGGCCTTGTAGATGTTCCCGACGATCTGCTCCTGCCCGGCGCGCTCGATGAACAGGTTGTCGAGCGAGCCCTCGTCGAGGATGCCGATGCGGCTCTCCTCGCCCTCGATCACGTTGACGAGCATGATCTTGCTCATAGGCGTCCCTTCGAATATCGTAACCGCGAAAACGCGCAGCGTCTTCACGGCATCGTCCTCGTCCTCGTCGTCGTCCTCGTCCTCGAACTCATCTTCTGAACGGCCAAGGACGACGACGAGGACGAGGACGAGCAGCCAACTAATTCGCCAGCAGCACCTGCGTCCGGACGATGCGGAACCCGCCGCGGCGGGTCTCCGCGTCGAAGCCCAGCGCGCCGAGGATCTCCTCCGGATGCGCGCTGCCTTCCGGCCCGGCCTTGAAACGCGCCACGACATCCTCGCCCTGCCGGTCCAGCGAGCAGATCAGCGGGCGCACGTTGACCGTCTTGCGCTTGGATTTGCGGAGGCGCTCGACGGAGATCTCCGCGCGCGCCAGGAGTCCCGCCAGCGCCGGCGCGGCGATGCGAGCATCATCCTTCAGGTTTGGCCGCGGCGTGATGCGGTACGTCACTTCCCTGGCCAGCGCCGCCCGGCCCGGCTCGGCGAGCAGGATTGAGACCAGGTTCAGTCCCGACGGCAACTGGGCGCGGAGCCGCCGCTCGATCTCCGCCGGCGCCACCCAGTCGGCCAGATCGAACTCCATCACCTCGTCCAGCCCTTCGATGCCCACGCCGAGCGCCGCGGGGAAAGACATGCGCGGCCGCGGATTGAAACCTTCCGTCATCCGCAGAGGCAGCTCGGCCCGCCGAAGCGCGCGCTCGAATGCGCGCATGAGGTCGAGATGGGAGATCGCCGCCAGGTCGCCGCTCTTCTGAAATCGTATTCTGATTCGCTGTATGAACATGCGATTCTCTGATTGCCGGGATCTATTTCGGCGCGGCATTCTCCGCGGGCTCAGGCGAGGTGGCGGCCTCGGCGGGCGCGGTCGTCGCCGGCGCGGATTTTTCCGGCTCGGGTGAAGTCGTTGCAGACGCGGAGGATGGCGCCGCCGGCATCGAAGCGGTCGTCTCCGGCGCAGAGGCCGTCGCGGCCGGCGCTGCGCCGATGGCTGCGGGCGCGAACGGGACGCTCTCGGCCGACATCGGGCCGCGATCGAGGCTTTCGATGCGGAAGCGGGCCAGTTCCGCCCACTTGCTTTCGCCGCCCGACTCGATGGCCTTCCGGTAGAAGCTCTTCGCGTTCTCGGGGTCCTTGAGCATCTCGTAGCATCGGCCGACGTCCCAATCCGCCTCGACCGCTTCCTGCGGGGTGCCCGCCGCGGCCAGCGCCTTGTACTGCACGATCGCCTTCGCCACGTCGCCGCTCTGTTCGAGGCAGGCCGCCCAGCCGCGGCGCGCCAGCGCCCTCATCCCCTCCGGCGCGCCGGTCATCTGCACGAGGCGCTCGAAGTACCCGGCCGCCTTCGCCGGTTCCCCGGTGGCGGTCAGCAGCTCCGCCGCTCGAAGCAGCGCCTGCGACGCCACTTCCGAGTCAGGATACGCCGTGACGAGGCTGTCGAGATTGCTGAGCGCGTTCTTGACCGCCTCGGCCCGCGCTTCGGCTTTCAAGCCCAGGACGCCGTCCGCGGCGGTCTCGTATTCGCTGAGCTCTTTCTGTGCCTCCTGCTGCGCCTGCATACGCGAGTAGAGGGTCCACACCACGGCTGCGGCGACGATCACGACGGCCGCGGCGACGGCGATCACCTTCGACTGGTGCGCCTTGACCCACTGCGCGGCCGACATGACGGTGTCGGCGTACTTGTCCTCTTTGAGCCTGTGCCGTTCGGCTGCCTTCACGCATCAGTCCTTTCGATCTCGTGTTCCGCGGCTTCGCGGCGCAGCCCTGGAATGGCGCGCCTTCAGGTCTCCCGCGGACGCGGGAACCCTTTTCGGCCGGCGGCGCGGAAGATCCCTTCGGCGTTGATGAAAAGCTGGTCCACTTCCTCGGCCGTCATCCCGGCGCCGAAGGCGATGCACTCGGCCGTCCGCCGGTCCGGCAAATCTGCGTCGGCGTGCCCGTCGCTGTCGAAGACGAGCTTCGCGCCGGTCAGCCGCGCGATCCGGAGCACGTAGCCGTTGGTAAAGCTATGGCCCTTCCGCCCCGAGATTTCCAGGGCCACGCCGCGCCGGGCCGCGAGCGCGGCATCCGCCTTGTCAATCAGGCCCGGATGCGCCAGGATGTCCACGCCCGCCTCGATCAGCGCGCGGTTCGTGCCGGGGGCCACCGGCTCGACGATGGTCTCGCCGTGGCCGACGACGATCGCGGCGCCGGACGCGCGCGCCAGCGAGACGGCGCGGCGGATGAGGTCCGGCCGGACGTGCGTCACCTCCGCGCCCGGCAGCACCGCGATCGCGCCTTTCCCGCGCAGCGACCGGCACATCCGGACAAGCTGCGGCACCACCGTCTCGATCGTGCTGAACCCGACGTGGTCGCTGATCGCAAGCATCCGGTATCCGCGCGTCTCGCAGCGCCGCACCAGTTCCTCGGGCAGCAGTTCGCCGTCCGAGAGCAGCGAGTGCGTGTGCAGGTCAATCATCGCGTCCGGTTCGAGCTTCGCCATTTCTCAGCTTTCAGCTTCCGTGTCATTCCCGCGAAAGCGGGAATCCACGTGTCCAGCGCGGAACTCTGGATTCCCGCCTTCGCGGGAATGACAACAATGTCAGCGACCAGTTTATCTCAGCAGTTTGCCGACCAGCGGCGCCGCGTACTGCGCGAACGCCGGCGTCACGCCGTTGCCTTCCGCGTTGATGAATTCGTCGGGCAGGTGGCGCTCTTTGCCGGCGACCGCTTCGAGCGGGATCAGTTCCGCCCGCGCGCGATACTTGCCGCCCGCACGCTCGGCCCGCAGCGCCACGGAGCCGCTCGCCTTGTTCTTGACGGCGTAGCCGACGGCCTTTCGGCCGACCATCTCCGCCTCTTTCGCGTCCGCCGGCGAAGGCTCGCTCGCGTGGCAACGCTGGAGGTAGCCGAAAGTGTCCGCGCGGCAGCGGGCCGCCTTGCCGAACGCCTTGAACGCGCCGATCTTGACGGCCGCGGCCAGGACGTCCGCCATCGTCCCGGTGCCGGAGAGCTGGACGTGGCCGAAGGAGTCCTTCTTCGCTCCGCCGGCGGCTTCCTCGATCGGGCCGAGGGCGTTGAGCATCGCCAGGATTGGCGCGTACGGCGCCTGGGCGAGTTCGGCGCGGATGGATTTCGAGGCGATGAACTCGGCCCCGTCCGGCCCGTGCAGCCCTTCCGAAACCGCGACCACCGCGCGGCCGTGCTTCCGGTAGACCGCGAGCACCTCCTGGACGATCTGCGCCAGGCTCCTCGGGCGCTCCGGGAAATAGATCAGGTGCGGGCCGTCCGCCTCGGAGCGCTTGCACAGCGCCGCCGACGCGGCCAGCCAGCCGGCCTTCCGGCCCATGATGATGTCAATCTTGATCCCCGGAAGCGAGAGCACGTCGAGGTCGTCGCCGAGCAGCGCGTGCGCCACGAATCGCGCCGCCGAGCCGTAGCCGGGGCTGTGGTCGTTCTCCACCAGGTCGTTGTCAATCGTCTTCGGCACGTGGAAGCAGCGCAGCTCGTGCGCAGCCGACTGCGCCGCGCGGCTGACGATCGAGGTGGCCTCGGCGGTATCGTTGCCGCCGATGTAAAAGAAGTACTGCGCGTCGCGCTTCTTGAAAATCTCGAACGCCTTCGCGCAGTCGTCGGCGGTCGGCTTATAGCGAGTGGAGAAAATCGCCGCGCCGGGGAGATCCCGGTGCGTCGAGAGCGGCGGCCGGCCCGGCGAGAGCGGCTGGAAGTCTTCCTTCAGGACGCCCTGGATTCCGTGCAGCGCGCCGAGGACCTCGATGCCGTGCTTGGCCGCCTCGTCCACGACGCCGAAAAGGGACCGATTGATCACGCGCGTCGGCCCGCCGCCCATCGCGACAATCGCTCGCCTCACGAACAGTCTCCTCACCAAATCAGGGTCGCCCGAATTGACAGTGCTGGAATGTTACAAAATACCGGGAAAACAGGGGGTTTGTCAAACGGCTGTCCCGGGCCGCGTTCGACCCGCCGGAAATCCGGGCTACTCGCGCCGACCGCTGGCCTCGATCAGCGCCGGCACGAAATCGGGATCCGGCGCGCCGCCCAGGCTGCGGAACTTCTTCACGTCCGCCCAGGCCCGGTCGTACTCCTTCAATTCCAGCCAGACCCGCGCCCGGTTGGCGTACGCCTCAGCGTAGTTCGGGCTGAGCCGGATCGCCGTGCTATAGTCGGCGATCGCCTTGCCGAAACGATGAGTCTCGAAAAAAACGTTCCCGCGGGTGAGCCGGACCCGGGCCACTTCCGGCATCAGCGCGACGGCTTTGTTGCAGTCGGCCAGGGCGAGGTCGAACTTCCCTTGAATCGCGTACAAGCCGGCGCGATTGTTCAGCGCCAGCGCGTAATTCGGCTTCAGCAGGATCGCGCGGCTGAAGTCCCTGATCGCTTCCTCGTCATCACCCGCGAAATGGCAGGACCGGCCGAGGTTGTTCCAGGCCAGCCACGCCGACGGATTCGTGGCGACGTTGTCCCGCCACATGCTTCGGGCTTCGCCGTAAAGCGCGGCGCGCGTCCAGGTCAGGCCGCCGAGGACCAGGACGCACCCGGCGGCGGCGAGCGCGCCGATCGGCCGCGCGGGTCCTTTCCGCTCGACCAGCCGCACCAGGACGCCGGCGGCGAGCGCGATGACGCCGATCATGGCGACGTATTGAAGATGGTCCGCGACGAGCGAGTTCTCCATGAACGACATGTCCGCGAACCCCAGCACCGGCAGCAGCGACACGAGGAAGTACGCCGCCGCAAACAGCGGCACCCGGCCATAACTCTTTCGGCGCGTCCAGAGCCAGGCGAGGCCGGCGATCAGCAGCGCCAGCGGCAGGAACGCGAGCGCGCTCGACCCGCTCACATCCCAGCGCGGATAAATGACGCACAGGCCCGCCGGCAGCAGAACCTTGTAGAGATAGAACCACGCGATCCATCCGGCGGCGGCGATGCGCGAGGCCACGCCCTCCGGCCGGACGATCTCTCCGACCGCGATGGCTTTGTGATGCTGGAACCAGATCGTCACGCACCCCAGCGCGAGCGAGAGCGCGAAGAACGGAAGGCTCCGCGCCAGGTCCCTCAGCGAGATCCTTCCCCGCCGCCACCACGCGCAGAGCAGCAGCACCGCCGGCAGCATGACGACCGACGTCTTCGCCAGCAGTGCCAGGAGGAACAAGCCCAAGGAAAATGCATAGTGCGGAGTGCGGAGTGTAGAGTGCGGAGTACCGTTCGTCGTGCCCGTCGTGTCGTCGTGGTGGAAACTCGTGATGTCATCAAACCGCAGCCAGGCCAGGAGCGCCAGGAGATACAGCGTCATGGGCAGGGTATTCTTCAGCTCCGTAATCCACGCCGCCGAGGCGGCCGCCACCGGGTGGACCGCGAAGAGAAGCCCGGCGAGCCACGCGCCCGGTACGCGCAGCCGCCGCAGTACGCGCCAGACGAGCGCCGCCGCAGCCGCGTGAAGCAGCACGTTGACGACGTGGTACCCGCGAGGATGATCCCCCCAGAGCCGCCACTCCACCCAGAGGACGCTGGAGGTGAGCGGAAAATAGTCCGTCGGCTGCGTCGTGAACCAGAGCCGCCGCAGCCCGTCAGGCGCCTGGATCAGCTTGTTGGCATAGAGGAAGCTGTCGTCATCCCAGAAGAACCCGCCGCGCATCGCGGGAATGTAAACGAGGATGGCGATCGCGACGACCGCCGCCCCAAGGAGAAGCTGCCGCCGAATATTGCAATCGCGGGATGTTGAGTCTGGTTTCATTTTATGTGCACCATCCGTAGCGCCCGGCGCCTCGTTCTATTCCGCCCGCCCTGCGGCTTGCAGGACGGCCTTTCGGAAACCGGCATCCACTTTGCCGTGCAATCTCTCGCACGTCTCCACATCGGCGAGCGCCTTCGCGTACTCCTGCAGGTTGTAATAGGCGAGCGCGCGACTTCTATAGGGTATCGGACCGTCCGGCTTGAGCTCAATGGCCTTGTTGAAATCCTTGAGCGCGTCCTGATATCGGCCGGCCCTGGCATAGGCCAGGCCGCGGTTGTTATAAGCCTCGTAATAGTCAGGCTTTAGCCTAATAGCGCGGTCAAGATCCTCGAGCGCTTTCTCCGTGTTTCCGAGTTGGTTGTAGAGATTCCCGCGATTGTTGTACGGCGCGGCGAAGTCGGGCTTGAGTTCGATGGCCTTGTTGCAGTCGTCGAGGGCTTTGTCGAACTGCTTCAGGGACACGTAAGTGTAGGCACGGTTGTTGTAGGCTTCGGCGTATCTCGGGCGCAGCTCAATGGCCCGGTTGAGGCAATCGAGCGAGCCTTCATAATCGCCCGCGTTGCGCAACTCCCAGCCCAGGTTGTTCAAAGCCCGGGCGTTGCGCGGCGCCTTCCGGGCCGTGTCGCTCCAGATCGCCAACGCCGTCGCGTAGTCCTTGTTGCGCAGGAACGTCGCACGCCCCAGCGCGACCGCGGCGGAGAGGATCAGGATCGCCGCCAGGATTTGCCCCGTGAGCTGGCGGCTCTCGACGGCGCCGGACCAACGCTCCCAGGCGAGGTACGCCGCCAGGATCAGGACCAACACCACCGCCGCCAGCGGCAGGTACATCCGGTGCTCGAACGCCAGGTCCTTGATCGGCATGATGCTCGAAGTCGGCGCAAGGATCAGGAAGAACCACGCGCCGACGAATCCCCATTTCGGCCTCCGCACGAGCGCCCAGGCCGTGGCCGCCAGCAGCCCTCCGATGACGATCACGCCCGGAGCGATTTGCCCAAGACTGTTCGCCACCGGCCAGCCGTAGTCCAGGCACAGGCCCGCCGGCCAGAACGCCAGCGCGAGATAGTGGAGAATGACGCCCGGCTCGCTGCGCGCATATTGGAACGGCGTGACCGCCTGAAGCTGGAACCCGGCCGAGACGGCGTTCGGGCCGACCGCCTCGATTCCCGAGCGGACGAGGATGAGCCACGTCGCCGCCAGCCCGAGATAAAGCCCTCGCCGCCGCTGCATCGCCGCGCGGAACGAGCCGGCGATGAAGCTCCGGTCGTAGAGCAGCACGATCAGCGGCGCCGAGACCATGACTTCCTTGCTGCCCATCCCCAGCGCGCAGGCGGCCACGGCGGCCGCATGCCACAACAGCGGCCTCGGCGAGGACTCAGCCCGGATAAAGCAATACAGCGTAAGGAGATAGAACAGTCCCATCAGCGATTCCATCCGCTGGATAACGTACGTCACCGCCTGAGTCTGAAGCGGGTGGACCGCCCAGAGAAGCGCCGCGCAGAACGCCAGCGACGCGGCGGTCATCTCGTCGAACCGGCCACCGAGCGCGGGAAGCGTCAGCGTCCGCCGGATGACGCCGAAGAGCGCGAGCGCGGCGAGGATGTGGATGCAGAGATTGAGGACATGGTAGCCGGTTACATTGGCACTGCCGATGAAGTAGTTGAGCGCCAGGGTCGCCTGGACAACCGGCCTCGGCCCGATCAGCGTGTGCCAGACCGGCCACGGCTGCCTTGCGGTTGCCTGCTCGATGACCGCGGCGTCGTCGAAGATGAACGGGCCATGGAAGCTGTCGCTGTAGACGACGATTGCGGCGAGGATGAGCATCGCGCAGTCCGCAGCGGTCCAGATTCTCCGCCGCCGCGCGAGAGGACTTTCGGTACTGGCGGCTGCTCCATCGCTCATAGGTCGGGATTGTACCGTGAACCGCCCGGCCCGGCAAGGGCGCAGGATTTCAGTTGAACTTGCGCCCGCGCGTTGCTATTGTGCTCAGGCGGCGCGCCGAGGGGATCCAGTTCCTGCACGTCTAGTGAGGAGCAGGAATCTGCCTCTTGAACGCAACTCGAAGACGCGCTAGGATACACTCCATGAGGAGCGATGAACGGATGAAGCATTTCGGCGCAGCCTTTCTTGTCGCCGGCCTCCTGCTCGCGGCGGCGCGCCTGTCTCCGGCGCTGGCCGACGACGCGCCGGGCGGGATGACGATGCGCATCCAGCAGGAGTACCTGCTCGGCAGCGATGCCACAACCGGAGATTACCGCGCCTGCTT
>Ga0209415_10015727_pt1 | contig 12236 bp, 10 predicted proteins | sample PeaSoiSIISIP2007_FD_187696 | JGI IMG/M metagenome (GOLD analysis project Ga0209415, IMG submission 187696) | Peat soil microbial communities from Weissenstadt, Germany - SII-SIP-2007 (SPAdes) (version 2) | ecosystem: Environmental > Terrestrial > Soil > Wetlands > Peat | place: Germany... | reverse complement strand
AGACACGGCCCAATCGCTGCCGCACGTGGCTGACCGTCGCCGGCCGTTTCAGCGAGTCGAGCATCTTGGGGTTGAGATCGCCAACCACGATCTCGGTGCCGTGTACCACGGGATCGTCCTTGGGCTCCCGGCGCAGCGGGACGTGGAAGCTCTCGCGCCGCTGCATCTCCCTGAAGTCGATCTCGGTCACGATCCAATGCGTATCCCCCGCTCGGGTGGTCCTGACCTCAGTCCGGTTTCCGAGGCGGGCCGTCGCGATGTTGAACCCCATCCCGAACAAGCCGAGGCTGCCGAACCGTACCCGCCCGCTATACCCGGCCCGCAAGCCCCTTTCAAGGTCGGACTGAGTCATGCCGCGCCCGTTATCGACGACGCTCACGATCGCGTCGGCACCGGAACTTGCCTTAGGCAGCGTCATGTGAATCGCCGGAGGGTCGGCGGGATCACGATCAGGATCAGAGATGAACTCGTCGAAGGAGTTGTCCACCAGCTCAGCGAGGCACTGCCACGGCTGATAAGGGATCTCGCCCAGCACCTCCAGGATCCGCGGATCCGGCGTGAGATCCAGCTCCTCCGTAGCGTCGACAGCTTGCTCGCTGGCCACCGCAATCCCCTCCGCCCGGATGCTCTCTGCGTACATCCGGGCACCTTGGAAATGATCCCACGCTGGTAATGACTCACGGACAAGTTTGGCACTTGATGACGGCACCTGACGCAACTCGATCAGCTGAGCCAAGGTGAATTGATGCTTGGACGCACTGAGCGGCGGAGCCCTTATTAGCCGACGGTTGCCTGTCGCGACTTGGCCGGTGCCGCTAGCCAAACCCCCGTACGGCCGCGCTGATCTTGCTAACCGCAGTCGCAGGCGGTTCGTGCTCCCATATCCGGACGACAGTCCAGCCAGCGGCGCGTAGACGCTCGTCGGTATCGACGTCACGCGCCATGTTGCCCTCGATTTTGGCGGTCCAGAACTCGGCGTTTCGCCGCGCGGGCCGGTGGTGCTCTGGGCAGCCGTGCCAGAAGCAGCCGTCCACGAACACGGCGACCTTGGACTTGGGGAATACAAGGTCGGCGGTGCGGCGGACGCCTGGAAGGGGGCTGACGCCGACGTTGTACCGCAAGCCGAGGGCGTGTGCGGCGGACCTGACGGCCAGCTCTGGTCGGGTGTCGCGGCCTTTGTTGCCGCGCATCACGGCGCGCACCGCCGGTGAGGATGCCCACGAGCCGTCCGGTATCGGAGCCGCTTCATCGGACGTTCGTGGCGACTGTACCGGCGAGCTGGGCTCGGCGGCCAGCCGCCACGCGTGCACGAGGTTGGCGGCCCTTGTCATCTGGTTGACCTCGCCGAGGTACCGCTCGGCGGTCTGGCCGTTGTCGGACCAGCGCAGGTAGGCATAGACGCGACGGCCATCTCGCTTGCGGCGCAGCGCGACCGATGCGAGGACCGTGTGATCGCCGAGCATGATGATCCGGTTCTCACGGCCGCCGGCGGCTAGGTCCTGTTCGGCGGTCCGCTCAGCTCTGCTGAGGCCGGGAGGGCAACGCCACGCCGAGTCGTCCGGCCCGCCCGCGCGCCATCTCGCCACGGCGACTCATCCTTGGGCCGCGGCGACCCTGACATCGGGCCGCAGCGCTTCGGCGACCGCGTCGGCCATGACTTGGCCGAGCAGCACCGGGACCGCATTGCCGAGCTGGCGCATCTGCTCACCGCGCGGCCCGGCTAGCCGCCAGGAGTCGGGGAACGTCATCACCCTGGCGACCTCGCGGACAGTCATGTACCGGATCGACCCGTCGTCGCGGCGTAGCACTGTCTCACCGCCGGGGACGCCGTGCACCCCGGCCTTGACGGTCTTGGCCGGCCGGTCCAGGTCGTTGGGCGTGTGTCCCGGATACTCGCGGGCGCCGGGCCAGCCCACATGATGCGACCACCCCGGATGCTCCAACTTGGCATCCAGCGGCTCCATCGGCGCGGGCAGGTCGCCGATCGCGTCACGCAAGGTCCGCCACGGCAAGGTCCTGTCGGAGACCGCCCGCGGCTGTGCCGCCGGTCCGGGCCGCGGCGGGACGCGGTGACGCTTCCAGTACCGGCCGCTCGTCTGATCCCGCCACAACGCTGCCTCCGAATGGGTCGGTTGCGGGAACCGCCAGCCAACAAGTCCCAGGTCACGGCGGAACGCCACTACGAGCACCCGGTACCGGATCTGCGGCACCCCGTAGTCAGCGGCGTTGACGAGCATGAACCTCACGTCGTACCGGCGCTCTGGTTCAGCGTCCCTGGTCTCCAGTGCTTTCGTCAGCCGCCGGTCGTGGTCTCGCCAGTCCTCACCCGCGACTCGCTCTTCGAACGGTGCGGCCAGCTCCCGCAAGATGTACTCGTAGTACGCGCGGAACGACGGCCGCAGCAGCCCCTTGACATTCTCCGCGACGATCGCCCGCGGCCTGGTCTCCCGCACGCAGCGGAACAGCTCCGGCCACAGGTTCCGCCGATCGTCGTAACCCTTGTGAACGCCACCCAGGCTCCACGGCTGGCACGGCACCCCGCCAGCCACCACGTCGACCTCGCCGGCCCACTCGTTGAAGTCCACCATGCGGATGTCGCCCTCGGCCAACGGCCAGCCACCACGCTCGTCTGGCTCGTCGAGATCCTTGGCGCCGTTCATCCGCAGCGTCACGCACGCCCGCCGGTCGAGCTCCACCGCCAGCAAGTGCCGGAACCCCGCCTGGTGCATCGCCAATGCCAGCCCGCCTCCGCCGGTGAACAACTCGATGCTCGTCCCGGCCTTACGACGCGGATCGGCACCGATGGCGGGTTCTGTCGTCATGGGCAGAACCGTACCGCGGACGGGCGACAACCAACCGGCACAACGCCGGCACCCCAGAGCCGACTAGCCCCCGGGCATGCCCGACGGTAGCCTCTCGGCCGTGACGGACTACACCCCCGCTTACTACGACCCGATGGACACCGAACACGTCACCGCCGCGATCTGCCATGAACTGGAGCGCCAGCCGCTCATCCCGCTCGACCCGCTCGTCGCGAGGTTCGACGGCTCCGGGCTGTACGCGGTCTACTACGACGGCGAGACCGTGCTGATGTACCGGCCGCTCGCCGGACGTGCGATCCCCGTCTACGTAGGCCAGGCGCTCTCCCACAACAGCGCCACCGGCGCTGCGGTAAGGCAACCCCGGCCACTGTGGGAGCGGGTCCGTGACCACCACGCCTCCGTCGATGGCTCCGACCTCCCAGCGGCCGAGTTCGGTGTGCGCATGTTGCGCCTCCCAGACGTGCACGCCGATCTCGGCGAGAACGGCCTGCGGGTCTTCTATAGGCCCGTCTGGAACGCGATCCTTACAGGCTTCGGCGGCCACGAGCAAGGCTCTAGTACCCGCCGGGGCGCCCGCTCGAAGTGGGACACCGTCCACCCTGGGCGCAACAGGACCTTCGGTGCCGACCGGCACGACAAGGACAGGCTGATCCAGGCCGTCCGGGAGCACGTCGCGGCCCAACTGGTCAAGTACGGCACCGCGCCATGGCGTCAGACTTGACCGCGTTGGCGGTCAAGTCGCGGAATCACCAGCCAGTCGCCAAGTCGCGCTTGATCCGCGCGGCGACGATGTCGGGGCGCATGGCGAGAATGATGTTCTTCGGCCTGGTGTCCGGCGGCGGTCACGTGATCGCCAGGTCGGTTCGCAGCGGCCGGCCCTGGATGGCGCTCCATACGTTGGCCGGGGTCAGCGGCATGTCGGCGTGCCGCACCCCGAAGGGCCTGAGCGCGTCGAGCACGGAGTTGACCACGGCGGCTGGCGAGCCGACGGTGGCCGACTCGCCGATGCCCTTCGCGCCGATCGGGTGGTGCGGGGACGGGGTGACGGTCTCGCCGAGTTCCCAGGACGGGCATTCGACCGAGGTCGGGAGGAGGTAGTCCATGAACGAGCCGCCCAGGCAGTTGCCCTCGGCATCGAAGGCGATGACCTGCATCAGGGCCATGCCGACGCCGTCGGCGAGCCCGCCGTGCACTTGGCCCTCGACGATCATCGGGTTGATCCGCACGCCGCAGTCGTCCACCGCGATGAACCGCCGGATCCTGACCTCTCCGGTGCCAGCATCGACGTCGGTCACGCAGATGTAGGCGCCGAACGGATAGGTAAGGTTCGGCGGGTTGTAAACGGTCGAGGCGTCGATATGGCCCTCTACCCCTTCCGGCAGCTCCAGGCCCGAGTGCGCGGCCATCGCGATCTCGCCGATCGTCCTGGCTTGCTCCGGGTCTCCCCTGACCTGCCACCTGCCGTTCAGCCATTCCAGATCGGAAGGCGAGACCTCCAGCATTGCCGAGGCGACGATCCTGGCCCGGTCACGTACCTTCCGCGCCGCGATCGCGGCCGCGGCCCCGGAGACCGCCGTGGACCGGGATCCATAGGTGCCGAGCCCGAACGGGGTACGGTCGGTGTCGCCGTGCACCACCTCGATGTCATCCGGTGACAACCCGAGCTCGGCCGCCACGATCTGAGCGAACGTCGTCTCGTGACCCTGGCCCTGGGTCTGGCAGGAGATGCCGAGCACCGCCTTGCCGGTCGGGTGCACCCGAAGGTCGGCGCCGTCGGCCATGCCGAGCCCGAGGATGTCCATGTGCTTGCGCGGCCCGGCGCCGACGCCCTCGGTGAAGAAGCTGACTCCGATGCCCATGTACTCGCCGCGCTCGCGCTTGCCTGCCTGCTCGCGGCGCAGCTCGGGATAGCCGGCGATCTCCATCGCGAGCCGCAGCGCCCGCGGATAGTCGCCCGAGTCATACTCCCAGCCGGTGGGGCAGGTGTAGGGGAACTGCTCCGGCCTGAGCAGGTTCTTCATCCTCAGCTCTGCCGGGTCCAGGTCAAGCTCGGCGGCCAGCAGGTCGACCATTCGCTCGACCAGGTAGACCGCCTCGGTGATCCGGAACGAGCACGAGTAGGCCACACCGCCCGGCGCCTTGTTCGTGTAAACGCCGGTGACCTCGCAGTGCGCGGCCCGCAGATCATACGAGCCGGTGAAGATATGGAAGAAGCCGGCCGGGAACTTCGTCGGCTGCGCGGCGCCGTTGAAGGCGCCGTGATCGGCGAGCACCCTGGCACGCAGCCCGAGGATCCGCCCGTCCCTGGTGGCGGCGATCTCGCCGTGCATGTGGTAGTCACGGGCGAAGGATGTGGACATCAGGTTCTCTGACCGGTCCTCGACCCACTTGACCGGCCGTCCGGTCACCATCGATCCGACAATGGCGCAGATGTATCCGGGGTAGATCGGGACCTTGTTGCCGAATCCGCCGCCGATGTCTGGCGAGATGATCCGGATCTTGTGTTCGGGCAGGCCCGCGACCAGCGCGTACAGAGTGCGGTGCGCATGCGGCGCCTGCGTCGTGGACCAGACCGTCAGCTTCCCTGTGGTCTTGTCCATCCGCGCGACCGCCCCGCAGGTCTCCAGCGGCGCGGGGTGAGAGCGCGGGTACAGCATGTCGCCGGTCACCACGACGTCGGCAGAGGCGAAGACCGCGTCGGTGGCCGCGGCGTCGCCCGCTTCCCAGTCGAAGATGTGATTGTCGGTGCGGCCAGGCAGGTCATCGCGGATCACCGGAGCCTGCGGATCGAGAGCCCGGGTGGCGTCGACCACGACCGGCAGCGGTTCGTAATCGACGTTGATCAGCTCAAGCGCGTCGCGGGCCGAGTACCTGTCCTGGGCGACGACGAAGGCGACCTCCTGTCCTTGGAACCGGACCTTGTCTGTGGCCAGGACCGCCTGCACGTCCTGAGACAGCGTCGGCATCCAGGCCAGGCCCCGGCCGGCCAGCGTGTCGCCGGTGATGACGGCCTCGACCATCGGGTGCGCGCTGGCCGCCGCAGTGTCGATCGAGACGATCCTGGCGTGCGCGAGCGGGCTGCGCAGGACGGCGCCGTGCAGCATTCCCGGCAGCTGGATGTCATCGATGAAGGTGCCCTTGCCCCGGACGAAACGAGCGTCTTCCTTGCGGCGTACCGGCCCGTATGCTCCGCCGGGCGGCTCCGGTGCCGTGGCCGTCACGCGGGCGGGTTCCGCACGGCGGCGGCTGGCGGCCGCACTGAGCTGGCTGTCACTCGGGCACATCCTGACTGTCGTCGTCATCATCGCGCCGGGCTGCCGCCTCGTGCTCGGCCGCCCAGCGGACCGAGCGGACGATGTTCTCGTAGCCGGTGCACCGGCAGATCTGGCCAGACAGCGCCTCGCGGATCTGGGCCGGTGACGGGTCTGGGCAGTGATCGAGCAGCCAGCGCGAGGTCAGCATCATGCCGGGGGTGCAGAACCCGCACTGAAGGCCGTGGCACTCGGCGAACGCCTGCTGAATCGGGTCGAGCTCGCCGTCCCTCTCCAGCCCTTCGACGGTCAGCACCCGGTGCCCGTCCGCCATCGCGGCGAGCACCGTGCAGGACTTGACCGGGGTCTCGTCAAGCCACACCACGCAGGCGCCGCAGTTGGACGTGTCGCAGCCCCAGTGCGAGCCGGTCAGGCCGAGCTCGTCGCGCAGGAAATGGATCAGCAGCAGCCTCGGCTCGACCACGCGCGAGTACCCGGTCCCGTTGACGCTGACGGTGATCTCCATATCAGGCAGCCGCCTCGCGGACCGGGTGGTGCCGGGCCGGGTGGTGCCGGGGCAGGTGGTGCCGGGCTGGGTGGTGCCGGGCCGGGTGGTGCCGGGGCGGGCGGGTCTCGGCCGGTCTCCCAGGCTGCCGGGCAGGGTGCGGGTGTGGTGCCGCGTTGCGGGTGCCGGGCATGTCAGGCTTCCAGGCCGCGGGCCCGGCGCAGCGCCTGGCGCAGCGCCCGGACGGTCAGCTCGCTGGCAAGATGCCGCTTGTAGTCGGCTGGTCCGCGCTGATCCGAGGTCGGGCGGCAGTGCTCGGCGGCGATCTGGCCGGCCCGGGCGAAGCTGGCCTCGGTGGCCGGCGCGCCCCGCAGGAATTCTTCGGCCTCGGCCGCGGCGAAGTGCTCGGCGCCGACGGCGGTCAGGCCGATTCCGGCATCCGCGATGATGTCGCCTGCGAGCCAGATGGCCGCCCCGGCCGCGCCGATCGGCCAGTCGCCGACCCGGCGCCCGACCTTGGCGTACGCGCTGCCGCCGCCGGCCGAGATCGGGATCCTGATCTCGGTCAGCAGCTCGCCGGGGGCCACGACCGTCTCATAGGGACCGGTGTGGAACTGCCTGGCCGGCACCGTCCTGATGCCGCCGGTGTTCTGGATGACCATGTCCGCCTTCAGCGCGGCGAACGCCGCTGACAGGTCCTCGGACGGGTCGGCCTGGCAGAGCGAGCCGCCGATGGTGCCCCAGTTGCGCACGACCGGGTCGGCGATCACCTTCTCGGCGTCATGCAGGATGGCGAAATGCCGGCCAGCCGCCGGCGCGTCGAGCAGCTGCGCATGCCTGGTCATGGCGCCGATCCTGAGCGCGCCGCCGGTCACCGTGACGTAGCTCAGCTCGCTGAGGCCGTTGATGTCGATCAGCGTCTCCGGCTGAGCCAGCCTGAGCTTCATCATCGGGATCAGGCTGTGCCCGCCGGCCAGGATGCGTGCCTCGGGACCGAATCTCGCGAGCAGCGCGAGCGCGTGCTCGACGCTGGTTGCCTTCTCGTACTCGACGTACGCCGGGACCTGCAAGCGCCCTCCCTGGAGCAACGGCACGCGACTTGCAGTTTACGATCCGGTCCGGGCGCCCGCGACCGCGTGAGCCCGGCGCCGCCGTGCGAGCAGCGCCTGCGCCGCCCGGCCGGGCGGTCGGCCCGGGCCTGATCGCGTCCCGGACCGGCGGTCCGGGACGCGAACCAGCGGGCCGGCGCCGGACTGCGCGATAATCGGTGGTGTCATGACTCTCACTCAGCTCAACGCGTTCGTGCTGGTCGCCCGGCTTGGCTCGGTGACGGCCGCGGCGAACGCGCTCGGCGTCAGTGAGTCAGCCGTGTCACAGGCGCTGGCGGCTCTCCGGCTGCACCTGGGTGATCAGCTGGTCAGCCGCGGCCCAACCGGCATGCGGCTGACCGCGGGCGGGTCCAGGCTGCTGGCGACCGCGTCGCAGATCGTCGTTCTCGGGGCCGAGGCCCATGCGTCGGTCCGCGCCGCGCAAGGCGCCCCCGAGCAGCTGCGGGTGGTGGCCACCTCCACCATCGCCGAGTTCGTGATCAGCCCGCTGATGGAGGCGTTCACCCGGCGGTACGCGGCGCCGGTTGAGGTGACGGCCGGAGTAGCGGTCTCCAGGGAGCTGGCGGTGCTGGTCGCCAACCGGCTCGCCGATGTCGCCATCGGCCCGAGCGTGGCCCGAGAACCGGCTCAGCTCCCGGTGGTCAGCGAGCCGGTCTTCCGCTACCGGCTCGTCGTGGTCACCGCCGGGCAGTCCAGGCTCCGGGGCAGCCCGCAGCAGTGGCGCTGGCTGGTGGACCCGTCCGGCACCGACCCCGGCAGTGACGCCGGCCAGCTGCTCGATGCCCTGCGGATACCCGAGGACAAGATCGGGGTCTTCCCCAGCCAGACCTCCGCATGGGCGGCGGCAGCCGATGGCGCCGGCGTGGCGCTGGCCGTCGAGCACCTCGTGGCGCAGCAACTGCGCCGGGGCGAGCTCTCGCTGGTCCAGGTACCCGGATCACCGGTCGACGCCTGCTGGCACGCGACCATGCTCGAGCGCCAGCACCGGAGCACGATCGCCAGCTCGCTGCGGCGCTTCCTCAGCACGCCCGAGGCCATGCAGCTGATGCGCTCACCGTCGGCGGGCGTGCCGCCGTCCCGGTTCCGTCCCCCCGTCTACGTCACGATCTGGAGCTGAGCCGGGCGCGGACCTTCGCGGCAGAGCGGCCGGGCAGCGCACCGGGCCGTACTGGCAGCCAGCATTACGGGACTGAGCTGCGGTAACTGCCTGACGGCCGCGGGTGCGCGGCAGATAAGCAACACCTTATTTCTGTATTGCGGGGGCATTTCAGCCAGGCGGATCATAGGTTACCGATCATCGGTGACGGTGCCGTATACCGTCCTACGCCAGGAGCGCGCCATGCGGATTGAGTCCAGCGGGCACAGCCGTGGTAATCCCCGCCTGTATGAGCTGGTCGAGCACGCACCGAAGACGGGTAAGAGCCCGACAGTCTGGGCCTGGCCCGAGCTGATCGACTACCTGAAGATCGCCGGCCAGCCCGTGCCCGGGCCGTGGCCGCCGCACCAGGAGCCGAGGCCCGATCCCGAAGAGGATTCCCTGCCCGTCGCCGTGGCCGACCCGGAATCGCAGCGGTAGCGCAGCCGGGTTCCGTCCGCGCACCAGAGCGCTGAGCCGCGGGTTCACCGTCCAGACTCCGACCATGGAGGACCGTATGTATCCGTCTCGGTTCCGCTACGAGGCACCGCATTCGCTCGACGAGGCGATCTCGATCCTGCGCGACGGCGGGGACTACGCGAAGGTGCTGGCCGGAGGTCAGAGCCTGGTCCCGCTGATGAAGCTGCGGTTTGCCTCGCCCGAGCTGATCGTCGACATCAACAACGTGCCCGGCCTTGACTACCACCGGGCCGATGCCGACGGCACGCTGCGCATCGGCGCCCTCTGCCGGCACGCCGACCTTGAGCGCTCGGCCCTGCTGAAGGGCACTCAGCCGACGATGACCGCTGCGGCGCCGCTGATCGCCGATCCGATCGTGCGCAACCGCGGCACCCTGGTCGGCTCGCTCTGCCACGCGGACCCGCAGGGTGACTGGGCATCGGTGGTGATGGCGCTCGGCGGCTCGGTGGTCGCGCGCGGACCAGGCGGCAGGCGCGCCATCGCGCTCCGCGACTTCGTCACCGGGCCGTTCCAGAACGTGCTCGAACCGGACGAGATCGCGGTCGAGGCCGTCATCCCGGCGGCGAAAGGGGTCCGCTCCGGCGGTTACCTGAAGCTGGAGCGGCGGGTCGGCGACTTCGCGACGGTCGGCGTCGCCGTGGCTATCGAGACCTCCGACGGCAAGGTAACGAACGCCGGGATCGCGCTGACCGGTGTCGGCGGCTCCACCATCGGCGCGGACGAGGCCGCGTCCGCGCTGGTCGGGCAGCCGCTGACGGCCGAGACCATCGCGCAGGCCGCTGACCTGGCGGCCGGGGCAGCGCGGCCGCGGACCGATCATCGTGGCAGCGCAGAGTACAAGCGGCACATGGTGCGGACCTTCGTGGTCCGGCTACTCACCCCGAGGGACGACGCCGGCGCGGCACACGGCGCCGCCGACGGCGAGGCTGATGGCATCGCGGAGAGGGCGGCCTGAGATGACGATCGTCTACGAGGACCGCGGCGACGAGGCCGCGAGCGATGTCCCGGTACGCCGGATCAAGTTCACCGTCAACGGCGCGAAGAAGATCGCCGAGGTGGAGCCCAGGCTGCTGCTTTCCCACCTGATCCGCCGCGGGCTCGAGCTAACCGGTACGCACATGGGCTGCGACACCACCAACTGCGGCGCGTGCACGGTGCTGGTCGACGGGGTGCCGGTGAAGTCCTGCACCATGCTCGCCGTGCAGGCCGACGGTCATGAGATCAGCACCGTCGAGGGCCTGGCAACGGCCAGCGAGCTGCATCCGCTGCAGGAGGGCTTCAGGGAGGAGCACGGGCTCCAGTGCGGATTCTGCACGCCCGGCATGATGATGGCCGCCAAGGCGCTGCTCGACTCCAATCCCGATCCGACCGAGGAGGAGGTGCGCTGGGCGCTGTCCGGCAACCTCTGCCGCTGCACGGGCTACCAGAACATCGTTAAGTCGGTGCTGTGGGCCGCCGACAAGCTCAGGAAGGCGCAGCCGTGACGCAGGCACTGGACGAGATCAAGATCGGCGGGCTCGGCGCCAGCCGCAAGCGGGTCGAGGACAGCCGTTTCATCCGGGGCAAGGGCAACTACACGGACGACATCACCCTGCCCGGCATGCTGCACATGGAGATCCTGCGCAGCCCGCTGGCGCACGCCCGGATCAAGTCGATCGACGCCACCAAGGCGTGGGAGATCCCCGGCGTCCACCTGGTGCTGACCGGCGAGATGATGGCGACCCGCAACCTGGCGTGGATGCCGACCCTGTCCTATGACACGCAGGCGGTTCTGGCCACCGACAAGGTGCGCTTCCAGGGCCAGGAAGTGGCCTGCGTGATCGCCGACGACCCGTACATCGCCAAGGACGCGTGCGAGGCGATCGACGTCGAGTACGAGCCGCTTGGCGTGATCGTCAACCCGGAGCAGGCGGTCGCCGAGGGCGCGCCGCTGATCCGGGACGACAAGGAGAACCAGCAGGACAACGTCATCTACCACTGGGAGGTCGGTGACAAGGCCGGCACCGATGCCGCGTTCGCACGCGCCGACGTGGTCAGCAAGCTGCATCTGCACTACCCGCGCTCGCACCCGTCGCCGATCGAGTGCTGCGGGTCGATCGCGGACTTCAACCGCGCCACGTCCAAGCTGACCGTGTACATGACCACTCAGGCGCCGCACATCATCAGGGCTGCCGTCGCGCTGGTGGCCGAGCTGCCCGAGCACATGATCAGGATCATCTCGCCGGACATCGGCGGCGGGTTCGGCAACAAGGTCCCTGTCTACCCCGGCTACGTCTGCTCCATCCTCGCGTCCATCCTGCTGGAGCGCCCGGTGAAGTGGATCGAGGACAAGTCAGGCAACCTGATCTCCACCGGGTTCGCCCGTGACGTGTACCTCGACGGCGAGATGGCGCTGCGCAGGGACGGCAAGATCCTCGCCGTCCGGATGCACACCGATGCCGATCACGGCGCGTTCTTCTCCGATGCCCAGCCGAGCAAGTTCAAGATCGGCCTGATGCACTCGGCGTTCGCCGCCTACGACATCCCGGTGGCGCACCTGACCGCTCGCGGCACCTACAGCAACAAGGCGCCGGGCGGAGTCGCGTACCGGTGCTCGTTCCGGGTCACCGAGGCGATGTTCTTCCAGGAGCGGATGATGCAGGCCGCGGCGACCGACCTCGGCATGGATCAGGCGGCGTTCCGGCGGATGAACTTCGTGGCCGACGAGGCGTTCCCGCACCGGACCCCGTTCGGCTTCCTGACCGACTCGGGCCAGTACGCGAAGTGCCTGGATGTCGGGCTGAAGGCGGTCGGGTACGAGGACTTCAGGCGGCAGCAGGAGGAGGCCAGGTCGAAGGGCAGGCTGCTCGGCCTCGGTATCTCCACGATGACCGAGCCGCTCGGCGCGGGCAACAGCCGCGAGTACGACATCCTCGGCATCAAGATGTTCGACTC
>Ga0209415_10015726_pt1 | contig 12236 bp, 10 predicted proteins | sample PeaSoiSIISIP2007_FD_187696 | JGI IMG/M metagenome (GOLD analysis project Ga0209415, IMG submission 187696) | Peat soil microbial communities from Weissenstadt, Germany - SII-SIP-2007 (SPAdes) (version 2) | ecosystem: Environmental > Terrestrial > Soil > Wetlands > Peat | place: Germany... | reverse complement strand
TCATGAGCGGGGCCAAGGTCCTCCTCCTCGACGAGCCGATCTCGGGGGTCAACCCCACCCTCGCCCACGAGATATTCGGCGCGCTCGTCAGGTCGAGGGAGGAGATGGGGGTCACCTTCCTCATCATCGAGCACCGCCTTGACATCGCCCTTGGATATGTGGACCACGCTATCGCGATGGCCTTCGGCAAGGTCATCGCTTCCGGGAGCTCCGAGGATGTGATCTCCGACCCAGGGGTCGTCGAGGCATACCTGGGGGGATGATGCTCGCTCACCGTCTCCGAAATATACTCAGGCTACGGGAAACTCCAGATCCTGAACGGGGTGTCGCTCGAGGCAGGGCCGGGAAAGATCACGGTCATCGTGGGGCCGAACGGCTCGGGCAAGAGCACCCTCCTCAAGTCCATCTCGGGAATCGCCACGATATTCCGGGGCGCCGTCGAAGTGGACGGGAAACCCATCACCAGAAAGTCTCCCACGGAGATTGCCAGGTCAGGGGTGGCGTACCTCCCCCAAACCGAGAACGTGTTCACCAACCTCTCCGTGACTGAGAACCTTCGCCTGGCCGGGTACACCCTGAAGGGTGGCGACTACCCCGAGAGGCTCAAAAAGTCGCTCGAGCTATTTCCCCAGCTCTCGAGATATCTAGGCACGAAGACGTCGAACCTGAGCGGGGGCGAGAGGCAGATGGTGGCCATGGCAATGGCCCTCGTCAGAAATCCTTCCGTAATCATGTTCGACGAGCCTACCGCGAATCTGGCTCCTAAAATCGCCACTCAGGTGCTCGACACTGTCGCGTCGATTACCAAGAGCATGAACACGACCACCCTTCTCGTCGAGCAGAACGCAAGAAGGGCGCTCGAGATGGGCGATTACGCGTATCTCCTCGTCTCGGGGAGGCGGGTCTTCACCGGGACGTGCAAGGAGCTTCTCGAGCACAAGGAGCTCGGAAGGCTTTACCTGGGCCTCAAGGTCTCATAGCTGCCGCGCGCCGATTTTTTCGGTCGTATACAGTTAAATGTCGCTCGGCGAAGATGCCGCGGTTTGCGGAACCTTTGCATCGTGGGCCTCCAATGGGGAGACGAAGGCAAAGGGAAGATAGTAGACTACTATGCCGACAGGTTTCATTCGGTAGTGCGCTACAACGGCGGGAGCAATGCCGGCCACACTATCGTGATAGGGAAGAGGACGTACGTCTTCCATCTCCTCCCCTCGGGTCTCCTGAAGGGGAAGAGGCTCCTCATCGGGCCGGGCGTCGCCGTCGACCCCCAGACGCTCAAGGAGGAGGTGGAGATGATAAAGCGGGAGGGGCACAAGGCGAACCTGGTCGTCGACGGCAGGTGCACGATAGTCACCCCGCTCGAGAAGCAGATGGACGCGTTCATCGAGGAGCTCAGGGGGGACAAGGCGATCGGGACGACGAAGAGGGGGATCGGTCCCTCCTACGCGATGCGGGCGCTCCGGCTAACCCCGAGGGCGGGTGACCTCGAGAGGGGGACCTTCGACCTGGGGTCCGCGCTCGCGTTCTACCGCACCTTCATGAAGAAGATCCCCTCAATGGAGGGATGGACGGAGTCCGCGAGGGCTTCGCTGAAGGGGCTCGTCGGCGACGTGGGCGAGGAGATAATGGAGACCAACGAGGAGGGGCACTCCGTCCTCTTCGAGGGCGCCCAGGGCGTCCTCCTCGACCTCATACACGGGACCTACCCGTACGTGACGGGGACGCACACCCTCGCCAGCTACGTCCCCGCCAGCTTGGGGATCCCTGCCACCTCTCTGGGCGAAGTGATGGGGGTGGCCAAAGCGTACGCCACCCGGGTAGGCGAAGGCCCGTTCCCCACCGAGATACACGGCAAGCTCGAGACGCTCATCAGGGAGACCGGGCGGGAGTACGGCGCTACCACCGGGAGACCGAGGAGGGTGGGGTGGCTCGACCTCGTCGCCCTGAAGTACGCGGTCAAGATGAACGGGGTCTCAACGCTGGCGCTCACGAAGCTCGACATACTGACGAAGCTCAAGGAGTTCAAGGTCTGCACGCACTACGACGTGAACGGGACAGAGACCGCCGAGTTCTCCCGGGCGCTGCCTGAGCTCGGGTCAGTCAAGCCGGTCTACCTCGATCTTCCCCCCCTCTACGGCGCGGAGCTCACGACGACGCGGCTCCACAGGCCCATGGAGAAGTTCGTAGAGTTCCTGGAGGACCAGATGAAGGTGAGCGTCAGCATCGTCTCGATGGGCGAGGAGAGGACCGCGACGCACCAGCGCGCGGCCCAGTAGCGCGAACGGAAGAAACTCTCATAACCGGCTGCACCGCTCGCTCGAGCGTGTCGAAGCAGACGAGAGCCCAGGGCGCAGCGACGCGTGCCTTGACCAGGCCCGGCCTCCTGGTCGGGCAGCCGATCAAGAGGGTCGAGGACAGAAAGTTCCTGACTGGCAAGGCAAACTATGTCGACGACGTCCGGCTCGCAGGGATGCTTCACGCGGTCTTCGTCAGGAGCACCCAGGCCCACGCCAGGGTCTTGAAGGTTGAGACCACGGCCGCCCTCGCCCAGCCCGGCGTCGTGGCGGTCTTCACCGCGGCCGACCTCGAAGGGCACGTGAAACCGCTCATAGGCGGGAGGGGCGAAGCCGAGGCCGAGGAGGGTTGGGGCGCCAACAAGTCCGGCGTGATCTGGAACGCCCTCGCGACCGAGACCGTGAACTACGTAGGCGAGGCGGTGGCCGTGGTGATCGCGGAGAACGCCTACTCGGCGGAGGACGGGGCTGAGCTCGTCTCGGTGGATTACGACTCCCTCCCCGCCGTCATCGACCCAGAGGGCGCCTTGAAGCCTGGTTCCCCGAAGGTCCACGACTACCTTCGCGACAACGTCGCGTCCCGCACGTCCTTCACCGCGGGCGACGTCCAAAGGGCGTTCAAGCGCGCCGACGAGGTCATCAAGATCAAGCTGTACAACCAGCGCCTCAGCCCCGCCCCCATGGAGCCGCGGGGAACGGTGGCGCAGTTCGACGAGGGGACCGGATCACTCACGGTCTTCCTCTCCACGCAGGACCCGCACGGCGCAAGAGACGAGCTGGCCGACCTCCTCTCCATGAGGCCGGAGAACGTGAGGGTCGTCGCGCCCGATGTCGGCGGCGCCTTCGGCGGAAAGGTGGGGATCTACCCGGAGGACCCTGTCGTCTCATTCGCCGCGATGGAGCTGCGAAGGCCCGTAAAGTGGGTGGAGTCCCGGAGGGAGAACCTCCTCACGATGAAGCACGGGAGGGGGCAGGTGCAGTTCGCCGAGCTTGCGATGTCGCGCGACGGGCGCATCCGTGGGCTGAAGGTCAGGCTAATCGTCGACGGCGGCGCCTATGGCGGGGAGGGGGCGCTCGCGGAGATCACGTTGAAGATGGCCCCCGGGGTCTATGACATACCGAACTACGAGGCGTCGGCCGACGTCGTGATTACCAACAAGGTCCCGCTGGGAGCCTACAGAGGCGCTGGGAGGCCGGAGGCCTCCTACCTGATCGAGAGGGCGGTGAACATCGCCTCCGCGAGGCTGAGGCTCGACCCGGTCAAGGTCAGGCAGCTCAACTACATCGGGAAGGACCGCTTCCCGTTCGAGACCTCTGGCGGGCACACCTACGACTCCGGCGACTATCAAGCCAACCTCCTGAAGGCGCTCAAGCTCGCCGACTACGACGGACTCCTCGCCGAACGGAGGCGCGCGAGGGAAGAAGGGAGGCTGGTGGGGATTGGGGTCGCGACCTGGGTCGAGGTCTGCGCCTTTGGCCCGGACTACCCACAGACCGCGTCAATCTCGGTGAGCCAGGAGGGGCGCGTCCAGGTGAGCCTCGGCGGGCACTCTCACGGGCAGGGTCACGCGACGACCTTCGCCCAGGTCGTTGCCGACGAGCTCGGGGTACCTCTCGACGACGTCACCGTCCGCGACGGGGACACGTCTGTACTGCCCTGGAGCACCCTAACCGCGGGCAGCAGGTCGGCGGCCCTATCTGGCAGCGCCGCACTCCTCTGCGCAAGGAAGATCCGCGAGAAGATGTCCGCCATCGCGGCCCGCGCCCTCGGCGCGAGGTCGGCAGCCAAGATGGTGTTCAGCAAGGGCCACGTCTACAGAGAAGAGCACCCTTCGAAGAAGCTCAAGTTCTCCGAGGTCGCGGCACTCGCCTACGACCCGTCCGCGTTGCCCCCGGGCATGGAGGCTACGCTCTTCGCCTACAGCGCATACGCGCCGAAGAGCAACACCTACCCGTTCGGGAACCATGTCGCCCTCGTCGAGGTGGACAAAGAGTCGGGCGTAGTGACGCTGCTCAAGTATTTCGCGGTGGACGACGGCGGCAGGATCCTCAACCCCATGATCGTCGAGGGCCAAGTCCACGGAGGGGTTGTCCAGGGGATAGGCCAGGCCCTCATCGAGGAGGTCGTCAGCGACGAGAACGGCCAGCCTCTCTCGACCACCTTCGCGGACTACCTAATCCCCTCGGCAGACATGCTCCCGAACATCGAGTGGGAGACGACCGTGACCCCCACCGACTCCAACCTTCTAGGCGCGAAGGGCATGGGGGAGGCCGGGGCCATCGCCGCGACTCCAACCATAATGAACGCGGTCGAGGATGCCTTGTCGAGCTTCCACGTGGTCGTCGACAGGATGCCTGCCTCGCCGAGCTACCTGAAGGCGCTGATATACAGGAACGTCTAGGAAGAAGAGAGCTTCTGCTTCAGGGACCCGATTATCTCCGCCACGTACTTTTGCGCTGCCGCGTCGATGAGCCTCGAGCCGACGCTGGCCATCAGGCCGGCGATTTTGGCGTCTGCGGCCCACTTGACGATCGTCCCGGCGCCCCCGGGGGAGTCCTCCATAGTGAAAGTGTTCTCAAGCTCGACGGAACTGCTGAGCCCGTTCCCCTTCGCCTTCATCTTGGCGAAAGTCGGGGGGGTCCTTTCCGCGATCGTCAGCTTGACGTCCATCATCCCCTTGATGAACGAGATGCCCACCTTCGCCTTGAGCGTGAAGTTGTTCTCGTCGATCACCTTGACATCCTGGACGTCCGGGAAGATGGAGGTAATCTTGGCGGGGTCCATGACGAAGTCGTAGACCTTCTGCTTCGGCACTGGCACCTCGAAGGAGCCGTCGTAGTGCATCTTCTGGGACCTGCGTTAGGCCGGCGCGGCCTGGGATAAAGCCTTGGCGGCGCATGGTCGACTAAATAGCCACCGCGATTCAACTCCCATGAAGGGTGCGCTGCGCGGCGGGCCCGCTCGCAGGAGGCGAACCGGGCTCAGCTCGGTCTACGGATTCATAATGATCTTCCTCCTTGTCGTCGCGTCTCTCCAGGCTATCTCAAACGCGCTCTCGTCGAGCGAGAGCGCCGACGCCGCGGCGCAGCAGGCGGGACAGGTCGCGCAGATGCGGTCACTGGAACGACTCCAGGTCAAGTTGTCGGGAGGGAACGTCACGATAACGAACGACGGCCTGATACCTTCACAGCTCTCCTTCTTGCTGCTGCAGAACTCAAGCGTCTCGGAGGAGCTCGCGGTTCAAGACTCGCTCGAAGTGGGGGCGTCTGTGGTTGTCGCCGCCGGCTCCGCTTCCTTCCCATCGTCGGTCGCCGCCGTCACGAGCCTGGGCAACGTCTTCGCGTCCTCTCCCTCGACCGGACAGTCGTCGGTCGTGGGCTTGAAGACCCTGGAGGCCGCCCTCGGCGGCCCTGTCGTCGACGCGCAGCTCTACCAGAACCCAAGCGACCCCTCGCGCTTCTTCGTGTCCGCGGGCTCGTCCGCCGTCGCCTTCTCCGCTTCGACCGGGGCGCGGCTGTGGTCTTTCAATGCCAGCGAGGGCGAGGTCACCGACGTCCTCCCACTTTCCGACGGCGGCGTCTACGTCTCCGACGGCTACTACGGAGACCAGTTCTCTTCGAGCCTATTCAGACTCTCGTCGTCCGGGACATCGACCTTCGCATACACAATGAGGCTGCTCAGGCTCTACACCACCGTAGAGATCCAGTACCCCAACGGCGGCCAGCCGCCCTATCCGGTGGGGTCGCAGCCAGTCCAGAAGGGGACGGACGGCCTCTACGCGTTCTACGACGGCTGGTTCTTCTCGTCGAGCGGACCCGCGCAGACGACGGTCCCTGCGGACACCTTCAACCTCGCGGGCTCCGATGCCAGCCAATTCTACATCTACGAACCCAGCGCCGACCCGGGTGGCTTCGGGTGCTCCGAGCCCCGGGGGAACGTGGTGACCGTGTACGCATATTCGGCGACGACTCTGGGCGTCCAAGAACAGTGGTCGACCCCGCTCTTCTTCAACGCGTGCGACGAATACCCCAACGAGCTAGTCGCATCGTCTGCCGGCTCCGGCCTCTTCGTCTCGCTCTACTCCCAGACATATTGGACGCAGCCGACCTATTTCGCCGGGCCTTACCCCGGCTCGAACCCGTTCCTGGCAGTCCTCTCGTCATCCTCGGGAGCAATCCTCAGGAGCGGGCCCCTCGACTCCAACGGCTACACCAGCATCGCGACCGACGGGACCCGTGTCTACCTTTCCATCCCCTCCTTAGATGAGGTGGAGGTGCTCAGCGCGTCCGGAGGAGGGAACGGGGCGTTCTACGACGTAGGGATCCCGGCGTCCACGCTGGTCTGGGCAGACGGGTCACTTTTCGCGATCTCCGGGAGCCAGATGAAGGTCTACGACTCCTCGATGAGCCTCGAGAAGTCGATCGACTTCTCGCCCCTGACTTTCTACTCGCTCTCGAACTCAAAGCCGCTCGAGGCGCAGATGGTCCAGCCTTCCGTCTTGGTGCTGAACTCGACGAGCTACGTAGCCCTGCTGAGGAACTCCACTGGATACGGGAGCCTTGTGCTAGGGACCTACTCGCCGTGACCGCGCGGCGCTCACTTGTTCTTGAAGACCCAGCTCAGGTCAGGAGCTTCCTTCCTCGAGCTCACCTTCTCGTTCATCGCGTGCGCGATGAGTGGGAGGGCAAGGGTCGCGTCGCAGTAGACCACGCTCCTCTTCGAGTCCGCGGCGATCTTCCCCCAACTGATGGCCTCCTCGAGCGTGCAGCCCGAAAGCCCTCCCCACTGCGGAGAATCCGTTGTGATCTGGATCGCATAGTCGTGCGGGGTGGATTCCTCCCCGCCCTCGGCGAGCGATTTGATGATCGTCGCCAGCTGGATCGTGTCCTTGGGCACCCCACCGCCTATGTAGACCACGCCTGTCTTCTTCGTCCTCTCGGCGATCTGGCCGAGCTCCTCCATGTCCTGGGTCTGGTCGAGCCTGATCAGCTTCCCCTCGCGCTTGAGCAGGCTCAGCGCTACCCCATAACCGCTGTCGATGAGCCCCGGGGAGTAGATCGGCACCTTGTTCCTCCAGGCAGCCGCGGTGATGCTCCTGATCCCCCTCTCGAACTGATACTTTCCGAACAGGTTCAAGAATTCCCTCGTCGAGTAAGGCCGGCTCGCGTCGAGCGTGCCCGCGAACTTCTTGATCAGCCCCTCCAGCTCGCGGTAGTCATATTCGTCGGCGTAGATGTCATAGAACCGGTCTATCTTGGCGTCGAGCAATTCCTCGTCGTTGGCCATCCACGTCCCCTGGTAGTAGTCGTGCCCCATCGCCTCGAAGATGTCCTCCGACACGTTCGCGCCCGTGCTGACGAGGACGTCGATGTACCTGTTCTCGATGAGCCACCTTACAATCTTCCACTGCCCCGTGGTGCTCATCGAGCCCGCGTACCCCATGAATATCGTCAGGCCCTTCTGCTGGACCATCTCCGTCCAGATTCTCGCCGCCTCCCCCAGCCTCTTCCCCTGGAAGCCAGTCTGGCTCATCGCGTCGAGGAGCTCCGATACGCTCTTCTGTGTCACCTCGATGGCCTTCTCAGGGTACCTGAGGTACTTCTTGGCCTTCTTGTCTCTGGCCGCCCTGTCCTCTTCTTTCTGTCCCACGACTCGGCTCTCGCATCGAGCGGCTTTAAAGTCGTTACTTGACCGTGACGGATTTTGCGAGGTTCCTCGGATGATCCGGGTCGTTCTTCCTCTCTGTCGCCATGGCGTACGCGAGGAGCTGGAGGGGGACGACCTGGAGGACCGGCGCGATGCTCCCGTTCGACGCAGGGATCTTGACCGTGTGCTTGAAGACCGGATGGGACTTTTGCACAATGCCGATAACCTCGGCCCCCCTCGCGGCGAGCTCTTGCGCGTTCGAGATGGTGTCCTCGTATCCTTGCCCGTTCGGCGCGATGACCACTACCGGGGTCCCCTTCTCTATCAGCGCGAGGGTCCCGTGCTTCAGCTCGCTCGCGGGCATACCCTCCGCGTGGATGTAAGAAAGCTCCTTGAGCTTCAGCGCCCCCTCCTGCGCGACGGGGTAGTTGCCGCCTCTGGCGATGAAGTAGAAGTCGGGCCGGTCGCGGTACTCGCGGGCGAGCCTCCTCATCAACGGCTCGGTACCAAGGGCCTTCTCGACGAGGGCCCCCAATCTGCGGGGGTCCCCCACCGTGTCCTTTCCCATCATCTTGTCGATGATGAGGTTCCCGACCATCACCTGGGCGGTGAAGCTCTTCGTGGCCGCCACCCCGACCTCAGGGCCGCAGTTGAGGAGCAGCACCTGGTCGCTCTGCCGGGCGAGCGAGGACCCCGCCGCGTTGACGAGCGAGATCAGGCCGCCGACCTTGGCCCTCCTCGCCATCTTGACCGCCTGGAGCAAGTCAGCCGTCTCGCCGCTCTGGCTCAGCGCCACGACGACCGTCCCCTCGTCGATGAAAGATAGCTCCCTCTCGAACTCTCCCGATAGAATGACCTCGCACCTCATCTTCGCCTCGAGCGCGAGCCTGCTCCTCATAAGGAGCGCCGCATGGTAGGAGGAGCCGGCCGCGGTGATCACCACTGACCTCGCGCCCTTCAGCTTCTCCGCTATCGCGCCTATCTTCGCCGGGTCTTGGGCCAGGGCGCTCTGGACCGTGTTAGGCTGCTCGTGTATCTCCTTGAGGGTATAGTGCGCGTAGTTCGCCTTGGAGAGGCTCCCCAGCTCCCAGGCGACCTGGGTCTCCGTCCTCCTCTTCGCGGCCACCTCCTTCCCATTGAGGCCGAAGATCCGGACGCCGTTCGCCGTGAGCTCGACCACTTCCTTGTTGTCGAGGAAGATCGCCCTGTCTGTATGGGCAAGGAACGCGAGCACGTCGCTCGCTAGGAACTTCGTCCTCTCACCCATCCCAACGACGAGGGGGGCGTCGTTCCTCGCCCCCATGAGGAGGTCCGACCTGTCCTTGAAGAGGGCGACGAACGCGTACTGCCCCCTCATGAGCCTCGCTGCGGCTAGCGTGGCCCTCACAGGGTCGCCATCTTTCCCGTACTCCTCCTCCATCAGGTGGGCGATTACCTCGCTGTCGGTCTGACTCGTGAACGTGTGCCCCCTAGACTGCAACTCCTCCCTGAGCACGAGATAGTTCTCAATGATCCCGTTGTGCACTATCGCGACCTCCCCCTTGCAGGAGACTTGAGGGTGCGCGTTCCTCTGGGAGACTCCGCCGTGAGTCGCCCACCTAGTGTGCGCGATCCCCACCCTCCCGTGAAGCCCCGCGAAGTTGTATCTCTGCTCGAGCTGTCCCACCCTCCCGACGTCCTTCCTTACAGTGATCGTTCCCTTTCCGTTGAGCAGCGCCACTCCCGCCGAGTCGTATCCTCTGTACTCCTCGCGCTTGAGGCCCTCGAGCAGGATGGGGGCTACCTCCGCCTCTGACGAGACCGCCGCTATGATTCCACACATGTTCTGTTAGATGGGGTGTGCGGTTCGGAGTCGTAATAAGCAGCATCCACTCCTTCCGAGGAGTATGCAAAATCGCTTATGCATACATCCCATAGGCGGCGACTGGCATCATGGCTCACCATGCATATTTCTTTAATAATGGTAACCGAAGGGAGCGCAACGTGCGAAAGGAGAAGGTCCTCGTCGACCCGCAACAGCGCGAAAGCGTGGCGAAGAGGGTGCTGTCGGACACCGACCCGTCGGGCTTCTTCCCCGCCGCCGCTGGCCTCGGTCACAAGATCTTATGCCTCCTCGCGAAGGGGCCGAACTACCCATCAAGCATCGCTCGCGAGCTGAAGCTCTACCACCAGGCGGTCTACTACCACATGAAGAAGCTCGAGGACGCGGGGCTGGTCGAACGCGTCTCGCAGAGAACCGTGAGGGGAGGCAAGGCTCAGCTCTACGCCCTCGCCTCCGACGGCTACGCGATAGAGTTCGACGTCAAAGGCGAGGAGTTCGGGCCGCCGGCGAGCCTGTCAAGGTCGGGGAGGCTGGGGAGGTTCCTCAAGGAGTTCATCTCAGAAGATGGGCAGCTAGACGGGTGGATAGTCGTCGGTTCGCCCGAGGCGCACGGTCCGAATCGCACGTCGGGCAGGGACGGACACTATGCGATACAGCTGGGGTTCGCCCTCGGGCAGTTCGTGAGGCTCCCGCGCACGTTCCCGGTGAAGCTCGACGTTGACCTGAAGGCCGAGAAGCTGCAAGGCTCGAACCTCCTGGTGGTGGGGGGGCCTCGGACTAACGTCATTTCCGCTGAGCTGAACCAGTACATGCCCGTCCGTTTCTCCGAGGAGAGCTTCTTCGGGGCGATAGTCGACGGCTCCGGGAGGAAGTACCTCTCCGAGTTCGACTCCGTCCTCACGAAGATCAAGAACCCGTGGGACACGTCGAAGGTCTGCGTGGTGGCCGCGGGGCTCTCCGGAGCCGCGACGAAGGCCGCGGTGATCGGGCTCACCAACATGGCTGAGGAGGTCCTGGCCGGCTACAGCGAGCAGGGCGCCGACTTCGCTGTCGTGCTCCACGGCCTCGACATGGACGGCGACGGGAAGGTCGACAGCGTCGAAATACCCTAGCGGACGGAATTCTTATAATGTGACGCCTATGGGCTGAAAAGTAGCATTTGTCATCCCCTCAGGCAGCCGAGTTCAGGTACCTAGTCAGACTGAAGGGGAAGGACCTGGACGGGCGAAAGAAGGCCGTCGCTGCCCTCGCCGACCTGAAGGGAGTGGGTTACAACTTCGCACAAGCGGTGGTCAGCATTGCTGGCATCGACCCCAAGATGCGGTTTGGGCAATTATCAGAGTCACAAGTGAAGGACATCGAAAGGATCCTCATGGACACCTCTTCGCTGAACGTGCCCCAGTGGGCCTTCAACAGGAAGAGGGACCCGGAGTCCGGGGAGACCAAGCAGCTCATCGGCTCAGACCTCGACCTCGCGCTGAAGAGCGACGTCGACAGGGAGAGGAACATCCAGAGCTGGAGGGGTGTCAGGCACTCTCTCGGGCTCAAGGTGAGGGGCCAGCGCACGCGCACCACGGGCAGGAAGGGGAAGACCGTGGGCGTCAGGAAGGCGACGCTCCAGCAGGCAGCGCAGGCTGCGAAGTCGGCAGAAGAGAAGAAATAGAGAGGCGAGCGAATGGGCGATCCAAAGAAACCGAGGAAGACATACTCGAGGCCGAAGAATCCGTGGCGGAGCGAGCAGCTTGCGCAGGAGCTATACCTCGTCGGGACCTACGGCCTCAGGAACAAGAGAGAGCTTTGGAAGACCCAGGGGGAGCTTAGCAACGTCAGGAAGCAGGCGAGGCACCTCCTCGCGGCGTCGCCGGAGGTCCGAGCCAAGGACGGGAAGAAGCTGCTCGACAGCCTCACCAGAAGGGGCCTCGTCGCGGAGGGCGTCACCCTCGACGACGTCCTGAACCTCAGCGTCGAGGACTTCCTGGGAAGGAGGCTGCAGACATTGATCTACAAGAAAGGCGCGGCTGTCTCGCCTCTGCAGGCGAGGCAGCTAATCGTGCACGGCCACATCAAGATAGGCAAGAGGAGGGTCGACATTCCGGGTTATCACGTCACCGCTGAGGAGGAGGGTGCCTTGCAGGTCACAGGCGGGATAGGGACGCCAAAGCCCCCTGCGCCCGCGGCCCCAGCCCCAGCCCCCGCCGCACCCGCGGCAGTTCCAGCGGCCCCGACCGAGCAGCCAGTGGTGGCCGCTCCCGCGTGAGGTAGTGCTCTAGAAGATGGCAGCCACCGAAGAAGAAATCGAAGAGGAAGAGACGCAGGAGGCCTCAGCCGGGGGCTCGCCCGAGGTCGAAGAGGAGGAGGCGGCACCGGCCAACATCACGACGGGGCAGATCACCCCTTCCCTCGAGGAGGACGAGTCACTCAAGGAGAAGTGGGCGGTCGTCCACATCTACAGCAGCTACAACAACACGATAGT
>Ga0209415_10015724_pt1 | contig 12236 bp, 11 predicted proteins | sample PeaSoiSIISIP2007_FD_187696 | JGI IMG/M metagenome (GOLD analysis project Ga0209415, IMG submission 187696) | Peat soil microbial communities from Weissenstadt, Germany - SII-SIP-2007 (SPAdes) (version 2) | ecosystem: Environmental > Terrestrial > Soil > Wetlands > Peat | place: Germany... | reverse complement strand
AGGCGACCAGAATTGGACAATGACCCGAAGCTCGAAGCGGAAAATTCCAAGCGATGGATTGAAGATCGGTTAGGAATACAGGTTCTGTCTTACTGTTACCCGTTTTACTACATCACTCAGCCCATCAGGAACGCCGTAATCAGTGCGGGCTACAAGCAAGCACGTGGGGGGACGCAGAGTTCGTACTATACCCGGCAGAGTTCTTTGGATTGGTTCGCCGTGGACTGTCATCAGATTTCAAGGACAAATGAGAACGTCGGAGCATGGGTACGACCTGATTGCTGGCATGTGCTGACGTTTCACGGAATCGGGGATGAGCAAGATGGCTGGGAGCCTATCACGGCTGCCGAGTTCGCAAGGCAAATGGCGGAACTGGCGAAACAGAGGGACTCTGGCTCTGTGGAAGTTGTTACTTTCAAAGATGGGGCAGACCGCCTGCGGCGTCCGAATTAAGTGGAGCGGGAGCCTATGCCGATCGTTGGTCATTATATCTCTATAGCACTCATTGGCTCCTGCGAACACTCCCGCGCCTCCCCTTGATTCAAACACCGCCGCCTCCGACCGGCGCGCCGGCCGCCGGGATCCCCTGTTTCATCCTTGAGGCCTTGTCAGATACACTGACCAACGACCATGCCCAAGATGAAGACACGATGCTGTCGCAGTCTGCCTCTGATGATGTTCTGCAGCCTGATTCTTGCCGCGGCCGGCCAGGCCCAGAACCAGTCCAAGCCGGCTTCCAGTTCTGCAACGCAGGCGTTCTTCTCCCAGCCGCACCAGGAAAGCCTCCCGCCGCAATTGCTGGAAGAATTAACGGCGATTAAGTCGGCCGCCTTGGCCGACGACTACGCTTACCACCGGCTCGCCCACCTGACCGAGAACATCGGTGCGCGCCCAACGGGATCGATCCAGGCCAACGCCGCAGCGGATTACGTGGCCGCCGAGTTGCGCCAGCTGGGGCTCGACGTTCATCTGGAAGAAGTGAAAGTGCCGCACTGGGTACGCGGCGCAGAAACGGCGGAACTGGTCGAATATCCCGGCCAGGTGAAAGGTACTGCCCAGAAGATTGTGCTCACCGCGCTCGGCGGAAGCTCGTCTACGCCGCCTGACGGAATCATCGCCGATGTGGTCGTGCTCAATAACTTCGACGAACTCAAGACCCTGGGGCCGCAAGCGGTTGCTGGCAAGATTGTGCTCTTCAACGAACTCTTCGACAAACAGAAGGCGGCGGCCGGCATGTCTTTCGCCGCCTATGGCGAAGCGGTTCGCTATCGTGCTGCCGGTCCGAAGGCTGCGGCTGACCTGGGAGCGGCGGCGTGCCTGGTGCGCTCCGTCGGCAACGCCGACTATCGCCTTCCCCACACGGGCATGACTTTTCCTGCAGGGATTCCCGCCGGCGCCGTCACCACCGAGGATGCCGCTCTCATTGCCGATCTCGCTGCGCAGGGCAAGGTTCGCCTGCACCTCACACTCACTCCCCAGAAACTGCCTGACACCAGCAGCCACAACGTGATCGCCGACCTGAAGGGCACAGAATATCCCGAACAGATCGTCGTGATCTCCGGACACCTCGACTCCTGGGACCTGGGCACGGGCGCCATCGACGATGGCGCTGGCGTGGTCATTGCCATGGAGACGGCGGAGTTGCTGCAGCGGCTGCATCTGCATCCCAGGCGGACCATCCGCGTCATCGCCTGGATGGACGAAGAGACCGGAGGCTCCGGCAGCAAGGCCTACACCAAAGATTATTCGGCAGAATTCCCGAATTATGTCGCGGCCATCGAGAGCGACGCCGGCGCTGCCCATCCTCTGGGGTTCGATACGAAAGTAAGTCCAGCGGCCACGGAGATGCTCGGATCCGTCACCGGCGTTCTGCAAAGTTTTGGAGCGAACGTGCTGCAGGCCAGCAGTTACCCGCCGGGCGCGGACATCTCCGACATGTCGGAGGCGGGCGTTCCCGCGCTAGGCATTCTGCAGGACGGTCGCACCTACTTCAACTACCACCACACCGCCGCCGACACTCTGGACAAAGTGGTCCCCGCCGAACTGCGGGAAAATGCTGCCGCCATGGCCGTGATGGCTTACGCCCTCGCGAACATGAAAGAACGCCTGCCGAAGTAGCGCCGTTGCATGTGATGGGCATCACATTACTGCAACCGCCGCGGCCTCATAATCTGCCTTGCTGAGTTGAGTTGATTTGTACAGCCTTCGGGCCTGTTGACGCATATCAATTTCGGCGCTTATCATCTTCGTTTGGCCTTAGTGACAGGGACGCCTCTGAGAAGAGGCGTCCCAACAAATTTGCAGCGGGGCCCAGGGACAGTTTAGTGACCCAGTTTTGAAGTGACCTATGGATAAGAAGAAGATGGAAGCATTCAAGAAGCGGCTGGAGACGCGGCAGCAGGAATTGCGCCGTACCGTCAACCGGACGCAAAAGGATGGCCGCTCGGCGGACGAAGATACCGCCCAGGACATTGCCGACCGCGCCGCCAGTTCTTACACCAAGGAATTTCTTTTCAGCCAGAGCAATAACGAGCGGCAGCTTCTGCAGATGGTCGAGAAAGCTCTGCTCCGCATCCGCGAAGGCAGTTTCGGCGAGTGCATCCACTGCGGCAAAGAAATCAACGCGAAACGCCTCGAGGCTGTGCCCTGGACGCGCCACTGCATCGAATGCCAGGAGAAGCTGGAGCAGGGATTGCTGGAAGAAACTTCGCGGTAAATGGCTTGGTTGTGAGCACCGCCGCCGAGAAATCGGCGGCGTTCTTTGTTGGTGAGAAGTATTTGTGTGGCGACGGATTTTGTGTGGCGACGGCCGCCTCGGCCGTCGAGCCGCGCAAAGCGCGGCAGTAAGTGCCGTTCTTCAGGATAAGCCAGAAGAAATTGCTGGTCGCATAAGAGACGTATGGCAGACTCAAGTCCACTCTCCCGATTTCCGAGGATCCCATGAAGCCCAGCCTCAAGGCGACGCTGCTTGCTGTTGCGCTGACCTTCTCTTTCTCATCTTCCGCGCAAGTTTCCCCCAATCAAATCGACGCTATCTTCTCCACTCTAAAATCCGACCAATCCCCGGGCGCCGCCGTGCTCGTAGTTCGCGACGGCCGCGTAGTCTTCCGCCGCGGATACGGCGTCACCGACCTCCGCACGCAGACCGGGGGCACCACGAAAAAGATCGATGCCCACACCAACTTCCGCCTGGCCTCGTTCACCAAGCAGTTCACCGCCGCCTGCATCATGCTGCTGGCGCGGGACGGCAAGCTGCACTACGACGATCACCTCACAGATTTCTTCCCCGAATTTCCGGAGTATGGCAAAGCCATCACGGTGCGCAACCTGCTCAACCATACTTCTGGCCTTCCGGATTATGGCGAACTGATGATGAAGCAATACGCGGGCACGCCGCCCGAGAAAGTCCCGCAGATTCTCGACGCCGGCGTGCTCAAACTGCTTGAACAGCAAACCACCGGCGAGTTCGCCCCGGGCACGAAATGGGAGTACAGCAACTCGGGCTACGCCGTGCTGGCGATGATCGTAGAGAAAGTGGCAGGCAAGCCCTTCGGTGAGTTTCTTCACGAGCGAATTTTTGTCCCGCTGAAAATGACGACCACCATCGCCTACGAAAAAGGCAAGAACGAAGTGCCGCACCGCGCCTATGGCCACACGAAGAAAGAGAAAGATGCTGGCTGGCAGGAAACCGATCAGAGCCCCACTTCGGCCGTGCTCGGCGACGGCGGAATCTATTCCTCGCTCGACGACTTGGCAAAGTGGGACCGCGCCCTCCGCAATCACACTCTGCTCAGCGAAGCGGAAATGCAGCCCGCGCTAACGCAGGTCCATCCCTCGGGTGCGCCCTCCCAAACTTCGGATAGCCCTACGCCGAGCTACGGTTTTGGCTGGTTCCTCGATCCCTACCGCGGCCACAAACGCATGTCGCACGACGGCGGCACCATTGGATTCCGCACCACCATCCAGCGCTTCACCGACGATGGCCGGACAATCATCGTCCTGGCCAACCGCACCGATATCAATCCTGAAGAGTTAGCGTTAAAAGTGGCCGACCTGTATTTGGGAAAATAAGCTCATGTGGCGACGGCCGCCTCGGCCGTCAAGCCGCGCGAAGCGCGGCAGTGGATGAGCGGTTTTCAAAACAAGCCAAAAGAAAAGAGACGTTGCAAGCAACGTCTCTACGATTGAATCACCCTGATTTCTATTTACGTTGTGGCCGGTGGGGTCACCGGAGGCGCTGCCGCCGCCGCCGCTGCCGCCTCGTTCACCAGGTCCTTTAATTCCTTGCTGGGCTTGAAGAAAGGAATCTTTTTAGCAGGCACTTCCACGCGCTCGCCGGTCTTGGGATTGCGACCCACCCGCGGCTTGCGCTGGCGCGTACGGAAGCTGCCAAAGCCGCGAATCTCAATTTTGTCACCCGCGCGCAGCGAGCGCACCACGCTGTCAAAAATGGTCTCCACAATCACTTCGCTGTCTTTGCGCGTAAGTTCAGCTAAACGCGAGACTTCGTCAATCAGATCGGCTTTGGTCATAAATCCTCTCCCGCGCGCCTGCCCAGCCCGGAACCTTCATAACCTTCTCAAATTTCAGGGGTTGTACGCAAGTGGGAAGGCGGAGTCGCGCCAGAGGAAAACTCGTGGAGCGACGGACGCCTCGGGAGCCTGCCCTGAGCCGCGCCGAAGGGTCCGGCTTGGGCAAAGCCCGGCCGCAGCACACTTCCAGTGCCGCGACCACTGCCCCAGGCGCAGCGTCCCCGGACGTGGCGTCCGGGGCTCCTGGCCTCGTTGGCAAAAAAGTAAACTTAGACACTGTCGCCGCCAGTTCTCGCGGTGGGCCGCGGATTGTGTATCCTGAAAGGGCTATTTCTTCGCCGCGGAAGCCGCCCTCATGCCTGACGAATCCGATCCACGCGACATTCTGGCCCGCCAGCAGCTCGAACTCGACCGCATGAAGGACGCACTTGCCTTGCTGGGCGTCAATGCCTGTTCCTGGTGCAAGAAGTTCGTGCGCCGCTCCGATCCCGGTGCGCTGTTCGACGCCGGAGAACTAGTTTGTTACGGCTGTATTCGCGAGTGGTGGCCCGAGCGTTCCGCACAGCTCGGCGTCAAGGAGCGTGAAAGCCTCGAAGGCAAACTGGTCTTCTGGCTGCGCGACTTCCACCGCGCCGAAACCTTCAAAGATCCTGCCAAGCTTCCCGAGGCTTCCCAGCAGGAACTGCACATCGTCGCCAACTGCCTGGAATGCCGCGGCACCGGCAAGTCGATGGGCGAGGACCGCTGCCGCTACTGCGAAGGCCGCGGCACCGTCTGGGTGATCGTCTCAAGAAAGAAGGCGTAGCAGATCTCAGGAGGACAAGCAACTAGCCACTAGTAACTGAGAACTGAGAACTGCCCCAAAAAATAAGAGTTCCGAGGTGATGTTCGGCTCGTTCCTCTCAGCCAGTAGCTCGCTTTAGACCCTCACTCGACCTGCTCTCGCTGCATCCCTTGCGGGGCGCTGCGCGCGATCTTCGCTCGGGCTCCGGGCTTACCGCCAACTGGACAAACCTGCCGAACGCCTCGGAACTCTATCTTGCCTTCGACGTTTCTTCCCGTTCTCCTCGACCAGCGCTTTGCTATAGACCCTTGCTCGCCCTCCTTCTTCATCTTGCGATGAGAAAGGTGACTTCGCTTGAGCCCCGGACGCCGCACCAACCGGAAAAACTTAAGAAGCTGTCAAAGAACGATTACCCTTCTACTCCTTCTATTTTTTTCGTCAATCAAAATTCGGCGTCCGCAACCCGCCTGTTTTCAATCGAGTGCACGCCGTCCACAGCCCTGTGACCGGATTTGGTGCAGTCGGCTCGCGCGGTTCGCGCGAAAGCCGCGCCCGCTGCGACTGTCCATTTCAATTTGCGATGGATGAGAACAATAACCTTTTCAGCGCCAGTTTCCGGACTGTGAAAAATCCGGCCAAATCCGCGCGGAATAAGCGATTTCCGGTCTACCACGGTCCATGTGGGAACAGGCGCCCTCGGCTGTTCAGTCGAGCGAAGCTCGACTCGGTTCTTGCCGACTCCCAGAAAGAAGCCGGGACTCCGTCCCGGCGGACAGCCGAGGGCGGCTGTCCCCACTCTGAAAACCCCCCTGGCTCCCTGCCTCCCCCACGAATTACAATGCCCTTCCCGCTTCCTGGAGGCTTCATCTTGCACTCGACCACGCGCCGTGTTCTCGCCTCTTACGCTCTGGTCTTTCTTTCCGCCCTGGCCGTCGCCCAAACTCCCGAGCAGAAAACCGCCCACTATCTCGACTCCATCCGCAAGCAGCCGCCACTGCTCCTAGCCTTCCTGCGCGACCTGCCCAAGGGCGGAGACCTGCACAACCATCTCGACGGCGCCATCTACGCCGAGGATCTCATCGACTTCGCCGTCTCTGACAACCTCTGCGTCGAGCGCTCTTCGTCACGCCTGCTGGCCCCTCCTTGCGACGACTCCTGCGAAAAATACACGAACAAGCCCGCCGTGCGTTGCGCCTATGATGACCATGTCCTCTACAACCAAATCATTGATGCCTGGTCCATGCGGAACTGGAAGCCCGGCGACGAATCCGGCCACGACCACTTCTTCGCCACCTTCGACAAGTTCGGCCTGGCCTCGCACCTGCACGTAGCGGAAGCCGTCGCCACCACCGTGAATCGCGCCGGCCGCGACCACCTGCAGTATGTGGAATTCATGCACACCGCCGACGGGCGGGATGCGGCCCAACTTGGCGCGAAAGTCGGCTACGACTCCGACTACGCGGCTTTTCGCAAGAAGCTGCTCGACGCCGGCTTGAAAGACATCGTCGCCGGTACCAGCAAGAAACTCGCTGACGACGACGCCCACGCCCGGTCCGAACTCAAATGCGGAACCCCAGAAGGCGAGCCGGCATGTAAGGTCACCGTCCGCTATCTTTATCAGGTCCTGCGCGGCCTGCCGCGCGAGAGCGTGTTCGCACAAATGGTCCTCGGCTTCGAGCTAGCCTCTTCCAATCCCCATTTCGTCGGCCTCAACCTGGTGATGCCCGAAGACTGGTACGTGCCGACACACGATTTCAAAGAGCACATGGCCATGCTCGATTACCTGCACGGCGTTTATCCCAAAGTTCACATCGCCCTGCACGCCGGAGAACTGGCCATGGGATTGGTCGAGCCCGAGAATCTCGCCTTCCACATTCGCTCCTCCGTCGAGCAAGGCCACGCGGAACGGATCGGCCACGGTGTTTCCGTGATGGACGAAAACCATCCCATCAGCCTGCTCAAAGAGTTGGCCGAACGCAACGTGCTGGTCGAAATCAGCCTTACGTCGAACGACCTGATTCTCGGCGTGAGCGGCGACGACCATCCTCTGCCGATCTACATGAAATACGGCGTGCCCGTTGCGCTCTCGAGCGACGACGAGGGCGTCTCGCGTTCCGACATGACGCATGAATACTTACGCGCGGTCGAGACCTATAAGCTCTCGTACGACGACTTGAAGCGCATGGCCCGCCAGAGTCTGGAGCACTGCTTCCTGCCCGGTGAAAGCCTATGGTCCGCCACCAAGCCGACATTCCGCGCGGCGGCGGCATGTGCAGGAAATCCATTGGGCGGCGAGAAGCTAACGGATGCCTGCCGGCAATTCCTCGGTCACAACGAGAAAGCCCGCGAACAGTGGGAACTTGAAGACGAGTTCAATGAATTTGAAAGCAAGTACTGACGGTCGGGTGCCCCATTTCTCGCGTCTTTTGCGAGAAGTGGGGTTTTGCCGCCCAAACTCTCAAGCCAACCCGATGGACGAAAGCATCGAAGCTGAATGCCCCGCAAACGCACTCTGATCCCATCCCCCCTCGCGTGGTCCATGCAACCCGCGCCGGTTCCGCATCCTGCGTTGCCTGTGATTGCCGATCGTGGCGGAACGCAACTGCGCACGCCGTTACCTGTCGCCATCATCGATACCCGCGAGCAGAATCCCCTCTCCTTCCGCCGCTTCAAGGGATGGTTCGCCCGCATCGAGCACCGCGCCTTGCCGCTCGGCGATTATTCAGTCGAGGGGATGCAAGACTCCTGCGTGGTCGAACGCAAAGACCTCGCCGACCTGATTCAATCATTCACCACGAACCGCAGCGTATTCATCAACCGACTGCGCCGCATGGCTGATCTTCCCCATAGCCTGTTAGTCGTGACCGCGCCCCTCAGCGAAATCAAATCCGAATATCCCTACCGCGCCGCCAACCCGAACCGCATCACGCAATCGCTGATCGCCGTGCTCGCGGGCTTGCGCCTGCCTTTCATCTCTACCGAGACGCACGAACTCGGCGAGGAAATCGTCGCATCTTATCTCTACCAGACATTTCTGTATGATTGGCTGGAACACAACGGCCACGGCCGCTACCTGGCCGATGGCGACCTGTAAGAAATCAATTCGTAGAGACGTAGCTCGCTACGTCTCTGCCGGCGGCACCGATCAAGATTGCGCACGCGATACTTCCGGCGGAGACGTTGCAAGCAACGCCTCTACGAATTCGCGAGTCGAAGTTTACGCCCTATGACCGATCCCTTCACCCTCGCCGAATCCGCAGCGCAAGTTGTGCTGGCCCGCACGCCCCTCCGCCCGCGCATCGCCCTGGTCCTCGGCTCCGGCCTCGGCGGCTTCGCCGACTCCCTCACCGACGCCACCCGCATCCCGTATTCAGAAATCCCCGCGTTCCCACAATCCACCGCGATCGGCCACGCCGGACAAATGGTGATCGGCAACTCCGGCAGCGTCCCGGTCGCCGCCATGCAGGGACGCGTCCATCTCTACGAAGGCTACTCCGCGCAGCAGGTCACGTTCCCCATCCGCGTCTTCGGCCGCATGGGCATTCGCGCCGTAATCCTCACCAACGCCGCCGGAGGAATCAATCTCAGCTACTCGCAAGGCGCGCTGGTCTTAATTCGCGATCACATCAATCTGCAGGGAGTGAATCCGCTCGTCGGCCCCAACGACGACCGCTTCGGCGTCCGCTTCCCCGACATGACGCAAGCCTACGCCAAGGAATATCGCGCGATCACCCGAGAAGAAGCTGCCAAGTTGAAGATCACGCTGCACGAAGGTGTCTACGCCGGCCTGCTCGGCCCCAGCTACGAAACTCCGGCGGAGATCGAATATCTGCGCCGCATCGGCGCCGACCTGGTAGGCATGTCAACAGTGGCGGAAGTAATCGCCGCCCGCCACATGGGAATCAAAGTGCTGGCAATTTCCTGCGTCACCAACATGGCCGCAGGAATCCTCGACCAACCTCTGTCGCATGCCGAAGTGATGGAAACCGGCGAGCGCGTGAAAACCACATTCGAGTCGCTGCTGCGCGCGGTTCTGCCGCGGATCGAAGCAGCGGCTTAGGAGGGCACATCGATGATGTCAACCCGCGAAGCTCTCATCTTTGCATGCACCCTGCTCTTGGTGGGATCGACTGCGGCGGCACAAGGCGCGCCGCAGGAAGCTTTCCAGGAAGCCTTCGAGGATAAGCTTTTTTCGCTCGCAGAGATCAAGCATTTCAACCTCGCCCCGCAACAATTCGCAGCTCTGAGCGACGCCGACAAAAAGAACCTCATGCAGGCCCGCGACGCACTCGTCGCTCTATTCAAAGCGATCGAGGCGAACAAACCAACTGTTTCTTACGTTACGCCCGAACTCGCGAAGAAGTACAAAGACTCAGCCAGCCTTGCCGCAAGCCTAATAGAGCCGGAGACTTCGATTCACGCTATTGGAGTCACCGAGTTCAAGCTGTTGAAGGAAGGCGAAATTCGCCTGAGCTTTTTTGCCGTCGTGTTCTCGGAAGGCACGATGGCTGTATCCGAAAAATCGGCCATTCTCAAAAAGATTGACTCAAGTTGGCGCGTGGCCGCATTCGAATAACGACGATCACTTCCCCTTCGGCGCGATCACCAACTCCGCCGGCGGCTCAATCTTATAAACCACCACAAAACTGCTCTGATTCACCGCCAGCCCCAGCCGCCCCCGCGAATCGATATACAGCAGCGGCTGCTTCAGCCCCACATCGCTGAACGTCCGCACAAATTTGATCTTCATCATCTTGCCGTCGAGCTTCACGGGAACTTCCGTCCCCCGCGCGTAGCCCAGCTTCAGAAAATCCTCCGCGCTCACATTGGTCACCAGATTTCCAAACGGACCATCCGTCGCAATCACTTCTCCCACCAAGCTGCCGCCTTCAAACTTCGCCGCCTTCAGATCGAGACGCACCAGATCTTTCACCGGAATCTCCGGTCCCGCCTGCGTCCAGTCGTCGCCCCGCGCCACATGCGCCCCGGCCGGCGAAAAAATATCGCGCCCATGGAATGTCGACGACAGCTTCGCCCCAATCATCCAATCCGGATTCGTAATTTCGTGCACCCCCGCAATCCCGTCGCGACGCTCCACCAGAGTAAGCAGCCCGTTATCCGGCAGCACAAAATATTGCCCGCGCTGCGACTTCGCCACAATCGCCTTGCGTGTGCTTCCCACGCCGGGGTCGATCACCACCACAAACACCGTGCCCGCCGGATAGTATGGCGTGGCCCCAAACAAAAAGCGCGCTCCATCGTCAATCGAAAACGGCGTGACCTGATGCGACAGATCGACGATCCGCACCTCCGGCATGATCGAATACATCACCCCGCGGCAAATGGCCACCGAATCGTCCACCACGCCAAAATCCGTCATAAACACAATGGTCTGCGGATATTTCTGATCAGTAGTTGACGTTGAGGTTGACGTGGGTGCCCCATTTCTCGCGCCTTTTGCGAGAAGTGGGGGATTGGCTGCCGTTCCAAATAGAAGAGCCGCAACAAGAATAATTTCCCACCGCAACGAATTCCTAAGTCTCATTCGCATAGGCCGACAATTCTAACCAAGACCGCTGACGAAGAGAAGAACCACCGTCGCGCCGTCCCGCGCGCGCACCAACGCACAACCCGGCCGCGTTCTATAATGCTCCTCGGATTCAAACTCTGGAGGGTCTTTATGTCCGCAGTGATTCCTGAGAAATATCGCGATCTGTTCTCCAAGCGCGCCTTCGCCAGCCTCGGCACCCTCATGCCCGACGGCCGCCCGCAAGTCACTCCCGTGTGGTGCGACTGGGACGGCGAGCACGTCATCTTCAACTCCGCCAAAGGTCGCCAGAAAGACCGCAACGTGCGCCGCGACCCCCGCGTCTCGCTGGCCCTGATCGATCCCGAGAATCCCTACCGCTTCATGGAAATTCGCGGTCGCGTGGTCGAGATCACCGAAGACGGCGCCGCTGCCAGCATTGACAAGCTGGCCAAGAAATATCTGGGCGTCGACAAATATCCCTACGCTCAGCCCGGCGAAGTCCGCGTGCTGTACAAGATCAAACCCGAACACACCACAGTCATGGGCTAGCCGTTCACCATCAAACTGTAGAGACGTAGCTTGCTACGTCTCTGCCAGCGGCACGGCGCATGCGAACGTTCGCGACGCTTCGACTGAGACGTTGGAAGCAACGTCTCTACGAAATGACGTCCGCAAGAGGAATCCCCATTCAGACTCACAACCTCTGCTTCCTCGGCTTCGGCAACGTCAATCGCACGCTCGTTCGCCTGCTGCATGACCGCGCCGACAGATTGCGCGATCACCACAACATCTCCTACCGCATCACCGGAATCGCGTCCCGCCGGCTGGGCTGGATCGCCGATGCGGACGGCCTGGATTCGGCGGCACTGCTCTCTCCGGATTCCGATTCGCTTGCCGGCCTTGCGCGGGCAAGTCGCGCGCGCCCACACCGGCCTCACCCCACCAACGTCCACGCCTGGCTCGCCGCCGCCCAAGCCACCATCCTCTTCGAAGCCACTTCCCTCAACGTCGAAACCGGCCAGCCCGCCGTCGACCACATCCGCGCCGCCCTCGATCACGGAGCCCACGCCATCACCGCCAACAAAGGCCCTATCGTCCACGCCTACCACGAGCTCCGCGACCTGGCCGCCGCTCGCGGGAAAAAATTCCTCTTCGAATCCACCGTAATGGACGGCGTCCCGATTTTCTCCCTCTTCGATCAACTCCCCGCGATCCATCTCAAAGGTTTCCACGGCGTCCTGAATTCCACCACCAACGTAATCCTCAGCGAAATGGAAAACGGCCTCACCCTCGACGCCGCGCTAAAGAAGGCGCAAGCCCTCGGCGTAGCCGAAACCGACGCCACCCACGACATCGATGGCTGGGACGCCGCCGTAAAAACCGCCGCCCT
>Ga0209415_10015723_pt1 | contig 12237 bp, 9 predicted proteins | sample PeaSoiSIISIP2007_FD_187696 | JGI IMG/M metagenome (GOLD analysis project Ga0209415, IMG submission 187696) | Peat soil microbial communities from Weissenstadt, Germany - SII-SIP-2007 (SPAdes) (version 2) | ecosystem: Environmental > Terrestrial > Soil > Wetlands > Peat | place: Germany... | reverse complement strand
ATCGACGCCCCGATCTCGATGAGGCTGTCCACCCCGAACCCCGCGAGGGCGACCGAGCGCGCCTGGACCGCCGCCACGGCGAGGACGGCGACGCCGACGACGTTCCAGGCCAGCGTCGCCGCTTCGAGCCGCCTGCCGCGGCTGAGCAGCCGCGGCTCGAGACCCGATTCGCGATCGACGGTCATGGAGCCAGTGTGCCAGAGGGGTCCCGGCACCGGCCGCGACGGACGCCGGCAATGACCGACGGGCCAGGTCCGTCGCATTCATGTCGCGAGGCGGAGTGGGTATGGTGAGCTGCATGCCCGGGTCGCCCGCCACCGACGAGGCCGCGCTCGAGCAGCTGGGCATCAACGTCATCCGCGGCCTCGCCATGGACGCCCCCCAGGCGGCGAACTCCGGGCACTCGGGGACGGCGATGGCGCTCGCCCCGCTGGCGCACGTGCTGTGGACGCGGATCCTCCGTCACGACCCGACCGACCCCGAGTGGCCGGACCGTGACCGCTTCGTGCTGTCCAACGGGCACGCCTCGATCCTCTTGTACTCGATGCTCTATCTCACCGGGTACGACCTCACGCTGGAGGACCTGAAGGCCTTCCGGCAGTGGGGCAGCCGGACGCCCGGGCACCCCGAGCGGCGGCACACGGCCGGCGTCGAGGTGACCACCGGGCCGCTCGGCCAGGGGGTGGCCAACGGCGTGGGCCTCGGGATCGCCGAGCGCGTGCTCCGGTCGCGCTTCGGTCCGGAGCTCTGCGACCACCACACGTTCGTGTTCTGCGGCGACGGCTGCCTGGAGGAGGGGATCTCGCACGAGGCCGCGTCGCTGGCCGGCCATCTCGGCCTCGGCCGGCTGATCTACGTCTATGACGACAACCACATCACGATCGACGGGCCGACCGAGCTCGCCTACAACGACATCGTCCCGGAGCGTTTCCGCGCGTACGGCTGGCACGTCGACGCGATTGGCGAGGTCGCGAATGACCTCGGCGCCCTCGAGGGGGCGCTGCGGGGTGCCATGGCCGTAGAGGACAGGCCGTCGCTCATCGTGCTGCGCAGCCACATCGGGTGGCCGTCGCCGCACCGGACCGATACCAAGGAGGCCCACGGCGAGGTCTTCGGAGACGAGGAGATCGCGGCCACCAAGGCCATCATGGGGTTGCCGCCGAACGAGACGTTCTACGTCCCCGACGAGGTGGTCGACTACTACCGCCGCGGCATCCCGCGCGGGCAGGCGATGCGCGCCGAGTGGGAGGCCCGGTTCGCCGCGTCGGGCGCCGACCGGGCCGCCTGGGACGCGAGCCAGGCCGGTCGGGGCCTGCCCGGCTGGGAGGCGAAGCTGCCGACCTTCGAGTCCGGCGAGGCAGTGGCGACGCGCAAGGCGGTCAACGCGTGTCTCACCGCCACCGCCGAGCTGATCCCCGGGATCGTGGCCGGCAGCGCCGACCTGACCGGCAACACCGGCATGGCGTTGGCCGACGGCGTGCGGCAGTCCCCCCAAGACCCCGACGGCCGCCAGCTCTACTTCGGGATCCGCGAGCATGCCATGGGCGGGGTCATGACCGGCCTGGCGCTGCACGGCGGGATCCTGCCGGTCGGCGGCACCTTCTTCACCTTCAGCGACTACATGCGCGGTGCGGTGCGGCTGGCGGCCCTCTCGCAGGCCCACGTCATCTACTCGTGGACCCACGACTCGGTCGGGCTGGGCGAGGACGGCCCCACCCACCAGCCGATCGAGCACCTGGCCTCGTTACGCGCCATGCCGGGGCTCTCGGTCGTGCGCCCGGCCGACGCCAACGAGTGCGCCCAGGCCTGGCGCCTGGCGGTGGACGGCGACGGGCCCGTCGCCCTGATCCTCACGCGCCAGTCGGTGCCGGTGCTGGCCGAGACCGCGTCGTTGGCGGCGACGGGCGTCGCCCGCGGGGGGTACGTCCTCCGGCGTGAGGAGGGCGGGGTGGCCGACGTCGTGCTGATCGGGACCGGCAGCGAGGTGCAGGTGTGCCTCGGTGCGGCCGACCAACTGGCGTCGGCGGGGATCCGGGCGCGCGTCGTCTCGCTCCCCTGCTGGGAGTGGTTCGCGGCCCAGGACGACTCGTACCGCCACGCGGTGCTCCCGGCCGGCGTGGCGACGCTGGCGGTCGAGGCGGGTGCCTCGTTCGGGTGGGAGCGCTACGCGGACGAGAGCGTGTCGATCGACACCTTCGGCGCGTCCGCCCCCGGACCGGTGGCCCTGGCCCGCTTCGGCTTCACCGCCGAGAACGTCGCCGAACGCGCCCGCGACCTCGTCCGCGCCAAGGCGTGACGGATCCGGTGGCGAAGGCGTCCGCCGCTCGGCGCAGGCCGCGCCTCGCCCGGTCGGTCGCGTCCCCGAGGACAAGGAGCAGCGAATGACCCGCCTGAATGATCTCTATGCCGTCGAGGGACAGAGCCCGTGGTTGGACAACCTGCGGCGCGACTGGATCCACGACGGGCAGCTGGCCGCGCTCGTGACCTCGGGCATCCGGGGTGTGACCTCGAACCCGACCATCTTCGCCAAGGCGATCTCGGGCCAGGACGACTACGACGACCAATTCCGCACGCTCGTCGGATCGATGACCGTGGACCAGGCCTACTGGGAGCTCGTGATCACCGACATCGTCGACGCGCTGGCCGTGCTGCGCCCTGTGCACGACGAGAGCGGCGGCACCGACGGCTTTGTGTCGCTCGAGGTCGGACCGGCCCTCGCCCATGACACCGACGGGACGGTACGCGAGGCGCGCGCGCTCCATGACCGGATCGCCTCGCCCAACCTGTTCGTGAAGGTCCCGGCGACCCCCGAAGGGGTCTCGGCCGTCCATCTCCTGGTCGGCGAGGGCCGCTGCATCAACGTGACCCTGATCTTCGGGCTCGAGCGGTACGACGAGATCATCGAGGCCTACCTGTCCGGCCTGGAGGCGCACGTGGCCGCGGGAGCGACCGACCTCTCGCACATCGCGAGCGTGGCCTCCTTCTTCGTGAGCCGGGTCGACACCGAGATCGATCGGCGCCTCGAGGCGCTGGCCGGCGGGCCCGACGGGGACACCGAGCTGCTGGGCCTGCGCGGCCGGGCCGCGGTGGCCCAGGCCCAGCGGGCCTACACCCACTTCGAACGAGCATTCCGTGGACCCCGCTGGGACGCGCTGGCCGCCCGGGGCGCCCAGGTCCAGCGCCCGCTGTGGGCGTCCACCTCCACCAAGAACCCGGCCTACGACGACCTCCTCTACGTCGACTCGCTCATCGGTCCGCACACGGTCAACACGATGCCCGACGGGACCATCGACGCCTTCTTGGACCACGGCCGGGTGGCGCGCACCGTCGACCGGGACGAGGAGGCCGCCGCCGCCACGCTGCAGCGACTGGCCGAGGTGGGCATCGACCTGGCCGATGTCTCGGCGACGCTCGAGGACGAGGGCGTCCACACCTTCACCAAGTCCTTCGACGAGCTGATCCAGTCGCTCACCGACAAGGCGGCGACCTTCGAGAAGGGCCCCGGCCGATGAGGCCGCGGCCATGACCGGACAGGCCGGCGCCCTGGCCGAGCGGCTCTTGGGGCGCGACGCCTCCCTCTGGCCCGACGGGAACGTCTCGCCCAATCGACTGGGCTTCCTAGCCGTCCCGCGCCGCATGGCGGCGGAGGCCGCGGCCCTTTCGGCCTGGGCGGACGGCATCGAGCAGTCCAACGTCATCCTCCTCGGCATGGGCGGGTCCTCGCTCGGCCCGGCCGTTTTGGAGTCGGTCATGGCCGCGCACGGGCCGGCCCCGGCCCGACGGCGCCTGGTGGTCTGCGACACGACGGACCCAGAGACGGTCGGCGCGCTCGACTTCTCCGATGCCTTCGTGCTGGTGTCGTCCAAGTCCGGCACGACGCTCGAGCCGAACGTGCTCCTGGCCCACGCGTGGTCGCAGCTCCCCGACCCGAAGCGCTACGCCGTCATCACCGACCCGGGGACGCCGCTCGCCGACCTCGGTCGGGAGCGCGGCCTGCACCGTGTCTTCGAGAACCCGCCGGACATCGGCGGGCGCTACTCGGTCCTCTCCTACTTCGGCATGGTGCCGGCGGCCCTCATCGGCTACGACGTGGCGGCCCTCTGCGAGCGGGCCCTGGCGGCCGACGCCACCGAGGCCGCCGAGCTGGGCCTGGCCATGGGTGAGGCGGCCCGGGCGGGCCGGGACAAGGTGACGATCACGGTCCCGAGCGACTTCTCCTCCTTCGGCCTCTGGGTGGAGCAGCTGATCGCCGAGTCGACCGGCAAGCGCGGCACGGGGTGCATCCCGGTGCCGACCACCCAGGCCGAGTCGGGGCCGGACCGCCACCCGGTCGCGCTCGACCTGCGCCAGCCGCTCGACCTGGGCGAGCAGTTCTACCGCCTCGAGCTGGCCATCCCGATCGCCGGCCACGTGCTGTCCATCGATCCGTTCGACGAGCCCAACGTGGCCGAGTCCAAGGCCAACACCAACCAGGTGCTGGCCGCGCTCCCCCTGCCCCAACTCGAGACCGGCTCGGGCGCCGACGTGCTCGGGTGGCTCACCGAGACGGTCACGGCGGGTGACTATGTGTCGCTCCAGGCCTACCTCCCCTTCGGACAGGACGCCGCGCTGGAGGTGCTGCGCCGGCGCGTCCGGGACCACCTGGGCGGCGCCGCGGTCACCGCCGGCTACGGCCCGCGCTTTTTGCACTCGACCGGCCAGCTCCACAAGGGGGGACCCAACTCGGTCGTGGCGGTCCAGCTGGTCCGACGCAGCCCGCCGCCCGAGCTCGCCATCCCCGGCCAGCCCTACGACTTCGGCACGCTGATCGGCGCCCAGTCGATCGGCGACCACCAGAGCCTGCTCGCCCACGGCCGGCGCCTGCTGCGGGTGGCCGTCGACGACCTGGGCGAGATCGCCTGAGACCCGCCGCGTCGAAACGGCGGGCCGCCCGAGCGGCTACGCCGACGGCGCACCCGAGTGAGGAGAGCCCATGAGAATCGCCATGATCGGCCTCGGCAAGATGGGCGCCAACATGACCGAGCGGCTGCTCGCGGGCGGCCACCAGGTCGTCGCCTACGACCTGGCCGAGGAGGCCCGCGCCGCCGTCGCGGCCAAGGGGGCGGAGCCGGCGGCGTCGCTCGACGAGGTGGCGGCCAAGCTCACGACCCCGCGGGTGGCCTGGGTGATGGTGCCGGCCGGCGCGCCGACCGACGAGACGATCGGCGCCCTGGCCCAACGCTTCTCGAAGGGCGACGTCGTGATCGACGGCGGCAACTCCAACTACAAGGAGGCCGGGCCGACCGCGGCCAAGCTGGCCGAGCGCGGCATCGGCTTCGTGGACGCCGGCACCTCGGGCGGGGTCTGGGGCCTGACCGAGGGCTACTGCCTCATGGTCGGCGGCACCAAGGAATCCGTGGCGGTCGTCGAACCGGCGCTCCGCACCCTCGCCCCGACCGACGGGTACGCGCACGTGGGACCGGTGGGCGCCGGCCACTTCGTGAAGATGGTGCACAACGGCATCGAGTACGGCCTGATGCAGGCCTACGCCGAGGGCTTCGAGATCATGCACGCGGCGGACGAGTTCCACCTCGACCTCCACGAGATCGCCTCCATCTGGCGCTACGGGTCGGTCGTGCGCAGCTGGCTGCTCGAGCTGGCCGAGCGGGCGTTGCGGCCCGACGCGGGCTTCGACGAGATCAAGGGCGTGGTCGTCGACTCGGGCGAGGGGCGCTGGACGGTGACCGAGGCGATCGACCGGGGCGTCCCCGCCCCGGTGATCTCGGCGGCGCTCTACACGCGCTTCGCGTCGCGCGAGCAGGACTCCTACGGCAACAAGCTGCTGGCCGCACTGCGGAACCAGTTCGGTGGGCACGCCGTCACCCTCGAGTCGGGGGCGCAGGGCAAGGAGACCGAGACGCCCTCGGGCGGCGGCGCGTGAGCCAGGCCGTCTCTTTGATGCGCCCGCCGGCCAAGACGCCGCCGCTCGCGCTCGTCATCTTCGGCGCCTCCGGCGACCTCACGGCCCGCAAGATCCTGCCGGCGCTCGCCAACCTGGCCGACCTGGGCCGCCTGAGCGACGGGTTCACCCTCATCGGGGTGGCCCGCACCCAGTGGAGCGACGAGGAATTCCGCCAGACGGTCTCGGCCGCCGTCCCCGACGCGGGCAACGCGTGGAAGGCCCTCGTCGAGCGCTTCCGCTACGTGGCGGGCGAGTACGCGGCCCCCGCGACCTTCGACCGGTTGAAGGAGCTGTTGGACGAGGCCGACGCCCAGTTCGGCACGAGCGGCAACCGGGTCTACTACCTGGCCACCATCCCCGAGGTCTTCGCCCTGGTGAGCGAGGCGCTGGCCAAGGAGGGCTGCAACCGGCCGGGGGCGGGCGGCGACTTCGCCCGGCTGGTGGTGGAGAAGCCATACGGGCGCGACCTCTCGAGCGCCCTCAGCCTCGACACCGCGGTGCACCGCGCCTTCGACGAGAGCCAGGTCTTCCGGATCGATCACTACCTCGGCAAGGAGACGGTGCAGAACCTCCTCGCGCTCCGCTTCTCCAACGCCATCTTCGAGCCGATCTGGAACCGCCGCTACGTGGAGCAGGTGCAGATCACGGTGGCCGAGAGCATCGGGGTGGAGCACCGCGGCGGCTTCTACGAGACCGCGGGGGCGCTACGCGACATCGTGCAGAACCACGTGATGCAGGTCCTCGCCCTCACCATGATGGAGGCACCCACCGGGATGGACGCACAGCACATCCGCGACGAGAAGGTGAAGCTGCTGAAGGCGATCGACATCCCCTCCCCCGACGAGGCGGTCGACAAGTCGGTGCGGGGCCAGTATCTGGCGGGGGTGGTCGACCAGCAGCCGGTCGTCGGCTACCGCGAGGAGGAGGCCGTCGCGCCCGACAGCCTGGTCGAGACGTACGTGGCGCTGCGCCTCCGGGTGGAGAACTGGCGCTGGGCGGGCGTGCCCATCTACGTGCGGACCGGCAAGCGGCTGCCGCTGCGGGTGACCGAGGTGGCGCTGCAGTTCCACCGCGTGCCGTTCCTCGCCTTCGACGGGCTGTTGGCGCGCGACCTGCGGCCCAACTCGCTCGTGCTCCGGATCCAGCCCAACGAGGGGATCTCGTTGCAGTTCGGCGCCAAGGTCCCGGGCGAGGCGTTCCGGGTGCAGTCGGTCGCCATGGACTTCGTCTACGACCAGGCCTTCACCGACACGGGCCTCGACGGCTACCCGCGCCTCTTGCACGACGCCATGGTGGGCGACGCCACCCTGTTCATCCGCACCGACGAAGTGGAGCAGGCCTGGCGGGTGGTCGACCCCTACCAGCAGGCCTGGTCGGAACCGGGCGCAGGCCTGCACCTCTACGCGGCCGGCACCTGGGGACCGCACATCGCCGACCTCTTGCTCGAGCGCTCCGGGGACTCCTGGCGGATCCCCACCCTGTGAGGGGCCCCGGGGGGCTGGAGCACCTGACGGCCGTGGACAGCGTGCCCAGAGCCTTCGCGGCCCTGCTGGCCGCGGCCTTCGCCGGGCGGCCGGGGCCGCGCTTCTCGCTCCTGTGCTCGGGCGGGTCCACGGCGGCCGCCTGCTACGACGCCTGCGCCGCCGCGCCCCAGTCCCTCGACTGGTCCCTCGTCGACGTCTACCTGGGCGACGAGCGGCTGGTGCCGGCCGACGATCCCGACGCCAACCAGCGATTGGTGAGAGAGCACCTCATCGACCCGGTCGGGGGTGTCGGGTCCTTCTCCCCCATGCCGACCGACGGCGACCCCGACGGGTGCGCCGCCGCCTACGGCGGGATCCTCGGCCGGCTGGTGGCGGGCCCCGGCATCGACCTCGTCCATCTCGGCCTCGGCCCCGACGGGCACACCGCCTCCCTGTTCCCGGGCGCCGCCAGCCTCTTCGCCGGGCCCGATCAGCGGGTGGCCGCCACCGAGGATCCGAACGTGCGCAACCCCCACCCGCGCCTCACGATTACCCTCCCTGTCATCGCACTCGCCCGCCTGGTCGTCTTCACGGTGTCCGGACCCGAGAAGCGCTGGGCGCTCGACGCGGTCCGGCGGGGCGAGGACGTGCCCGCCACCCGCGTGCGCGCGCAAGATGTGCGCTGGATCGTCGACGGGGCGGCCCTCGGCGACGGGGGCGCCCGGTCGGGGGCGCGGAGGGAGGACCGGTGATCGCAACGCTCGACGCGGCGACCGCAGCCCTGCTCGAGGCCACGGCCGCCGAGCTGGCGCCGGGGGCCGGGGCCCGGCGCGACGCCGCGTTCGGGCGCCGCGTGACCTACTCCCCCAAGGTGTTCATCCCCCTCACCATGCTCTGCCGCGACCGGTGCGGCTACTGCACCTTCGCCAAGGCCCCGGCGCGCCTCGAGAGCCCCTACCTCTCGCCCGACCAGGTGCTGGCCATCGCGCGGGCGGGTCGCGCCGCCGGCTGCGCCGAGGCGCTCTTCACCCTGGGCGAGCGGCCCGAGCTGCGCTACCCGAGCGCGCAGCGCTGGCTGACCGAGCACGGCTACGCGACGACCGTCGAGTACCTGGCGGCCATGTGCCGCCTGGTGCTGGACGAGACGGGGCTCCTCCCCCACGCCAATGCCGGGGCGCTCGACGAGGACGAGCTGGCGGCGCTCCGTCCGGTCACGGCCAGCCAGGGCATGATGATCGAGACGCTCGCCGAGGGGCTCGACGCCCACCGCCAGGCGCCCGACAAGACCCCCGAGCGCCGGCTCGCCACCCTGGAGGCGGCCGGCCGCCTGGCCATCCCCTTCACGACCGGGATCCTGGTCGGCATCGGCGAGTCCCGGGAGGACCGGCTGGTCGCGCTCTGGTCCATCGCCGACTCGCACCGCCGGCACGGCCACGTCCAAGAGGTGATCGTCCAGAACTTCGTGCCCAAGCCCGGCACGGGGATGGCGCGGGTCGAGCCCTGCCCGGCCGAGGAGCTGCGCTGGTCCATCGCGGCCGCCCGGCTGCTCCTCCCCGAAGACATCCACCTGCAGGCGCCGCCCAACCTCTCCGAGGCCCTGGCGCCGCTCCTCGCCGCCGGCATCGACGACTGGGGCGGCGTGTCCCCGATCACCATCGACCACGTGAACCCCGAGCGCGCCTGGCCCGCCCTGGAGCGCCTGGAGGCCGTGACCGAGGCGGCCGGCCACCTGCTGGCGCCCCGCCTCACCATCTACCCGGCCCACGCCCTGGCGCCCGAGCGGTGGCTGGACCCGGCCATGCGGTTCTTCGTCCTCGACCGCTCCGACGCCGAGGGCCTGGCCCGCGACGCCCCGTGGTGCTCGGGCGGCGAGGCGGCTCCACCCGAGCTGCTCGAGACCTCGCCGCTCGGCCGGGTCCCGATGGCCATGCCGAGCGCGGGGTCCCCGGTGGCCGAGGTGCTGGCCGGGGTGCTGCTCGGCCAGGAGGTCGGCGAGGCCGAGATCGTCACCCTGTTCGGCGCCCGGGGGTCGGAGGTGCGTGCCGTGGCGGCCGTGGCCGACCAGCTGCGCACAGAGATCGTGGGCGAGGACGTCACCTTCGTCTTCAACCGCAACATCAATTACACGAACGTCTGCACCTTCAAGTGCCGGTTCTGCGCCTTCTCCAAGGGACCGCTCTCGCTCAACCTGCGCGGCGACCCCTACCTCCTCACGCTCGAAGAGGTCACGCGGCGCGTGGTCGAGGCCGAGGAGGAGGGCGCCACCGAGGTCTGCCTGCAGGGCGGCATCCATCCCAAGTTCGACGGCGACTACTACGTCGACGTGGTGCGGGCGGTGCGCGCCGGCTCCGAACGGATCCACATCCACGCGTTCAGCGCGCTCGAGGTGACCGAGGGCGCGCGGCGCTCGGGGGTGCCGCTCGCCGACTATCTCGAGCGCCTGCAGGCCGCCGGCCTGAAGACACTCCCGGGCACGGCGGCCGAGATCCTCGACGACGAGATCCGGGCGGTGCTCTGCCCCGACAAGATCAACACCGAGCAGTGGCTGGAGGCGCACCGCACCGCCCACGCGGTCGGCCTGCGCTCCAACGTCACGATCATGTTCGGCGCGGTCGAACAGCCGGGGTCCTGGGCGCGCCACCTGCTGGCCACCCGCGCGTTGCAGCGCGAGACGGGCGGGTTCACCGAGTTCGTCCCGCTGCCCTTCGTGCACATGGCGACCCCGATCTACCTGCAGCGCAAGGCCCGCCGCGGTCCCACCTTCCGCGAGACCCTCCTCATGCACGCCGTGGCCCGCATCGCCTACCGCGGCGCCATCGACAACATCCAGGTGAGCTGGGTGAAGGTGGGCGTGGCGGGCGCGCGCCAGATCCTGGCGGCCGGCGCCAACGACGTGGGCGGGACGCTCATCGACGAGAACATCTCGCGGGCGGCCGGCGCCATCCACGGCCAGCGCATGGGGGTGGAGGATCTGGAGGAGCTGGTGGCGCCCCTCTCCCGGCCGCTCGTGCAGCGCACCACCCTCTACGGTCGACCGCCGGTGGCCGCCACCCGGTGAGCGTCCGCCAAGGCCCGACCGCCGGAGGCGCGGCCGACCAGCCGGTGCCCCTCCTCAGCGACGGCACGCTCACCGTCCCGCCGAGCGTCCCGGCCGGCGCCGACTCGATCGAGGTGGCCCTCTCGGCCCTGGTCGGCGACCGCAGCGTGTCGCGCGCCCAGGCCAACCTGCTGCGCTCGATGCTGGCCACCCTCTGCGTGCTCTCCCAGGAGGGTACGACCGTGGGCGACCTGAAGATCGCCGACGCGGCCCTGGCCGAGATGACCGAGGCCTTCCGGGTCTTCAGTCCCTACCGCCACGTCCGCAAGGTCACGATGTTCGGCTCCGCCCGGACCCGGCCGGCCGACCCCGTCTACCTCATGGCCCGGGACCTGGCCTCCCGCCTGGCCGGCGCCGGCTGGATGGTCGTCACCGGGGCGGGGCCCGGCATCATGGCGGCCGGCATCGAGGGGGCCGGGCGCGAGAACTCGTTCGGGGTGAACATCCGGCTCCCGATGGAGGCCGACGCCAACCCGTTCATCGCCCAGGACGCCAAGCTGGTCGAGATGCGGTACTTCTTCACCCGCAAGCTCATGCTGATCAAGGAGTCCGACGCCTACACCGTCCTGCCCGGCGGCTTCGGCACCCTGGACGAGTGCTTCGAGCTGCTCACCCTCATCCAGGTGGGCAAGGCCGAGCCCGCCCCGGTGGTCCTCGTCGAGACCCACGGCGACACCTACTGGCACGGCTGGCGCCGCTTCGTCGACGACGAGGTGCTGGCGCGCGGCTACATCTCGCCCGACGACCTGGCCCTCTTCTCGGTGGCGACGACCGTCGAGCAGGCGGCCGAGGAGGTCCTCGGCTTCTACCGCAACTACCACTCCTGCCGCTGGGTGGGCGACCTCTTGGTGCTGCGCCTCCAGCGGGCCCCGAGCAAGGCCGAGCTGGCCGATCTCAACCGGCGCTTCGCCGGCATCGTGACGTCGGGGTCGATCCGCCTCGCGTCCGCCTTCCAGCCCGAGCGCGCCGACAGCGACCACGTGGAGCTTCCCCGGGTGGCGCTGCGCTTCGACCGCTACCACTTCGGCCGGCTGCGCACCCTCATCGATGCGCTCAACGAGTGCACCGGCTGAGGGCGGCGCGGGTCCTCAGTTGGCGCGGAGCTCGTTCCGCCGCTTGGTGACCGCCTGGCGCATCCACCAGGTGGCGTAGACGTCGAAGGGGACGCCGCTCCCCGCCGCGGCATGCGAGTCGAAGGCGTCCTCCAAGGCCTCCTGCGCGGCGCGGACGAGCTTCGTCCGGATCGGGTCGTCGGGCCCGCACCAGGAGTCGACGACCTGGTCGACCAGGAGCTCGTAGCTGCGCACCTCACGCTCGCTCGTCCGGCCGGCGACCCCGAACTTGGCGAACCGCACCGGGTCCGCGCGGACCCGCTCGGCCGGCGGCCGCCATTTCTTCCAGGCCGTCTGCTTGGTGGTCCCCACCGCGTCGGCGATGTCCTGCCAGGACCGACCCTGGGCCCGGGCCACCCGGGCCGCGTGGCTCTGGACCTCCTCGAAGTACCGCTCGTACATGGCGGCCGCCCCCAAGACCTCCAACACGTCCACGTCGTCGCGGCCGATGACCCGCTGCCAGGCCTCCCAGTGCGTCTCTGTGCTCATGGGCGTCAGTTTAGGCTGACGCGTCAGTGGAAGCTGACGATGGTGCCCGCCGTGGCCTCAGGGGTCCTCGGACCGCTCCCCGCCCGAGAGGATGCCGACGGCCCGCTCGACGGCGCGCCGGGCCCGGGTCACCCG
>Ga0209415_10015722_pt1 | contig 12238 bp, 10 predicted proteins | sample PeaSoiSIISIP2007_FD_187696 | JGI IMG/M metagenome (GOLD analysis project Ga0209415, IMG submission 187696) | Peat soil microbial communities from Weissenstadt, Germany - SII-SIP-2007 (SPAdes) (version 2) | ecosystem: Environmental > Terrestrial > Soil > Wetlands > Peat | place: Germany... | reverse complement strand
TAGACCGTGGACGTAGCTAGACCGTGGACGTAGCTAGACCGTGGACGTAGCTAGACCGTGGACGTAGCTAGACCGTGTACGGAGACCGTGTACGGCACCGTTCGACCGTGGACGACGTGCACCCCGGACGGCTGCACCCCGGGGTCGTGGTCGAGGACGGGGACCGCTGCCGAGGGGCAGGCGGCGGCCGCCCTCCCCGATGCGTGCCGTGGGTGGCGGTCGTGAGGACCACCGGTCATGACGCCCGGCGGTGACGAGATGGCCGGCCGGCTGGCGTCGGGGACCGATGACCCCGGCGCCGTGCTGCTCGCGGCGTACGAGGTGGCGCTGGCCGACGTCTACGGCTACCTCCTCGCCCGCTGCGGTCGACCGGCCGTGGCCGAGGACCTCACCGCTGAGACCTTCCTGGCGGCGGCCCGGGCGGTGCGCGGGGACAACCCGCCCCGGATCTCGACAGCGTGGCTCGTGGGCATCGCCCGCCACAAGCTGATCGACCACTGGCGCCGCCTGGCCCGCGAGGAGCGCAGCCTGCAGGCCGTCGGCGACGAGGCACCGGCGCCGCAGGATCCATGGGACGTGCGGCTCGACGTGCTCCAGGCCCGGGCGACGCTCGAGCATCTGGCGCCGCACCACCGGGCGGCGCTGTCCCTGCGGTATCTCGACGACCTGCCCGTCTTCGAGGTCGCCGAGCTCCTGGACCGCACCGTGCATGCCACCGAGGCGTTGCTGGTGCGGGCGCGCGCCGCGTTCCGGCTCGCGTACAACGCGGAAGGCCAAGCCGATGCCTGACCCCTTCGAGGCGCTGCGGACGCCCGCCGTTCGGGTCGACCCCGACCCCCGATTCGCGGCGCGGCTGCGTTCCCAACTGCGCCGCGCCCTCTCCCTTGCGGAAGGAGCCACCATGCCCGAGACCCCGATCGCAGACCACTCCGACGCGGCGTCGGCCACCCCGGACGACGCCGAGACCGGCCTCGTCCCGTACCTCATCGTGGCCGACGCCCGGCGCGCCCTCGACTGGTACGTGGCGGTGTTCGGGGCGCGGCGTCGTGGGGACCAAATGGCGATGCCCGACGGCCGCATCGGCCACGCCGAGCTCGAGCTCTCGGGGTCGGTGCTGTACCTCGCCGACGAGTCCCCCGAGAGCCACGTGGCCGCCCCCCGCGCCGGCGAGGGCGCCACCGTGAGCCTGGTCGTGCACGTGCCCGACATCGACCGGGCGCTGCGGCGCAGCCTGGAGGCGGGCGCCGCCCTCGAGCGTGCGGCCGCCGACCACCCCTACGGGCGCAACGCGGTCATCCGCGATCCCTTCGGGCACCGCTGGATCGTCTCCGGCGCCCCGGCGGCGTCCCCGGCGCCGGACGACGGTGCGCGGATGCGCGCGGGCGACATCGGCTACGTGTCGCTGTGGGTGCGCGACGTCGAGCGGGCCACGGCGTTCTACGGCGCCGTGCTCGGATGGTCCTTCGCCGCCGGGAGCGGGGCCCAGGGCCGCCAGGTCGAGGGGGCCACCCCCCACCACGGACTGTGGGGCGGCCAGGAGCACCCTGGCTTGTTCTTGTGCTTCGTCGTCGACGACGTGGGCCAGGCGTGCGAGCGGGTGCGCACGGCAGGGGGCCAGGCCGGGACCCCGGCCGACGAGGCCTACGGGCGCGTCGCCCGGTGCGTCGACGACCAGGGCACGACCTTCGCGCTCTACCAACCTCCCGGCGGTGCCCCGGCGCGGCGCGGCGCGCCCAACGGGGAGCACCACGGTGACCTGGCGTACGTCACGCTGCACGTGCGCGACTCGGCCACGGCACGCGCCTTCTACGGGGCCGTGCTCGGGTGGCGCTTCAGCCCGGGCCGCAGCGAGGACGGCTGGGCGGTGGAGGGCACATGGCCGATGACGGGCATGGGCGGCGGCCACGAGCGAGGGGTGGCACTTCCCATGTACCGCGTGGACGACATCGCCGCCGCCGTCGCCCGGGTGCGTAGCGCCGGTGGCACGGCCACGGATCCCGAACGCCTGCCCTACGGGCTTTCCGCCCAGTGCGTCGACGACCAGGGAACCCGCTTCTTCCTCGGCGAGCTCTAGGAGCCCGGCGCCCGGCGCGCGGCGCGCGGCGCTACTGGTCGAAGGCTTGGCGCCTGGTCTCGGGGTCCCAGTCGGCGATGAGGGCTTCGAGGGCCATGGGCTCCATCGGCCGGGCGAAGAGGAATCCCTGGCCCAGGTCGCAGTGCTCGCGCTGGAGGCTCTCGAGCTGCCAGCACTCCTCGATGCCCTCGGCCAGGGTCTCGATCCCGAGCGTGCGCCCCAACTGCACGAGCGTGTGGATGAGCGCCACCGACTCGCGCGAGTCGGTCATCCCGGCGACGAAGGACCGATCGATCTTGAGCGCGTCGACCGGGAACTTGCGCAGGTACGCAAGCGACGAATAGCCGGTGCCGAAGTCGTCGATGGCCACCCGCACCCCGAGCTTCTTGAGCATGCCCAGACGGCGGACGGTGGCCTCGGTGTCGCGCATCAGTGTGGTCTCGGTCACCTCGAGGATGAGCGACTCCGGCGGCATGCCCGTCGCCTCCAGCGCGTCGTGGACGTGGTCGAGGAACACGTCCTTCTCGATCTGGCGCATGGACACGTTGACCGACATCGTGAGATGGTGCCCGAGTTCGTCCCAGTGCGCACCTTGGCGGCAGGCCTCGTAGAGGACCCAGCGGCCCACGTCGATGATCATGCCGGTGTCTTCCAGGACGGGGATGAAGTCGTCGGGGGCGACCACCCCCCGGGCCGGGTGGTTCCAGCGCAGCAGGGCCTCGACGCCCGAGACGCTCACATTGTCGAGGTCGAACACCGGCTGGTACAGCAAGAAGTACTGGTTGCGGTCCAACGCGCTGCGCAGCTCCATCTCGAGCTCGAGGCGGTCGAGGACCTCGGACTGCATCTGGGGACGGAACAGCGCCGAGCAGTTCTTGCCGTTGGCCTTAGCCCGGTACAGGGCGATGTCGGCCTCGCGCAGGAGATCGCCGGCCGACGCGCGCTCGCCATCGGCGATCCCGATGCTGGCCGAGATCGTGAAGGGCACGCCCTCGATCCCCTCGAGGTGGAACGGCTCGCGCAACACGGCTTGGAGCCGCTCGGCGACAAGCTCGGGGCCCGCCGCCAGCGACACGCCTTCGGCGAGCACGATGAACTCGTCACCGCCGAGCCTGCCCACGGTGTCGCTGTCGCGCAGCACCCCGGCGAAGCGGGTGGCCACCGCCCGCAGGAGCTTGTCGCCCGCCTCGTGCCCCAGAGTGTCATTGATGTCCTTGAAGTTGTCGAGGTCCACGAACAGGGCGGCCACCGGTCGGTGCTCGCGCCGGGCGCGCGCCAGCATCTGCTCCGCCCGGTCGAGGATGAGCGCACGGTTGGGCAGCCCGGTGAGGGCGTCGTGCAGTGCCTGATGGCGGATCTGGTCGAGCAGCCGGGCGTTGCGGAAGGCGATGCCCGCCTGGCCGGCGAGCCCGTGAAGCCGCTCGAGGAGGTCGAAGTCGTCGTGCAGGCGCGCCGGGTTCTCGCTCACCACGGCGACGAGGGACCCGATGAGCTCCCCGTTGGCGACGATGGGGACGCGTGCACCGGCGACCGACCCCGTCTCCTGCATGAGCTGGGCGGTGACGCCGCCCGGCTCGGCCGTATCCGAGAAGGTGCCCTCGCTCTGGACCAGGCGTTCTGGCAGCTCGATGGCGGCCAGGCGGAGGCGGGCCTCCACGTGGGGCGGATACCCCCATGCGCCGGTGATGTGGCCCGTGCGCGTCTCGTGGTCGAACAGGACGACCACCGAACGGTCGCAGTCGACGACCTCGGGCACGGCACGGGCGAGACGCGACCCCATCTCGTCGATGCTGTGGATCTCGGCCCACGACGTCGACAGCTCGAGCAGGGCGCGCGAGCGCGCCGCCTCTCGGCGGGCGAAGTCCAAGGCGGCGGCGGAGTCCAAGGCGGCGGCCGCCAGCCGGCCGTAGGCCTCGAGGATCTCCTGCTCGCCGGCCAGGAAGTGGCCGCCCTCGTCGCGCAGGGCAACGAGCCGTCCGTAGTGCCGCCGCCCCGAGGTCACCGCCGCCTCGAGCCGGCTGTGCGGCGCAGCGGCCGCATGCGACGTGTCGGCGGCGATGCGCTCAGCCTCGGCCTGGTCGACCCCGCGGGCGTAGACACGGCGCGACGCCGACAGCAGCGTGTCGATCGCCAGGACGAACACCGGAGCGCTGACCACGCGCGCCGCGGAGTCCAAGATGCCCGACAGGGCGTCTTCGAGGTCCTCGATCGACACCAGGTCGGCCACCGTCCGCTGGAGCTCCTCGAGGCGCGCTTCGAGCACCTGGGTCCGGACCTCGAAGTACTCGGCGCGCCGGGTGGGCTCGTCGATCGCCTCCCACCGCGCCCGCATCACGCACGCCGGGGCGCCGCGACACGCACATTCCTCCTCCACCACCTCGGCCGGCGGGTAGCCGAAGAGCCGGGGCACGATGGAGTGGAGCCCCGCTTGGTACGAGCAGAACTCCTCGAACACCTCGTAGCCGTCCTTGAACCGGGTGCGGATGATGCACTCGTTCGGGCCCGATTCCTCGGCCTCGAGGTCGAGCACCGTGGTGAGGATCTCGGGGGTCTCCCCCAGGCTGGCGTACAGCGCCGCCGGCGAGCCCAGGGCCTGGAGCATCTCCGTCGACGACGGTGTCGTCATGTGGTTCCACGAGTCCGCGGCGGCGGCGAACAGGTGCTGGCGGCCCCCGAGCACCTCGGACGTGGCCTCGAGGAGGCGACGCAGCTGCCAGTAGCTGCTCCACGTCGCCTCGTCACGAAGCTCGTCGGCGCCCCGCGTCTCGCCGGCGCGGCGCAGGATCTCGTCGAGCGTCTCCGGGTTCGTGCGATCGGCCAGGTAGTTGACCAGGTACAGGGTCATGCTGCCGGCGAAATGCCGCTGCGTGCCGAGGGGACCCTCGCTCGACTGCTCTGGCACGGGGCAGGTCTCTGGCACGGAGCTTCTCCGGTGTCGAAGGGCATGCCGCGACGTCCGCCGCCGCTGCTGGTACCAGGGTGGTATCGAGCGCGCCCGGCCGAAACTTGAGGCCGCGGGGGTCACAGGCGCCAACATCGTCCCTGGTGGAGAGCCGTTTCACCGACTGGGGGGCGGGCGCCCGGTCCGAGGCCCCGGCGCCAGCCGGACCCGGGGCGCCGCTGCCGCGGCGCGGCGCCTAGCGCCGGTCCTCGAACTCGATGGCGTGGCGAAACGCCACGCCATCGTGCCCGGCCACCTCGACGTGGGCCTTGGAGCGGCGCACGACGTCGACGAAGTCGCGGTGCAGCGCCACCATGTCCATGCCCCGGCGCTGGTAGAAGCGCAGGGCTCGGAAGTTCTCGTTCGTGGTGATGAGCCACAGGCGCGCGTCGCGGGCATGTGCCACCACGCGCACCGCGTCGAGCAGGGCCGTACCCACCCCGCGCCCTTCGTCGAAGCTGTCGAGGGTCACCACCTCGCACTCCCCGTCGCCCAGGCGGTAGGTGGCGACGCCGAGGATGCGCCCCCGCTCCTCGGCCACGAGGGCCGGGAGCTCGGCGGCGTCGTGGACGCCCGAGGTGCTCACGACCGGCAGCCCCCAGCGTCGGACGAGCGACGCGCGCAGCCAGGAACGTTCCTGCCCGTCGAGCGGCCGCACGTCCACGGCTCCCAGGATGCCTCCTGCGCCGCCGGCAAGGAAGGGCGGGGGGAACCTCCCGACGAGGCGCCGCACCGGCCGCCGTGGCCCGGTCGAAACTCGAGTGCCGGCCAAGTGGCGATGGTGACCACGGCGAGCGTGTGCACCACTGGGGGGCTCGAGAGCATGGCGGCGCCACCCTCCACGTCCTCCGCGCGGCGGTGGTCGGGGGAGGTGTCGCTCCTCGCTCCACCACCGAGAACCGGCGTGCGCCCAGGGCCCGACGCACCCCGGGGTCATCGTCGCCGTCCCCCCTCGGGTCCGGACCGCTCCACGTCCGTGGCCCATTGGAAGACCGAGCCCCGGTGGAGCGCGCCGTACACCCGGTTGCGCAGCGTGTTGGCCCGCTTGTCCGTGAGCGTGTCCTCGAGATCGCGCAGCACCACGCGCACGAGCACGTTCTTGTGTCCCGGGCTCGCCCCCAGCCGGGCGACCGCCGAGGCGGGCAGGTCGTCATAGGGGGTGCTCGACACGATCACGACCTCCTCCACGCAGGCGGCATCGAGTCCCAGGGCGTCGCGTACCCGGTCGCCGAGCGTCTCGTCGTCGTCGGCGGCGTCCACGGCCATCGACAGGTCGCGCGTGACGGCGGGCATCGCCGACACTGCCCCGTACGGGGCGAGGTCGAGCATCTGGCGGGCCACCCGGGGATCGGTCGAGCGCACCCGGCGAATGTCGGGGATGCCCTTGACCAGCATGAGCAGTCGATCGAGCCCCATCCCGAGGGCGAGCCCGTTCCATCCGGCGAGGCCGGCGCGTCGCAGCACCTCGGGGTGCGCCACGCCGCACTCCCACACCTCCACCCAGCGACCGTCCGACTGCACGTCCACCTGCCGCCCGCGCACCGTGTAGGGATGCACCCTCGCCTGTTGCCTGTGGGCCCGCCCGGGGACCACGGCGTCGAGGAGATGCAGGATCATGGCGTCCAACTCGGCGTCCCCGACCGGCCGGCGCGTCACCCGCCAGAGGTCGAGCTGGTGCGGGGTGCCGGTGTGCTGCCAGTCGATGGCGTCGCGTCGGAAGACGATGCCGGGACACACGAGCACGACGTCCTCGGCTCCCGAGCGAGCCACCGCGCGCAGTGCCGGTGGCACCATGGCACTGGCATGACTGCGCAGCATGCGCTGGGCGTCGACGTAGCGGGTATAGCGGACGTCTCTCGTCACGGCCTCGGGGTCGAAGCCGAGATGGTCGTAGTTGTCGGCGATCGGCACGACCCGCGGCCCACGCGACCACCGGGGCGCACACCCCCAGAGCTCGGTGAGCCGCTCGACGGCGCGGGCGACGAGCACCTGCAGGGCGTGGGCGCCCTCGGCGGGGTCGGTGAGGTCCCGGACGGCGCAGTCGCGGCGCAGCTGCTCGGGCGTGAGGTAGGCGGAAGGGTGCGACATGGTGACTCCTTGGCTCTCAGGCGGACGGACGGGGGACAGTGCCTCCCGGCCGTGGGCCCGCCTGAGTGGAGTCGCCGACCTACCGAGACGGCGCGCCTCCCGGCGGCCCGTGACGGGCCGGGAGGCTCAGAAATCGCCGCGTGCGTCTGGGTGCCACGACGCCAGGGTAGTGGACCCGGACGGCGCGCACGGCAACGTCGGACGTTGCAGACTGGGCCCATGAGCGAATGGGGCCGACGCACCTATGGGGACCCGTGCGCGTGCGGCTTCCGGTGGTCGATCTCGCTCGAGGAGGCGGTGTCGCTCGTCGAGGCGAGCGTCGACCGCTATGGCGCGCTGCTGGCGGATGCGGTCACGTCGCCGTGGGCGCCGGGGCTCGAATGGTCGGCGGTCGCCTACGTGTGCCACGTGGCCGACAACCTGCGGATCTGGGCCGAACGGACCGCCGGTGTGGCGCTCGGAGCGGGCAACGTCGTCGGCGGGTACGACCAGGACGCCCTCGGGCGGGCTCGGGGCTACGAGCAGGTGTCGCTGCCGGGTGCGTTGTGGTCGCTCTCGCGGGCGGTCCCCGACTGGTGTGCCGCCGTGCGCCTCGGAACGGCGCACGACGTCGTCCTCGTGCATCCCGAGCGGGGCGAGCAGACGATGCTCGACGTCGTGCGCTCCAACGCGCACGACGCCTTCCACCATGGGGGGGACATCGAGCGGTGTGTCGAGGCGAACCGCTGACCCCGCAGCGTCTCGGGCGCCTCAGCGCGTCGGCGGCTGTCGCTGCGGTGCCCGCAACGTGATCGCCCCTTCCGGGCACGCCACCACGCACAGCCCGCACGCCCGACACTGATCGGCGCGTGGCGTGTACGCCGACGTGCGCCCATGGGCCCGCAGCTTGAGCCGAGCCAGGCGCCCGAGCGCCTGGCAGTCCTCGTCCTCGATGGCGCGCACCTCGAACACGTCGTTGGGACACACCACGACGCAGTCGGCCTTGGCCTCGCAGCGGCCGTGGTCGACCACCGGGGTCCACGTCCCGTGGGGGCGCCACAGCGTGCACCGGGGCGCCCGGGGTCCGCCGCCGCCGTTCGCTTCTCCTCCAGCGGGTCCGACGGCCGAGCCACGGGTCGCCCTCAGTGCCCCTCGGGGAGCGGGATGCGCCCGGGAGCCGCCGCCGAGGGGGCCAGCCCCCGCAGGAACACGCCACTCACCATGGCCGCGGCGCGCTCGACGCCGACGCCGCCTTGGGCGGTCAGGTGCCCCGCGGCGTGGAGGAGGCCGCCGAAGACCTGGCTCAACTCCTCTTCGCTCCAGTCGTCGCGCAACGTCCCGTCCGCCATGCCCCGCCGGAACAGCAGCCGCAAGGGCGTGCCCACCCGCTCCTCGACGTCGGAGGGCGCCACCTGCTTGGCCTCGTGCTCGAGGAAGGCGTACGTGCTCCACGCAGCGACGAGCGCCCGCGCGGCGCGGGCCACGCCCTCGACCACGGGCACCGAGGGGAGCTCGGCCTCCTCGAGGCGCGCCGCGGTGTCATCCAGCGCGTGCCCGACCAGGGCCCGGAGCAGGGCCTCCCGGCTGGGGAAATACCGGTAGAGGGTGGCCCGCCCCACGCCGGCGGCGTCGGCCACCTCGTCCATGGCGGCCGCCGGGTCCGCGAAGAAGACGAGCGCCGCCGCCTCGAGGATGGCGGTCCCCGTGCGGTCGCGGTGCCGGGACGGGGAGCGCGCCACGCCCTTAGGGTAGGCGTGGGCGCCTCGATATGCAACATGCATACCCCGAAATGAGATGCTAGCGTCTCACTCGCCCGTCGCCGCATCCCCGACCCCTCTGGAGCCTTCATCGCCATGCGTGCCCTTGCCACCTGGTGCGTCCGCCACCGACGCCTCGTCCTGTTGCTGTGGGTCCTCGTGCTCGTCGGAATGACCTTCGCGTCGCGCTCGGTGGGCACGTCGTACTCGAACAGCTTCTCGCTGCCCAACACCGAGTCGACCCGCGCCATCACCCTGCTCGAGAGCGTGTCCCCCAGGGTCTCGGGGGACGTCGAGCGGATCGTCTTCGAGACGTCGGGCCCGTTGTCGGTCCACGACCCGGTCGTCGAGTCGCGCATCACCGCCATGCTCGACAGCGTGGGCCGCCTGCCCGGGGTCACGAACATCGAGTCCCCCTACGGCCGGCTGGGGGCGTCGACGCAGGTGAGCAAGGGCGGGACCATCGCCTTCGCCGCCGTGACCTTCGACGAGCAGCCCCAGAACGTCCCCCACTCGGTCTCGGTGGCCCTCGTGCAGCGCGCCCGGTCCGCCGACCGTGCGGGGCTCACCGTCGCCGTGTCAGGCCAGGTGGCCGAGCAGGCCAACAAGCCCTCCATCGGCGGCACGGGGCTCGGCGTGCTGCTGGCGGGCGTCGTCCTGCTCCTCGTCTTCGGCTCGGTCTTCGCCATGGCCCTGCCCCTCGTCTCCGCCCTGGCCTCGCTCGGGACGGCCATCGGCATCATCGGGCTGCTCAGCAACGTGATGAAGATGCCGGAGTTCTCGACACAGCTGGTCCTGCTCATCGGCCTCGGCGTGGGTGTGGACTACGCGCTGTTCATCGTGACGCGCCACCGCCAGGGCCTGATCTCGGGACGAGACCCCGAGTCCTCGATCGTGAACGCGGTCAACACGTCGGGACGGGCGGTGCTGTTCGCCGGCATCATCGTGTGCATCGCGCTGCTCGGGATGTTCGCCCTGGGCGTGACCTTCCTCTACGGCCTGTCCGTGGCGGCCGCCATCGGCGTCGCCTTCACCATGGTCTCCTCGCTCACCTTGCTCCCCGCTCTGCTGGGGTTCATCGGGCCGAAGGTGCTCAGCCGTCGCCAGAAGCGCGACCTGGCCACCAAGGGCCCCCGCGTGGTGGGCGCGGGGAGTACGGGGTTCTGGCCCCGGTGGTCGGCGTTCGTGGCGCGCCGACCGGCGATCCCGGCCGTCGTGGCCCTGGTGGTCGTGGGGGTCATCGCCGTGCCGTTCTTCTCGATGCGCCTGGGATCGGCCGACCAGGGCAACGACCCGGTCGGGACCACCACCCGACAGGCCTACGACCTCTTGGCGGCGGGCTTCGGCCCGGGGTTCAACGGCCCCTTGATGCTCGTGGCCGTCGACCGTGCCGGCGCCGACCAGGGCGCGCTCGCACGCCTGCGGGCGGCCGCCGCGCGCCAGCCCGACGTGGCCAGCGTCGGCCCGGCGCTCACCCCTCCGGCCAAAGGGACGACCAGGGTGACGCTCATCAACGTCTACCCGAAGTCCGCGCCCCAGGACGCGGCGACCACCGACCTCATCGACCACCTGCGCCAACAGACGATCCCCGCGGTGGTGGCCGGAACCGGCCTGACCGTCTACGTGGGCGGCACGACCGCCATCTTCGTCGACTTCGCCAACGTGCTGTCGCAGAAGCTGCCGCTGTTCATCGGGCTCGTGGTGGCGCTGTCGTTCCTACTCCTGGCCGTGGTGTTCCGGAGCATCGTGATCCCCCTCACGGCGGCGGCCATGAACCTGCTGTCGATCGGCGCCGCCTTCGGGATCGTCGTCGCCGTCTTCCAGCACGGGACCCTCGGCTCGCTGTTCGGGGTGAACCGGCCCGGGCCGATCGAGGCCTTCCTGCCGGTGATGCTCTTCGCCATCTTGTTCGGCCTGTCCATGGACTACGAGGTGTTCCTCGTGAGCCGGATCCACGAGGAATGGCTGAAGTCGGGCGACAACCGGCTGGCGGTGCGCAGCGCCCTGGCAGCGACGGGAAAGACCATCACCGCCGCGGCCCTCATCATGATCCTCGTGTTCGGCTCGTTCATCTTGGGCGGCGAACGGGTCATCAAGGAATTCGGCCTGGGTCTGGCCGCCGGCATCCTGGTGGACGCCGTGGTCATCCGCATGGCCATCGTCCCGGCTGTCATGCTGCTGCTCGGCCGCTCCAATTGGTGGTTCCCGAGGGGACTCGACCGGGCACTGCCCCGCCTGTCGGTCGATCCCGACACCGTGCACAGCGGGGTGGCCACCGACGACCACGTCGAGCAGCCGAAGGTGGAGGCCCTTCCCGCATAGCCCGGGCAGGGGCACGCCGCCGTCCCCACGCCGCGCGGCGCCACGGCGCGGAGGGGACGACCTCCTAGCGCCCCTTGAACTCGGGGTCGCGCTTCTCGGCGAACGCCCGCATCGCCTCGGCGGTGTCTTCGGTGAAGAAGTTGACGGTCTGGCACCGCGCCTCGTCGTCGAGCGCCTGCTGCATGGTGACGGACATGGCGTTGTTCAGCAGCATCTTGGTCATCGACAGCGCCAGGGGGGGACCGGCCGCCAGGCGCTGCGCCCACCCGTGGACGAACGCGTCGAGCTCCCGGTCGTCCACCACCCGGTTGAGGATCCCGAGCTCGTGGGCCTCGTCTGCGGAGAGAATGTCGGCGAAGTATGCCAGCTCCTTCGCCCGGTGCAGGCCGATCAGCCGGGGCAACAGCCACGACGACCCACCGTCGACCGACAGGCCGCGCCGGGAGAAGATCTCCGAGAAACGGGCGTTGTCCGACGCCACCGTGAGGTCGCACGCCAGGGCGAGGCCCATGCCGGCGCCGGCGGCGATCCCGCGGATCTTGGCGATGGTGGGCTGGGGGATGCGGTGCAGCGCCAGGATCACCTGACCGAAGAACTGCATGCGGACCAGGTGCGGGTCCTGGGGGTTCCCGCTCACCCCTGCAGGGTCGGCGATGTCGGCGCCCGAGCAGAAGGCGCCTCCCGCGCCGGTGAGGACGAGCACGCGGTCCTCGCGCCGGCGTGCCACGTCCGTGAAGGTGTCGGACAGCTCCCGCCACATGAGGCCGTTGCCGGCGTTCTTGCGCTCGGGCCGGTTCAGCGTAACCGTCACCACGCCCGCGTCGCGCTCCACGATGATCGTCTCGTTGCTCACGGGCGACACCCTATCGACCGGCGCCGGCTCGCTCGAGGAACGGTGGGGGGCGCCCTGGCCGGTGGCCGGCACATCCGACATTCCGGGCACCGCCGTGGTCCACGGGGCCCGACGGCCGGCGCCCCTGCGCCCGGCTCGTCTCGGGCTGCGGCCTCAGGTGTCGCGCTCGGGAAGTCGCTCAACGTTCACGTCCCGGAACGTCAGCACCTGCACGTGCGGCACGA
>Ga0209415_10015721_pt1 | contig 12238 bp, 9 predicted proteins | sample PeaSoiSIISIP2007_FD_187696 | JGI IMG/M metagenome (GOLD analysis project Ga0209415, IMG submission 187696) | Peat soil microbial communities from Weissenstadt, Germany - SII-SIP-2007 (SPAdes) (version 2) | ecosystem: Environmental > Terrestrial > Soil > Wetlands > Peat | place: Germany... | reverse complement strand
TAGGTGAACTTCGCGATCCCCAACGAATACCCGCCGTCGACGAACAGCACCGCGCCGGTCATGTAGCTGGCCTCCGGGCTCGCGAGAAACGCGACGACCGACGCGATCTCCTCGACCCCGCCGGTCCGGCCGAGGGGGATCCGGTCCATCTGCGCCCGGCGCTGCACCTGCTTCACCGGATCGCTCATGCTCGCCGTTTCGCGCTCCGTCATCACCACGCCGGGCGCCACCACGCATACGCGAAACCCGTAGGGGGCGAGCTCGATCGCGATCACGCGGGACATCTGGTTGATCGCCGCCTTCGACGCCTGGTACTGGAGGTTGTTCGGCCGCGCGACCTCGCTGCTCGCCGACGAGATGTTGATGATGACGCCCGGCCGCCCGGCCGCGATCGCCCGCTTCGCGAAGCGCTGCGAGCACAGAAACACCCCGCGCACGTTCGTCTCCATCGCCCGATCAAAGTTCTCCACGGTCACGTCGAGAAACGGGGTCGGGACGTTGAAGATCACCGCCGCGTTGTTCACTAGACAATCCGCATGACCGAACTCGCGGTAGGCCGCGTCGAGCAGGTCCTCGACCTCGGACGGAGACCGGACGTCGCACCGCACGCCGATCGCCCGCGTGCCGGTCGACGCCAGCTGCTGGGCGGCCTGGGCCACCTCCGCCTCAAGAATATCGGCGAGCACGACGCTGTAACCGCGCTCGCCCAGCATGCGGGCGATGCCGTAACCGATCCCGCGCGCGGCGCCGGTCACGATCGCGACGTTTCCCGCGGCTGCGTCCGTGGCCTGCGAGTGCTGGGGTGTCGTCACCGCCGCCTCCTCGTCACGTCAACGCGTGGGTCGCGAGCCGCCCCGCCGGCGGCGGTCCGCAGGTCCCCGGTCTGGCGCGGCGCGGTCCCGCGCGGGCTCGAGCGAGCTACCAGCCGACGGCGTACGCCATGCGCCGCGGATCGGCGCCTCCGGCCAACACCCCTTCCGACCGGTCCAGGGCGGCCGCGCACACGGCGCCGGCGCCCGGCGCCCAGGCGGGCCACGCGGCGACCCGGTGGCCCATCGCCCCGAGCGCGTCCCGCACGGCCGGAGCGATGCGCGCCTCCGCGCGAAGCGCTCCGGGGTCGTAGGGATGCGGGTGTGACGATCCGGGGAAGCTGTAGGACGCGACCCTCGGCGCCTCGATCGCCTCCTGCACGTCCATCCCGTGGTCGAGCAGGTTGACGAGGAACTGCACCATCGCCTGCGGCTGGACGTCGAGCCCCGGCGTCCCGTACGGCATGAACACATGGCCGTCTTTCATGACCAAGCCCGGACTGGGGCTGAGGCGGGGCCGCTTGCCGGGCGCGATGGCACTCGGATGCGCGGGATCCGCCCACGACTGGTGACCGCGGCCCGATACGATAAACCCGTACCCCGGCACCAGCGGCATCCCGCCAACCCCGTCGCTCGGCGTCGCCGAAAACGCGTTCCCGTCCCGGTCGAGGACACACAGGTAGCTGGTGTCCGGGGGCTGCGGTCCGCGGAGGGGGACCGGGCGTGCCGCCGCCGGCCCGTGCGCCGTCGCCTGCTGATACCGCCACGGATCTCCGGGTTCGGGCATGCCCGGGGACGCTCGCGAGGGGTCGATCCGCTCGCGCCACTCCGCGGCGTACGCCTTCGACAGCAGCCCCTCGATAGGCACCTCGACGAAGCGAGGATCTCCGTAGTAGGCATGCCGGTCGGCAAACGCCGCCTTCAGGGCCTCCACGATCAGATGCAGGCTCTCGGCGGAATTGTGGGCCAGCGACTGGAGATCGAAGCCCTCGAGGATGTTGAGCGTCTCCGGGACGACCGGGCCCTGGCACCACGGCCCGCACGCGAAGACGTCGAAGCCGCGGTAGCTCGTCCGCACCGGCGGTTCGACCGCCACGTCAAAACCGGAGAGATCGTCGACGTCGAGGAGCCCGCCCATCTCCTGGTTCAGCGACACCATCCGCTGCGCGATCTCCCCGGTGTAGAAGCGGTCCCGCGCCGCCCGCAGGCCCGCGACGCGGCTGTGCCCCCGCTCCGCTTCAACCAGCAGGCGCAGCGTACGGCCCACGTCCCGCTGGACCAGCAGCTCTCCCGGGTGCGGCGTGCGGCCCCGGCTCAGGTAGACCTCGCGGGACGCCGGCCACTGCGCCAGGCGGGCCGCGGCGCTCGCGAGATTGGCCGCGAGAAACCGGTTCACCGGGAATCCTTCCTCGGCGAGCTCGATCGCAGGCGCGGCCACGGCTCCCAGGGGCATCGTGCCGTACTCCGCGAGCGCCCGCAGCCACGCGCCGATCGCCGCCGGCATCACGGTGGTGAGAATCCCCCCGGACAGGTCGGCGCGCCGCTTTGTGAGCTCCTCGATCGTCGCGGCCTTCGGCCACCAGCCGAGCCCGCTGATCGTCACGACGACCCGGCTTTGCGCCGTCCGGAGAATGATGGGCGCCACGCCGCCGATGTTCGTCAGATCCGGCTGCACGACGTTGAGACACAATCCGGTCGCGACGCCCGCGTCGACGACGTTGCCGCCCATCTCGAGGACACGCGCCCCCGCCATGCTCGCCAAATAGTGTCCCGACGTCACCACGTACTTGCGGCTGAGCACGGGCGGACGCGTGGTGGGAAGCGCATCGAACTCCATCGGGCGTACCCCCCAGTTCACGTTGCGACACGTCATGGCGGCGGGCGAGGCGCCGCCAGACTAGACGGTGCCGGGGGCGCACGCGGGTGCGCCCCCGGCCCTCAGCCGTGCATCGGTCCGAGGCCGCGAGGCGTTACTTGAGCGACACCAGATCCAGCCGCCACAGCCCGGTGACGGGAAACTGCACGAACCCGTCGACGTTCGCGCGGGCCGCGCGCACGAGCTGCAGGTTGTTGACAAAGATCCAAGGCGCGTCGTCGTGCGTGATCGCGTTGATCTCCTTGTACATCTCGGCCCGGCGCGCCTGATCGGTGATGGAGCGCGCCTGCGCGAACAGCTGGCTCACCACCGGATTGTGGTACCGGCCGTAGTTCGACCCGGCAAACGTGTGCGACGCCTCGTTGTAGTCAAACCGCACGCTCAGCATGTTGTCGGGGTCGCCGTTGTCCCCGGACCCACCGAACAGCGCCATCCCCTGCCAGGGGGTGTGGCGGATCTTGTCCAGGTACGCGCCGAACTCGAACTGCTGAATCCGGACGGTGACGCCCACCTTCGCGAGGTACGGCTGCACGGCTTCCGCCAGCTTGTCGCCGCCCGCCGGGTTGTACGACCGCGCGCTGGAATACGTGAGCAGGTCCGTCGTGAACCCGTTCGGGTAGCCCGCCTCGGCGAGCAGCTTCTTCGCCATGTCGGAATCGTACGGGTACGGCTTCACCGCCGGGTTGTACGCCCAGTACGGGGCGGACACGGCCTGGCTCGAGGTGGCCGCGCCGGCGTAGAGCCCCTTGTTGATCGCGTCCTTGTCCACCGCGTAGTTCATCGCCTTCCGGACCCGCACGTCGTTGAACGGCGCGGCGTCGACCGCCATCCCGACGCCGAGCGTCAGCAGCGCCGGTGCCCGCATCAGCTGCAAGGCCTTGTTCCCGCTGATCCGGTCGTAGTCCGAGGGGAGCACATCGAGCACGATCTGGACCTGATTGCGCTCGAGCGCCAGCAACCGCGTCGTGCTCTCGGGGATGATCTGAAACACCACCCGATCCATCTTCGGGCGCCCGCGCCAGTACGTCGGGTTCGCCGCCAGGGTCACGTGGTCCGACGGCGCCATCTCGACAAACTTGAACGGACCGGTCCCGACCGGATGATTGGCCATATCGCAGCCGTACTGCTTGGTCACCGCCGGGCTCATGATGCCGGACGAGACCATCGCCAGGCTCGCGATGAACCCCGCGTTCGGCACCGGCAGCGTGAACCGCACCGTCGACGCATCGACCGCCTCGATCTTCGCGGCCGTCCCGGCCGCCACCGATCCGAATGTGAAACTGTCAAACGACGCCACGCCTTTCAACCCCGGCACGTAGCAGGGATTCTGCGGGTTAACCGCGCGATCAAGGTCCGCGGCGACCGCCTGCGCGGTCACCGGCGTGCCGTCCTGGAACGTCACCCCGCTGCGCAGCTTGAACGTGTACGTCTTGCCGTCCGGCGAGATCGTCCAGCTCTCCGCGAGCCCGGGCGCCGGAACGGTCGACCCCAGCTTGTAGCTGACGAGCGAGTCGTAGATGGAAGACTCGATATACCACGATTCGTTGTCCAGGTTCGTCTGCGGATCCAACCCGGTCGGGTCCCCCTGCAGCGCCACGACAAGGGTCTTCGGCGCCTGGGCGTCCGCCAGACTCCACAACCCGGCGGCGAACACCACCATGAGCATGATAATCAGACCTCGATGGAACATGCGCATCGTTCGTTGTTCCCTCCCTCTGTTGGCCTCAGCTGGTCGGGCGAGATGTGCGGTGTGTTTGCTACGCGTTCGGTACGTGGGCTCGGTCTCCTGCCGCCGGCGCCAGCCGGGCGCGGGGCGCCTACCCGTTCTGCCACTCGATTCCGAACCCGCCGCGCGGCAGCCGCCAGTCGATGTTGCGGTAGGGGCAACCCAGCACGCACGTCGTGCACTCGATGCAGTTCTCGAAGGACACGGCGATCTTCTCGCCGTCCCACGCGTACACGTTGGCGGGGCAAAAGGTCGTGCAGGGGCGCTTCCACTCCCCGCCGCACCGGTCCAGGCACGTGTCCGCGCGCGTGATCGAGATATGGCTCTGCTTGTCGTGCTTCCAGTGCAGCGTGTAGAGCTTCTCCTCGATCTTCATCGCATCGCCCTCCACCCGTCGATCGCGTCGTGCAGCAGCTGCCACCACGGCCGGCGTGCGAGCACGCGCCGGAGGATCCGCCGCTGCTTCTCGCGCTTGCTGGTCCCGTCGACCGTCAGCATCTCCTGCACCGCTTCATTCAGGATCGCCGGGTAGAGCTCGAGCAGCTCCGGCCGCCGCTCCGCCAGCTCCGGGAGGCGTTCGTACTTGCGCAGATCTTGCAGCACGAACGACGCCTCGAGGAGGTCCCGGTAGGTCGACAGCGTCCGCGCCGACCAGTCGCCCGCCCGCTTCGCCTGGATCGCGGTCTCGCCCGCCATGCGGCCGGCCGCCATCGCGAGGTTGCTGCCTTCGCGGTGGAGGTTGTTGACCATCATCGCCGCGTCGCCCACGACGAGCACGCCGTCGCCGTACAGCCGGGGCATCGCGCGGAACCCGCCCTCCGGGATCGCGTGGCCGAGGTACTCGCGGACCTCGCCGCCGCGCAGCAGCGGGGCGACGAGCGGGTGCGTCTTGAACCCTTCGAGGAGGTCCCACGGCGTGATTCGGGTGCGCGCGAAGTGCGCGATCAAGGCACCGATCCCGACGGACAGCGACTCTCTGTTGGTGTAGACGAACCCGTACCCCGCCATGCCGCGCGTGACCGAGCCGTAGACCTCAATCGTCGCCCCGTGTCCCGGCTCCAGGTTGAAGCGCTCCTCGATCGTGCCCGCGGGGAGCGCGACGATCTCCTTGACGACGAGCGCCATCTCGGTCGCCTCGAGCGGCCGCGACAGCCCCGCCTTCTGCACGAGGAACGAGTTCGCGCCGTCGGCGATGACGACGAGCGACGCCCGGAGGTCGCCGTCCTCGCGCCCCGTGCGCACGCCGACCACGCGCCCCTGCTCCTGGATCAGATCCACGACGGTGGTGCCGGGAACGAGCAGCACCCCCGCGGCCTCGGCCTGCGCGGCAAACCACGCGTCGAACGGCACGCGCAGCACCGTGAACGCGTTCGGCGGATCGGCGGAGGCCGCGTGGGGCACGTGCCGCTGGCCGAGCGTGACGGCGCTGTCGGGGGTGGTCATCCACACGCGCTCGTCCGTGACGACGCGTTCGATCGGGGCCTCGGGCCAGCTGTCGGGCACCACGTCGGCCAGCATCCGGCCGTACATGACGCCGCCCATCACGTTCTTCTGGCCGGGCCGCTCCGCGCGCTCGAACAGCACGACGCTCAGCCCGGCCCGCGCCATCGTCAGCGCAGCCGACGTGCCGCCGGGACCGGCCCCGACGACGATCGCGTCGAACTGCTCGTCGGAACCCATGACGCTGGTTTCTACTTGAGCGCTAGGACCGCCTGCTGCACGAAGTCCCAGAACCCTCCCGGGAGGATCCCGAGCCAGAGCACCCCGACCGCGGCGAGGGCGAGCGCGACGCCGACCGGGAAGTTCGCCCGCACCGTGACCCCCTCGGGGGTCCCGGGGCTCAGCGCGACGTAGGCGACGCGGAAGTAGTAGTACACGGAGACCACGCTCGTGAGCACCGCGACGATCGCGAGGGCCGTCTGCCCGCCGGCCAGCGCCGCCCGGAACAGATACAGCTTGCCGAGGAAGCCGCCGGTGGGCGGGAGCCCGGCGAGCGAGATCATGCACAGCACGAGCACGCCTCCGGCCCAGGGCGCCCGCCAGAACAGCCCCGCCAGGTCCTCGAGCCGGTCCGCCTCCTCGCCGCGGCGCTCGAGCAGCACCACCACCCCGAACGCGCCGAGGTTCATCACCGTGTACACGAGGAGGTAGTACAGCACGGCCGGGACGCCGACGGCGGCGGGCGCGGCGATGCCGATGAGCAGATAGCCCGCGTGCGCGATGCCGGAGTACGCCAGGAGGCGCTTGAGATTGGTCTGGAACAGCGCGGCCAAGTTGCCGAGGATCAGCGTCGCGATCGCGATCGCCGCGAGCACCGGCACCCACGTGGCGGCGAGCTGCGGCAGCGCGAGCGGAAACACGCGGAGGAGGCCGCCGAACGCCCCGACCTTCGCGACCACGGACATGAACGCCGTGGCCGGGAGCGGCGCGCCCTCGTAGACGTCGGGCGCCCACGCATGGAATGGCACCAGCGCCGCTTCAAACCCGAGCCCGATCGTCAGGAGCGCGATGCCGACCCCGAGCAGCGGCGACAGCGGGGCCTGCCCGATCTGCGCGAGGTCGAGCGTGCCGGTCGCGCCGTAGATCAGCGCGATCCCGTACACGAAGAACGCGGTCGCAAACGCTCCCAGCAGCAGGTACTTCAGCCCCGCTTCCTGCGAGCGCGGGCTGTGCGCGGCCAGGCCCGCGAGCGTGTACAGCGGGAAGCTCAGGATCTCGAGGCCGAGGAACAGGACGACGAGGTTGCGGCTCGCCCCCATGAGAATCGCGCCCGCGGCGGAAAACAGGACGAGCGCGTAGTACTCGCCCTGCGGCAGGTGGAACCGCCGGAGATAGCCCGGGGCGAGCAGCACCGCGAGCCCCGCACCGACCAGCGCGGCGAGCGTAATCGCCTGCGTCAGGTGGTCGCGCACGTACATGCCCCCGAACGCGACCGGATCCGCCGGCAGCCCCACGTTGAGGGCCAGCGCGACGCACACGCCGATGAGGGCCAGCCACGTTGTGGCCGGGCCGCGCGGCGCCTCCAGCCGCGGTCCCGTCGCCCACGTATCGGCCAGCAGGACCACGAACGCGGTCGCGACGAGCGCGAGCTCCGGTCCGATGTGCGCGAGATCTCCCCAGGGCATTTAGCGCTCCGCCTGTCCCGCGGGCGGGTCGGCCCGCGCCACCGCGTGCGCCGGCTGCGCGGACGCCGTCACCCGGCTCAGCAGGGCGTTGACCGTGGCCGCGCTCCGATCGAGAAATGGCTGCGGGAAGAAGCCGACCCAGAGGATCGCCGCGATGATCGGGATGAACAGCAGCCGCTCGCGCGGACGCAGGTCGGGCATGCCGCGCAGGTCTTCCCGCACCGGCCCGTGGAACACCCGGCCGACGAACCCGAGCAGATACGCCACCGCGGCGACGACGCCGAGGGTCGCCAGCACCGCCGCCTCGGGCCGCGCCTGGAACGTCCCAAGCAAAATCAGAAACTCCCCGATGAACCCGTTCGTGCCCGGCAGCGCGAGGGAGGAAAGCACGACGATCATCGCCACCGCGGCGAGCGCCGGCACGAGCGCGGCAATGCCGCCGTACTCCTGCGTGCGCGCGCGGCCGGTCCGCTCGATCAGCATGCCCGCGAGCAGAAAGAGCGCGCCCGTGCTCACGCCGTGATTGATCATCTGGATCAGGCTGCCCTGCACGGCGGTCGCGTCGAGCGCGAAGATCCCGAGCAGGATGAACCCCATGTGGCTCATGCTGCCGTATGCGAGCAGCCGGCGCATGTCGCCCTGGGCCCACGCCACGCTGCCCCCGTAGAGGATCCCGACGATGGCCAGCCCGGAGAGCAGCGGCCCGAACGCGCGCGACGCCTCCGGGAACAGCGGCAGGCAGAATCGCAGGAGCCCGTAGGCGCCCGCCTTCGCCATGAGCCCCGCCAGCAGCACGGTCACGACCGCCGGCGCCTCCGCGTACGCGTCGGGCAGCCAGCTGTGCAGCGGCCAGACGGGCATCTTGATCGCAAACGCGACCGCGAACGCCAGGAACAGGACCGTCTCGGCGGTGCCGGTCAGCCCGAGCGGGTGTGAGAGAAGCGTCGGCAGATCGAACGTCGAGCCGCCGGGTTGGTGCGCGGACTGGAGGTAGACCGCGATGATCGCCAGCAGCATGAGCACGCTGCCCGCCATCGTGTACAGGAAGAACTTGATCGCCGCCGGAGAGCGCCGCGGACCGCCCCAGAGCGCGATCAAGAAGTACATCGGAACGAGCATCGCCTCCCAGAACACGTAGAACAGCACGAGGTCCTGCGCCATGAACGTCCCCAGCAGGCCGGCCTCGAGCAGCAGCAGCATCACGACAAACGCCTTCGGGCGCTCCCGCACTTGGGTGCCCGCGGCCACGAGCGCGATCGGGAACAGGAACGCGACGAGCGCCACAAGGCTCACCGACAGGCCGTCTACGCCGAGGTGGTAGCCGAGGCCGAGCGACGAAACCCATGCCGCGCGCTCCTCGAACTGCAGCGCGGCGCTGCCCGGCGCGAAGTGCGCCCAGACCCACGCCGCCGCGGCAAACACCGCGAGCATCGCGGTCAGCGCGGCGGCGCGCGCGCCGCGCTCGCTGAGGGCGCTCGCCGCCACGACCGCCCCGAGGAGCGGCAGCGCGATGAGGAGCGTCAGCGGACCCGGCGTCACCGCGACACCCAGTACACGAGGATCGCCAGCACCCCGACCAGCGCGTACGCGGCGTACTGCCGCAGAAAGCCGGTCTCGAGGCGGCTGAGGTCGCGGCCCGCGCGGCCGACCCCGCGCCCGAGGCCGGTCACCGCCCCGTCGAGTTCGTCCCGGTCGAACACGGCGAGGAGCCGCGCCGTGCCCTGGACCGGCCGGACGATCAGCGCGTTGTACAGGTCCTCGATGTAGAACTGGTGCGCGAGCAGCGCGTGAATCGCGCGGGACCCGCCGCGCACCAGGCGCTTGTCATAGATCAGCCACGCGACCACCAGGCCCGCGAGCGCGACCACGACGCTCGCGCCGACCAGGACCACCTCGCCCCGCGTCGACTCCGCGGGCAGCGGACCGGCGCCGGCGGCCAGGACCGGCGCGAGGAACCGCGCCAGATCGCCGGGGCTCGTGAACGACAGGCCGAGCACGCCGCCGAACAGCGTGAGCACCGCGAGCACGTCCATCGGCACCATCATGATCCTGGGTGACTCGTGCGGCGCGTGCCCCGCGGCGGCCGGCTGCCGCGGGCTGCCGAGGAACGTCATCACGAACGCGCGGACGATGTAGATCGCGGTGAGACCGGCCGCCGCCAGCCCGACCGCCCAGAGGGCCACGTGGCCGTAGTGGAAGTCGGCGGAGAGAATCTCGTCCTTGCTGAAAAACCCGGTGAACGGCGGGATGCCGGCGAGCGCCAGCGCGCCGATCGCAAACAGCAGGGCCGTACGCGGCAGCGGCCGGGCGAGCCCGCCCATCTGCCGCATGTCGGTGGTGCCCCCGAGCGCATGCATCACGCTGCCCGCGGCGAGGAACAGCAGCGCTTTGAAGAACGCGTGCGACGTCAGATGGAAGATGCCGGCGCCCCACGCGCCGACCCCGACCGCGAGGAACATGTAGCCGAGCTGGCTGATCGTCGAATACGCGAGGACGCGCTTCAGATCGTTCTCGACGAGCGCCCAGCAGGCGGCAAAGATCGCGGTGGCGCCGCCGACGACCGCCACCACCTCCATCGCCAGCGGCGCGCGCAGGTAGACGGCGTGCAGCCGCACGATCATGAACACGCCCGCGGTCACCATCGTCGCGGCGTGGATCAATGCGCTGACCGGGGTCGGGCCCTCCATCGCGTCGGGAAGCCAGATGTAGAGCGGCAGCTGCGCGGACTTCCCGGTCGCGCCCAGGAACAGCAGCAGGCACAGCAGCGTCGCCGCCGTGCCCCCGAGCGGCAGCCGCGCGATCGCGCTGCGGGTCAGGATCCCGAAGTCCGACGTCCCGAAGATGCCGAAGGCGAGAAAGATGCCGAGCAGGAAGCCGACGTCGCCGAGCCGGGTCACCAGAAACGCCTTGACCCCCGCCGCGGCCGCCGCGGGCCGCGTGAACCAGAACGCGATCAGCAGGTAGCTACACAGCCCGACGCCTTCCCAGCCGATGAACATCACCACGAGGTTCGCGGCCAGCACCAGCGTGAGCATCGCCGCCGTAAACAGGTTCAGGTAGGAGAAGTACCGGGCGAACCCCTCGTCGTCGGCCATGTAGCCGACGGAGTAGAGGTGAATCAGCCCGCCGACGCCGGTGACGATCAGCGCCATCGTGACCGACAGCGGGTCGATCAGGAGGCGCATGGGCACGTCGATCGGCCCGGCCGTGAACCAATGGTACAGATCCACCTGGAACGAGCGCGCCTCCGGCGGCAGCGCCTCGAGCGTGCGCAGCAGGACGACCGACAGGACGAACGACGCGGCGACCGTGCCGCAGCCGAGCACCGCGGCGGCCCCCCGCCCCCAGCGGCGTCCCCACAGGCCGTTCGCGGCCCATCCGAGGAGCGGAAACAGCGGGACCCAGATCGCGGCAGTCATCCGCTATCCCCGCAGCAGGTCGACATCGTCGACGTCCACGGTGTCGCGGGCGCGAAAGATATTCACGATGATCGCCAGCCCGATCACGACCTCGGCGGCCGCCACCACCAGCACGAAGAACACCACGATCTGGCCGTCGACGGCCCCCCGGACCCGCGCGAACGTCACCAGCGTGAGGTTCACCGCGTTCAGCATCAACTCCACGGACATGAACACCACGAGGGCCGACCGGCGCACGAGCACGCCGAGCGTGCCGAGCGCAAACAGGACGGCGCTGAGCCCGAGATAGCAGACCGCGGGGACGCTCACCGCCCGACGACCCCGCGGCGCGCGGGCGGCGCGCCCAAGGGCGCCGGGCGCTTGCTGAGCGCCACCGCGCCGATCATCCCCACGATCAGCACGATCGACGCGGCTTCAAACGGCAGCGCGTACACGGTGAACAGCGCCCGGCCGACCTGCTGCACCGTACCGTAGTCCGCGCCCACGGAGGCGGCCGGTCCCCGCACGGTCGCGGCCGCCGCGATCAGCAGCGCGGCGAACGCCGCGCTCAGCACGATCCCGAGCACCGGCGGCAGCACGCGGTCAGGCCGGCCCTCGCCGCTGCGCATATTCAGGAGCATGACGATAAACACGAACAGGACCACGATGGCGCCAGCGTAGATGATGACCTGGAGCGCCGCGATGAACTGCGCGCCGAGCAGCAGGTAATCCGCGGCGAGGCTGATCAGCACGAGCAGCAGGCCCAGCACGCTGTGCACCGGCTCCCGTGCCGCGATGACGCCGACGCCGCCCGCGAGCGCGAGCACCGCCGTGACGGCGAACAGGACCCCTTCCACGCAGTACGCCTCCCCCACGCGCCCCCGTCCCCCGGCCGGGCCGGGCGGGCGGCGCTAGACCTCGCGGTGCGGATCTCGCCCGGATTCCCCGGGGTAGCTCTCTTGAAGCCTGTCCTTGGTATAGATCAGCGACTCCCGCGTGTACCCGCTCAACTCGTACTCATGCCCCAGCACAATGGCCCCGGTGGGACACGCCTCCTCGCACATCCCGCAGAAGATGCAGCGGAGCATGTTGATCTGAAAGTCCGCCGCGTAGCGCTCCCCCTTGGAGTGCGGCGCGAGCTCGTCGTTTTCCGCGGCCTTGACGAAGATCGATTGGCTCGGACACACGATCACGCACAGCTCGCACCCGACGCAGCGCTCCATGCCGTCGGCGAACAGCGTGAGGTAGTGGCGCCCCTTGAACCGCGGCTTGACGACCGTGTGCTGCTCCGGATACCGGATCGT
>Ga0209415_10015720_pt1 | contig 12238 bp, 8 predicted proteins | sample PeaSoiSIISIP2007_FD_187696 | JGI IMG/M metagenome (GOLD analysis project Ga0209415, IMG submission 187696) | Peat soil microbial communities from Weissenstadt, Germany - SII-SIP-2007 (SPAdes) (version 2) | ecosystem: Environmental > Terrestrial > Soil > Wetlands > Peat | place: Germany... | reverse complement strand
TGGTGTTCGTCGCGAGCGCAGCGTTTCGACCTACTGCTATCAGTGCGTTGCCGGGCCGGACCTGCTGACGGTCCGCGTCCAGGATGGGGTTGCCACCGAGGTCAGTCCCAATTTCGCCGCGGCCGACGTTCACCCGGCGGGCGGCAAGGCCTGCGTCAAGGCCTTCGGTCTCGTCCAGAAGGTCTATAATCCGCATCGCATCCTTCACCCGATGAAGCGGACCAACCCGAAGAAGGGCCGCGGCGAGGATCCGGGCTTCGTCCGCATTTCCTGGGACGAGGCCCTCGATCTGGTCAGCGAGAAGCTCGGCGCCGCCCGCGTGGCCGGCGTTCTCGACCCGACGGGCTATCCGCGTCTGGCCGCGAGCTTCGGAGGCGGCGGCACGCCCACCGCCTACATGGGAACCTTGCCGGCATTCCTCGCGGCGTGGGGACCTGTCGACATGAGCTTCGGCAGCGGGCAGGGGGTCAAGTGCTACCACTCCGAGCATCTCTACGGCGAGCTGTGGCACCGCGCCTTCACGGTCTCGCCGGACACGCCGCTGTGCGAGTACCTGGTGTCGTTCGGTGCCAATGTCGAGGCCTCGGGCGGGGTCTGCGGCGTCAAGCGGCATGCGGACGCCCGCGCGCGCGGCATGAAGCGCGTGCAGATCGAGCCGCATCTGTCGGTCACCGGCGCGTGCTCGGCCGAATGGATCCCGATCAGGCCGAAGACCGACGCGGCATTTCTGTATGCGATGATCCACGTACTGCTCCATGAGCAGCCGGGCGAGCGCTTGGACCGCCGGTTTCTCACGCGTCATACCTCGTCGCCCTATCTGGTCGGGCCCAACGGCTTCTATCTGCGCGATCCGGCGACCGGCAAGCCGCTGATGCGCGATTTGCGCGACGGCGCTGCGGTGCCTTTCGACGCGGACGGCGCCGATCCTCTGCTCGAAGGAGCGTGCATCGCCGACGGCATCGAGGTCGGGCCGGACGGCGAGGTGACCACGCACCGCGCCGCCAAGGTCGCCACCGCGTTCACCCGCCTGCTCGACCACACGCGGGAATACTCGCCCGAATGGGCGGGCCCGATCTGCGACGTCGATGCGCAAACGATCCGGCGGATCGCCAACGAGTTTCTCGACCATGCGCGCGTCGGCGCGACGACCGTGATCGACGGCGTGACGCTGCCGCTGCGTCCGGTTGCTATCTCGCTCGGCAAGACCGTCAACAACGGATGGGGCGGATACGAATGCTGCTGGGCGCGCACCCTGCTCGCCTGTCTGGTCGGCGCGCTCGAGGTGCCGGGAGGCACGCTGGGAACCACCGTGCGGCTCAATCGTCCGGCGGACGATCGCTGGTCCAGCGTCGTGCCGGGGCCGGACGGCTTCATGGCCTACCCGATGAACCCGACCGGAAAGTCCGACTGGGTCTCGCGGCCCGCGGTGCGCAGCGCCCATCGGACCTTGGTGCCGCTGGTCGCCAATTCGGCGTGGAGCCAGGCGCTCGGCCCCACGCATCTCGCCTGGATGATGCAGAGCGAGGATTTCGACAAGCTTCCCCACGCGACGCCCCCGGACGTGTGGTTCGTCTATCGCACCAACCCGGCCATCTCGTACTGGGACACGCAGGCGGTCGGTGCCGCGATGGCGCGCTTTCCGTTCGTCGTCTGCTTCGCCTACACGCGTGACGAGACCAATCAGGTGGCCGACGTGCTGCTGCCCGACTGCACCGATCTCGAGGGCCTGCAGCTCCTGCGCATCGGCGGCACCAAGTACGTCGAGCAGTTCTGGGACCACCAGGGATTTGCGCTGCGCGATCCTGCGGTGCCGCCGCAGGGCGAGGCAAAGGACTTCACCTGGATCGCCACCGAGCTCGCCCGGCGCGTCGGGCTTCTCGAGTCGTACAACCTGGCCATCAACCGCGGCGCCGCCGGCGTCAAGCTGTCGGGAGCCAACTACGATTTCTCGCTGGATCCCGCCCAGGTCCACGATGTCGAGCGCATCTGGGACGCGGTTTGTCGGGCGGCGAGCGCGGAGCTCACCGACGGAGCCGACACGGAGGGCCTCGACTACTACCGGCAGCACGGCTTCCGCGTGAAGCCGTATCCGCGGCTGCACTGGTACCTGTTCCCCAAGCTCGTCGAGTCCGGGCTGCGGTTCGAGCTGCCCTATCAGGAGCGGCTGTACCGGATCGGCCAGGAGCTCGGGCGCCGCCTGCATGAGCACGGCATCACCTGGTGGGACCGCCAGCTCGAGGAATACCAGCCGCTGCCGCACTGGCGCGATCTCCCGGCGGTCTGGGAGGACGCCCTGGCGAGGCACTTCAAGGTGCAGATCGCCGACTACCCGTTCTGGCTGATCACGGCGCGCAGCATGCAGTACGCGTGGGGCGGCAACGTCGGCATTCCGCTGATCCGGGAGGTCGCCGACAATGTCGCCGGCCACGGCGTCGTGGTCATGAACGCCGCGGCCGCCGAGAAGCTCGGCATCGGCGACGGCGATCTGGTCGAGGTCCGCTCTCCGCTCGACCAGACCCAGGGACGGGTGACGCTGTGCCAGGGAATCCGGCCGGACACGCTGCTCATGATCGGCCAGTTCGATCATTGGGCCACACCCTTTGCCAAGGATTTCGCTGCCCCGAGCATGAATGCGCTGGTGCCGATGATGCTGGAGCTCACCGACGCGACCGGCTCGAGCGCCGACCTGGTCAAGGTCAAGGTGACGTTGCTGAGGAGGGCCGCATGACGCGGTGGGCGATGACCGCCGACCTCGAGCGCTGCGTCGGCTGCCAGACCTGCACGGCGGCGTGCCGGCATGCGAACGCCACCTCGCCGGCGGTGCAGTGGCGCAAGGTGCTCGATGTCGAGTCCGGCACCTATCCGCAGGTCAGCCGCACCTTTGTTCCGGTCGGATGCCAGCACTGCGCCGAGCCGCCCTGCATGAATGTCTGCCCGTCGACCGCGACCCGCCGGCGCCCCGACGGGATCGTCACCATCGACTACGACCTGTGCATCGGCTGTTCCTATTGCGCGGTCGCCTGCCCGTACCAGGCACGGTTCAAGGTCGAGGGCCCGCGCTTCGCCTTCGGCATCACCGGGATGCAGAGCGAAGCGGTTCGCGACGACCCTCGGCGCGTCGGCGTGGCGCAGAAGTGCACCTTCTGCGTCGACCGCATCGATGCCGGGATCGCGGCGGGCCTGACGCCCGGGATCGATCCGCGCGCGACGCCGGCATGCGTCAATGCCTGCATTGCCGATGCCTTGCAGTTCGGCGATCTCGACGACCCGTCGAGTAACGTGTCACGGCTCCTGGCGGAGCACGCGCACGGCCGCATGCACGAGGAGATTGGCACTGCTCCGGCCTTCTACTATCTCCATGGCCGGCGCTCCGAGGCTGCGGACAGGGACGCGGCAGCGCAGGTCGGCGCCGCGCCGGCGATCCGCGCCAAGGGCGTCCAGCCGTCGCAGCAGACCCAATGGGATTGGCGCGCCGCCGCCAACTTCGTCTGCGGGGGGGCCGGCGCCGGACTGTTCGCCTTCGTGGCGCTCGCGGCGCTCTCCGGCGTCCAGGTCGCGGCTCCGGGGCTTTGTGCCCTGATGCTGGTCGCCGTCGGGCTGTTCCTGGTCTGGCTCGAGATCGGCCGGCCATGGCGCATCGTCAATGTCCTGCTCCACCCGCAGCAATCGTGGATGACGCGCGAGGCGGCCGCCGCGGCCGTCTTCCTTGCTCTGGCGGTGCCGTCGCAGTGGGTCGGCAGCGCAGCGCTGACCGCGATCGCCGGGGCGGCGGGACTGGCCTTTCTCTATTGCCAGGCACGTATCCTCAAGGCGGCGAAGGGCATTCCGGCATGGCGATCGCGGCGGATCGTGCCGCTGATCGTGACCTCGGGCCTCGCCGAGGGCGCCGGCCTGTTCCTGACCGCCGCCGCGCTGCTGCCGGCGTATGCGCCGGTTCTGAGGCCCGCAGTGGCGGCCTTCGTGCTGCTGATCGCGATCCGCGCGCTGGCATGGCGCGCCTACCGAAGGGCTCTTGCGGCCAGCGGCGCACCAACGCGCACGCTCGAGATCATCGCCGCATCGGCCTGGTCGATGACGCTGTTCGGAATGCTCGCGCCGCTGGCGCTGGCCCTCGCGGCCCACCTGCTTCCCGGCGCCCAGGTGCCGCTGCTCATGCTGGCCGGGCTCTCGGCGTGCCTTGCCGGCTCCGCCTGCAAAGTCCTTCTCATCACGCGGGCGGCCTTCAATCAGGGGTTCGCGCTGGCGCATGTCCCGATGCGCGGATCGGGCCGTGCCGGAGCGCCGGCCAAGCCGGGGTGGTCGATGCCATGACGCGTGCGGACGGAGCGGATCAGTGAGCAGCGAAGCCGTTGCACATCGCATCCTCCATCCGCCGGGTTGGACCGCGCCGATCGGCTATGCCAACGGGATTGCGGCTGCGCCCGGCCAGATCGTCTTCATTGCCGGGCAGGTCGGCTGGAATGCCGAGCAGCGGTTCGGCAGCGAGGATCTGGTGCCGCAGTTCGAGCAGGCGCTGCAGAACGTGCTCGCGGTCCTGGCGCAAGCCGGCGGCATGCCGCGCCATATCTGCCGAATGACCGCCTACTGCGCCGACAAGCCCGCCTACCTGGCCGGCCGCGCGGAGCTCGGCCCGATCTGGCGACGGCTGATGGGCACCCACTACCCGGCGATGACGCTCGTCTTCGTCACCGATCTGCTCGACGCTCCGGGAAAGATCGAGCTCGAGGCCACCGCGGTCATTCCGGCCGGCGAAACCGACGGATAGGTGGTTCCTCCAAACGCTGCGACCCGCCGCGGACTCACTCCTGCGAGACCGGTGGGTCGGGGTCATCGGCCCAGGTGGCGGGGGGCGGCGGATGCCGGCGCAGCAGCCGATGGACGAGCGCGACATGCTCGGTCTCCTCGGCGACGAACTCCTGGGCCAGGGCCTTGATCCTCGCATCCTCCGTCGACGCGACGATCCGCTCGAAGAACGCCAGCGCTCGCTGCTCGCCCGCAAGCGCCATCCGCAGCGCATGCCATGGCGTCATCATGTAGTGGACGGCGGACAGATCGGCCTCCTCGGGGCTCTGCTCCGATGTCCAGCCGCCGATGCGCCGCGATTGCGCCGCGACGTCGATGTCGCCGGCCAGCCGGCGGATCTCCTCGGCGTGCAGCCCCTCGGCCCTGGCGAGGTCGCGGAACGTGTCGACGAGCTCGAGATTGTTGTGAACCTCCATCTGGTCGGCGAGCAGCCGGTAGCGTTCGACCGCATCGATCTCGATCCGGTAGGCGATCGCAAAGAGGTCGGCGAGGCCGGAGATGGCGGGACCCTTGGCCGGATCGGTCATAGGGCAAACTCCTTCTCGAGCTCGCCGACATCGACGCCGGCGTGTCCGAATTCGGGCCGATAGGGCCGGCGGCTGCCGCGATACAGGACGCCGACGTTGAAGCCGTCGTCGGTCATCAGCCGGCGCGCGGCCCGGCCGGGGTCGTCCGTTGCCTGCACGGGCGCCTGATGGACCTTGCCTTTCCACTCTTTTTCGTCGGGCCGGAACGTCACGCAGGGGCTGAGGATCTCGACAAAGGAAAATCCCGGATGGCGGATGGCGTCGACCAGGATGCCCGTGGTGCCGTTCAGGTCGCCGGAAAACGCACGCGCGACGAAGTTGGCGCCGGATGCCAGCGCAATGACCAGCGGGTGGAACGGGCTCACGCCGGTCCCGCCCGGCGACAGCGCGGTGTCGAAGTCCGGCTCGGTGGTTGGCGAAGGCTGGCCCTTGGTCATGCCATAGACGCGATTGTCCATGACGACGTAGGTCAGGTCGAGGTTGCGGCGGCAGGCGTGCAGGAAATGATTTCCGCCGATCGAATAGCCGTCGCCGTCGCCGCTCGCCACCACCACGGTGAGATCGGGTCGCGTCACCTTGAGCCCGGCGGCGAGCGCCAGCGAGCGCCCGTGCACGCCGTGGAAGCCGTAGCAATTGGTGTAGGCCGGGATCCGCGATGAGCAGCCGATGCCCGAGAAGACGGCGATCTGCTCGGGCGGCTGTCCCAGCTCGGCGAACGCCCGGGTGAAGGACAGCAGGATGTGGTGATCGCCGCAGCCGGGGCACCAGACCGGCTTCACGTCCGATCGGTAATCGGCCGGCCTGCACGCGCGGGTCTCGGCGGTGGACATCAGGACCTCCATTCGAGGATTTCGCGATGGATCTCGCCGGGGCGGATCGGCAGCGGTCCGGGCCGGTGGAACGCGCGGACGTCGCCGGGCAGCTCGTAGTGAGCGCGCAGATAGCGGTGGAACTGCCCGCCGTGGGTCTGCTCGACGACGAGCAGACGGCTGACCCCGCGCAGCGCGGCGGCGAATCGTTCCGGCTGCACCGGCGACAGCAGCCGCGGGGCGATCAGACGGGCCGCGACGCCGTCGGCGCGGGCGCGATCGAGGGCCTCGCGCACCGCGCCGGTCAGCGAGCCCCAGGTCACCACCGCGAGATCGCCGTCTCCCTCGAGGCTCGCCCAACGATCGCCGTAGGAGAAGCGCTCGAGCTTGTCGCGCCGCTTGTCCAGCTGGCCGCCGTGATCGGCCGCGCTGCCGCTCGGGAGTCCCTGCTCGTTGTGGGTGAGCCCGTCGGCCGTATACTGTGCGCCGCGCGTGCCCGGCACCGCCATGGGGGATACCCCGCTGCCGCCCAGCGCATAGCGCCGGTAGGTTTCGCCGAGGCCCGTGGCCGCGAGCCGCCGGCCGATGAAGGCGACATCGGCCGGGCGCGAAATCGCGGCCCGCGCCTGTCCGATGAACTGATCGGACAGCACGATGGCCGGCGCCTGCAGCGCTTCCGCCAGGAAGACCGCCCACTGGGTCGTGAACAGGCAGTCGGCGACCGACTGCGGCGCCAGCACCAGGTGCGGTGCGTCGCCGTGAAAGCCGTAGACCGCGAGGTTGAGGTCGGCCTGCTCGGATTTGGTCGGGATGCCGGTCGACGGCCCGGCGCGCATGACATCGACGACCACGATCGGAATTTCCGCTGCGGTCGCGAGCCCGAGCGCCTCCATCATCAGCGACAATCCGGGGCCGGACGTCGCGGTGAGCGACGGCGTTCCGCCGTAGGATGCGCCGATGATCATGTTGATGGACGCAAGCTCGTCCTCCGCCTGCATCAGCACGCCGCCGACCTTGGCGAGATTGGGTGCCAGCCACTCGAGGATTTCGGTTGCCGGGGTGATCGGATAGGCGGCGGCGAAACGGATGCCGCCGCGGACCGCGCCGAGGCCGGTCGCCTCGTTGCCGGAGATCAGCCACCGGCTCGCGGCATCCGGCTCGGGGTCCGGCAGGCGCACCGCGAGCTCGAGCGTCGCGGCGGCATCGAACCCGGCTTTGATCGCCGCCGTGCTCGCGTCGATCGCGGCCCGGCCCTTGTCCGCCAGCCGCTTGCCGAGCAGCGTCGCGAGAACCTCCCGGCGCAGGCCGAGCAGCCCGGCGGCGATCCCCAGCGCGATCATGTTGGGGCGCCCGTCAGGCAACGCTTTGGCCATGTCCTTGATCGGCATGGCGACGACGCGGGCGCCCGACGCCGTGATGCCTGCCGGCACGTCCGCGGCATCGCCGATCACCAGGCTTGCCGGACCGAGCGGTATCTCGCCGTGGAAACGGTCGACGTTGAGCCAGTCGACCGCGATCAGGAGATCGAAGCAGTCCGCCGGACATTCGACCGGACGCGTCGACAGCCGGATCAGCGCGGCCGCTTCGCCGCCGCGAATCTGCGGGCCGACTGAACGCGTGAGAAAGCCGTGCCACCCGGCCGTGCCCGCGGCCTCGAGCAGAAGATTGCCGGTCGTCAGCGCCCCGGCGCCGCCGCTGCCGACGATCGCGACCGAGACACTCGGCGTTTCCCTCATGGCGCCCCTCCTGCGGTCCCGCTCCTGCCGGTCTTCAGGCTCGGCGGGCGCGACGGAATCCGGCTTGACTTTAATACGCATTCTAGTACTTAAATACGAATATTCCTTGTCCTATGTCAATGCGGAGAGCGGCGAGGAGACCACAAGGTTGCCCGGACGATCATTGTCCCAGGTCAATGCAGATCGACCGGGAGGGACATGAAGGTTGGCTCAACGACCGAAAAAAGCCCGGATCAGGGATTGGTGCGGCGGCAAGGCAGGAAGAGCATGGCAGCGCAGCCGGTTCGTTGGATGATGCAGAGCAAGGGCGCGCCGCTCCTGGCGGTGCCGTTCGACTTGGTTCCGCCGCCCGACGGAGAGGTCGTGGTCGAGATCGCCGGCTGCGGCGTCTGCCATACCGATCTTGGCTACTACTACGACGGGGTGCGCACCAAGCATCCGCTCCCGCTCTGCCTCGGCCACGAGATCAGCGGCCATGTCGTCGCGGCCGGATCGGGAGCCGACGGCTTCCTCGGCAAGGCCGTGATCATCCCGGCGGTCATTCCGTGCGGCACGTGCGACGCCTGTCGCCGCGGCAAGGCGACGATCTGCCCCAACCAGAAGATGCCCGGCAACGACATCGACGGCGGCTTCGCCACCCACATCGTCGTGCCGTCGCGCGGCCTGTGCCCGGTCGACGAGCCGCGCCTGAAGGCGATCGGGCTCGATCTTGCCGAGCTTTCGGTGATCGCCGACGCGGTGACCACGCCGTATCAGGCCGTGACCCAGGCCGGCGTGCGTGACGGCGATCTCGTCGTCGTCAACGGCGTGGGCGGGGTCGGCGGCTATGCGGCGCAGATCGCCGCCGCCTTCGGCGGCCACGTCGTCGCCGTCGACGTGGACGACAGCAAGCTTGCGGCCATCGGCGGACAAGCCGCGCTCACGCTCAATGCGCGCCAGATGTCGCAGCGCGACCTCAAGGCCGCCGTTCAGGGCTTCGCCAAGGAACGGGGCCTGCGGCAGACCGAGTGGATCATCTTCGAATGCTCGGGCACGCGCGCCGGGCAGGAGGCCGCCTTCGGCCTGCTCAATCACGGCGCCGTGCTCTGCGTGGTCGGCTTCACCATGGACAAGGTGGAGGTCCGCCTGTCGAACCTGATGGCCTTCCACGCGCGGGTGCTGGGAAACTGGGGATGTCCTCCCGACCTCTATCCGCAGGCCCTGGAGCTGGTCATGAGCGGCCGCATCAAGGTCGCGCCGTTCGTCGAGCGGCACCCGCTCGACGACATCAACCGGATTTTTGCCGCGGTCCATGCCGGCCAGTTGAAGCGGCGGGCCGTCCTTGTGCCGACCCATTGAGGAGCAGGACCATGAGGAGCGACGAGCTCACCGACAGCGTCATGCCGAGGGCGAAGAGGCCGTTATGACCGGGCCGCTCAGGGTCTGGCTCGACGCCGAGGGCAGGCTGCTGCGGTTGCGGCTGAGCCGGCCGAAGGCCAATCTGATCGATGCCGCGATGATCGCGGCGCTCGGCACCGCGCTCACCGAGCACCTCGCAAATGCCGGTCTGGCGGCGGTGCTGATCGATGCAGAAGGACCGCATTTCAGCTTCGGCGCCAGCGTCGAGGAGCACCTGCCGGGCAAGTGCGCGGCCATGCTCCACGGCATACATCGGGTCATCCTGCAACTGGTCGAGTCGCCGGTCTGCGTGCTGGTGGCGGTGCGTGGCCAGTGCCTGGGCGGCGGTCTCGAGGTCGCGCTCGGCGGTCATCTGCTGTTCGCCGCTCCCGACGCCAAGCTCGGCCAGCCCGAGATGCAGCTCGGCGTGTTCGCGCCGGCGGCATCCTGCCTGCTGCCGGAGATGGCCGGCCCGATGCGCGCCTTCGATCTGCTGGTGTCCGGACGAAGCATCAGCGGTGCCGACGCCGTGGCGATCGGCCTCGCCCGGGAAACCGCGGCCGATCCGGAGCGGGCCGCGCTGGCCTATTTCGACGAGCACCTCAGGCCGAAGAGCGCGAGCTCGCTGCGCTACGCGGTCCGGGCCGCGCGGATCGACTTGGCGGCCCGGGTCAGGGCCAAGATCGAGCGGGTCGAGCGCATGTATCTCGACGAACTGATGGCGACGCACGACGCGGTCGAGGGCCTCGAGGCCTTTATCGGGAAGAGGGCGGCGCAATGGCAGCATCGTTGAACCGGCCGGCAACCGCCGAGATCGTCGCGCACGCGCAGGCGCTGTTCGATGATCTGTCGTTCACCGCGGCCCGCGAGTGGAAGGCGGCGGCGCCGGGCAGGAAGGTCGTCGGCTACATGCCGATCTATGTCCCGCGCGAGCTCATGCACGCAGCCGACATGCTGCCGCTCGGGATCCTCGGCGGCGGCGACCAGCTCGAGGTCATCCACGGCGACGCCTTTTACCAGAGCTACATCTGCCGCATCCCCCGCTCCACCATCGAGCTCGGCGTCTCCGGGCGCCTGGATTTCGTCGACGGCATGCTGTTCCCCTCGATCTGCGACGTGATCCGCAACCTGTCGGGCATGTGGAAGATGATGTTTCCCGACGTCTACGTCCGCTATTTCGACGTGCCGCAGAACTATCGCGACGAGATCGGCGGCAACTACTATTTCAACGAGCTGGCCGAGCTGCGCCACGACCTCGGCGAGATCCGCGGAAAGCCGATCACCGACGAGGAGCTGCGGCATTCGATCGCCGTCTACAACGAGAACCGCCGGCTGGTCCGCGAGCTCTACGCGTTCAGGACGCGTTGTCCGTGGCAGGCGCCCGCCGCCGAGGCCTACCTGGTCCTGCGCGCCGGCCTGGTGCTGACGGTCGAGCAGCATTCGATCATGATCCGCGACTATCTGGCGGCCACCGGCGCCGAGCCGCGACCGAAGCGCGACAACTGCCGGATCGTGGTCACCGGCCTGTTCTGCGAGCAGCCGCCGCTCAATCTGATCAAGTCGCTGGAGCTCGCCGGATGCTATGTGGTCGACGACGACCTGCTGCTGGTGACGCGCTGGCTGACCGCCGACGTGCCGACCGAGGGCGACCCGCTGCGCAATCTGGTCGACGCCTTCCTGCACCACTCCGAGTCGACGTCCGCCAAGTACGAGCCCGACCAGAGCGAGAAGGGCCGCTACCTGGTGCGCGCGGTCGAGCGGTCCGCGGCCGAGGGGGTCATCTTCGCGTCGCCGAGCTTCTGCGACCCGGCGCTGCTCGACCGCCCGATGCTGCAGCACGTCCTCAAGGACGCCGGCATTCCCTACATCGCGTTCAAGTACTCGGAGAATTCCGGGCAGATGCAGCCGATCCGCGAGCAGGCGGGCACGTTCGCCGACTCGATCAAACTATGGAGCGGAAGATGACCGTCTTCGTGACCTCGAAGGCAGCGCCGAAGCCGATCGAGAAAGACGCCTCGATGCTGAAGCAGAAGGAGATGATGGCGGCGCACTACGAGCGCCTGACCAACGTGCCGCAGAGCGGCGAGAAGGTCGCCTCCACATTCGTGCCGGGCAATCTCAACGAGCTCCTGATGTGCTTCGACCTGGTGAACAACCTCCCGGAGGTCAACGCCATCCAGAGCGGGCTGCGGCGGCAGAGCGGCGCCTACGTGCTCGAGGCCGAGAAGATCGGCCACTCCGAGGACGTATGCACCTACGTCAAGTCCGACATCGGAATGATGGCCAAGGGCAACATCGGGCCGAACGGCAAGAAGCTGCCGAGCCCCGACGTGCTGCTGCTGTCGTATACCGGCTGCTTCACCTTCATGAAATGGTTCGAGCTGCTGCGCGAGCAGTACAAGTGCGAGACCATCATGCTGCACACGCCCTATCTGGGCGACGGTCGGATGACCCGGAACATGACCGAGTACATGGTCAAGCAGCTCAAGGAGGAGGTGATACCGAAGCTGGAGCGCGTGTCCGGGGTGAAATTCGATATCGACCGGCTGAGGGGATACCTGCGGAAATCGGCCACGGCGGAGGAGGATCTGGTCCAGGTGCTGCAGTCGGGCAAGCGCAGGCCGTCGCCGATCGACGCCTATTTCGGTGGAATCTACTACATCGGACCGATCTTCGGCGCCTTCCGCGGCACCGACGACGCGATCGACTACTATCGGTTCCTGCGCCAGGAGGTCGACGAGCGCATCGCCAGGGGCGAGGGGCCGGTGACGCCGGAGGGCGACATGGGCAAGGAGAAATACCGGCTCGTCGTCGAAGGCCCGCCCAATTACACGAACTTCCGCCAGTTCTGGAAGATGTTCTACGACGAGGGCGCCGTGGTCGTCGCCTCCAGCTATACCAAGGTCGGCGGGGTCTACGATCTGGGCTTCCGCCACGACCCGGACAATCCGCTGGAGACGCTCGCCGAATACTGCCTCGGCGTCTA
>Ga0209415_10015719_pt1 | contig 12239 bp, 13 predicted proteins | sample PeaSoiSIISIP2007_FD_187696 | JGI IMG/M metagenome (GOLD analysis project Ga0209415, IMG submission 187696) | Peat soil microbial communities from Weissenstadt, Germany - SII-SIP-2007 (SPAdes) (version 2) | ecosystem: Environmental > Terrestrial > Soil > Wetlands > Peat | place: Germany... | reverse complement strand
CGAGTCCGGCGTGAAGGCGCGCTTCCTCCATTCCGAGATCGACACGCTCGAGCGCATCCAGATCGTCCGCGAGCTCCGGCTCGGCGAGTACGACGTGCTCGTCGGTGTCAACCTCCTCCGCGAGGGCCTCGACCTGCCGGAGGTGTCGCTCATCGCGATCCTCGACGCCGACAAGGAGGGCTTCCTCCGCGGGCGCACTTCGCTCATCCAGACGATCGGCCGGGCCGCGCGCAACATCAACGGCAAGGTGCTCATGTACGCCGACAAGCAGACGGAGGCGATCAAGGAGGCGCTCGACGAGACGAACCGGCGGCGCACGATCCAGCTCGCGTACAACGAGGAGCACGGCATCACGCCCGCGTCGATCTCGAAGGGCGTCTCGGACATCGCGGAGTTCCTCTCGCTCGAGTCGCCGCACGTCCCCACGCGACGGCGGCGCGGCGCGAAGAAGGTCGAGGGGATGGACCGGGGCGAGCTCGAGAAGCTCGTGGTCACGCTCGAGGAGGAGATGTTCGCGGCAGCCGAGGAGCTGCGCTTCGAGTACGCCGCGAAGCTGCGCGACGAGATCAAGGAGCTTCGTCGCGAGCTGCAAGCGGTCGAAGCGACGGCATGACCGCCGCGCTCGTGGTCGGCAGCGTCGGCGCCGGCACCGTCATCAGCGTCCTCATCTCCGCGTTCGTCACCGGCGGCCTCGCGCGGCTCGCCGTCCCGGGGCCGGATCCGATGCCGATCTGGCTGACCATCTCGATCGGTCTCGCGGGCTCGCTCGGCGGCGCGGCCATCGCCTACGGGGTCGGCTACCGCGATCCGTTCGTCATCGGCATGGCCAGCTTCGGCCTCGCGATCCTGCTCGTCGTCGCCTACCGGATGTTCGTGCAGCGGCGGGCTGTCCTCGGCCGCGACGCGTACCGCTTTCCCGAGCGCGGCGTCGGCGTCGGGGCATACCGGGAGCGCTTGCACCGAGCCGGCATCGATCCCGACCGCATCGGCACCGCGGCCGCGTTCGCGCCGCCGGCGCCGCGGCCCGCGACGGCCGCCGCCGGCCGTGAGGAGCCGACCGAGAACCCGGCCCACTTCCTGCGCCTGCTCGACGAGCTACACGACGCGGACGTGTTGTCGGACGACGAGTACAGCGCCGCCCGCGTGCGTTTGCTCGAACGCCTGCGAGACTAAGGAGAGACCATGGTCCTGTGGTTCATCGTCGCGCTCGCCCTCGAAGGGCTCATCGTCGGCGCCCTCGCGCGCCTCGCGCTGCCGGGGCCCGATCCCATGGGCATCTTCGCCACCATCGGGCTCGGCATCGCCGGCACCTTCATCGGCGGCATCGTCGCTTGGGTGTTCCTCGGCCACGCCGGCGGGCTCATCTTCTCGCTCGTCGGCGCGACGCTGCTGCTGTACCTCTACCGCCGCTTCGTGCAGCACCGGCCGCTGACCGGGCCGGGAGCACACCAGCTCCCGCCGCGCTAGCCGCGCGGGAACGAGCGGCGCGCGGTGAGCGCCCAGCCGTCGTCGCGCCAGATGTGCGTGAGCACGGTCAGCGCGTCGCCGTCGATCTCGTAGACATGCAGCCCGCGCGCCTCGCCGAGGCGTCGCGGCCGGGGCCGGCCGAGACCCGGCGCGATCGAGACGACGACGGCTCGGGCATCGCCCGCCGCCACTTCGAACTCGTTCCGTTCGCTGACGGCCGCCTGGTGGATGTGCCCCGCGAGGATCAGGTCGGCGCCGGCGGTGACGAGCTCGTGGAGCACGCGGCTCCGGCGGGCGACCGGCCGCTTGCGCGCCGCGCGCCACGGCGCGCCGATCAGGTGGTGATGGAGGACGACGACGCGGTACGCGCCGTCGGCGGCCTCGCCGAGCCGCACCGCCGCGGCGCGGAGCTGGGCGTCGCGGATGCCGCCGCTCTGATGCCGGTACGGCCGCGCGGAGTTGAGGCCGACGACGTGGAGGAGCGGCGACGCGTGCGTCGGCTCGGTCGTGCCCCAGACCCGCTCGAACTCTCGCCACGGGCTCGTGAACCGCGCCGGGAAGGCGTACGGCAGGTCGTGGTTGCCGGGGACCGCGAGGACCGGCACGCCGAGCGAGAGGAGGTGCCGGTGGGCGCGCTCGTGCTCGCTTCGCCGTCCGCGGTTCGTCAGGTCTCCCGACGCGACGACGAGGTCGGGCCGCACCCGCTCGGCGAGGCGGGCGAGGGCCTCCTCGACCCGAGGATCCTCGCGTGCGCCGGTGTGGAGGTCGGAAACATGCAGGATGCGTGCGGTCACGAGCGAATGAGGCTATAGATTCAGGGAATGGGCGACGAGTCCGCAGAAGTCTTCGACGACCTCTACCTCGGCCTGCGTGCCGGCGGCGCGCTCCGCAAGCAGCGGCGCGGCGAGCCGCTGACGACCGAGGAGGAAGAGGTGCTCGGCCGCTGGCACCGGCTGTCGAGGTGGCGCAAGGCGTTTGCCATCGGCGCGTTCGCGGTCGGCACCTTCGGGCTGGGCTTCACCCTCGGCGGTCTCGTGTTCGGCCGCTGGCGCAAGGCCTAGCGACCGGCCGCAGCGCTTGCGACGGCGAGGGGTTCGTCGTCCCGTGGCGAATGGTCCAAACCCCATGGACGAGCAGAACGAGCGCGTGTACGTCGACGCCCGCCGGCACGGCGTCGTCCTCGTGCGCCCGCTGGGGCGTGCGCTCGTCCTCGCGCTCCTCGGCGCCGTCGCCTTCCTGGGCGGCTGGCCCGTGTCGGTGGCCGGCGCGGCGCTGCTCGTGATCGCGGCGGCCGGAGCCACGCTGGCCGTCTGGCGCTGGGACCACACCCGGGTCGTGCTCACTGCCGACAAGCTCTTCGTCGTGCACGGCACCCTGCGGCGGCGGGCGGCCGCCGTCCACCTGGAGAAGGTGCAGACGGTGGAGATCGAGCAGTCCCTCCCCGGCCGGATCCTGGGCTACGGCACGCTCGTCGCCGGCGATCTCGAGATCAGCTGCGTGGCGAGCCCCGGCCAGGTGCAGGGCATGCTGAGCCGAGCGTTGACCGGAACCTGACCGCTTCGCCACCCCTTCCCGAACACACGTTCGGTGAAGTACAATGGCCCTCCCATGGCTGCCGACGAGCTGGTCGTCCACGGCGCCCGCGAGCACAACCTCAAGGACATCACCGTCCGGCTGCCGCGGAACCGCCTCATCTGCATCACGGGGCTGTCCGGCTCCGGGAAGTCCAGCCTCGCCTTCGACACGATCTACGCCGAAGGGCAGCGCCGCTACGTCGAGTCGCTGTCCGCGTACGCGCGCCAGTTCCTCCAGATGATGGAGAAGCCGGACGTCGACCACATCGACGGCCTGAGCCCGGCGATCTCGATCGACCAGAAGACGACCTCGCGCAACCCGCGCTCGACGGTCGGCACGGTGACGGAGATCTACGACTACCTGCGCCTCCTCTACGCGCGCGTGGGGCGGCCGCACTGCCCGGTGTGCGGCAAGCCGATTGCGGGCCAGTCGATCGACGCGATCGTCGAGCAGGTGCTGCGGCTCGACGAGGGCACGCGGTTCACCGTCAACGCGCCCGTCGTCCGCGACCGCAAGGGCGAGTACAAGGACGTCTTCGAGGAGCTGCAGCGCGAGGGGTTCACGCGTGTGAAGGTCGACGGCGAGCAGTACGTCCTCGAGGAAGGCGTGCCGCCGCTCGACAAGAAGTTCAAGCACACGATCGAGGTGGTCGTCGACCGGCTCGTGATGAAGGGCGAAGGCGAGCTCCGCCTGCGCCTGACGCAGTCCATCGAGACGGCAACGTCCCTCGCCGAAGGCCTCCTAGTCATCGACGTCGTAGACGGCGATGACATGCTGTTCTCGCAGAACTTCGCCTGCCCCGACCACGGCGTCTCGCTCGCGGAGCTGCAGCCGCGCATCTTCTCGTTCAACGCGCCGCACGGCGCGTGCCCCCGCTGCACGGGGCTCGGCTCGCAGCAGGAGATCGATCCCGACCTGCTCGTCCCGGATCCGTCGCTCTCGATCGACGACGGCGCGCTGGTGCCGTGGTCGGTGGGCGGCTCGTCGGGCTTCTACGAGGCCGTCATCCAGGCGATCGCCGACCGCTACGAAATCGACACGACGAAGCCGTGGTCGGAGCTGAGCGGGGCCGAGCAGAGCCGCTTCCTGTACGGCACCGACGGCGAGCGCGTCTACGTCCAGTACCGGAACAGGATGGGCCGGCGCCGCCAGTACATGCTCGCGTTCGACGGGATCGTCGCGAGCCTCCAGCGCCGCTACAAGGAGACCGACTCGTCGCAGCAGCGGGAACGGATCGAGGAATACATGTCCTTGCGCCCCTGTCCCGTGTGCAAGGGCGCGCGACTGAAGCCCGAGGTGCTGGCGGTCACCGTCGGCGGCCGCTCGATCCACGAGTTCACGCGGATGTCCGTCTCGGCGGCGCTCAGCTTCCTCGACGAGCTCGGCCTCACCAAGACCGAGCAGCTGATCGGCCACCGGATCGTCAAGGAGATCCGCGAGCGGCTCACCTTCCTCGACGACGTCGGCGTCGGGTACCTCACGCTCGACCGCGCGGCCGCGACCCTGTCCGGCGGCGAGGCGCAGCGGCTGCGGCTCGCGACCCAGATCGGCTCGCAGCTCGTCGGCGTCCTGTACATCCTCGACGAGCCGTCGATCGGGCTGCACCAGCGCGACAACGCGCGGCTGATCGGAACGCTCGAGCGCCTGCGCGACATCGGCAACACGGTCGTCGTCGTCGAGCACGACGAGGAGATGATGCGGCGCGCCGACTGGCTCGTCGACATGGGGCTCGGCGCGGGCCTGCACGGGGGCGAGGTCGTCGCCGAGGGGCCGGCCGAGAAGGTGGCGCGCAACCGCCGCTCGATCACAGGTCAGTTCCTCGCTCATTCGCGCACGATCGCGATTCCCGAGCGGCGCGACGAGGACCGCGGCGCGTTCGTCGTCCGCGGCGCGTCGCAGCACAACCTGAAGAGCATCGACGTCGAGTTCCCGATCGGGAAGTTCGTGTGCGTCACCGGGGTCTCCGGCTCCGGGAAGTCGACCCTCGTGAACGAGATCGTCTACAAGGCGCTCGCGAACCGGCTGAACAAGGCCCGCATCAAGCCGGGCGCGCACACCGGGGTGGAGAGGATCGACGCGTTCGACAAGGTGATCGAGATCGACCAGAGGCCGATCGGGCGCACTCCGCGTTCGAACCCGGCGACGTACACGGATCTCTTCACCCACATCCGCGAGCTGTACTCGCTCTCACCCGAGGCGAAGGTCCGCGGCTACAAGCCGGGGCGTTTCTCGTTCAACGTGCGCGGCGGACGCTGCGAGACGTGCAAGGGCGACGGTCAGATCAAGATCGAGATGCACTTCCTGCCCGATGTCTACGTGTCGTGCGAGACGTGCAAGGGCGCGCGCTACAACCGCGAGACGCTCGAAGTGCGTTTCAAGAACAAGTCGATCTCAGATGTGCTCGACATGTCTGTCGAGGAGGCGCTGCAGTTCTTCGCCAAGATCCCGAAGATCCGCCGGCGGCTGCAGACCCTGCACGACGTCGGGCTCGACTACATCAAGCTCGGGCAGCCGGCGACGACGCTCTCCGGCGGAGAGGCGCAGCGCGTCAAGCTCGCCGCCGAGCTGTCCAAGGTCGCCACCGGCAAGACGCTCTACATCCTCGACGAGCCGACGACGGGGCTCCACTTCGCCGACATCGAGAAGCTGCTCGAGACGCTCCAGCGCCTCGTCGACGCGGGGAACACGATGATCGTCATCGAGCACAACCTCGACGTCATCAAGCAGTCCGACTGGATCGTCGACCTCGGCCCCGAGGGCGGCGAGGCCGGCGGCGAGATCGTCGCGGTGGGCACGCCCGAGGACGTCGCACGGGTCGAGGGCAGCTTCACCGGCCAGTTCCTGCAGCACGTGCTGCCGGCCGCCGCCGTCGCCGCTTAACGCAGAACGAAACCGTCGCCGACACTCGTAAGAGCTCGCCGGCTTTGCCGGCGAGCGCTCCCGCGAAGCGGGAACCTCTACCGGTTGAAAGTGCGCAGCACTTTCAACCGATCAATTACCCTGCGGCGCGTGAGCAGCGAAGCGGCCGAGGCTTCTTCCGCGCTTGAGCGCACCTGGTGGCTGCGCGCACCGGCGGTGCTCGTCGCGCCGCGCGCGGTGTTCGTCGCGCTCCGCGACGACTCGCGGGACGCGGCGGAAGGCCGGCAGGAGCCGCTCACCGCGATCGCCGGCCTCGCCGGCATCGCCGGCGTGCTCGGCACGCCGGTGGCGCGCCAGCTCCTCAACGACGGATCGATGTCGACGTCGCTCATCCCGGTGTGGGCGTTCTTCGGCGGCGTCGTCTACGCGCTCGCCTTCTACTGGCTCGGGGGAGCGCTGCTCTTCGGCGCCTCGCGCCGGCTCGGCAGCCTCGGGAACTGGCGCCGCTCGCGGCAGCTGCTCGGCCTCGCGTCGGCGCCGCTCGCGCTCACGCTCCTCATCCTCTGGCCCGTGCGGATCGTCATCTACGGGAGCGACCTCTTCCGGACGGGCGGAAACGACTACGGCCGCGGCGACGCGATCTTCGGTGCCCTCTCCTACGCCGCGCTCGCCTGGAGCGCGTGGCTCGTGCTCGTCGGCGTGCGGGCGGTTCACGGCTGGAGCTACGGCCGCGCGCTGGCCGCCGTCGCGCTCGCCGTCGCGGCTCCGGCGCTCATCGTCCTCGCGTCGACGGTCTGAGGAAAAGCCGCAGCGGGGTTCCGGCAGGCCGCGGATGGATGGCCGCCGCGGCGCGTGGATCGTGTTCTCATGCAGACCATGTGGGCGGTGCGCAAGCGCGCGGCCGAGCCTGGGCTCGTCCTCGACGAGGTGCCGGTCCCCGTCCCCGGGGACGACGAGGTGCTCGTGCTCGTCGAGGCGGCGAGCGTCTGCGGCACTGACCTGCACATCCTGCGCTGGGACGCGTGGGCGCAGCAGCGCATCAAGCCTCCGCTGACGCTCGGGCACGAGTTCGCGGGCACGGTGGTCGACGTCGGCCGCAACGTCAGGCACGTCGCCGTCGGCGATTACGTCTCGGCCGAGAGCCACGTCACGTGCGGCGACTGCATCCATTGCCGCACCGGACGGGCGCACATGTGCGAGCGCACGAAGATCCTCGGCGTCGACCGGGACGGAGCGTTCGCGCAGTACGTCGCGGTCCCCGAGTCCGTGATCTGGAAGAACGACCGGACGAAGCTCCCGCCGGAGATCGCGACGCTGCAGGAGCCGTTCGGCAACGCCGTCTTCGCGCTGAGCCACGTTGATGTGTCCGCGAAGTCCGTCGCGATCCTCGGGTGCGGGCCGGTCGGCCTGTTCAGCATCGGCATCGCGCACGCCTCCGGTGCAGTGCGCGTCCTGGCGTCCGACCGGAAGCCGTTCCGCCTCGACCTCGCCGCGCGCATGGGAGTGACCGCCGCGTTGGACACGCGCACGGTCGACGATGCGAGCGCCTGGTTCGTGGAGCAGAACGAGGGCGAGCACGTCGACGTCGTCTTCGAGATGTCCGGCGCGCCGCAGGCGATCGCGGACTCGTTCAAGATCGTGCGGAACGGCGGCCGCGTCATCCTCTTCGGGATCCCCGCCGAACCGGTCGAGCTCGACATCGCGGAGGCGCTCATCTTCAAGAACCTCGAGGTCTCGGCCGTCAGCGGCCGCAGGGTGTGGGACACGTGGTACCGCACGCGCTGGCTGCTCGAGCACGGCGTCGTCGACCTCCGGCCGCTCATCACCGAGGAGCTCGGGCTGGAGCGGTTCCAGCGCGCGTTCGACTTGCTCGAGAGCGGCGAGGCGTGCAAGATCGTCCTCCATCCGCAGCGCGCGGTCGCGGAGGTAGCGGCATGAGCGGCTTGCAGCACGACATCGGCACCGAGCTCGCAGCGCTTCGGGACGCGGGCACGTACAAGCGCTTCAACACGCTCGAGTCACCGCAGGGCCCGGTCGTCCGCATGGTGGGACGCGGCGAGGTGATCGTCCTCTCCTCCAACAACTACCTCGGCCTCGCCGACCATCCGGACGTCGTGCGCGCCGGCATCGACGGCCTCGAGCGCTACGGCGCCGGGACTGCCTCCGTGCGCTTCATCTGCGGCACCTTCGAGCCGCACCTCCTGCTCGAGCGCGACCTTGCCGAGCTGTCGGCGACGGAGGCGGCGCTGACGTACGTCTCGTGCTGGAACGCGAACGAGGCGGCGATACCGACGCTCGCCGACGAGCACACGGTGATCATCAGCGACGAGCTGAACCACGCTTCGATCATCGACGCGGTCAGGCTCTCGAAGCCGGAGCGGAAGGTGCGGTACGCGCACTCCGACATGGGTGAGCTGCGCGAGGCGCTGCGCTCCTGCGAGAAGGGCCGACGCAAGCTGATCATCACGGACGGCGTGTTCTCGATGGAGGGCGACCTCGCGAAGCTCCCCGACATCCTCGAGCTCGCCCGCGCGCACGACGCCGTCGTCGTCGTCGACGACTCGCACGGCGTCGGGACGGTCGGGAAGACCGGCCGCGGCGTCGCGGAGCACTTCGGCGTGCTCGGGCAGGTCGACGTCGTCACGGGCACGCTGGGGAAGGCGCTCGGCGGCGCGGCCGGCGGCTACGTCGCGTCGTCGGCGGAGGTGTGCGACCTGCTCGCGCAGCGGTCCCGGCCGCAGCTCTTCTCGAATGCCCTCCCGCCGACCGTCGCGTGCAGCGCGCGCGCCGCGGTGAACGTCCTCCGGTCACGGCCCGATCTCGTGATGAAGCTGCGCGAGAACACGCGCTGGTTCCGCGGCGCGCTGCGCGAGGCCGGCTTCGAGCCGCTGGACGGCGAAGCCGCGATCATCCCGATCATCGTCGGCGAGACCGCGCGCGCGATCGAGCTCTCGGAGAAGCTGCTCCAGCGCGGCGTGTTCGTGACCGGGTTCGGGTACCCGGTCGTCCCCGAGGGGACGGCCCGGATCCGCGTGCAGATGTCGGCCGCGCTCGAGCCGATGCACCTCGAGCGCGCGCTCGCGGCGTTCGTCGAGGTCGGCCGCGAAGCCGGCCTCCTCGCCTAGTCCTTCTTCGCGGCCTCGAACGCGGCGAGCTCCTCCGGCGGCATCGCGTACGTGTGCTGCTCTTCCGGGAAGGCGCCGCTGCGCACGTCCTCCGCGTACCGGCCGAGCGCTTCCGTGATCGCCTCGCCCAGGTCGGCGTAGCGCTTCACGAACCGCGGCGCATGCCCCTCGTAATAGCCGAGCATGTCGTGCCAGACGAGCACCTGGCCGTCGCAGTCGCCGCCGGCGCCGATCCCGATCGTGGGGACGCCGAGCGCCTGCGTGATCGTGCGCGCGACGGTTGCCGGCACCGCCTCGAGCACGACCGCGAAGCAGCCGGCGGACTCGAGCGCCGACGCCTCCTCGAGGAGGAGGCGCGCCCGCTCGGCGGTGCGCCCTTGCGCCTTGAAGCCGCCGAGCACCGTCGCCGTCTGCGGCGTCAGGCCGACGTGCCCCATCACGGGAACGCCTGCGGCGACGATCGCGCCCGCGCGGGCGACCGTCGTCCCGCCGCGCTCGAGCTTCACCGCGTCGGCGCCTCCTTCCTTCACGAGGCGCATCGCGTTCGCCACCGCCTGCTCGTCGGAGACCTCGTACGAGCCGAAGGGCATGTCGGCGACGACCAGCGGCCGCTTCGCCCCGCGGCTCACCCACTGCGTCATGAACAGGATCTCGTCGAGGGTGACGGCGACCGTCGACTCGCGCCCGTGCACGACCATCCCCGACGAGTCTCCGACGAGGACGACGTCGATGCCGGCGGCATCCGCGAGACGTCCGCTCGGAGCGTCGTAGGCGGTGACCATCACGATCTTCTCGCCGCGCCGCTTCATCTCGCGCAGCTCGGGCAGCGGCAGCTTGCCGGTCGTCCACGACGCGTACCTCGGCTTCGGCGTCTCGGTCACGAGAGCTCTCCTTTCAGCAGCACGTTGTCGATGAGTCGCGTCGAGCCGACACGGACGGCGGCCGCGAGCAGCGTCGCGCCGTCGAGGTCGAGCAGCTCGACGTAGTCGGGAGTCAGCCCGTTCAGCTCCGCGCGCGCAGCCGCGACGGGGTCGGCGGTGCCGGCCGCCTTCGCGAGCGCCCGCGGGAGGCCGAGCGCGAGCTCGCGCTCGGAGGGGGAGAGGCGTGTGTTGCGCGACGACAGCGCCAGGCCGTCCGGGTCGCGGACGGTGGGCAGCACGCGGATCTCCACGCCGAGGTTCAGGTCACGGACGAGCCTGCGCACGACGATCGCCTGCTGCGCGTCCTTCTGTCCGAAGTACGCGCGGCGCGGCCCCACGATGTTGAACAGCTTGAGGCACACGGTGGCGACGCCGCGGAAGTGACCGGGGCGCGCCACGCCTTCGGCGCCGCCGTTCTCGACGTCGACCCACGTCCCGAATCCACCCGGGTACATCTCCTCCGCGTCGGGAGCGAAGAGGACGTCGACGCCCTCCTGCTCGGCGATCTCGGCGTCGCGTGCCTCGTCGCGCGGATACGCGGCGAGGTCCGCTCCCACGTCGAATTGCGCCGCGTTGACGAAGAGCGAGGCGACGACGGTCTCGTTCTCGGCGCGCGCGGCTCGGAAGAGCGCGACGTGGCCCGCGTGCAGCGCGCCCATGGTCGGCACGAGGCCGACCTCGCCGTCGAGGCGCAGCTCGGATATCGCGCGCACGATCCTCATGTCGCGAGGGCGAGGGTCGCGTCGGCCAGCGTCTCGTACAGCTGCTCGAGCTCGGGGTGCTCCGCGCGGATCGCGGCGCGGTGCGCCTCGACGGTCGACCAGTCGCCGCGGGAGATCGGCCCCGTGAGCTCGAACCCGTTCTCGATCGTCCGCCGCATCAGCGGCACGAGCGCCTCCGGCGGGGCGCCGGCGGCCTCGAGCAGGATCGCCGCCGCCCGCTGGAGCGTGACGACGTAGTTGGACGCGAAGACCGCGCCCGCGTGGTAGAGCGTGCGCGCGCCGTCGTCGAGCGCGAACGGCCGCAGGCCGAGCGTCTCCGCCAGCCACGTGCCGGCCGCGCGAGCGGGCTCCGTCTCGCCGGTCACCGCCGCCCACGCCCCGTCGAGCTGCTCGGGGCCCCGCTTCGTCGTGAACGTCTGCAGCGGATGCATGCCGAAGCGTTTCTCGTGCGGGGCGAGCGCGGCGAGCGGCGTCGCACCGCTCACGTGCGCGACCCACGGGCCCGGGCCGACGGACGCCGCGACACCGGCGATCGCCGCGTCCGGGACGCAGAGGAGGACGAGCTCGGGATCGTCCGCGTCGAGGTCGAGACCACGCTCGCGCAGGCGTCCGGCGACCGCTCCGCCGGCGCGACCCGAGCCGATGACCTCGATGCGTGTGAACACGTTGCCGCTCCAGCTCCGTAGTGGATGCCGGGCGCCTGGGAGTGTACCCTCACGGCGTGCCGATCTACGAATACGTCTGCATGGAGTGCGAGTCGCATTTCGAGGAGCTCGTCCGCGGCGACGAGCAGGTCGCCTGCCCCGACTGCTCGGCGACGAACGTCTCGAAGCAGTTCTCGCGCTTCGCCGTGCACGGCGCGGCCGCGCAGCCGAGCTACGGCGGCGGGGGCGGCTGCTGCGGCGGCTCCTGCGGCTGCGGGCACTGACCCGTCCGGCCCCAGGCCTAGACTCACCGGCCGTGAGCGCGGTCCCGGTCGAGCGCGTCGACGATCTCCAGGCATACGCCGAGTCGGCCGCCGGCTGCACACGCTGCCGTCTCGCCCAGGGCCGCACGCAGGTCGTGTTCGGCGCCGGGAATCCGCGCGCCGAGCTGATGTTCGTCGGCGAGGCGCCCGGCTTCCACGAGGACAAGCAGGGACTGCCGTTCGTCGGCCAGGCGGGCAAGCTCCTCGAGAAGCTGCTCGCCGGCATCGGCCTCGAGCGCAGCGACGTCTACATCTGCAATGTCCTGAAATGCCGCCCTCCCGGCAACCGCGACCCGCAGCCGGACGAGATCGAGGCGTGCGAGAGCCATCTGTTCCGGCAGATCGAGCTCATCGAGCCGACGGTCGTGGCGACGCTCGGGAATTTCGCGACGAAGCTCCTCTCCGGCCGGCCGCTCGGCATCACGCGCGTCCACGGCCAGGAGCAGCAGACGACGCTCGGCGGCCGATCGGTCGTCCTCTATCCGCTTTACCACCCGGCCGCCGCGCTGTACACGCCGGCGATGCTGAAGGTGCTCGAGTCCGACTTCGCGCGGCTCCCCGAGCTCCTCGGCCGGGCGCTCGTCCCGCCGGAGCCGGAGCTCGC
>Ga0209415_10015718_pt1 | contig 12239 bp, 9 predicted proteins | sample PeaSoiSIISIP2007_FD_187696 | JGI IMG/M metagenome (GOLD analysis project Ga0209415, IMG submission 187696) | Peat soil microbial communities from Weissenstadt, Germany - SII-SIP-2007 (SPAdes) (version 2) | ecosystem: Environmental > Terrestrial > Soil > Wetlands > Peat | place: Germany... | reverse complement strand
CCCGGATTGCCAAGGGCCTCGCGGCGTCAACACGGAAACATCCGCGAAAGCGCACGCTGCTTAAGTAAATGCTTATGGGGCGGACCCCCTGGTCCGCTCCCTGGTCCGCCGGGGTCCCCTCGGGGGAGCGCCCTCGTCGGCCTCTCGGGATTACCTGGGGCTGATAAGGCTGGGCGAACAGCGGGTCCAGGGGGACCCGCGCGGACCGGGGGGTCCGCCCCACAATTCTTGCGGCATTCGCAGCGCTGCGAAAGTAAGCGTCAGTAATTGCGCGTGTGCGGGAACTGTGATCTCATGGAGACATGAGGCAGGCCCACACGGCTGGCGCGCCGGCCTTCGCGCTCGACAACGTTTCGGATTTCGACGCGCACATGTGCGCCGGCATGCCTGTGCAATTGGCCGAAGTCGAGCAGAAGACATTTTGAGAAGCCTCGACCTTGCCCCGATCCAGCTCAGCGAAGCCGCGTGGAAACTGATGGAGGCCTACTGGTAGATGGCGATTCCCGTGGAAGTGCCGAAGCTCGGCAACACCGTAGAAGAGTGTCTCATCGCGAAATGGCGTAAGCACAAAGGGGAGCGGGTTTCCGCCGGAGAAGTCGTGGCGGAGATTGAGACGGACAAAGCAACTTTCGAGGTCACCGCGCCCGTAGACGGCACCGTGCTGGAGACGTTCTTCGATGAAGGCGCCCTGGTGCCGGTTTTCACGAACCTTTTTGTCATAGGAGAGGCGGGCGAGAGCGCCGATGCCTTCCGGCCTCAGGGGGCCGCGGCCCCGGAGGGCGCGGCGGCAACGCAGGCGGTCTCCACCGCAACGCCCGCGGCGCCGAAGGCCGATCGTCAGGCGGCCCGGCCGGTCCCGGCCGGTCCCACGGGACCTTTCAGCCCGAGGGCCAGGCGGTTTGCCGAGGAACACGGCTTCCATCCGGCGGCGGTCACCGGTTCCGGCCCGGGCGGCAGGGTTCTCGAAGAGGACCTGCGCAAACAGTATTACTCATCGCCGCGAGTGTCATCTTTGGCGAAAAAGCGCATCGAGGAGGGCATGGAGATTGGCGGCGAGGGTTCGGGGACGGCCGGCATGGTCCTTTCTGGCGACCTGGTTCCGCCGGCGACTCGCATCTCCGGCATCCGCGAGAAGATCGCGCGGCGCATGCGGGAGTCGTTGTCCACCACCGCGCAGTATACGTTGCATACATCGGCCAACGCTGGCGGCCTGCTGCTGATTCGCGCCAAAATCAAGGCTTCCACGGGCGTGCCGGATATCAATATCAACGACCTGGTGACTTTCTGCGCCATCCGGGCGCTGCTCGAGATCCCCGACCTGAATGCGGAGTTCATCGATGGCAGGATTCACAGGCACCCGGAGATTCATATCGGGTTTGCCTGCGACACACCGCGGGGATTGATGGTTCCGGTGGTCAAGGATGCCCATAAGCTTACGGCCGGCGAGCTTTCCCTGAAGATGAAAGAACTGACCGGACAGGCGGTGCAAGGGACGATTTCCGTGGATGACTTGTCGGGAGCGACCTTCACCGTCAGCAACCTGGGCGGTTTGGGAATCGAGTCGTTTACCCCGCTGCTCAACCCTCCGCAAGTCGCCATTCTCGGCGTGGATGCCATCCAACTGAAACCGGTCCGCCGGGACGGAAGAATCGAGTTCATCGATGCCATCGGTCTGTCGCTCACGCTGGACCACCAGGTCATCGATGGCGCCCCGGGCGCGAGATTTCTAAAAGTTGTCAAGGAGAAAATCGAGAACGTGGAGTCGCTATGTACGATCTGATCGTGATCGGGGCCGGTCCGGGAGGATATGAGGCCGCCGCTCACGCCGGCAGAATGGGCAAGAAGGTCGCGCTGATCGAAAAAGAACGCCTGGGCGGCACCTGTCTCAACGTAGGCTGCATTCCCGCCAAGACGTTTCTGCGGTCGTCGAGGCTCTTCCATGAATGCGGCAAGGCCGCCAGTTACGGTGTGCGCCTGGGCTCGATCGAATTCGACATGCCCGCGGTGGTGGAGCGCAAGAACCGCGTGGTGGGCACGCTTGCCAAGGGCGTCGAGGGCATGCTGAAACGCGCGGGCGTGGAGGTAATTTCCGGCCACGCGCGGCTGATATCCCGCAACGCGGTGCAGGTGGGCCCAGAGCGCTACGAGGCCGCGAACATCCTGCTGGCGACGGGCTCGCGGCCGGCGAAGCCGCCGATTCCGGGAATCCGCTCCGAGGGCGTGCTCGATTCGGACACGGTTTTCTCTCTCACGCGCGTCCCGGATAGAATCGCGATCGTCGGAGGCGGCTACATCGGCCTGGAGTTCGCCTGCTTCTTCAACGAGGTTGGCGCCAAGGTCAGCGTCTATGAAATGCTGCCCCAGATCGCCGCCGGAAGCGATCTAGAAATTTCCAGTCGGCTGCTGCAGATCATGAAGCGGGCGGGGATCGAATTCCACCTTTCTTCGAAAGTGCTGGGGATCGAAGGCAACACGATTCGTTACGCGGCGGCCGACGGTTCCGAATCCAGCGTTTCGGCCGATTGCATCCTGAACGCCACCGGGAGGGCGCCGGTGGTGGATGGTTTGGGTCTGGAAGAAGTGGGCGTCGATTTCAGTCCCAAGGGCGTGAGGACCTCCGAATACGGGAAGACCAATGTGGCCGGCCTTTGGGCTTGCGGGGACGTTACGGGACGGCGCATGCTGGCCCATGCCGCCACGCGCGAAGGAATCGCCGCCGTAAACAACATGTTCGGGAAGAAGGACCGTATACGCTACCAGGCCATTCCGGCGGTGATCTACACGCATCCCGAAGTCGCCTCGGTGGGCCGGACGGAAGAAGAAGTCAAGAGTCTGGGGATTGAGTACAAAAAGTCCGTGGTGCCCATGGCGGTTGCGGGGAGGTTTCTGGTGGAACATGAAGGCGGAACGGGAATGGTAAAGGTACTGGCCGGCGCACGGTTTGGAGAAATCCTGGGGGTTCATGCGATCGGCGACGCATCCAGCGAGTTCATCATCGCGGCCGCCATCATGGTCGAAACGGAGATGTGCGTATCGGATGTCAGCGAGATCGTGTTCCCGCACCCCACGGTTTCCGAGGCGTTGCGGGAAGCGATTCTCGGAGTCCATTAACTAGGAGTCAGGCGGAATGCCCAAATCGATCGTCATAGAACCGGAAAAGGTATTTGCCAGAGGCACGATCCATCTGTCCGACATTCAGGTGAACGCCTATGAGCGGACGGGGGAGGAAGAGCTTGCGGCCTATTCTCCCGAGGAGTTCCTGGCCATCTGGCAGGACATGTGCGCGATACGGCAGTTCGAGACGATTCTCAACGAGATCAAGACCAAGGGGGCGTTTCAAGGCCTGGCCTATAACCACGCCGGCCCGGCCCACCTTTCTATCGGGCAGGAGGCGGCGGCCGTCGGCATGGCGTTCTCACTGACTTCGGAAGACCATATCTACGGATCGCACCGCAGTCACGGTGAGATCCTGGCGAAAGGATTCGCGGCCATACGCCACTGGAGCGAGGCGCAACTGCTGGAGATCATGAAATCCTATCGCGGCGGCGCTTTGCTTGGCCCGGTCGAGAAAGGATACCAGGGGACCGTGAAGGGACTCGCCTTGCGGTTCTTCGTCTATGGGGCGTACAGCGAGATCTTCGCGCGCGAGACCGGGTTCAACCGTGGGCTGGGCGGCTCGATGCACGCGTTCTTCACGCCCTTTGGAATTTATCCCAACAACGCCATTGTGGGGGGCTCCGGATCGATTGCGCCGGGCGCGGCGCTCTATAAGCGGGTCAATCGGAAGCCGGGCATGGTAGTGTGCAACATCGGCGACGCCTCCTTCGGCTGCGGTCCCGTGTGGGAAGGCATCACGTTCTCCGCCATGGACCAGTACCGCAAGCTGTGGGATGCTTCGCTGGGCGGCGGGCTGCCGATCATATTCAACTGCATGAACAACTTCTATGGAATGGGCGGCCAGCCGTTCGGCGAAACCATGGGAGTGCAGTTCATCGCGCGCATCGGCGCGGGCGTCAACCCGGACCAGATGCACGCGGAGCGCGTCAACGGCTACGACCCCCTGCCGGTAATCGACGCCTTCCGCCGCAAGAGGCAGGTGCTCGAGGAGGGCCGGGGGCCGGTTCTGCTCGACACGGTTACGTACCGCATCAGCGGCCACTCGCCTTCCGACGCTTCGAGCTACCGGTCCAAGGAAGAGATCGAACGCTGGCAGCAGGCCGATTCGATTCCCGCTTTCCGTCACAAGCTGCTGGATATCGGGGCGGCCACCGGGGACGAGCTGGACGGCGCCAAGGAGCGCATCGAGACGGAGGTTTTCGAAATGTTCCGTCTGGCGGCCGATCTGGAGGCCAGCCCGCGCGTGGGAGCCGGCTCCGAACTGGTCGGCTCAGTCATGTTCTCGAACCGGCGAGCGGAGAAGTTCGACAGCCGCCAGCCCGAGTTTCTCCAAGACCTCTCGCAAAATCCAAGGGTGCAGCAGATCAAGCAGAAAGTGCGGACGGCCACCAAGGATGGGAAACCCGTACCCAAGATGAAGCTGTACAACGTTCGGGACGGCATCTTCGAGGCCATGCTATACCGGTTCGCGATCGACCCCACGATGGCGGCCTTCGGAGAGGAGAATCGCGACTGGGGCGGCGCCTTCGCGGTCTATCGGGGCCTGACCGAGGCGTTGCCCTACCATCGGCTGTTCAACTCGCCGATTTCAGAGGCTGCGATTGTGGGCGCGGCCGTGGGATACGCGCTCGAGGGCGGCCGGGTGGTGGCCGAGCTCATGTATGCCGACTTCATGGGCCGCGCGGGCGACGAACTGTTCAACCAGCTCTCGAAATGGCAGGCGATGTCGGCGGGACAACTGAACATGGCGGTGGTGCTGCGCATCTCGGTGGGCGCCAAGTACGGCGCGCAACACTCGCAAGACTGGACGGCGCTGGCGCACCACATCCCGGGATTGAAAGTGGTCTATCCCGTGACGCCATACGATGCCAAGGGGATGATGAACGCGGCGCTGGCCGGCACCGATCCGGTGGTCTTCTTCGAGAGCCAGAAGATCTACGATTACGGCGAGATGTTCGTGGAGGAGGGCGTTCCGGAGGGATACTACGAGATCGATCTGTGCGAGCCATCCATCAAGCGAAGGGGCAAGGATCTGACGATCGTCACCTTCGGGCCGGCGCTCTATACCGCCGTGGCGGCCGCCGAAGATCTCCAAACGCGATTCGGGATCTCGGCCGAAGTGATCGACCTTCGGTCCGCCAACCCGCTGAATTACGAGCCGCTGGCGGGGTCAGTGCGAAAGACGGGGAAGGTGCTCCTGGTGTCGGATGCGGTCGAGCGTGGCTCGGTGATGCAGACCGTTGCGGCGAGCCTGACGCAGCTTTGCTTTGACGATCTGGACGCTCCGCCGGTTGTGGTCGGATCGAGGAATTGGATTACGCCCGCGGCGGAGCTGGAGACCCTGTTCTTCCCGCAACCGGCCTGGCTCCTGGATGCGATTCACGAGCGGATACTGCCGCTGAAAGGCCATCGGCCCGAGACCAACCAGACGCTCGGCGAACTGCTCCGGCGCTCGCGGCTGGGGGTGTAAGCCCGCGGGGACAGTGGCGCAGCCTCTCAGGCTGCCGCGCCGAGACTCGTCTCGGCGCTTCTTCGTAACGGTGAGAATTTGTCCGCCCCTGACCCACTGATTCACATGCGACAGTTCCGCCGCCGTCTGCCTCACCGCCATCCAGAAGGAAAGTGGCTCTTCGTGACCTGGCATCTTCACGGCAGTCTCCCACAGGCCATGTATCCTCCTCCCGGCAAACCCTCGTCGGGCTCGGCTTTCGTCTGGATGGATCGTTATCTCGATTCAGCTCGCTGTGGGCCCGTATATCTGGCTCAGGAGCCGATCGCCCGCATAGTGGCCGTATCGTTGCGGCGTGGCGTGCTGCTGGGCCAGTATGAACTCGGCGCCTATGCGATTATGACCAACCATGTCCACGTGCTGTTATTGCCGAAAGTCTCACCATCGCGCCTGCTGCAGTCCCTGAAGGGGGCAACGGCACGGCAGGCCAATCTACTCCTCGGCCGTACGGGAGAGACCTTCTGGCAAGCAGAGTCTTACGATCACTGGGTGCGCGATGAAAGCGAATGGGACCGAATTGCAGCCTATATCGAGGACAACCCCGTGAAAGCAGGGCTGGTGCAGTGCGCCGAAGATTACCGATGGTCGAGCGCCGGTAAGTTGGACAGGAGCGCCGAGACGAGTCTCGGCGCTGCAGCCACGAGTGGCTGCGCCACAAACGGCATTCCAGAACCTCCCAAAGTCTGATTGGGATTGCGTCCCACCGTCAGTCGTAGTACTCCAATCCCAAATGGGTAATCAGCTCTTCGCCACGCAGGTAGCGCAAGGTGTTCTTGAGTTTCATGACCTGGATGAAGACGTCGTGCTCCGGGTACAGGCCGGGCGCGACCTGGGGGCCCTTGAAGTAGAGCGAGAGCCATTCCTGGATTCCCTTTTTGGCCATTTCGGGGCAGCGCTGAGCCAGGTCCAGGAACAGGACAAGATCCAAGGCCATGGGAGCAGCCAAAATCGAGTCGCGGCACTGGAAGTTAACCTTGATCTGCATGGGGTAGCCGAGCCAGCCGAAGATGTCCAGGTTGTCCCAGCTTTCCTTGGCGTCGCCACGCGGCGGATAGTATTCGATTCTCACCTTGTGGTAGTAGCTCCCATAAAGTTCGGGATAGATATCGGGTTGAATGCAGCGTTCGAGGACTGACGACTTGGTTTCTTCCTTGCTTTTGAAGTTCTCCGGGTCGTCCAGGACCTCGCCGTCCCGGTTGCCGAGAATGTTGGTCGAGAACCAACCCTTCAAACCGAGCAACTTCAGTTTCAGGCCGGGCGCCAGCAGGGTCTTCATGAAAGTCTGTCCGGACTTGAAGTCCTTGCCGCAGATGGGAACGTGTTTCTCGATTGCCAGGTTTGTAAGCGCGGGGATATCCACCGTCAGATGGGGCGCGCCGTTGGCGTACGGGACGCCCAGCTTCAGCGCGGCGTAGGCATAGATCATGCTCGGGGGAATATCGGGGGAATTGGTGCGCAGTCCCTCCTCGAACGCCTCTAAAGTCTGATGGACGGGTTGAGGCTCGGTAAACAATTCGGTGGATGCGCACCATATAATGACCAGGCGGTCCGCCCCGGAGCGCTTCTGGAACTGCCGGATGTCCTCCATGAGCTGCTCGGCCAGATCCATCTTGGTCTTGCCCGTCTTCAAATTGTTGGGGTGCAGCCTCTTGACCCATTTCTGCTCGAAAGCCGCGGGCATGGGTTGGATCTTCTCGAGAAAATCCTTAAGCTGCTCGACAAGCCGGATGTCCAGAACCCCGGCCTTGAGGGCCGCCTCGTAGGCATTGTCCGTAAAAAGATCCCAGCTCCCAAAAACCAGATCGTCAAGGCTGGCCAGGGGGACGAAATCCTTGATCTTGGGGACCCGCTTCTCGGTTCGTTTGCCAAGCCGAATCGTTCCCATCTGGGTCATGGACCCAATCGGGAGAGCGAGCTTTCGGCGAACTGCCTCGACGCCCGCCATCATGGTGGTCGCCACGGCTCCCAGGCCCACCGTCAGAACACCTAGTTTCCCTGTAGGTTCGACAATCGGAATTTCTGCGTTAGCCACGTCTGTTGTGCTCCTGTCAGTAGGTTGAGTTTACGTCAGTCCGCCCGATTGCTGAAATACTCGAACCTGGTTCGTGCGTCCGGGATCGCCGGGCGGCCATCCTCTCCGACAAACCCCGGTTCCCCGCGGCTCATCGAAGCCTGGTGGCCGAGCAGCAGCGCGGTGCTTTGGCGGAACCAGGGCTCGAACTCCGGATCGAGCGCAAACGGGTCGAGCAGCGGGCGAGCCTCGGGTGTGTTGTGCTCCGTGCCGTTGAATACCGGCCACCAGCGGCGGCGCGCCGCCGAGACAATCTCCGCCAGGCGCTGCCGGGTATTACGGTGCGGTATGACTTCGATCGCATAGAAACCCGTCGCTTCCAGGCGATCGAGGAGCGCCTCGACGTCGCGCTCGCCGGATGTGACGGGATTGCCGAGGACCGGATAGGTGGGAATCGCGCCGAAGGCCAGAAACATTTCGCGCAGCTCCTCGGACGAAACGAACGCGTCGTCGGTTTCACGCACGTAGCAAGGGGCGCCGGCCTTGAGGAGCTTGGCGCGGAGAAAGATCTGCAGCGCCGCGTCGTCCGCTCCCGCCGGCGGAGCGGCCGCGCAGCAACGCTCGATCACCTCGGTCACAGGCACCCTACGCCCGGCAGCGATCGCGCGCAGGCGGACCAGCGCGGCCCAGCCTACGTGCCGTTCGGTGGTATTGCCTCGCGGCGTCAAAGCGCGCACATCTTCCCACGCCGGGCCTTCGGCATTCAACCGCTCACGGAAGAGTTGAGCCACCTTCACGGTCATCTCCCGGTTGCGAAGCTCGATGGCGGCGCGCATGCGGGCCAGACTTCTTGCGGCGATGGAGGAGTCCGGCGGAATCCTGGTGATGCCTTTGGCGCAGAGGTAAACGCGGCCGGGGTTATCGGGGTCGTTCAGCAACAGGCGGCTGGCTTCAGCCGCGCGGTCCATGGCGACAGCCTCCATGGAAAACCCCGCGTCAACGCCCGCGATTTTGCATGCCTGGCGAAACTCTTCATGCCCGGCCACGGTGTAATGGTCATTGATGCCGAGAACCGCCAGGCCTTCTCGCGCAGCCTGCCAGACGGCTTCGGACGGCGAGCGAAAGACGCTGAAGGATTCGTTGGTATGGATGTGGCAGTTGGTGCCCCGGCGGGGCCTTTCGCCGAGCCCCGCGCAAAGCTGGCGCAAGGCGTCGAGGCGGCTCTCGGACGAGCCGCCGTAAAGGGCCGCTTCGAGTTCCGCCGTGCCGTGTTGCTGGATGTCGTTCATCGCACCATAACCTGTCCGCCGTCCACCACCAGCGTCTGTCCGGTAATGCAGCGCGCCGCGTCGGAGCACAGGAAGACAATCGCCGCGGCCACGTCCGAGCGCTTGATCTCCCGCTTCAGGGCGGTGAGCGAAGTGTAGTAGGGGATCACTTCCTCAGGCTGGATGCCCTTCTTACGGGCGGCGGCCTGGATGTACTCGGGGTTCCAGATCTTCGAGCCCTCAAAAACGTTGCCCGGCGCCACGGCGTTGACGCGAATGCCGTCCGGCCCGAGCTCCAAGGCCCAGCCGCGCATCAGGTGCAACTCGCCGGCCTTGGTGGCGTTGTACGCGGAGTTGCTCTTGGAGGCGTCCAGCCCGGTCTTGGATGAAAGCATGACCATGGATCCCCCATCTCCCTGGGCGCGCATAATCCGGGCAGCCTCCCGCGCGGCCAGGAAATAACCCGTAAGGTTGATCTCGAGGGCCAGCCGCCACTTGTCCAGGGGCATATCGACCAGCTCGTAGGGAGGGGCGATGCCGGCCGCGCAGACCACGATATCGACGCCACCCCAATGGCTCAGAACGCGATCGAACGCCGCCGCTACCGACTCCTCGCTGGTTACGTCCATGCGCACGGCCAGCGCCCGGCGCGGGTCTGCGGAACTGGCCGCTGCGGTCTCCGCGCCCCCGTCGTCGATGTCGCAGAAGGCCACCGCCGCTCCGGCTTCAACCAATCCCAGGGCGATGCCGCAACCCAACCCCGAAGCAGCTCCGGTGACCAGAGCCACGCTGCCGGCCAGCGGCGCGTGGACGGCGCCCAAGAGTTGGGCGCGGTAGTGTTCGGCCTCCCAGTCGATAATGAAGCTGGCAGAGGCGGGGGATAGATTGTGGGCGCCGCCGCGCCCCGCGGCCAAGCGGGTGATCCTGGCTCCGGCGACGGCCAAGGCCTCGGTGGCGTCCAGTTTCACCGGATCCGCAGCCAGCAGGAAGGCTCCGACATTCCTGACCAACGCCACCCGCGGGGGGGACTTTTCGGTCAAAGCAGGTCTCAACTTCGCGGGCAACTCGTCCAGCGACTCCGCTACCACGGCATGGGCGCCGGTGTAAACAATGTGGTCCGGCGTGAGCGCCCCGGCGGAGAATATGCCGGCCGCTTCTCCACAAGCGGCCCCGGCCAGTTCCTTGTCGCCGGAAAAGCGGACGAAAGGCCGGGTTCCGAATACATCGCGCCACACCCGGCGAAGCTCCACCAGCGTCTTACGCAGAGCGGCGGAACCGATCCCGGGAGCGGGGCGCACTGGCGGCGCTGCCGGCAAGAAATGCCGCTCGCACCGCGCCACCCATTCATCGTGGAGCGCCAGGCACTCGCGGGCGCCGGAGGCCGAGACCAAAAGGCCATGGTTCTCCATGAAGATGACCGCCGGCAGGCAACCGTGCTTTCCCCGATAAGCTTCGGCGGCCGACCTGACGGCGGTTGCCAGGCACCAGCCCGGATCGGTATAGCGCACCCAGAGCGGCGGCGGTCGGCCCGCGGGGCAAATCTCCATCAAAGTCTGGAGGCCTGGCCCACAGTTCAAGGCGTTGGCCGCCACGGCGTGCGTGTGGACGACTACCCGGCCGAGCATGGCGTGAAGCGCGGTTTCGACGGAAGGGCGCCCGCGGCCGCCGACAACCGCGGAGTGCAAGCACGCGAGCACGCGCGCCTCGCGCTCCTTCTCCGGCAGCGTGGCGAGAGCCGTCCGGTCGAGGACGCTCAAAACCGCCGCCACATCCACTTCCACCCAACCGTCCGTCTCGCTCATCGAGGTCAGGGCGGTGCCGCTGGCCTTGATGGCCATCGTCCGGGCGTCGGGCGATTTCACGGAAGTGTTGCCGCCGGCCGCTTGCACGTACGCCGGATTGGCTCCCACAACATGGGAGATCTCAATGAGCTGCGCCAGGAAATTCTTGTCCATTGCCAGCCGCGGTCACTCGCAGTCGATAACTGTCTTGATGCCTTGTCCCGCCTCGATCACCGCGTAGGCTTTCACCATGTCGTCTAACTTGAACCTATGCGTGAGGAACCGATCCCAGGGGACGCCGTCGCTCAGGACCATCTCCAGCGCCTGGTGGTAATGTTTCAAGTTCGAAGCGAAACACCCGAAAACAGAGACTTCATTGTAATGGATGAAGTTAGTGTCGATACCTAACACCGGATCGTCTTTCGGTATGCCGGCAAAGAAGGAAACGCGGGCCTTCTTACGCACTAACTTCAAGGCATCGGCCTGAGTAGCCTTCACGGAGTTCGCGGTAATGGCAACGTCGAACTTTTCGCCCCCGGCAGCTTCGAGAATCTTCTCCACCGCATTGCCTCCCGCCGTGTTTACAGTCTTGCCCAGGCCAAACTCCCGAACGTAGGACAGGCGCTCCTCGGAGACGTCGGTCACCATGACGGGGTCGGCGCCGCGGGTCTTGAGGATAGCGGCGTGCATCATCCCAATGGGGCCGGCGCCGAAGACCAATGCGCGGTCACCCGGCTGCGCGTCCAGATATTCCTGGCCATTCAGGCAACAAGAGAGCGGCTCCACCAGCGCCGCGCGCTCCAGGGACATAGCGGGAGGGATGAGAATGATGTTCCCCTGCGCTACCGCGACAGCGGGGATCTTGACGTACTCGGCGAATCCCCCGGCGTAATCGTATCCCAGGGCCGTGAACGAATCGCAGAGATTGTATTGCTTGCGCCGGCAGTAGATGCACGTTCCGCAGCCCACAACGGTGGCGACGACCACGTTCCGGCCGGCTGCGATTTGGGCGTCCACGCCGGAGCCGACCTCATACACGGTCCCTACGATCTCGTGTCCGGTAATCGCCGGCGGAACAACATTCTTCTGTCCGTGGGTAAAGATGCGCTTGTCCGTGCCGCACACCGAACAGCGACGCACTCGAAGCACCACCTCACCCGGTCCCGCCGAAGGCCTCGGGACAGACTCCACTCGAACGTCGCGCGGCCCGTAATAGACTGCCGCTTTCATCTGTGAACCTGCCTTTCTTTGCGCTCACTCTTGTGCTTAACAAAACTCTCGCGCTCTGCGTTCTTATATTGGTGCATTCCGACCTTGTCCGAGGTCTATGGGCTTACATGCCGGCAAATTCAGTCGAATCGCTGCTCGTGTTGCGCAGCGATGCCACATGCTAGCACGTTTCGACGAATCGCGACAACTCAGAATCGCGCTCCCGGCTCGACCTGGAGAACCTTGCATGAAACAAATACCATATAGAAGGGTTTTGAACGCCGATCGGAATACTGGGCCATGTGAGCGGCGTTTACAGGAGCATCTGATGTCGATTGTGGCTG
>Ga0209415_10015717_pt1 | contig 12239 bp, 10 predicted proteins | sample PeaSoiSIISIP2007_FD_187696 | JGI IMG/M metagenome (GOLD analysis project Ga0209415, IMG submission 187696) | Peat soil microbial communities from Weissenstadt, Germany - SII-SIP-2007 (SPAdes) (version 2) | ecosystem: Environmental > Terrestrial > Soil > Wetlands > Peat | place: Germany... | reverse complement strand
TTGCTGTTGGTTTTTCTCTCGACGAATCGAACGACCTGCTTTAGAGATTCAAAGTTCTCGGGAACAGCCACCTCGTCGTCTTCTACTACGATATTGAAACGATTTTGCAAAAACATCACTAACTCAACTACACCCGTGGAATCGATAATGCCTCCAAACAGGGCAGCATCGTCCTGAAGCGCCTCTTTTCGGCCAAACAGGAAGTTCGTGATGAGGAAGTCTCGGATTTCGCGTTCGATCTCGGCTGTTTGCATTGGTTTTGTCAGTCTTTCTCCATTGATTTGTGAACTTGTGTCGTTAGGAGTTGGATTAGAACACACACCGACTCAAGGCTAGCTGTTACTTGCTTTGTTCGCGCCCGCTTCGGATTTCGCCTCTGGGTGCATCACAAAGTCGTGCTTACTGCGCAGGTTCACTCCCGCTTCGAGTTCTATCGGCATCGATTGAAGGTATCGCAACCGCAAGTATCTGGCGATTGTCATGAGATGAATTTGCATCTCGGTCCGCGCAAAAAGCTCTCCGATGCAGTTTCTCGGGCCTGCGGAAAAGGGCATAGTCGCCAGTCGATGCCGCTGTTTCACATTGTCAGGTCGAAAGCGATCTGGATTGAAGCGGTCGGGCTCCTCCCATAAATTAGGGTTCCGCTGAATGAAGTAAGGCGCAACATAGATTTCAGTTCCGGCAGGAACGAAATATTCGCCGAGCCGATCGTCGCGCAAGGCTCGACGGGTAAGCAACCAGCCGGCCGGATACAGCCGCATAGCCTCATCGATGATTTGCCGTGTATAGAGAAACTTGGACAGATCACCACTCTCAGAAACGTTCGGCAGAGCGTTGAGCTCGTCAGACAGTTTTTGTTCGACGTCCGGGTGCTGGGAGATCAGATACCAGACCCATCCCAGCGTGCTCGACGTAGTCTCGTGACCTGCGACGACCATCGTGAGAACCTCATCGATCAGCTGGCGATCCTGCATGAACTCGCCGCTCTGTGGATCACGGGCCTTCATGAGCATGCCCAAAGCGTCAACGGACGTCGTGGAATCTGTTCGTCTTCGACCGATGACCTCAAGAATGATCGTTCGTAACGCTCGGAACGAGGCCGCAAATTCCATGTTGCGCGCCGGTTCCTGAGAGAGAAGATCGAAATGGAAGCCGAGCCGCGCGTAATCGTCTCCAAAAATAAAACGAAGGACAACTTCGAGGGCCATGCCGCTAACGTCACGCGTAACGTTGACACTCTCGTTTTTCGCGGCCGCCAGTTGCCATTTCGTTAGCAGCTCTGTGTTGACCTGCGTCATCATGTGAATCAAAGAACCGACTGATTCATGATTGAACGCTGGCTGTATCATTCGCCTCTGCCGCTTCCAGAGGTCTCCCTTGCTCACCATGAGGCCATTCCCAAGGAGCAGGGCAACGCGCTTGATGATCTGACCCTTTACGTAGTTCTGCCAGTTGCCCACAAGAACATGGTGGGCAAACTCGACGTCTCTGATCGCATAAACACTGCCCCCATACACGGAGGCCTTGTAGATGTCACCGTAGGTTTTGAACTGACGACTCATCCAGTCCAAAAGGTCTTCGGTGACTCTATATTTCTCCTCAGGGCCGGGCGGTGTACGTCCTTGTGTCACTTCCATAGCTGCTTTCTTCTGCCCGGGGTATGGGTTCACGATCTTAACCAGGATTCTCTTTCGAGTTAGACGCACATTTCGAGTTATACGCACTTGTGAGAGAGCAACGAAACGTATCGCGAGTTTCTCTTCGCCGCCACTGGTGCCTGTCTAGAGAGTCAAAATGCCTCGCTGTTTGCTTCCCCCGGCAACGTTCGGCGCAGCATTCTTAGAGGCGTCAATTTGAACTCCGGAGGCGTCAACCGGCGGGAAAGGACCCGCAAATGAGGGCCTTATCAAAGTTGTGTCACCGTCGAATGGGCTGGCATACCATGCCCCACCGTCAGCGAGCGCCTCGTGCAGCACTGGGTCCGCCGCCTTATAGTAAAAGGGGCACGCAGGATACTTTCTCAAATACGGATGCCATCGCAAACATACCCGTCGAATACTAGCGGGAAAGCCCATCACCTCAAGAGCGTAGCTTCCCTTGCGCTTCGCATGACCATAGGCTGCAATCAATAAAGCCTTGACCACTTCTGGGTCGTCTTGTTTTGCGAGCAGGTCGGCGACTATGGACTTTTGTAGACCGTTGGGTTGCGGGTCGTTGCGAATCACCGCATAGCCAAGCAGTTTGCCATTCCTGCGGCAGCAGAGTACGTTAGCGCTTCCTCGATCGCCGGGAATCTCAAAGTGCCATCGAAGCGTAGCGGAGCTACGGTCCGCAAGCAGTTGCCGGCGTTCGTCTAGTTTCTCAATCCAGAGGGACTGAAAGTCATCCCCAATTTGGTTAACGGCGATCTCATTCACCGCGAGATCTGTTGAACCACTTCTAGGCCATCGTCTGTGTAACAGCTTGTCGATCCTTACCGCAAGTGATGTCGACAGACGGCCAATACGCTCAAGCGTGGGGCCGAAACGTAGTTTTTCCATCAAAACTTGGGCAAACCCATAGGGTCGCACAACCCAAAAGAGCACCGTGTCATACTCCGCTTGCGGAAGAGCATCGGCCTTAAACGCTTTCGCAATTTTTCCGACCGCTGGAGTCGCGGTTGTATCGAGATAGAGATCGACAGATTTCTGACGAAAAAAGGCTGCGGCCAGGGATATTGCGGCTGCCCGGTAACCGGGTTCGACTGCAAGCCCGTGTGAGGTAACAGCGGACAACGTCCTGTCGCCATAGCGATACAGCAGTGAGATGTTTCCGAGGTATCCAACGATCGACCCTTCCGCTTCCAGGACCCACCCGATCGGACGTTCCTGTGAGCCCTGCGCCAGCGCAGGATTTCGCCGCCATAGACGTTCCCAGTTTTCCAAGGAATCAGCGGCGATGCCCCAGCGTTGCTTGAGCTCCGCCACGGCAGCGAAATCTGAGAATCGGGCTTCCCGGATTTTGGCGGGTCCGAGCGCGCGTGACGGGGTATTCGAATCACTCTCTGCAGCCGAGGAGGCCGCTCGGCGCGTCCGGATTATTTTCAGGATCGCGCCTGTGATTCGCTCTTGAAGGGATGTCATCTGAGAAAAGCATCCACTACGCCGATCGTCAACCCGCGGCTGAGTGACAAGTGCTAAAAGGTTTTGTGCGTTCTCTCGCCGTCCGCGGAGGTCGAGCGCACACCTGCGACGCGAGCCATGGCCGCGAACGCTGAAGCTTCCGCCCTGCGTGACTCCAGATACTGCAGCCAATTGCGATAAACGCCGATGGCGGAGGACTGCCAAGCGTTCTGGAGTCCGCTGACAACGGCGGTTTCCGGGAAGGATGCGACGACGTCTTCGCGACGGTCAGAGATTGCCATCTCACGAAACTTTCTCAAGTGTTGAGCCGCCGATTCGTCAAAGTATCCCGCCGGCATCGTCGGATAGGTTTCTCTTTCCTGGCGAAGAAATCTCTTGATGTCCCGCCGGTATTCTTTCAATAGAGTCTCTGCTCCATATTCAGGATGTCCCTGGAAATGCACGAAGAGACTCTTCTTTTTTTTCTTCACGAATAGATCGACCCCGGCCTGCGCGGACTCGGTAAGGACCGCGTAACCGGACGAGGCCAGCTCATCCGCTCGCACTTCGTTCCATCGAGAATGCGGAAATCGAATCCCATCCGCAATATCGCGAGTCAGCTGGTGGTCACACTTCTTGGCGGAATCAAACACGCCAAACTGCTTGTCCGGCAGGCGATGACGTTTGATGCCGTCGCTGTGCAGAACGCTCGCGTGCGCCGCCAAACACGACAGCACCGTCGAAGACGTGTTTTGTTCAGCCCAGTCAAAAACCTGGGTCAGCGTAGACCAATACGGTTCATCGCGTAAGCTCGGGTGGAGGGGTTCGGTCCCGGTAACAATGAGCCCATCACACGGGTTGTTCCAGAGATCGTTAAAACCGAAGTAGAAGCTGTTCAGATGGCGCTGACCACGATCGGTTCGAGGAATTCCGGTCAGCGAGTAAAGTCTGATGATGACCGGGACATCGCCCGAGGCGATGTCAAGCAATTCGAAGAACTGCAGTTCCGTGTCTTCCAGGGCAGGATCAGGCATGTTATTAATGAGCGCGAGGCGTACGCAATTGTGCAGCGCATGACCGTCGCCCGACGCCGCCGGATTCATGCTTCGCTTTTCCGCCCAACGACCCGGTACTCGCCCGCCTTCGATGATCAGTGGCATCTCGTAGCTCCTACGCCGAAGTGTTCCTCTTCAAGAAACTTCACTGTGCCGCCTTTTCCAAGGCCTGACCAAGATCCTCAAGAATGTCGTCGATGTGCTCGATGCCCACGCTGAGACGAATCATCTCCGGAGTGACGCCGACCTTCTCCTGCTCCTCGGGCGTCAACTGCCGGTGCGTAGTCGACGCGGGATGACATGACAATGATTTGGCGTCGCCCATGTTCACCATCCGCTTGAAGAGGCGAAAAGCGTTGAAGCACTTCCTGCCTCCCTCGTACCCGCCCTTCACGCCGAAAGTCAGCAGTGAGCAGAAGTTGTCGCCCAAGTATCTGTGAGCCATGGGATAGAGCGGGTTGTCCGGGAATCCAACGTAGTTCACCCACTTCACCATCGGATGGTCGCGCAAGAATTCTGCTACCTTCCGCGCGTTCTCCACATGGCGCTCGACGCGAAGGGCAAGCGTCTGAATTCCCTGCAGAAACAAGAAGCCGTTAAACGGAGACAAAGTAGCTCCGGTATTTCGCTGACACACGGTTCGGCAGCGCGCGACAAAAGCAGAGTCCCCGAAATGATCAACGTAGACAACGCCGTGGTAGGCGATTTCCGGCCGGTTGAACATATAGAATTTGTCCGGGTACTTTCGCCACGGAAACTTGCCGCCATCGACAATCATCCCACCGATGCTGGTGCCGCCGCCCCCGATGAATTTGGTCATCGAATGCACAACAACATCAGCACCATACTCAATGGGACGCAACAGAATCGGAGTGGCAACCGTGTTGTCCACCACCAGCGGCACGCCGTGTTTGTGTGCGACTCGCGCCAATCCCTCAATGTCGGCCACGTTGCCCGCGGGATTGCCCACACTCTCGCAGTAGACCGCACGGGTATTCTCGTCGATCAGCTTCTCCACATCTTCTGGCCGATCGGTCGCCGCAAAGCGACCTGTGATTCCCCGCTTCGGGAAGATGTGTGCCAACAGCGTGTAGGTAGCACCATAGAGTTGGGGGAGGGAAACAATGTTGTTACCGGACTCGGCAATGTTGATCAGGGCATACTCGATCGCCGCCATTCCGGAACTTACACTTAGTCCGTCGACCCCGCCCTCGAGCGCGGCGACCCGCTTTTCCAGAACCGCGTTGGTGGGATTGCCGATCCGGGTATAGATGTTCCCCTCGACTTCGAGATTGAACAGGGCAGCCCCGTGCTCCGCGCTGTCGAACTCGAACGCGACCGTCTGATAGATCGGGACGGCAACCGCCTTGGTGGTCGGGTCGCCGTCGTAGCCTACGTGAATTGCGATCGTCTCGAGCTTCATGTTTTTCGTGAATGCGGAGGAGAGAACCCTACTTCGACGCGGTTGCTGCTGCTTTGGTTTCGAAGAGCACCGATTCTTGAGCCCGAGACTTTGCGACAGATCGGGTTACGACGCGAGCGGTAAAATCGGCCCCGAAGGCAAATCTCATGACCGGGCCAAAACTGTTGGCCGCTGCGAGTCCCACGAAGTACAGGCCTGGAACCGACGATTCGAACGACGAGGATAGCGCAGGAGATCCTACGACGGTCTTGATCCGGGAGAGAGTTTCGTCGCTTAGGAACTTCAGCTTCTGGAGATTCACTTTGTAACCGGTCGCCGCAATCACGTGGTCCACTCTGACTTCGCGTTTTCCGCCGGATCCATCGACCAAGGCAAGACGCACCTTGCCATTCTCGATTCGCGCCGCATCCAGCGAATACCCGACAAGTGTTGGAACTTTCCCCTCAACCTTTTCTCGGATGAACGCACCACCCGAGGGTCCCAGGACTCGGCGAACCGCTTCCACTCGCAGGCCTTCGGGCAGATAGTGGAATACGTTGGGGTAATTCGCAAAAAAGAAGGACTTCCATCCGGGCCCCAGGCCTGAGGGAGGCCGACGCAGGCGATCCCACCAGGGACGAGCCTTGTCGTTCTTGCTGTGGAACTTCAAAGGCTTTCGAGCGATCAACTGGACGTCAACTCCCGCTTCACGCATCAGACCGGCAAGATCGAGTGCTGAGGAGCCAGCTCCGATCACGGCGACACTTTGGCCCCGCAGTCCGGCGACATCGGAATGCTGCGCGCTATGAGATACGTACTCTGATGGAAGATTGGCGAGAGCCTCAGGAACGTAACCGAAATGAGTGACGCCGATAGCCAGGACCACCTGCCGCGCGGAAAACGTCTCGCCGGTGTCAAGGCCGACAGTGAAACCATCGCCGTCCGGTTCAATACTGACCACCGTCTTATCTTCTAGCTCCGGTACCTTTCGGTCCCGGAATGCGAGTCCATAGGACCCAAAGGTTTCAAGGCTCACAGGGATGCCCCTGTCGCGATAGGGAATACCCTTTTCCGCGCAAAACTGCTCGAGGGTAAAGTCGCTGTCAGGATCGGAGATGTTTGAGGCGAAACCGTCTGATTTCAACAACATGCCGGTAGGCATGTGCGAGATCCAGCTGTCCATGGCTCGCCCGAAGATGCGGAACGGGACTTTGGCGCCTCGCAAATGAGCAGCCAAGGAGAGGCCATATGGACCCGCTCCAACGATTACAGTGTTCATCATAAGAGTATCAAAACCTTTTTAGGACAGAGTCGATTCAAGAAAAAGGCCATCGTTATAAAAGAAGGGGCCTGAGCTGGGGGGGTTCGGGGAAGGCCGTAAGTTTACCAAATATCAGACCAAGGGTCCACGAAAAACTACAAGTTACCTTCGTTCACGGCGAGACTGGAATAAGCAATTTCGCTTGGGAGCAGCCCGAATAGTGAAATGTCGTTTTCGAGAAGGGCCTCATTCTGGATGAAGTCCTTTATCGTGGCAATAAATATTAAGATGTGGGGAAGCACAGGAGATGCGCTCAGTTTCTGAAGGTCTGCTTGTCGACCGTTCTCCAGTGCTTAGGATTGTGCAGGATTCTAGGAAGCTGCTAAGACGGCACTTTTTTCAATTCAGTGGACTGGGATTTGCCGATGCTACCCGGAGCCACCTCCAGAAAAGTTCGAATAGTGGCGAGGAGTTGCGGTGAGGCCTTAGTGTCAATCCGGTCACGGTCACGCACATCCAGGGCAAAATCGAGCTTCTCAGGAACCTCCCGCTCATCCAGGGCAACAATGATGCGGCCCTGCTCTCCGAAGTGCCTGGCCGCGGCAACCTGATGGTCGTTGCGCGTTTCAGAGAAACACGCGCGGCGGGGCATTACCACGATGGGTTTACCCAGTTCGAGAGCCGAAATAATGCACCCCATTCCAGCGTGTGCCACAATGAACTGGGCCTCCTGGGCCAACCGCTTAAACTCCGAAGGGTCGACGAAATCTGTAAATTTCATGTGGGTGGGATGGTAGGCACCCTTGGCGATCTGGGCAAACACGTCCGCGCGTCCGCGGAGCCTTGCCCATTCGTCGACGGCCCGGATTAAGCGGTCAAATGGAGCCTGTGAACCGACTGAGACAAATATCACAGGACGGACCCTCCGAAGTGCGGCCCTTCGGGCCGGGCGAGGTGCGGCCACTGCGTGAGCCAAAGATCGGCGTGTCGGCCCACGAGCGACCCTGACATGGACAGGCGCTCGATGTTGGTGATGCTGTCAATCCAGATTGTCCGCGCCCCGAACAGTCGTCCGAAAAGCAAAGCAAAGTATCCGGGGGCAGCACCGGTGGAGACGACGACATCGGGGCGTTCCTTGCCGATAATCCACGCAACTCTGATAGCTAGCGTGATCAACCTGAGCTTGTTCCAGCGGTTGGCGTCATTCACAAAATAAAACCTGTTGTCCGGCACCTGCAAGCGGTATGACTCGAGAACCGTTAGATACACAATTTCAAAGGATGTCAACGCCGGCACGACGCGGAGTAGCTGAGTCCAATGTCCGCCACTGGAGGCAACCGCCAACACTTTGTTTCGACGCTCAGCCTTGTTTATTTGCATAATTCACTGAGCCCGACAACCTTGAGAGACTCCGTCTCCGCGAGGTCCAAGAGTGCACTCGACACCGCCAGCATAAAATCACTTTTTTCGTGTGCCCGGATCTCAACCGATCCGTCGTGCATCAGCACGATTCCTCCGCCTTCCTGACGAAGCTTCTCGACCACCGCATTTGGGCGGGGTATAACTTCAAAGGTATCGCCGGAGTCAATCGTCCACCACCAAACTGGGGCGCCGCGTCGTCGGATATTCAAATAAGTTGGCAGGGTCAGCTTGCCGTAAGGAGGACGGAACATGCCATTTGGCCGAATCCAGGGGGAAAGGTGCTTATACCCCGCCTCGATATCCGCAATCGCACTCCAAGGCATCACCTTCCACGCGTTGAGGTGTTGGTCGGAATGGCACCCAATGTCGTGCCCTTCGCGGCTGATCCGATCCACTATCTCCGGGCATTGCTGAGCATGCCGTCCTAGCATAAAGAACGTCGCGTGGGCACCCCGGCTTTTGAGCAGGTCCAGGAGTTGCGGAGTGATCTCACGATTCGGACCATCGTCGTAGGTTAAAGCCAGAGTTCGATTCTCAATGACTCTCGTGCGAGCAAGACTCATGTAACGTTGGCGCCAAGCCCACGGTGACACATAAGCAGAAGATCCAGCAAACCCTATCGCAGTGGCTGCCGCTGCGGCAATCGTGTAATTCATAAATGGTTCTCTTGGCTATACGCTGACGCGAGACGTATCGTCCCGGTCCCAGGTGAGAAGTTTACTACCCATACGGTTCCTGGCTCGGTGCTTCGCAATTGTTGTAACCAGACAATAGACCGCCAGTTTGCACCACAGCCGCGGATCCCCGAACAAACGAATGAGGGACTCATGGTTACTCTCGCCCCGGTTTTCCCAGAGCCTGGGAAACAGGCTCGCCAGTTGAAATGAACCGTAGTGAGCGCGGGTTTTCTGGGCAATCAGATCTTTCGTGGTGCGTGGCGGAAACACGGTTGAATTCACGGAACGAAGAGTCTCGCGCTCTTCGAGCCGGAACTGGATGCGAACGTAACCATCGTCCGCAGTGACTTCAGGGAACTCGCGAAAACGTCTTCGTCCTGCTTCAGACAAGGCATAGACTCCGGAGCCTCCGATGCCTTCTTGAGCGGAGGGAAGCAGCGACCGGATATGGAAGCAGGCGCGAACGGCCCAAGAACAACCTGACAGATCGAATCCTGGGGTTGGGGCGACGACGAGCACGTCCGCTCGTTCAAGTCGGCGTGCCAGAATACGAATCGCTTCGACGGTGATGACCACGTCCGCGTCCACGTAGACCCGGGGAAAGCATTGCGCAGCCTCGTCGCCCAGGTTTAAAGCGTGCGTCTTACTTGCAACGTCAGTCTCTATGACATGAACCGAGGGGGTAAAACGCCGCGCGACTGCCGCAGTGTCATCCGTGCACCCGTTACAAACAACGATAACCTCCAGTTCGCCCGGGGCTGCGCCGTCGGTGATCGCCCGCAAAGTTCGGGCGATCACTGAGTTCTCATTGTGAGCGGGAATGATAACGGAAATCATTGCATTACTTGGGCGGAGCGAGCCACTTTATTTGCGTGTGAAACCCTTCGGATCAGAAGAGCCGGTGGGCTTCCGGAATACCGCCTCCAAGCTCGGCCCAGAACCCGCGATGGCGGCAATTTGGGCAAATGGTTGGGCAACCGCCAATTGCATCGCCTTATTGAAAACCCGCCTGGGAATACCTCGAGGTTTCGGCGTGGCTTGCGGAGTTGCTGGCAGACCCACCTTTTCGAGAAGGCTGGAAAAGACATATCCTGCACTGCGCTGCAAGTATGAAACTCGCGGCGTCTTAACACACACTTCCTCGAAGCCGAGGTCCGTCATCAGGCACGTGAGCGCGTGGGGTGAAAAATGAAACAGATGCCGCGGAAGTTCCAGTCCGTACCAGTGCGTTCCGAACAGCCTCGCTTCCCACGAATCGATGTTGGGCATGATCGCGTAGTAGATTCCGCCCGGTTTCATCCACTCGAAAACCTTCGTTAGAAATATCCGCGGAGAGTAAACGTGCTCGAGAAGATCGAAAGAAGTAATGAGATCAAAGGTGTCGGGCAAGAACGGCGCCGCGACTGCGTCGCCGACGAATATGCTGGCTCCAGTATTTGCTCTTGCCCGCTCTGCCGTAGACTCCTCCATCTCGATGCCATACAACTTCCAGGCCGATCCTTTCATCGTGCTCAGGAATCCACCAGAGGAGCAACCGATATCGAGAACCTCTCCCCCTTGCTTATACTCGGCAATTCGCCGCCGGGGATATTTCCAGCGGCTCGCCACGTCCCCCTCGCCCGCAGCCATGATGCCCTTGTGGTAGTCCTCGGTGTAGTGAAGTCCCATTTCTTCCGGCTTCGGCGGGCTAGCAAGCCAAACACCGGTGCAGGACGAGCAGCGGACGAGGCGATACATCTGCTTGCGCAAATGAAACCTGTCCGGTGCTACGAGTAATTCAGCCACCTGGCCTTCGCCGCACAGCGGACACGTTTCGGGCGCCGTTCTATCAGCAGCAATCGCAGGATCTGCTTTCAAAGTCGCAACGTTGTCATTCATTTGGTCTATCATCCTTAGGTTGCCCCGCACCTTGCCGCGAGTAAACTCCTAGTCGGCTGCTTCCAGTACTGGGTCTGGCAGTCCTGTCCGAGGTGACCGAGGACGGAATACCGCTCGCAAGAGCCGACCCACCTCTGCAACACTCAGAAATCTGGTTAGAAGAAGCGCCGGTGCTGAAACCAACGCGCAGGAGGCAAATACTACGGCCAGCCGGACCCAGGCGATCGTGCGAAACCCGGCGATCGGGAGTGGGATGTGACTTGCGGCTATTCCGACGGCAATGATCACCGCCGTGGCCGCGAGCGCTTTCAGTGCATCCGCCAGCAACGTCATAGGACGGAAGAGGTGAAAGGTCCTGGCAACCGCATAGATCATAAAGAGCATTCCAAGCAACTCAGCAAACGCCAGCCCGACAAGCACGCCCTGGAAACCAAGCCTGCGGGCGAAGACCGTCGCAACGAACAACGTGGCGATCACTAAAACCTGCCGAAGGTTATCGAGCAAAGCCCGCCCCGAAATCCGATAAAGAACCAGACCGAGAATGGAAATCGCCTGAAAAACTCCCGCAACTGACACGAGTATTAATGATCGATGAAACTCCGGAGAATTCTGTCCGGTCCAGGCAAACACGATCGTCGGCCCAAAACACGCGATGAATGCCATTGGAATAAATGCGAAGACAAAGGTGACCTTAAACGACTTATGCAGCAGATTCTGCATTCGTCCGGTGGCTCCAGACGCATAAACCATCGATCCGCCCGAAAGAATCGAGAGCAGAAACGCGTCTTCCAACATTTGAGCTGGATTGATCATCCGGAGGCTGAGCGCGTAAATGCCTGCATACTCCGCGCCGAACGCATGTAACACTGTCACCGGTAAGATCGCAGCGTATAGCACCTGCAGAACGCTGACCAACTGATAGCTACCCGCAAAACGAACCAATTCTCCAAAAACGGCAGTGGTCACATGCTTCACCGCTACGCGAATCTGCGGCATGACTTTGCGCGAAGCCAGGAAGCAGCACAGCACATAGCCAACTTCTGACGCTCCCATCACCGAAGCCATCGCAAACAGTCCGTGCCCGAAATGCAGCAGAGTCACAATTGCTATGGCTTCCGCGACCACAAAGCCAGTCCCGAATCGTCTCGCAACGTCGATCCGGTGACCTCCCATCAGAATTGCCTCAAATACTGCGCCGACGTTCGACAGCATCATGATGATCGCAAGCACAGAGATGGAATTGCTGGTCGGCTTTAGGAACGCCGTAGGCACACCCGCCAGGCGAGCGAGCGTCCCGGAATAGAAGCAGACTGGCAGTAAACCGACGACTGAAAGCACGAGCATGGCTCCGCAACCCGTGCTCAGTAGTTTGTTCGCGCGGGCATAGTCGCCCGAGCCTGTCGCCTCTGCGACATATTTCTGAAACGCTGACTTCACGCCAAC
>Ga0209415_10015716_pt1 | contig 12240 bp, 10 predicted proteins | sample PeaSoiSIISIP2007_FD_187696 | JGI IMG/M metagenome (GOLD analysis project Ga0209415, IMG submission 187696) | Peat soil microbial communities from Weissenstadt, Germany - SII-SIP-2007 (SPAdes) (version 2) | ecosystem: Environmental > Terrestrial > Soil > Wetlands > Peat | place: Germany... | reverse complement strand
TCTCAACTGATTGTTTTTCGGCATTTTCAAGCCTATCGTATGAACCAGTCATTTTGCTTTTCAGATAATTAACCACATTGCCACCACTTTGAATGGCAGAAACATATCCACTCAAAAATTCACCTAATGCTTTTGAAGATGGTCTGTCTTTTGCTTGATCTAATGCAGTAAGTGGGTCTATTCCAAGTAAATCAATTCTTTTGATAATCTTAATTATTTCCCCTTGAATAATAGGTAAAAGATTGATCTCTTTTATCTTCTGCAGCATAGTATAAGGACCAAGTCCGCTGGACGCAAGTAATGACATTATAGTAATAAAATATGGCAATTCTCTATCGATTTTTTTGTTTTGTTTTTTTTCGTAATCTGCCTGATCAAGTTTTTTTAGCGAAATCATTTAGACATTCCCTAATTCTATTTTTTGTAATAATGATTCTGGGTCTCTATAATATTTCCCAACTACTTCGGCCACTTTTTTATAATTTCGAATATCATTTTCAAGCATCCATTTGAGAATCATGATTCTTTTTTCATGTTCTTCAAGTAGTTCATTGAGATCACGACCTGATGCATCTGCCATTTTTTTAAATAGATTACTATCTTTTAGATTGTCATCAAAATTATCTGTTTTTGGGTTCCACGAAAAAGCTGGATATGAAGAGTTGGAAGATATTATTTCCGATACAGCAATAGCTCTTCTACTGCTCTGCCCTGTAGAATTTTCCTTTACCCTTTTTATGACTACTGCACAGTTCATTAGCGAGATATATGCAGGAGGTATATCCATTGGCTTTTGTTGTAGTCTTTTTATTGCAGATTCGAGCCCGTCTGCATGCATTGTACACAAACCACCGTGGCCTGTAGCCATGGCCTGAAACATCACATATGCTTCAGAGCCTCTAATTTCACCCACTACAATATAATCAGGCCTATGTCGTACTCCTGCCTTAATCAAATCATACATTCCAATTTCACCTTCACCACTCAAGCCAAACCCACTTCTTGAAACTAGTGTGAACCAGTTTTCATGATTGATATTAATTTCAGCAACATCTTCTACTGAGAAAATTTTGTAATCAGGGTGAACAAGACCTGTAATTGCATTAAGTATTGTAGTCTTTCCGCTACCAGTTGAGCCTATTATTATAAAAGACTGTTTTGCTTCTACTAGCATCCATAGATACGCTGCAATTGATATGCTTATGGTTCCAAATTTTATCAAGTCAATTACAGTATAAGGATCTTCCCTGAATTTTCTTATTGTAAAGCTTGTTCCTTTTGGTGTAACTTCCTTCTGATATAAAACTGAGATTCTATGATTTCCCTGTAACGCCAAATCAGATATTGGGAATGCAGTACTGATGTGTTTTCCAGCTCGAAATACAATTCGAGAAACAAATGAATTCAATTGTTCATTTGATGCATATTGAATATTTGTTGGGATGCTATCATAATTTCTATGCCATATGAAAATTGGTTTATCAGTTCCACTACAGCTTACGTCCTCGATGTTTACGTCATGCATCAGTGGATCAATTAGACCAAACCCTACGATGTCACGTTTCAAATAATATTTTACCTTCTCCATACTACTCATACTAGAGTGATTCAGAAACATCTTCTCATTTTCCTTAAGAATAGCATTGAGATGGCCTTCAAAATTTTGATTGCCCCCAGATTCGGATGGAGATTCTAGACTTTCTTCAATGAGTTTGTAAAGCGTTTGAAAGATCATTGTATCTTCTCTGTTTAGGCGTAGTTCATCCACAAAATAGAGATAGGTAGACTTTTCTGTATTATACAAGATATTTGCATAGCTAAAGGGTGGCAGTAACGGATACTTTTTTACAATTTCATAACCCGAGGGAATTTGACTTTGTCCTTCATCCATGATTTGACTTGCCAAAAAAGTTTCAATTTCTTGGGATTTTTTTGATTTGTCTTTCATTTGCTAATCACCAAAAATAAAAAAGGAAAAAGGGGTGGGCATTTTTTAGCCTCTAGGATTTGCTTTCCACAGTGATTGATTGTGGTGCGCCTACACTGCCAGCGTAGATTGCTACACTGCTTTGTGAGCCAGCATCAACCGTAGTAAAAATTCCGGTTGGAACTTGGAAGTATACCACTACTCTATCACCTGGCTTCAACGAAATTGGACCGGATGCTTGTGTGAAGCACATAGCTGGATTTGTACTTAATAGACCAAACTCATTGATGTAAAATTGAGTTGAACTAATAGCACATCCATTTGGTGCAGCAGCAGCATAACTTTGCATCATACCACTTGTAACACCAGGATGGGCAGCAATGTATGCAGTTGTTGCAGTTCCAGTAAAGTTCAGCTGAGACTGGAAGTTTGCAGTAGTGACTCTAGTAGGATTACTGTCATAATACCAGTTTGCAAATGGTATTTGACTACCACGTACACTAATCTGGTCTACAGACAATATCTTTTCTCCACTATTTCGAACCTCTGCAGCGCCCCACACATAGGTTGGTGAGATACCTGAAGTGGCATTTACCCACACATGAGCACCTTGAGCTGTGACGCCGGATGATTGAGCACCTGTCTGGAATAGGCTTGTACCATATAGTACTACACCTGTTCCAAGAACGACTGACGCAACTAAGATGATCAGTGTAGTAAGCACAGCACTGATTGCTTTTCTGTTCTTTGTTCTAAGGAACATATTCATTATTAGCAAGTGTGTCAATGGAGAATATCTCACCTAGCATGTAATTTTGACTTACACCTAGTCTGATGAGACAGTCTTGTAGGCAGTAATGAACTTGGCTACAAGTTGTCCAAGATTGGAGGAGCCACGCATACTATTTCTAAAACGCTTTGAGGTATGTTTGGATACACCTATGGCAATTAAAGACACTCCCGACGCATCAAGTTTTTTGGCAATTTTAGCAAGATGTTGATTTATTCTCTCATAACCTGACGGATGCCCATCAGTAATAATAAAAATATACTTTCGTTCTCGTAAGTCATCTAATAACATCCTACGAGCCAATTCTATCGCATCCGGTAATAACGACAATCCATTATTTTCTAACGAACCAATTCGTGCTTGCACTTCATGATCATATTTTTCTTCAAAATCTTTTAAGATTTGTAAATCATTACTAAAACTAAATAATGCCCATGCATCAGATTTTTCTGTAAGATCATTTGCTGCTTCAGCGATACAAACGGTAAATTCTTTTATTTGTTCAAACCGCAAATTCATACTTGCACTATTATCTATCAAAATCACCCATGCTTGTTCAACTCGTCTTATTTCATCTCGTTCAAAAACATCAACACATTGTCCTTCTGATGCAATAGATTGTATTGCCATTTGCATGTTCAGATAACCCATCGCATCAATTTTTGGTTCATCAAAATGGTTTGCTACCATTAGTATCTGTTGACGAACTCTCCTCAATAATGGGGCTACTTTTTCTTTGATTTGCAAAAAATTATGGAAATTTCCTTGTGGAATAGTAATTGTGCCAAAATTAAGATCTTTCAAATTCTTTTTGTATCTTCTAAGCAATTTTGATTTGAATTGTTCATCTGCTAACCACAGTTCATCAAGTTGTACCGTATTTTCTTGGAATGACCCACGTGGCTCAAAATCTGGACTTTGTTGTTCAGTTTTCAGTATTTGTTTCACATCGTGTCTTTCATAGTAGGGAGGAATTTCTGTGAGTAACAGTCCCCTATTTTTATAAAGCAAATTTGCAAATAATATGACATCATCTTGTTTATTTATCATACTCGTTCGTATCTTGGTAATTTTTTCTTTATTAGATAATCCAAAAAATTTCAAATCTTCATCCCAAGAATTACAATAATTTTTTCGAGTCTCAGACATAAATTTAAGATCAATATTTTTCATATTTTCCCAAATCTCAGAATCAGTATGAGAAATGTATCTTTCAACAGAAATGTCCTCGATATGGTCTATTACACGTAAACAGACATCTTCTGTCTTGGATTTCTTCCAAGACTCGTATATCGAATATCTTGAAACGCAGGCATGAGCTGCAAGGTGATAGATTGTTGCCAAAAACAAGCACCAAAGATTTCTTCTCCCATTTGAATCGCTATCAAATAACATGCCTTCAAACAGATATTTGTTGTCCCGCTTTCTTGGCAATGGAATAATAATTTCTGGTTCAGAGCCATATTTCATAACTGGAAACAATGCCCTTTTTGAGAAAACAAGATTTAGACTACCGGGTTTTATCTGAGAAAAATTGTAAAAAATATCTTCAGATAATTCTAAAAAACTGGGTCTTTTGTCTTTCATCAGATTCCAGCTATTTTACAAATTATCTTTCTTACCATCCCTTGGACTTCGATATCATCACTAGTGAGTGAAATTATTGTTTCTTCTGCAGCGTCTTTTAGTGAAGCACCATCAGAAATTAGTAATGCCCAGTTCAATAGATCGCCTACAGAGGGACCATATGGAAGATCACCTGATTTGTATTGCTTTCGTAGATCGGCACCAACTCTGACTATTATTTCGGCATCTTGTCTGCTCAAGCCATTGGTTTTTCTAATTAAAAGATCTATCTCTTTTTCGTCAATCTTTGAACCCACGCTCATATAGTCAAAGTTTAGCCAGACACTCATTCTCCTTCTCATTGCAGCGTTTATTGGTTTAGTGCCTGCAAATTCAGAAGATACTGGATTCATACTGATTATTAAAAAAGCATCTTTATGACGTTGAATTATTTCATTATCTTTTTCTGTTAAAACCATGTGACCTCGTTGATCCAAAATAGGATTAAGTCTTGTAGCAATATCTTGCTTCATCATATTTGCTTCATCAAGATACAATATTCCCCCATATCGGCTCCAAGATGTTATCAATCCATCAATCCAATTTTCTTTTCCCAGCCCAACATATCTTCCAAAAAGATCAAAAACTGATGTTTGTAAACCACAGTTGATCTCCCATATTGGAAGACCAGCAAGCTCTGCTACTAGATATACAATATGGGTTTTCCCAGTACCGCTGGGTCCAATAAGCGCACATTGTTTAAAAAATGATAAAGCTCTTGCAATTCGTTCGACGTATTTTTCACCATTATCAAGGTACGGAGGAGTATCCCGTGGTATAAGTTCAGATATTTCAGGCGAGAATGAGAATTTTTCTGGATCGAGGTATTTTTTTATGTCATAATTTTTAGACAGGGCATGTGTGCTTTTTTTTAACGTAGAGACATGAATATTCAGAGTGAAATTCTCATCATGGATTTTTGAATTTGTGACTTCTTTCATCCTTTGGTCAGGCAGGTTTTTGATATTCACATGTATGCATTAGATAAAGCACACTAAAACGCATGACGTGTATCATCAAACTACACACAGGTGGTTAAGTTTTATAATATTTTCATATATTCATGAATCTAAAAATAGAGATTAATTCAGTATCATTTTCAAAATTAAAAAATGAACATGGTTTTGTAAAATATAACATAGAGGCGTCACTTGATGAAGTAGAAAACAGAGATTCAGAAGTTGTACTAAAATACAAGCTTGTTCTCTTGTCCAATCCTACAAATGCCAAAATTACAGTAGATGGGTTGGCCACACTTTATGGAGACCAGGTTGAAATATCAAAGCAACTAAGTCCAGACGAAAAAAATATTCCAGTAATTTTAAATTTAATATATCAAGAAATCTTTCCACTATTTTTTATCATGTCAAAGAGCATGCAGATACCATGTCCAGCATATAGACTCTCACAAATGTCATATGCGTCACAGACAGAAAAGATTGTTTCTGAATCAGTACATGAATCAAATGACATGAACGCAGTTGGTTTTTCTAGTCAAAACGAATTGTTGCATGAACAAATCGAGATAATGTCACCCATAGATCAGGGTCAGATCATAGAACAGCAAATGTAAGTATACGAAATACACATATGCCTCGATAATAGAATTTTTAGATAAAAACAGTATGTGTAATACCAAATATCATGTAATTTGAAAACCCTCTTTTGTAAATTGATGAAAATTATTAAAATGAGTTTTATCCTTTTTGTATCTCTACTAAAATCATAGGTGTGGGTGTAGCTGTTAGTATAGTAGCACCAGATGGATACGTAGTCGGTAATGAACCATAAGTAAAGTTCACTGTATATGCAGTTCCAAATCCTTTTGCACCCATTGTGCTGACATAACCTAGCACTGGCGGGATTACGTCTACAGTATTTGCTCTAAAAGTCGGCTGAGTTGTTGCTGCCGTACCACAAGTCCAAGCTTGCCAATAGAGTCCTTTAGTAAGTGTGATTGGAGTTCCAAATGTCAAAGTTTTAACTGATGTGGTAGTTGTAAATGTGTTAACATCGCTTCCTGAAACTAATGTTTGAGGATATACATTACCATTATCTCGATAAATTCCTATATGACATGTTGTAGTTGTAGGATTTGCTTGGCTAGAAATTTCTGTCTGGATCTCATTAATTGTTATTGTATGCGGAACGACCCAAGGAGTTGCTCTCAATGTGGACGGTGTTGAAATTATTATACTTGAATTAGTAGGGAGTATTGCATTACCATACCATGCTGTTGTTGACCCTCTCATGAAATAATCTACTGGTTCTGATGGATTGAATCCGACTGTTTTCCAGTTGGAACCGTCACTGATGACCTTGACGATTTGATCTTGATGTGTAAGATTCATAGAGCCAGAAGGAGAATAATATCCATCAATTGTTTGTGAAGATGTAGTAAGGATTTTCACAAGGTTCCCAGCAGAAACAGAACCATCTCTTATAGTGAAAGTTTTACCAGTATGTCCAACCGAGGTTGGCAAAGTTGCAGCCGTAGTTGCAGAGGTAGTATTGAAATTAACAGTATCTTCCGTATATAACAAAGTATGGCTAGTAGAATATGTGCTATATGCTTCTACATTTCCCATGGTAGCTGTATTTAGTACGACATTTTGTGAAGCATTGTTATAGAGATATCCATTTTGAAGTGATGCTTTGAAATTAACTGTGTAGCCATTAGTACCATTAATGTTATAATTCCACTCAAAAAATGTTTCAGCCCCGCCATTCAAAAGTGGATAGGAAGATGGAGTTGGACCTGAAATCAGGGTAGCTTTACCAAAACCTGTCACATTACTAACTGCCATATTTGGCACAATATTGGTGAGGGCGCCACCATTTGTCATGTTATTTGTTACTCCAAGAAGTAGAGTGGTGATAAAATTATTTGAGATAGTAGATGGCAATGCAAATAATTGCAAATATACCGGTGCTTGACTTGCAGAGTTTACAAAAAACTCCTTGACATTTCCACGCATTGTAACTAGTTTAATGTCATATCCTTGAGTTGGTTTGGCATAAAGTGGAAGGCTTTGTCCTATCTCAGAAAGGGAATTTCCAGGGTATACAATTTGGTTAATATCATATTTTGAAGTACCCCAAGTGATATCAGTTTTGTTCTGAATCCACAGTCTGTTAATAGTTATTGGAATATTTCCAGAATTTTGAACCGTAATATTGAATTTGTTGTTAGCAAGTGTTACTTTGGTTATTGAAAATTCTTCATGGTTTGCATCGGCATCGGATTGACTTTTTGTTACAAATGCACTAGTAAAATTATTTAGTAAATTCATATCATAAGTAACAAAAGTTACTGCAGTTGTGAAAATAATGACGAAAAAAACAGCTCCAACTACAGTGCTTATACCCCTTCTATTGTTCATGCCATTCATCCGTACATGTGATGCAATCTAATTCATAGAAATTAACATGGTCATCTAAAGACATTTCATCCAACTTCATATGGCAAAAATAGTTTTAATCTTCGATAAAGGATTCTGGATGTCATATAAAATAATTACACGGTTGATAACTTTATGATTTTAAATTATTAAATATACGATAATTTTGTGTTATATTTTCAGTATTGTTCATGTTAACCACTTACCCAAAAAGATGAAAAATGGATTAATTGTGGAAATTTGTAAATGTGCACGTAGTTACTCCTTTAGGAACCGTTACCGTGACTTCGGTTGCATTAGGCTGAGCATAGGTGTTATCACATGTAACACTCTGGAGTGTCCATCCAGGCGTAGGAGCTTCACCTATGGTGTATTTTCCAGGATCTACAAAGAGTACTCCCGAGTTTCCTGTTCCCGGGGTTCCAAGTTTTATGGATGTTGAAACCTGAATTTCAGAACTTGTTGTATGACGTTCTGCATAAAAAAAGTCAAAAGGATACACATTTCCTCGTGTGATCCCAAGTTGACTAGCTTGAGCATCCAAATTTATTGTACCTGCAGCTCCTGCATGTACTCCTCCTAAATCTAGAGCAAGTTTTTTGTTGACAAAAACCCACAAGTCGTCATCTCCCCAGAAATTAAAAGTCTCACCGCCTTGATAGGTAAACGAACTGTGGATCTCATATGTAAATCCAAAATTATGCCAGTTACCATTTGCATCCTGTCCACTATTGCCAAACAATTGATTATCTATGGGAAAGAATGACATGTTGCTATACTTCCATGTTTGAGGATTGGTTCCTTGTTCAATCAATGTAATATTCAATTGTTTTTCCACATTAACACCGGGGGTATCATGATACCACTGGTTATATCTCACAAATCCATTGTTAAATGCAGATGTGGTTTGATTGTTGTATACCGGGGTTCCGTCAGAACCAAGATTTGGCATAACAATGCCAGGAATTACTCCAAACGGGCAGTAGCCACACACTTTTTCAAAATCAGGATCGCCGCCTTCTGGCCATGCCGAACCATTAAAATCGTGAATCGTACCGGTTAGGATCATATTGCCATTTTGATCAAGAGTTACAGTATTATGGCTACCAGAAGTCGAGATATCAAAATTACCTAGATCACCATAATAAGTAAAGTTGCCATCAGCCTGCCTTGCTATCTTATTGATTATCAACTGACCATCGGCAGGTGTGCCAAGGGGATGTGTAAAAATTGAGCCACGGTTAGTAATTAGGGAAATATCAAGTGGATCTCCTGCCCAGTTATAATTTACTAATTTAGAAAAGGTTGCACCAGGTGGAACCGCTGTTGATGGCATTCGCAAATCCAATGGATTTATTCCTTTAATTTCTATTTCTGTAACATTGAGACCATCAATTCCCGTGTTAATAAAAGTGACATTAAGTTGCTTTTGTGCAGAATTGTACCATTCATGTTGCGGAGTGATGGATTCTTTAATTTTATTGATGTTTGTAGAATAAGTATCATCTATGATCTGTTCATTGTTATTGAGATTGTCTTTGGCCCATGAAACACCAATAATGCCGATTAATGAAATGCCCACAAGTAAAATCACTCCACTAATTACTGTAGATACTCCTTTTTTGTAGCGATTGAAATATCTAAATGGTTCATTTCTATCCCTCTTTCTCATATGGCGCCATACGTAATTATCTCAAAGGATGATAATTAACAAGTGTCCGTATTGAAATGTGACATATTTTTATTTTATCCTCAGACATTACAAACGTTTTTTCATTTTGCAAATTTCTCATCATGGAGACACATCATCAGTAATGACTGAACCTCGTGCGGTAGTTACTATTATGCTCAGAGGAATTTTACTTGTCCAGCCGTAAGGTATTTTTGTCGAATTTGTTTTCTGGGCAGGGATGTTTCCATTTGTAATAGAAATATCTGACACATGTGTAGAATTCTCAATTTTAATATCTGTAATAGTTATGCCTGTTGAGCCAACGTTATACAGCGTAACATTAATGAATTTCGATGGAGTGTTGCCAAACCACGCATTTTCTATCACCAGTTTTTCAGAAAACTCATTTACATTAGTTGCATAAAGTGTAGTTGTAATTGACTTTGATATTGAAAAGATACCGCTAGACCACATGACTACTGCTGAGCCAAGAATAACAGTTGTTACAAGAAGTATCATTCCAGTAACTATCGAACTTAGTGCCCTATGATTAGAAAAATGCCTCATTCTTGAATTTTTGGTCATTTGGTTACTAATATTGATGGATGTGTCAGGTCTAAAACTGACTATCTTCTTCTACTCGAGAAACCATCACACAATAAAACATTTTTAAAATTCAATACACGTATGTTTCAAACTATGTTGGTAGTGTAATCTACAAATACACACATGTCTTTTTCATACAAAAGACCGAATTTTTTTCATATGTCTGTACCAGACAATACAAATCTAGACGAGTTAGCATCAGCCATAAAATCAATGGATGATCTTGTTGATGAAGCCATCCAGATTTATGAACTAGATAATGAGAAAACAAATTTAACAGATGAATTATACAATTCTTTAAGAACAATAACTAACTATCTAGGATTTTCTATGGATGTTGATCCTAGATTAATGAACTTACCGCAAGATACAAGAATAATTCTAATGCCATCTCTCGATTTACTTATCATAAAATCTAATTTTAAATCAGAGCAGAAAAGATTGGACCAGCTTAGTTTAGATGAAATATTAAATATTTTGAAATTGGTCATTCCAAATATGATAAACATGGCAAGATCAGATAGGATTTTAAAGAATCAGAAAATTGTATTTGTGCGCGAAGCTACAAAGAGACTAAAACGACTGCCAGGTTCTAGTACCGAAGACATGATTGTTAATGACCCGTCATTACATGTGGAAGGAGTATAATAGTTGAAAGATGAAATAATGCATTTTCATTCAATTGAAGAGCTTCAATCATACCTTGGAAATCATTTAAAGATACTAAAGAAAAAATCTGAGGAATATTCTGAGGCAATAGGAGAGAAGATTAGGTTTGAAAATACCACAAATGATTCTACAGAAATTGCAGAACTAAAAGAAAAACTTGAAGGTCCCCTAGATCCAAAAAAGAAAAAAACAGTAAAGAAAAGAGATCAAAAGACAAACTGGCATGAGTTGGGTCCAATTTCAGTCTATGACGGGATAGGGACAAAGGGCGAGCTTGAAATTTATTTCAAGGCACTGGAGAAGGCGAAATCAAAAATAGAAAAAATAGAGAAGATCAAAGATGCAATAGATAACCTGATTTCCAAGGGAGTTAAAAGAGAACTTGGTTGTACTGCATTCCTAAATCAGGACTTGACACTTCAGGTCTGTTTTATAAAGACCGGACAGCCAAAGACCAAATTTTCATACAAATCAATTTTTACCATACCCAGTGAAATTATTCACGAAGTCAAAATTTAATATTATTTCCAACATCATTGAAAAATATTTAATAATGGTCTAAATAGTGAAAGTTTCACAAAATGCGATTTGAGCCAAAATAGTTCTAACCATTAGACCAATGTACCAGTAGCATGTATTCTCAAAATCTTGAAAGATATGAAACACAAAATGTGACGCAGTGTGACGTAATATGCCTCACATCACTTAAAGGAATAAAAAATGAGACATAGTTATTGAAATCAAAAATTTTCATACCAAAGGAGGGAATACAATGGATCCTCATTTAGAAATGAAAAATGATGAATCTTCATCATCCATCTTTGACGCAGATTCTAGTTCTGTCATATACGAACAAAAGATAACATGTGATAAACTAAAAATCGAACTTGCAAAATTTGGACTCACTTCCAATCAAAGTAAGGTCTACATCTATCTAGGTAAATATGGCTCAAAGACTGCACCTGAAGTATGCAAGGCATTAAAGATGCCAAGAACTGAAACATATCACCTTTTAACTACTTTACAAAATAAAGGGCTTGTATCAGCAACATTTCAGCATCCTACTAGATTCTCAGCAGAGCCATTGAATAAAGCAATTTGGGTTCTTGTTAATGCAGAAAAAGAGCGAGTAAACACTTTAGAAAGTCAAGAAGGTGAGATTAAGAAATTATGGGATTCCATTCCAGATGGTAAATCGATTCAAGAAACTAGAGAGGATAAATTTCAAATGCTCGAAGGAGTCAACCAAATAAACAGCAAAATAAAAGAAATGATCAAAAGTGCAAACAGTGAATTTCTCATATTAGGGGCAGAAAAAGACTTTTTAAAGTTCTACCATGCAAATCATCTTGAAAATGTTCAAAATTCAAAGATTAATTTTAAATTATTATCGTCTATATCTGATAATGCATTATACATTTTTGATGACATGGATAGAACAAAAGTCAAGAAGATTCCATCAGGCGTACATGATAATCTTTGTTTTCTCATAAAAGATAGTAAGGAAATAATACATTTTATTAAAAACTCAAATCAGACATCGCAACAA
>Ga0209415_10015713_pt1 | contig 12240 bp, 9 predicted proteins | sample PeaSoiSIISIP2007_FD_187696 | JGI IMG/M metagenome (GOLD analysis project Ga0209415, IMG submission 187696) | Peat soil microbial communities from Weissenstadt, Germany - SII-SIP-2007 (SPAdes) (version 2) | ecosystem: Environmental > Terrestrial > Soil > Wetlands > Peat | place: Germany... | reverse complement strand
GCCAGATTCCCCTGCCCGGCTGGACCGGACAACTCACGTGCTAATTACACCGGACATATGACGTGCTAACGACACGCTAACCTGCTCACCTTGCAAAGCCCTGGGGTCCCTGTTACTCTGCGGTCAAGTCGTTGTTACCACGTGAGGAGAGCCTGAATCAAATCGAACGCATCGCCTCCAGCCAGGCGTTACGCGGTTCGGAATCGCTCTGCAAACTGCTTCGTTACCTAGCCCAGCAGGCGCTGGACAACCCCGGCGCGCCGATTCGCGAGCATCAGATTGCGACGCAGGTTTTCGGCCGCCCCACGGAGTTCGACCCGCGCCTCGATTCCACCGTGCGCGTGCAAACCGGCCGGCTGCGCTCCAGGCTGAGCGAGTACTACCTTAACAGCGGCGCGTCCGATCCCGTGCTGGTGGAAATCCCCAAGGGCACGTATCATCTCAGCTTTCAGGTGCTCCGGACAGAATCCTCCAGGCCCGCGGAGCGTGCGCCGGACGGAACCATGGACGATTCGACAGCTCGCGCGCGGCGGCAGTTGGGCTGGGTGCTTGCTTTCGCGGGAATGACCGTCGTGGCTCTGATTCTTGCATTCTTCCTGTTCGCGGTTCCCCGGGGTCGTGACGATGCGGCGCCAGGTCCTGCAGCCGACTCGCTGCGAAGCTTCTGGACCGGGCCTCTTTCCAGCCCGTCGCGGCCCCTCGTGGTGTTTGCTGACGGAGTGCGCGAAACGCTGGCGGTTCATGAGCTGGACACCGTCTTCGCACTGTTTCAGCGCGCCGTTCCGGTACGGCCGATGGCGATGCTCTCGCCCGCCGACCGCGAAACGCATGACCTGATCTTCGTCGGCCTGCCGCCGGACAACGCCGGACTTCGGGGTTTTCGCTTTCAGGAGGTCGCGAGCGGTCCCGAAAAAGGCGAGATGGAAATCATCAATCTCTTTCCTCTGCCTGGGGAAGCGGAGCGTTGGGCGCCGGGGCCCTCGCCAACCGGAGACTACGGCGTCATCGCCCTTGGACCCGGGACGGCCGCGAACCGCTGGATCATGGTTTTTGCCGGCACCACACCTGTCGGCACTCAGGCGGCTGTCGATTTCGGATGCCGCAACGGCACGGTTCGCAGTCTTGTTGAAAAGGCCGGCCGGTCGCGATTCGAAGCCCTGATCCACACCAGAATCCGGGATGGCGGGGCGGACACGCAGCTTATCGTGGTGCACCCGGTGGATCACTAACCTTCGTCTGAGTATCTACCTGCCTTCGCGGCAGAGCTTCGCCGTCAGCATCCACTTCAACTCCCCCCGCGGCTCGGGCCCGAAGCGATCGATGTAAATCCGCAGCAGGGTGGCCTTTTTGAAATCCACCTGCAGCGCGGAGCAACCCAGCAGGTATCCCGTGAGCGAGCTGATCAGAGGATCGTGCCCGGCCAGCAGAATCGAATCGACATCCTTGTGCAGCCGAATCTCGTCCCAGACGCCCTGCGGGCTGGCGGTGGGCAGCAGGGCTTTCGTGCGCAGCATGTCGCCCTGATATTCGAAAACCTCGGCGGCGAGTTCAGCGGTTTGCACGGCGCGCCGGTACGGGCTGGTGATGATCAGCGTCGGCGACACCGCCGCATTGTTGCTGGCGGTTTCCAGCACGGCACGAAGCTTGCGGCGTCCCTCGCCGGTGAGCGCGCGCTCGGAGTCTTTAGCCGGGGGACCCTCTTCGGCGATGCCGTGGCGAAGAAGGTAGATATCCACTACACGACAGCTTACCGCGAGTGTCATACTCGTTGCTTCCACATGCGTTTTGGACGTCCCGAACTCGAGCGCGCCGCATTCTGGGTCACCTTCGCTGCGTGCGTCTCCATTGTGGTTTCCATCGCCGCGTCGCAGATCCTTATGGGCGCTGCGATCGTGCTGCTGGTCGCCTCGCGCACGCGCCTGCGCTTGCCCCCGGTGTGGCTGCCCATGACCTTGTTCATGACCGGCACCGTCGTCTCGTGGCTGATTTCAGGCGACCTGCGCCGGGGCCTGCCGCAGATCCGAAAGTTCTATGTTTGGGCCATTCTGCTATTGGTGTTCAGCGTCTTTCGCCATCTGCGCGAGGTGCGCTGGGCGGTGGCCGCGTGGACCGTGCTGGCAACGGGTTCGGCCCTTTATAGCTTTGTTCAGTTCGCAGGCAAGTACGAGAAGGCGGCGGCGGCGCAACAGAGTTTCTATCTGTCCTACGTGGACGCGCGCATCACCGGGTTCATGGGGCACTGGATGACGTTTGGCGGGGAGGAGATGGTTGTGCTGCTGTCGCTGGCGGCATTTCTTTTCTTCGCGCCGGTTGGCAAGCGCCTCCGCGCGGCCGGCTGGTTCTGCGCCGGAATTCTGCTGGTCTCCATGGTGCTGGGTTTTACGCGAGGGATCTGGCTCGGCACGATGGCCGGCGGCATCTATCTCCTCTGGTTTCGACGGCGCTGGCTGGTCGCCCTCGTCCCCGTGGCGATTCTGGCGGCGATGGCCGTGGGACCCCTGCGGGAACGCGCTGTATCGCTGTTTCAGCCGCACGGCGACCGCGATTCGAACCGCTTCCGCGTGGTGGTGTGGCGAACCGGTCTCGAGATGATCCGCGCCCACCCGTGGTTTGGCGTCGGACTCGAGCAGGTCGGGCCGCAGATCGAGAAATACGTGCCCCGCGACATCGCCCGCCCGCTGCCCCCCGGTTATTACGGCCACCTCCACAACATCTACATCCACTACGCCGCCGAGCGCGGCATTCCGGCCATGCTGGCCATGATGTGGTTCATTGGGCAGGCCCTCTGGGACTTCGCGAAGACACTGTGGCGGCGGCGGCCGTCCGGCGATGCGCGCTTCGTGCTGCACGCCGCGGTGGCGGTCATCATCGGCCTGCTGGTTGTGGGTTGCGTGGAATACAACCTCGGCGACAGCGAAGTGCTGACCATGTTCCTCACCACGGTCTGCTTCGGGTATCTGGCGAAGGAGTCGGTGGAACGGGAATCGCAAGCAGCTCACGCTACACCTTCTCATCTGATATGATCCATGCGTCACGATGACTCAAGATCTGCCGGAGATGGATTTTCAGAGATTCTGGCGGAGGCTCCAGCAGCTCGGCCTGAATGCCTATGAAGCGCGGTCATACCTGGTGTTGATTGGGCACCCAAGGTTCAAAGCACTGGAGCTGGCGGCGCGCGCGCATGTCCCGCGTCAGAAGATCTACGAGGTTCTCGACAGTCTCGTGGAAAAGGGATTCGCGCAGGTGGTGCAGGAGAAGACGAAACTGTTCTCCGCCGTCGAGCCGAATCTGGCCGTCCCCAGCTATCTCGCCCGCCGCGCGCAGGCGCTGCAGCAGGAATTCACCGAGCAAAGCCGCATGGGCACCGGACTCATCGACGATCTAACCGCGGCTTATTCGGAAGGCCAGGGCGGCCGGGGCACCCTGGATTTTCTCAAAATTGTTGGCGAGCCGGGACAGATTGCCATGCAGTACCGGCGCATGCTGGCCGACGTGAAGAACGAGTACGTCGAGTTTTCGCGCCCGCCGTATGCCGTCGATCCGCTGGACGAGCAGCTCGTCAGGCAGGCGCGCGATCGCGGCGTGCAGTGCCGGCTGCTTATCGAGGGTGGAACGCTCGACGACAAGCATCGTCATCGCCTGGCCGAATACGCCGCAGTGGGCGTGGAGGTTCGGCAGATCGATTCTCTGCCCATGAAACTCGCTGTGTTCGACGGCGAGCAGGGCATGATCGCGCTGCTCGATCCGGTGATCACCAAGCCCACGTGGACCTCGGTGATGTTCGAGCACGCGGCCCTCGGCGAGGCGATGCGCGGCCTGTTTGAGAATCATTGGCGGCGCGCCGGGGCGCTGGGCACCGGAAGCTGACCTCAGCCGAGGCGGTGAAAGAACTCCAGGCTTCTGCGGGCGCAGGTTTCCCAGCGAAATTTCTGCGCCTGCGTGAAACCGTCGCGAGCCAGCTTCGCGCGCAACGAGGGCGAGGTCAGCAGCAGCTCCAGGCCGCGGTGTAGCTCGTCCACGCTGCGCGGATCGATGAGAACCGCTCCGGCGGCGGCGATCTCCGGCAGCGATGACAGATTGGAAGTGAGGGCGGGAACTCGCGCCGCCATCGCCTGAGCCACCGGGAATCCAAAACCTTCATACAGCGACGGGTACACAAAGACCGTGGCGCCGGCGGTCAGCGACGGCAGATCCTCCTCGCTCACGTAGCCGATATAACGCACGCCGTCCTGGCCCGAGCGGAGCCGGGCCATCGTCCGCTCCACGCCCCAGCCGGGCGGCCCGGCCACAAGCAGCTCAAATTCCTCGCGCAGCGACGGTTTCAGGCGTGACCACGCATCCAGCAACGTGTCAAGGTTCTTCCGCGGCTCAATGGTGCCGACGAAGAGCACGTAACGGCGCTCCGCCATCTGCGGCTTCGCATCGAAGAAGGCCTCGGCAACGCCGGAATAGATCACCTCGATCTTTTCCGGCGCAATATCGAGCAACCGCATGGCGTCGCGGCAGGTGTTTTCGGAAACGGCGATGATTCCGTCCGCGTGCCGGAGCACCTGTTCGCTGAACGCGTGGTCGGCGCGCACGTTTGCTTCGGTGTGCAGTTCGGGCATCAGCCAGCAGGTCATGTCGTGGATGGTCGCGGTGACGCGCGCTTTGCGGGGCCGGCGCCGAATCTGGTTCGATAAGTGACAGACGTCAAAGCGCCGGGCGAATCCATCCAGCAGAAGACCCGAGTAATTCATGCCGTAAAGCAGGGCGAGCCGGGGCCACGTGGCCAGCGGTCCGAGAACCGAGCCTTCATGCACCAGGCGCGCGCGGCGATCCAGAGAGGGAAAGGATTCGATCACATCCGCGCCGGCGGCAGCTTTGCGGAGATGCTGCAGCCAGTGCCATGTCCACGTCTTGACGCCCGCGCTGCGCAGCAACAGCGGCGAGGCGTCAATTCCGATGCGCATGATGACGGTATCCGCAGCGTAGCACGGCTCCGCCGGCGCGGGTCTCAAACCAGCCGGCACAGGGCGGAGCCGCCCACAGTGCGGGCTGAGTAAAGCCGGCGGTCCGCTCCGTTGTGCCGGCGTTTGCTTAGATTAGTTCGGCCACGCTGAAGAAATATCCGATCTCGGCTGCTGCCGTTTCCGGACCGTCCGAGCCGTGCACTGCGTTGCGTTCGATACTTTTCGCGTAGCGTTTGCGAAGCGTGTCTTCAGCCGCCTTTTCAGGATTCGTCGCGCCCATGGTGTTGCGCCAGTGCTGGATGGCGTTCTGGCGCTGCAGGACCATGACCACCACTGGCCCCTCGCACATGAAGGTCACCAGGCCTCCGAAAAACGGTTTTTCGCGATGCACTTCGTAGAAGCCTTCGGCCTGCTGGAGGGAGAGGCGCAGCAGCTTCAGGCCGCGCAGGCGGAACCCTTCCTGTTCGATTCTCTTCAGAATGTCGCCGGTGTGACCGGAAGCGACGGCATCGGGCTTGACGATCGCAAATGTCTGTTCAATGGCCATTTCCTTAATTCTGACATGGCCATACGAGCGGTTGCCGCGCGCGGATTACTGGAAGGTAATGATCACCGGATTGGTGTAAGTGTACGTGGGTGTCCCGTTGACGAGGGTATTGAACCGTGCCTGCACGTTCACCTGCCCGGAGCCGGCCAGAGAACTCGGAAGCGGAACAGCGATTTCGTCCTCGCCGGGATAACCGCCGCCGGGTCCCGCGGAGGTTGCCTGGACGATGGTCGTGCCGATCTGCACCTGAACCTGGGTATTGCTGACTGCGGCGTCGAATCCGGTTCCGAAAAGCTCGAGAACCAGGTTTTGCCCGTTGAAGGAGATGGGCGCGGCAACCCATTGCCCCTGGGAAACGCTGTAGGTGGCCACCAGAACCGGCGGTCCATCGCTTGTATCACCCGCCGTCACCGGCTGGACGTAAGCCGCCGCCACACCCTGGCCGTCATCGTTCATGGTGAACAAGCCGGGCGAGATCGGCTGCACTTCGAGAACTCCGCTCGATACCGGCGCACCCTTGTCCAATACGCTCACCCGAGCCAGACCGCTGGCTATGCCTGCGGGCAACTGGTAATTGATCTGGCTGCCGGAAACGTAGAGGAGGCCCGCAAAGGACGTTGCCCCATTCGCATCGGTCACCTGTACCTGGGTGTCGCCAAGTTGCGTCGGCCACGGCGTGGTTGTGGCGACCTCGATGCCTGCCGCCAGTCCCTGGCCGTATCCCGCCACCAGACCGCCGGCCGCGACCGTGTAACCGTAGGAGGCGGCCGCCGACGTTGTTCGCAGCAGGTTCGGTTGCAGGTGCTTCATCAGCGTCGGCAACTGCTCGGTGTCGGTTGTGAACTCCTCCAGGGGCTGAACGGAAAGCGGGTAGTCGCCCCACATCTCGCCCGCGGCCCAATAAGTGCCGGGAAGGCCGGCGGAATCGAGGGCATTCAGGAAATTATCCAGCACAATGAGCCAGCGCGGATCGGGAATCGCGGAATTATCGGTAACGGGAGGACCGCCGTTGGGGATTCCATACTCTCCCACATAGCACTTCACGCTATTTGCGGTGCACCAGTTCACGAACGGAGCCAGCCGTGTGACGCCGATATTGGCGAGATCCGAATTGCCGGCCAGTTCCTGATCGTAGGTCTCGTTATAGGTGCCGCTGTAGTCGTGATCGAAATAGATGTGACCCTCGTACCAGACGTTGCCGCCGGGGTCGTTGATCCACGGTGTTGCGCCGTTGATGCTGGCCCAGTTGGTGGCATTCGCGTATGAGTCGCCCTCCACCATGATTGCTTTGTTGGGATCCTGCATCCGGATGGCGCTCACAACCTCCTGCGAAATCTGGTTCCAGTTGGCCACGCCCATATCGTGCGGCTCGTTCATGATGTCATAGGAGAACACGCCGGGCTCATTCACGAACTCCGCGGCCATCTTCGACCAGAAATCGGCAAGGTCCGCGCCGGTCACCTGCACCGAGCCACTGCAAGGATTGTCGATAATGCACGGCGTGCCGCTGATCGTGTACCGGCCATAGTTCTGAAGATTGATGTTGATGACGCTGCCGGCGGCCTTCGCCCACGCGATGTCATTTTTGAGGTAACCGAGATTAGCGGAATCGAGCGGTCCCTGAAGCGTGGGCTGCAGACGCTCCCACAGGATTTCGACGCGCAGGAAATTCAGACCGCGTGCGCCGAAATAGTCGAAAGTCGGCTGACTCTGATAGGTGTAGGTGCTGCCGTACTGACCCGGGATGTTGCTGGTGCCCGGATTCTCACTGTTGGAACCGAATTCGGCGCCGGAGATGTTGACGCCGCGCATGTACTGCGCGTTCGCAGGAATGGATACGACCGTCAGGGCCGTCGCAATCAAAGAGAGCGGGAGTCCTCGCATCAAAAACCCCTGAGGAAATAGGGGCAGTATATCAGGATTGGCGGCGGTGAGGGCGCGTCATGGCTTCGCTGGCGGAAGCGCGTCCGGCGGCCGGGAAACCTGGCCGCGCCTGGCCTCGTCGATGGACACGCCGTAGTCTTCCAGCGTCCGTCCCAAAGCCCGCTCCAGCGCCTCGTGCGCCTTGACCCACGCGCTGCGTGCGGCCACTTCCGTGGAACGCGCCTGCGCGACGAAGGCTTCGTATTGCGTGATGAGGAACGTGGTGGAGAGCCCCACCGCAAACTTGTCGTGTTCCAGCGCGAGCGACTGTTCCTGCAGCTTGCGCGCCTGAGTGACCGCGTCCAGCGCCTGGCGGGCGCGGTCAAGTCCGATCAGCGCGTTTTCGATTTCCAGGCGCACCTGATTCTCCACCTGCTGCCGCCTTACTTCGAACTGCCGCGCCTGCATCTGGTCGCGCACCAGGTCGGCTTCCGCCTGCCGATTGCGCAGAGGAAGGTCGAGCTGCATTCCGATCTCGTAGGTCGGATATTTACGCGTGAAGATCTGGCTGCCGGCGGAGCTGGAGCTGGTCATGCCCATCGGATTCGCAGTGTTCGCGCTTCCGGAGAGCCCGGAGTTTTCCGCGGTGCCGACGAGATCCAGTTGAGGCAGCAGCTCATTGCGGTCGGCGTCCATATAAATGTGGGCGCCTTCGATTTCCAGCTCCGCGGCGGCGATTTCCGGGCGGGCGGCCCGCGCCTCGGCGATCATCTGATCGACGGGAGGATGATTGTCGGCCGCCGGAATCACGATGGAACTGGTGGCCACAATACGGGCGTCGCGCAGCAGCGGGTCCGACGTGCCGCGCTTCGTCAGCACGGTCTTGAGCAACAGCTCCTGCTGCAGTACGTAACCCTCGCTGGTGACGAGGTCCTGTCTAGCGGCGGCTACCTGCGCCTGTGCGCGTACGGCCTCGATGGGCGCCAGCGTGCCCGCCTCCACCTGCGACGTGTTGTCTTCGAGCAGTCGCTGGGCCTCGGCCAGTGTCTCGCGCTTCACCAGAAGATCTTCATTCAGGCTGACCAGGTCGTAGTAAAGGCGAATCACGCCGGAAACCGTCGCAATCACCTGTTCGCGGAACACCAGATCGGTGATCCTTCGATCCAGTTGGGCGATACGGATGAAGCGCCGATTCAGGCCGATCCCGAAACCGCGAAGCAGCGGCTGCGTGACGGTCAGGCCGAGATTCGCCATCGTGCTGGGATTGAACACGTTCGTCACCGAGTTGGCGGTCTGCGAAGTCTGGTCATAGTTCAGACCGATCTGTGTGCCTGGGCTGAAGCCCGCCTGAAGCCCGGCGTTGCCGGTGAAGCCGTGCGTGACCAGCGAGCCCGAGCCGCTTATGCCTGGGTTGTTTTCGGGGGTGGTCTGATGCTGCCAGCCGAATTGGCCGATGATGGCCGGATCGTAGGTTGGAATCGGTGGGCCGCTGCCAAAGGGTGCCCCGAACGTGCTCGTGGAACCGTTGACCGACAGGCTGGTGGCGCTTCCCGTAACGGGATAAACGTCATTGATGGTCGTGATGATCGAGCTGGACGGCGAAATCCCGCCTGCTGCGGAAGTGACGATGGGCGTTCCCGGAATGGTGACGCTTGGCGGCAGCTCGGTGACGGCGAGCCCGACGCCGCGCAGCGTGCCCCCTCCCTTCGCCCGCAGTACGTCGGTGTCCGCAATGCCGGCGTCGAAACGCTGCAGCTCGATATCGAGATTGTTCTCGAGCGCGATGGCGATGGCGTCTTCCAGCGACAGATAGAGCTGGCCCGCGCGAATCAGGGTGTCCACGCGGCTGGAGTTGGCGAACGAAACGGGTGCGACATAGCGCGCGCGGTACGGAGCTCCCAGACGTTTAAACCGGCCGCCGTCGGGTCGGGTGACCTGGGGCGTGGCGTTATCCTGCGCCGGCAGCGGCCAGGCGAGCAGGCTGGCGAGGACCAGAGCGGCGAAGGAACGCGGCGTCATTTCTGCGCCGGTCCCGAAGTTTTCTGAGAATTGGCCCCACTGGGCGCGCTGCCGGGAGAGCCTGCCTGCGCCTTAGGCGCGGCGGACGGGCGAACCAGCGCGCCATCCTTCACCACGTCGCTGGGATTCACCACCACGTATTCCCAGCCCTGCAGGCCCTCGGTGACCTCGGTCTGCGCGCCGTAATCGCGGCCCACTTCGATTCGCTGAATATGAATCTGACGCGCGGCCGAGTCTTCCCCGCGCCGCGTTGGTTCGGTCAGAATGGCCACCGACAAACCTTCCGGACCGGCGATGATCGCATCCCCGGGAATGAGAATGGGCGGCGCAGTTCGCGGAATGTGCAAACGAACCTGAGCGTACATGCCCGGCAGCAGCACCGACTGTGGATTGGGAACGTCAACCTCCGTCAGCAGCGTTCTTGAGTTGATGTCCAGCGAACTGGTGCTTCGCGAGATGCGGCCCGGAAATACGTGGCCGGGAAATTCCTGAACCAGCACATCGGCGGTCTGGCCAACGTGGAGGCCCGGAGCGTCCGACTGAGGCACGTTGATGAAGATGCGCACCGTGCCGATCTGGGCGATGCGAAACAACTGACCGCCGGAAGAGTTCTGCGTTCCGCCCGGAGTATTGCCGCCGAGTCCCATGGGCGCGGGTCCGGAACTCGCGCCCGAGGCCGAAATGAAGTATCCCTGCTCCACCAGCCGCGCCGTGATGATGCCGTCGAACGGCGCGATGATCTTTTCAAAACCCTGCAGCGCCAGCAGGCGATCCAGATTAGCGCGTGCCGCCCGTACGTTCTCTTCGGCGGCCTGAACGCTGGCCACATTGGCGCCCACGGTGGCTTCCGCCGTCTGGTAAGCGGTTTCCTGATTATCTCCATCCTGCCTGGAAAGAGCGCCCTTCTTCACGAGAATGGCGTAGCGGTCGCGGGTGATGCGCTGCAGATCGCGCTGCGCTTTCTGCTGATCGAGCTGGGCCTGGGACTGGCCGAGCTGCTGCTGGGCCTGGGCGACGGCGGCGCGTCCCTGAGCCACCTGCTGATCCAGATCGGGAGCTTCGACGATGGCCAGCAACTGGCCGGCGTGAACGCGGTCGCCGATGTCCACATAGCGCCGCTGAAGATAGCCGGAAGAGCGCGCATAGATCGATGCTTCGACAAGCGGCGTGATATCTCCGGGAAGAGTCAGGTCGGTGACAGCCGGCGCGCGGCGAGCGGGGGTTACCAGCACAGTGGGGATCTCTTCACGCTGCTTTTTTGCGAGGTCGTCGGCGGCCTGGGCGCGGCTGCTGTGCTGGGCGTAGCCGGTCACCAGCAGTGCCGCAAACACCAGCAGGATCATCGCGCCGATCGCCAGCAGGGATCGGCCCCCGAGATGGCCGACATTTTCGCGGGCGTGTGGATTATGCTCGCTCATGGATTTCGGGATGCGCTCCTGTTCACGCGGTCTGATCGCCCTGGTGCCATTCTTCCTCTACTCTCTTGTCGAAGTCTATCGGTGGCTCCTTACGCAGCCACGTATAGGCGATGGGAACCACGAAGAGCGTGGTGAAAGTGGCCACCAGCAGACCTCCGATGACCGCCCTCGCCAGCGGCGCGTTTTGTTCGCCGCCTTCGCCCATGCCGAAAGCCATCGGCAACATGCCAATGATCATGGCTGCGGCTGTCATGAGCACCGGTCGAAGCCGCGTAAATCCGGCGGCCAGCGCCGCGTCGTGCGCGTTACGTCCGTGGTCGGTGCGCTCGTCGTTGGCAAAGGTCACCAGCAGGATACTGTTGGCGGTGGCCACGCCGATGGCCATGATCGCTCCCATCAGCGACGGCACGTTCAGTGTGGTTTGCGTCGCGAAGAGCATCCATAGAATCCCGCCGAAAGCGCCCGGGGTGGCCATCATGATGATGAACGGATCCACCCAGCTCTGGAAATTCACCGCCATGAGCAGATAGACCAGAAGCATCGCGAAAATAATCCCGAAGCCCAGGCGGGTGAACGAATCGTGCATGGTCTGTACCTGCCCGCGCACCTGAATCACGGCGTCTTTGGACAGCATCGGCGGCCTCATTCGCTTCACCTGCTCAATAGCCTTTTGCACGTCGCTGGAAACGCCGCCCAGATCGCGCTGATCGACGTCGGCGTAAACGTCGAAGACCGGCTGCACGTCGTAGTGGGTGACAAGTTCGGTGGTAGTGGTGCGCTCCACGCGCACCAGATTATCGAGCAACTGCGGGCTCGCGCCGCTGCCGGTGAGCGACGTGATGGGCGTGCGTCCGAGTGCGTCGATGGAATCCACGCGATACTGCGGCGTCTGCACGTTGACCTGATAATTCACGCCATTCACCGGACTCAGCCATTCGTTGGGCGCCACCTGCGAGCTGGAGCTCAGCGAGATCAGCATGCTGTTGGCGACATCGCGCTGGGTAAGTCCCGCCTGTCCGGCCATGGTCCGATCCACCAGTACCTTCAGCGTCGGCGCGTGCACCTGCTGGCGCACGTGCACATCCACCGCGCCCGGAATGCCGGCCATGCGCCGCTGCAGCTCCAGCGCCACGCGATAGTTCGAGGCGGCGTCGCGGCCCATGATCTGAACGTCGATCGGGTCGGGAAGCCCGAAGTTCAGAATCTGGTTGGTCATGTTGGCGGCCTGAAAGAAGAACATCTCGTCGGGGAATTCGCGATGCAGGACGGCGCGCAGCCGACGCTGGTATTCCTGAGTCCTGCCGTGCTCCCGCAACGAGATCAGAATCTCGCCGTCTTCGGGCCCGACCGTGGCGATGTCGCCGAACGCGAGATTGATGCCGCTGTTGGGGAGGCCGATGTTGTCTACGATCGTGTCGATGTTCTCGTTGCCAATCTCGTG
>Ga0209415_10015712_pt1 | contig 12240 bp, 10 predicted proteins | sample PeaSoiSIISIP2007_FD_187696 | JGI IMG/M metagenome (GOLD analysis project Ga0209415, IMG submission 187696) | Peat soil microbial communities from Weissenstadt, Germany - SII-SIP-2007 (SPAdes) (version 2) | ecosystem: Environmental > Terrestrial > Soil > Wetlands > Peat | place: Germany... | reverse complement strand
GGGCACGCGGCCTTCTTCAGCACGCCGTGGGTGGTGCTGCCGACCAGGAGATCGTAAAGCGCCGTGTGGCCGTGGGAACCGACCACAATGAAATCGGCGCGGTTGCCGAGAGCCTCGCGCACGATTTCGTCGGCGGGAACGCCCGTCGCCGTCAACGTCTCGGTGGCCACACCGGCCAGGCGGCCGGCAAGATTGCCCAGGCGCCGGGCCGCGTCCTTCTCCGTCGCGGCCACGAGCTGCGCCGCTTCGTCATCGCTGATCTGGTAGGCGGACAGCGGGGGCGGAGACGGCACGACGTGCAGCAGGACGACGCGCGCCTCCAAGGCGCGGGCTAGGCCGGCCACGACGCCGAGGACGGGATCGGTTACGGGGGAAAAGTCGATTGCGGCAAGGACTGTCTTCATGGGGCGTGAGCCATAGGCTGGGTTCAGGCGGCGAATACCAGCGCGCGGTCTTCGCGCAGGCTGGCGCTCGAGGGGCCGTGCAGCTTCTCGCGGTACACGGTGGGCGCCTCGCCGGCGATGCGGCGGAACACCCGGTTGAACTGGGAGAGCGACTGGAAGCCGGCCTCGAAGGCGGCCTCGCTTATCCTCTTGTGCGGGTCCAGGAGGAGGTTCTTCACGCTTTCGACCCGCAGCCGCGCGAGATAGTCCACGAACGTCACTCCCGTCACCTTCCGGAAGGTCTTGCAGAAATAGAAAGCGCTCATGTTGACGGCCCGGGCCACGTCCCCAAGGGAGATTTCCTCCGTTTGGTGCTCAGCGATGAAGCTTCGGGCCCTGGCCACGGCCGGGAGCTCTGCGGCGGCCCGCGTGACCATGAGCTGGTTGGTCAACGTCGAGAGATGCTCGGCAAAAATGGTCAGGAGGCGCAGGATGGATCCGTACTGCGACCGGGTCACAACACGCGTCTCGAAGTAGGCCTTCTCGACCTCGGCCCGGGAGACCTGCAGCCCGCACTCCGTCAGGCGCCGCAGGGTGCGGCGAAACCGGGTGGGAGACGGGCGCCGCAGCATGACCTGGCCGGTCCGCAGGTACGCGACGACATTCTCTCCAACTCGAATGGGCACCGCCGACTCGGAGAGGCCCGCGTAGCACTCCACCGTGCACGCCCCGCCGCAGGAGGATTCCTCGACCTCCTGGTGGAGCCGCAGGCAGGCCGCGCACGTCTTGTTGGCCGTGGCCATGAAGGTGCAGAAGGGATTCGCGTTCTTGGACTCCTTCAGGGAGGAATTGAACGTCCCGACCGCCCGAAGGGAGAGCGGCAGCCCCGTCGTGGCCTGGAATGCATCCTCGTAGGCGCGGTAGATCTCCGATCTTTGAAGATGGGAGACGATCTCTCGGCTCTGGCGGACGCGATCCTCGGAGGATGTCCCATCCTCACGCGGGGAGGGAGCGGGAGCAGGGCGGGCGGTTGAGAGGGGACCGGCGAATGTGGTTTCCATGTACGCCAGAATACATGACGGGGGGCCGCCCGGATATAGAAGTCGCGCCCGCATCTGGCTAAGGGAATCCCTTAGGTCCGTGGCCGAGGGCGCCGGGATTCCGCTCATCCGCCGCCGGGAAGCGCCGGGTCCCTACGCTTCGCCCCCGGGGGTCTCCACCCAGCGCACCGCGCGGTGCACGAGCGCTGTGGCGCCGGTCAGCCCCAGCTTCTCCTTTATGTGGCTGCGGTGCACGTCGACCGTCTTGGGGCTCAGGTGAAGCTCCTCGGCGATGTCGCGGGTGCTCCTTCCCTGGCCGATGAGGCGGAACACCTCGAACTCGCGGTCGGTCAGCTTCTCGATCGGCGAGGATGAGCCCCGTGGGCGCCGAGCCGACAGGTTGTCCAGGACATGGGACGCCATCCGCGGGCTCACGTAGACTTCGCCGCGCAGGACCTGGCGGATGGCGGCGAGGAGGTTGTCGCCGCCCGCCTCCTTCATGATGTAGCCCCGCGCGCCGGCGCGGATCGCGCGCTCTGCATAGATCGCCTCGTCGTGCATCGAGACCACGAGGACGGCAAGCTTGGGGTACAGGGCGCTCAGGTCCCTGATGAATTCGAGGCCGCTGCGCCCGGGCATCGTGATGTCTGCCAGCACGAGATCGGGAGCCGCCTCTGCCAGGTCGCGGAACGCGTCCGCCGGGTTTCCGGCCTCGCCGCAAACCGCAAGGTCCGGCTGGCGCTCGACGAGCTGGGCCAACCCGGCCCGCATGAAGGGATGGTCATCGACCAGAAAAACCCTCCTCTTTGCAGACGCGTCCCGACCGGAGGCGCCCTTCGGGGGCGCGGATGCCGTCGGAGGGGCGTCCCGCCTCGCCGTCCTCATGGCTTTCGGGGCAGGATACAGACCACGCTCACTCCCCCGCCCGGCCTCGTCTCGACCGTCAGTGTGGCGCCGATGATTCCCGCCCGGTATTTCATGACCCCGATCCCCATGCCGCGGGAGCGATCCTTAGGCATCCCATTGCCGTTGTCGGAGACCTCGAGGCGCAGCGCGCCTCCCTTTTCCTCCCAGCGCAGGATCACCTCGCTGGCCCCGCTGTGCTTGACGGCGTTGTTGACCGCCTCCTGTGCGATCCTGAAGAGATGCGCGGCGGCGTTTCGATCGGCCAGCGGCCGGGCCGAGACGAATTCCAGGTGACAGCGCAGACGCCCGAGCGAGCTGGCGTGCTCCGCGAGGTCGGCGAGGCCGTTCTGGAAGGCGTCAGGCTGCTCGTCGAGCGGCGACAGCCCGCGGGCCAGCGCCCGGGTCTGCGCAATCGTGTCGCGCAGCATGCTGGCGATCTTCTCAACCTGCCTGCCCAGCCGTGGGTCGATCGCCCCCACGTCATTCCTCAGTCCGACGCACATAAGTTCGATCGCCGTGAGCTGCTGGCCAACCCCGTCGTGCAGATCGGCGCCGAACCGCTGGCGTTCCTTCTCGCTGATGTCCTGGACCTCCTTCTCCAGGCGCCGCTGCTCGGCCTGGGCCGCGGCCAGGGTCCGCTCCCTGTCCAGGGCCGCCAGGGCGCGTTTCACAACGGACGGCAGCAGGTCGAGAATGCCCGTGTCCTTCATCAGGTAGTCGAGGGCTCCGTGCTTCATCATCTCCACGGCCACCTTCTCGTTGCCCTGGCCGGTGACGACGACGAAGGGCACGGCGAGGTTTGCCTGCCTCAGCCTCTCGAGGAGCGCGGTTCCGGCCATGTCCTTGAGTTGCAGGTCAAGGAGCATCAGGTCGGGGCGGCGCTCTCGCAGCGCAGCGACCACCGAGGATCCCGAATCGGCGGCCGCCACCGCGTACCCGTCGGCCCGCAGCGTATCTGAAATGAGCAGCCGCAGGCCCTCGTCATCGTCGACGACCATGATTTCGGGAGTGCGCGAGCGAGGGGTCATGGGGATCAGCGCCGGTTTGCGGGCGGAATGAGGAGGAGCGTCATGAAGAGTCCGAGGCGGCGGGCCGCATCGGCGAACTTGTCGTAATCGACCGGCTTCCGGAGATACACATCACAACCCAGGGCGTGGCAACGCTCTACTTCGCGCGCGTCATCCCCCGTCGTGAGGGCGATGATCGGCAGGTTGCGCAGCTCCGGGTCCGCCTTTATCCGGCGCAGCACCTCCACGCCGTCCACCCGCGGCATGCGGATGTCGAGGAGCACCAGATACGCCCCTGCCTTGACCGCGTGCGGGCCGGGGCCCGCCGGAAAGAAAAAGTCGAGCGCCTCCTGACCGCCGCGAAGATGCTGGATCGCGTTGTTCAGTCCGGCTGCCGCGAGACTCTCGCGGGCAAGGATCGCATGGCCCTCGTCGTCATCGACGATGACAATGGCTGGAGCACGGGCGCCGGCTTGGTTCATGGCTTGGGTTCGGGCTGCGAATCGGCGGACGGAAGTGAAAGGTAGAACGTGGACCCGCCCTGCCCGGCGCTCTCCACCCAGATCCTCCCCTTCTGGCGCTCGAGAACCCGCCGGGCGATCGTCAGCCCCAGCCCCTCGCCGGGCGGGCCCTCCGGATTCAATCGATGGAAGATCTCGAAGGCCTTCGGCTGGTGCTGCGGGGCAATGCCGAGCCCGTTGTCCGCGACCGAATAGACGGCTTGGCCGTCCTCGACACGCCCCTCCACAACGATGCTCAGGGTGCGCTCCGGATGACGATACTTGAGGGCGTTGTCGATGAGGTTGCTGAAGACCTGGCTCGTCTGCACCCGGTCGCCGCAGCCGGCGGGCAGCCGGCCCACGCGCACCTCCGCACCGGCCGCGTCGAGCTGGAACTCCATCGCGGAAAACGCCTCCGCAACCAGCGCATTCATGTCTAGCCGCTCGATGGTCAGGGCCTCTCGGCCAAGTCGGGAAAACCGCAGGAGCCCGGCTAGGAGCGTATCCATCTTGTTCACCCCGGCGTTGATGAACCTCAGCGCCTGCGGAATCGTCACCTCCAGCGGCTGCTTCACGGCCGATGCAGGCACCGCCCCGTCCGGGGCCGCGGCGAAGGCCGCCTGGATCGTCTCGCAGGCGTGCGCCAGCCGCGTGCCGAAACCCTGCACGTTGATGAGGGGCGAGCGCAGATCGTGCGACAGCGTGTTAACGATCGCCTCAAGTTCCTTGTTCTTCTCCGCCAGGTCCTCGGCGTAGCGCTGCAGCTGCGCCTCGCCCGCCTTGCGCTGGGTGATGTCCGTGCGTATCGCGACGTACTGCGTCGGCTTTCCTTCCGGGCCCATGCAGGGAAAAATGGTGGTGTCGACCCAGTAGATGCTGCCGTCCTTCGCGCGGTTGCGCAGCTCGCCGCGCCAGGTGCGGCCGGACCCGATCGTCTTCCACATGTCCGCGAAGAACGCCTTGGGATGGTAATCCGAGTTGATGATCCGGTGGTCCTGCCCCATCAGCTCCCTGCGGGAGTACTTCGAGATGGAGCAGAACTTGTCGTTGACGTAGGTGATGCGCCCCAACGGGTCGGTCATCGCCACGATGGAGTGCTCGTCCAGGGCGGCCTTGATGTCCCGCAGCTCTTTCAGCGTGGTAGGCATGCGCCCTCCAGGTCGTCTCCCGTCCGAGGTGCCTCTCGCGTTCCTTGCAGCGCCGCCCGCTCCGCCCGGGCCATCCCGCGCCGCATCCCCAAGGTCACGATCGCCAGCGAAACAAGCGAACTTGCCGGCATGAGGACCGCGGCCACCAGCGGATTCACCCGGCCCGCCATCGCGAGGCCCGCCGCAGCAAGATTGTAGCCGATGGAGAACGCGATTGCGGCGCGCTGGACACGCCGACGGGTGCGTTCCATGGCGAAAAGCTCGCGAATCCCGCCAATGCCCCGGCGCAGGTAGTAAAAGTCGGCCCTGCCCTCCAGGACGCCGCGATGGATCACCGGCGTTCCCCTGCAGAGCGCCCGGTCGAAGGCGAGGGTGTCGTTGGCGCCGTCGCCGAGCATCAACGCGTCGTCCCCGGCGTGCTTCTCGATCCAGGCGGCCTTTTCCACCGGAGTGAGCTCGCCCAGCGCGTGGTTCGGCGGCAGGCCGAGCTCGCAGGCGAGCGAGGCGACCTTCTCCCGCCGATCGCCGCTGAGGACGTAGATTGTGAACCCCTGCGCCGCAAGGCCCGACAGCTCCGCCGCCGCGCCAGGGCGGGCCGAGTCGGCAAAGCGGAATCTGGCGACCTCTATTCCCCGATGCGCGAACACGGTATCGTCGCCCGCCGGACCCGGGTCGCGCCATCCGGCCCGACCCAGGCTCCATGGGCCAAGCGACACACCGCAGCCCACGGCTTCCTCCACCTCCCCCGCCAATGTCGCCCCCGGCCCGGCGGCCAGCAGATTTTCGAGGAGGCACTGGCCAATCGGATGAAAATCGCCCTGGACAAGCGCGAGCAGGGCGGCCCTCTCCGAGACGCCCACGCCGCGCAGGGCCTCCGGATTGACGAGCACTGGAGTCTCGAGCGTAAGCGTGCCGGTCTTGTCGAAGACGATATTGCGCACGCGGCCCAGCTTCGACCACAGGTCGTTCTCGCGGACAAAGACGCCACACCGGCGCAGGGCAAGGGTGGCCATTTCGTCGGCCAGCGGCAGCGCGAGCCCGATCGCGCAGGGGCAGGACACGACCAGGACGGCGATCGCCGCGGAGCCCGCGCGCGCGGCATCGTGGGCGGCGAGCCACCAGCCGCACCCGGCGACAGCTGCTGCAGCCAGAATGCCGACCACATACCCCCTGACGATCCGTTCAAGCAACAGATTGCGGGACCCGGCGCGCTCGGCGGGCGCCCATAGCTGCGCCACGAGCGAGCGGCCCCACGGCTGCAGGGCGCCGAGCCGCGCATCGCGCCGGCCGACATTGACGGCACCCGCGGGGACCCGCTGTCCGGTGCCGAAGACCCGGGGCCGCGCCTCGCCGCTTATCGAGGCCAGCGAAAAGGACGCGGGACCCGCTTCGAGCCGGGCTTCAACCGGCACCGTCTGGCCCGCCGATAGCAGCATGGACTGGCCGGCTTCGATGCGCTCCCGCGGAACGTCGCCCCCGGCTGCGAGGCGGACCCGAGCCGGCACCGGCTGGCGGCGCAGGAGCCGCCGGCGGTTTTGCTCGACGGCCGACACCTGCGCCCAGCGCCCGATCAGCATGAGCAGGACAAAGGTCGCGACGAAATCCGAGTACACGAAGCGGTCCCGGCCCGCGAGCCAGCCGTAGAGGGACGCGCCGTAGGCGCCCGCAATTCCCATCGCTATCGGCAGGTCGATATGCATCACCCTCGTGCGCAGCGCGCGCGCCGCGCGCTCGATGAAGTACAGCCCGCCCACCAGGACGCTCAGGGTGGCGAAGATCAGGGATAGGAGGCGGAAGAGGCCCGCGTACTCAAAATCGGGGCGCATTCCGAAATAGACCGGGAGCGTGAACAGCATCACGTTCAGCGCGAACGCCGCGCACAGGCCTATCCGCCGGACGAGGCCCGTGCTCTCCAATTCGGAGGGACTCTCCCCCGCGGGGCCGAGCAGATAGCCGAACGCCTGAAGCCTGCGCGCCCATTCGGCGGCCCGGAATTCACCCGTCGCCCAGCGCAGCCGCACCGAGCCCAGCTGAGCGTTGACCACGATGTCTCGGGCGCCGGCCTCCTGGTGAAACAGGCGCTCGATCAGCCAGACGCAGCCGGCGCAGGATATGCCCTGGGAATCGAGCATGAGCTCGGGCAGGCGACCGTCCGCAGCCCTCTCTGCCTCCCCTTGCGCGGCCTCCAGCCAGGCGTAGTCACGCGGCTCGAATACCGCCGAGTCGGCGGGCGCCGTCGTCGGATCCTTGATCCGGTAGTAGGCATCGAGCCCGCGCTCGTGGACGAGCCGGTAGACGTAGGCGCAGCCGCTGCAGCAAAAGCCGGCTTCAGCGGCCCGCGGATCGGCCAGCGGCGTTCCGCAGTGCCGGCACACTTCCGCGCGAGGTCTCCCAGGCTTTCGGCCGGCGGGCGGGCGGCGCCCCGCAGCGGCTTGGGTCCCGCTCGGCCCGCGCTTGGCGCGGGCTCCGGCGTCTGGCGCCAGGACAGCGTTCTTGGCGCTCAAAAGCATAGGAAGCATGACGGATCGGGACCGGCGGCGCCGAGCGTGCCCCGCAGCCGCCACGCCACGACCAGCGCCGCCGTCAGCGCGAGCCCGAGCCGGCAGCGTTCAGTCCAGCGCGGCGGGAGGCGCCGCTGGACCCGCCCGAGCTGCGTCTGGGCCAGCCAGAGCAGCGGGACCGTGCCGAGTCCGAACGCCAGCATGAACTCGGCCCCCCGCAGGGCCGAGCCCGAGAGGAGCGCGATGGCGACAAGGAAATAAAGCGGCCCGCACGGGAAGAGTGGCGTGGCCAGGCCGAGGGCGGCGGCCTGCGCCAGCGGCTGGCCGCGAAACCGCCCCGAGAACCGAAGCGCGAGGCGCCCCAGGATGGGGATCCTCGGCCACCGGCGGTCCCAGCGGAGGGCCAGGCCCAGGAAGAAGAGGACGCCCAGCCAAGGCAGCCACTTCAGCGCCGACAGGGAGAGCCAGGCGAGCGGCATCCGGCCGAGACCGCCGGCCAGGGCGCCGAGCGCGGAATATCCGGCGAGCCGGGAGAGGTGATAGGCTGTGGCGGCCGTGGACGGGTCGCCTTGCTCCCGGCGGACGGGGACGATGGCGCAGGCCAATGGCCCGCACATGCCCGCGCAGTGGAGGCTCGTCACCAAGCCCGCGATGAATGCGGCGGCCGGGGAGCTGACGCTCGCGAATTCCATGTTCAGCGGCGGGAGTGGGCGGCCAGCGGGACGCTGGCGACGGGATGGCGCGCGGCGATCGCTAGCCACGCCGACCAGGCAATCAGATGGAGCGCGATTGCCGCGGGGAACCACCACCACAGCCTGGGCCGCAGCAACCTAGGGATGCGCGCGGGAAGGCTCATTGGGATTGACCGGCGCCACGGAGGCCGGAGACGCGGCGGCGCGCGAGGGGCCGCTCGGCACTCCGGGCGGCGCAGGAGCGCCAATGCGATCCGGGCCGAGAAATTCCAGGGCCCTCCTGAGGGTGAACGATCCCTTGGAATCCCCGGCTTCGACCTCAAACGTGAAGGGCGCCGCGTAACGGCTGAGCGGCACCTGCACGACGAGCGGCCGGATTTCCTCGCCAAGCGGGCCGACCGTCAGCGGTGCTTCAAGGCCCCGGGCGACGGCTCCGGAGGGAAGGCCCCGCACCGCGACCGCCAGGGCCGCAGGCTCGGCGCGCTTGTTGACCAGGCGCACGAGGAACTGGTTGCGGACGAGCTCGCCATCGACGTAGTACGGCGCGCCGACCATGCGGGTGACGCTCAGCCCCGCCGGTCGGACCCCCGCGACGCTCCAGGCTGCGACCCCGGTTCCGGCGAGCAGCAAGGCGCCGTAGAGCACCGTGCGGGGCCGCAGCCAGCGCGTCCGCCGGCCAGTCAAGCCCGAGAGGGAATCGTAGCGGATGAGGCCAGTGGCCCGCCCGACCCGGAGCATCACCTCGTCGCAGGCGTCGATGCAGGCGGCGCATCCGATGCACTCGAGCTGGAGTCCCTGGCGGATGTCGATGCCGGTCGGGCAGACCTGCACGCAGCGGTCGCAGGCGACGCAGTCTCTCGCCCCGGACTCCCCAAGCTTGCCGCGCGGCTCGCCGCGCGCCCAGTCGTAGCCGATCACCAGCGTGTGATCGTCGGTCAGCGCCGACTGCAGTCGCCCGTATGGGCAGAGGATGACGCACAGCTGCTCGCGAAACCAGGCGAAGTTGAAATACACGATTCCGGTCGCGGCGGCGATGAAGACGAAGGCGCCCCAGTTTTCCCCCGGCGCACCGCGCATCATTCCCCACAGGGCGGGAATCGAGACAAAGTACGCGAGAAAGAGGTGCGCGATGGCCGCCGCGAGCGCCAGATACACCGCGTGCTTGGCCGCCCGACGCAGGACCTTTGAGGCCGTCGTTGGGGCCTCGGCCCACTGGCGGCGCCGCACCGCATCCCCGTCGATCCAGCGCTCGACGCGGCGGAACACGTGCTCGAGGAAAACGGTCTGCGGACAGGCCCAGCCGCACCAGATGCGCCCAAAAAGAGCGGTGATGAAGAAGAGGCCGAAGCCGAGCCCGCTGATGAGAAAGAACAGGAGCCCAAGATCCTGCGCCGCGAGGACGAGGCCGAAAAGATGGAAGCGCCTGCGCGCCACGTCCAGAAACACGGCCGGGTAGCCGCCGACCGTGATCCACGGCAACGAGAGGTACACCGCAATGAGGACCAGCGCCGCCGCCCGCCGGGCGCGGCGAAAGCGTCCGGCCGCGTCGGCGGGAAAAAGGAACCGGTGCGAACCGTCCTCGCGTATGGTGCTGACGGTGTCCCGGGTGGGTTTGAAGGGCGAGGTGGGACGCATCCGCTATTTGGTCGGGACGACTTTCGGGGCATCGACAATGGGTTCGCCCTCTTGGTGGTAGCTCAGCACGTAGGCCACCGCCTCCGTGATCCGTTTCGCCCCAAGGACCGGCCCCCAGGTGGGCATCCCCTTCTCGGGCACGCCCTGCGTCACCGTCCGGTAGACGTCCGTCGGGTGCCCCCCGTGGATCCAGATCTGATCGGTCAGGTCGGGGCCGATCGCCGTGGGATTCTCGCTCTTCCCCTTGAGGCTCTGGAGATGGCAGGCGACGCAGTTGGCGTTGAAGATCTGGCGCCCGCCGTCGACAAACACCGCGTTGCGGCTCATCGCCCACAGGCTCTTGTCGTCGATGCGCAGCGCGGCGGTCGCGGCCAGCTTGTCTGCCTCGATGCGCGTCAGCGCCAGCTCGAGCCGCTGCGGCCCCTCCGGCGCGACCTTGAGCCACTCGAAGCAGCTCCAATACCCGATCCAGAAAAGGATGGCGCCGTAGAGCGTGAACAGCCACCAGTTCGGCAGGCGCTGGTTGAACTCCCGGATACCGTCGAACGCATGGGGGCGGACGTCCGGTTCAGTCGGCTGCGGATTTGGAGTCGGGCTCATGGGGGCTGGCGGGAGTAGCGGTCTCAAAGGGCAGTCGGCCGAGCCGGTCGACCTGGGATTGGCGCATCCGCACCGCGCGCCAGGCGACCGCCACGAAGATCGACGCGGCCACCGAGAAGGCGGCGATGGTGTACAGGGCGGCCGAATCTTGGAGTATGAGGCGCTGGAACATCGGTTGGCCTCAGTCGCTCAGGCGCGAGCCCTTCTCGGCGACTCGCTGCACGACCGGCTCGTACTTCCCCAGCTTTTGCAGGTAGGCGATCATGGCGACGACCTCCTTGTCCGGCGCCACGGAGGCTCCGGACGCGAGCATGTCGTCGGCGATCGCCTTTGCCTGCGCCCTGGCCGCCGCAACGACCTCAGCGTCAGTCATGGCCGGATATGGGACGCCGAGAGCGCGCTGCACGGAGATCTTCTTCGGCAGGGAAGCGAGGTCCAGCGAGTCGGACAGGAGCCACCGGAAGCTCGGCATGTTCGAGCCGGCGGAGACCGAGCGCGGGTCCTCGAAATGGCGCAGATGCCAGATGTTGGGGTATTTTCCGCCCACCCGAGCCAGGTCCGGGCCGTTGCGCTTAGAGCCCCACTGGAACGGATGATCGTAGATCGACTCGCCCAGCCGCGAATAGTCGCCGTACCGCAGCACGTCGGACACCAGGGTCCGGATCATCTGGGAGTGGCACAGATAGCATCCGTCGCGCACGTACAGGTCGCGGCCGGTGAGCTCGAGGGGGGTGTACGGGATCTGCCGGCGGTCCTCCACGTTCGCGGCCTGGTTCGCGACCATGGTCGGGATTATCTGGATCAGCCCGCCCGCGATGACGGCGATCAGGGTCAGCAGGGTGAACGGCAGGGCGGTGACGAGCAGGCGGTCGTACCAGTCCGCCCACCGCCTGCCGCGCGATTCGAAATGGACGTAAGCGAGCACGACGCAGAACATGGCCCCCGCGATCCCCGCGATCCTCAGCAGGTCGCCGCCGAACATCCACGCGCAGGCGAAGACGAAGGCGCATAGCGAAAAGAGGACCGGGGGGTTGAGGAGCGCGCCGGAGAAGCTCAGCGTAGGCGCCTCGGGCTCGGCCACGCTGGCGAAGACCTCGATGCTGCCGTTGACCGGACGGGCGCCGGACACCGTGCGGACGAGGTTGTACGCGAGCAGGAACCAGCCGGCGAGGTAAAGCCCGCCGCCGATGACCCTCATCAGCATCATCGGCCGGATCGCGTTCACGGTGTCGAGGAAATTGGGGTACGCCAGGACCGTCCCGTTCTCGCTCGTGCCATTGAGCATCACGCCCTGCGTGATGCCGCTTGTCCACATCGCCGAGACATAGAGCAGAATGCCGACCAGCCCTATCCAGAAGTGCAGATTGGCGAGCCCGGTCGAGTACAGCGGCTTGCTCCAAAGACGCGGGAGCAGCCAGTAGATCATGCCGGCGGCCATGAAGCCGTTCCAGCCGAGGGTGCCCCCGTGGACGTGGCCAATGATCCAGTCGGTGTAGTGGGCGAGCGCGTTCACCGAGCGGATCGACAGGAGCGGCCCCTCGAAGGTGGCCATTCCGTAGAAGGTCACGCCCGCCGCAAAGAACTTGAGCACCGGATCGGTCCGCACCCTGTCCCAGGCCCCGCGAAGGGTCAGGAGCCCGTTGAGCATGCCGCCCCAGGAGGGGGCCCAGAGCATCAGCGAGAACGTCATCCCCAGGGTCTGGAGCCAGTTGGGAAGCGCGGTGTTTAGCAGGTGATGCGGCCCGGCCCAGATGTAGACGAACACGAGCGACCAGAAATGGACGACGGAAAGCCGGTACGAGTACACGGGACGCTCCGCCGCCTTCGG
>Ga0209415_10015711_pt1 | contig 12241 bp, 9 predicted proteins | sample PeaSoiSIISIP2007_FD_187696 | JGI IMG/M metagenome (GOLD analysis project Ga0209415, IMG submission 187696) | Peat soil microbial communities from Weissenstadt, Germany - SII-SIP-2007 (SPAdes) (version 2) | ecosystem: Environmental > Terrestrial > Soil > Wetlands > Peat | place: Germany... | reverse complement strand
GTGGACGGCACGAGCCTCTACTGGACCAACCAGGGTACCGGCGCGAACGGCACGGTCGAGCGGCTGACTCCCAAGTGAGGTCGACGTGCGGGCGCCGACTGCCGCCGGGCGCGCGTCGTGCTACGTGCCGGAGCGCATGCAGCTGGCGCGTAGCTCCCTCCTTGTGGCCGCGGTGGTCGTGGGCGCCGGAGTCTTCGCGCTCGTGAGGGACGCCCCCGAGCCCGAGGCGCCCGTGGTCGACGATCCGGTCGTGTCGACGGAGCCGCTCGACGACGTGGTCGATCCCTCCGGAGAGGGCGAGGAGCTCTCGAGCGACGAGATTCCGCCGGACGACGAGCCCCCCGCGCTCGTCTGGTCGGTCCCGTCCGCGTGGCCGGTCGCGCCGAACCCCAGCCCCATCCGCATCGGGACCTATCGCGTGCCTCGGTCCGCGAGCGACGCCGCTGCCGCCGACGCCGAGCTCAGCATCTTGCGCGCGGGGGGCGAGACGGACGCCAACATCGAGCGCTGGGCCGAGCAGTTCAAAGAGGGATCCGCCCCGGAGCGCGCCGAGAAGACCGTCCACGGCGTTGTCGTCACGACCGTGTTCATGGAGGGCACCTACTCGGGTGGCATGGGCGCGGACGACACCCCGCACGAGGGCTGGGCCATGGTCGCCGCGATCGTCGCGACGCCTGGCCTCCCCTACTTCTTCAAGCTGGTGGGTCCGAGGGCGACCGTCCGCGGCGCGCGCGGATCGTTCGACGCGATGCTCGACGGTGTGCGACCTGCGCCGCCCTGACGCGCGCTCGGCCGTGCGGCGCCTCGCGGCGACCGCGCTCGCCACGGGAGCGCTCTCTGCGCTCGCGTGCACGCGCCACCCCGCTCCGCCCCGCCCGGCTTCCCCCCCGCCGCCCGTGATCGCCCCCGCGGCGCGCATCGTGCGCGGCTCGCTCTTTGGCACCGATGTCATCGGGCTCCCCACCGGGACGTCGATGACCCCCGACGCCGCGCCCGGCTCCGTGCTCTTCACGCTCGATCCACACGTCCCGGAGGCGCCCGATCTCCGCGCCGGAAACGCGGTGAATGTCGCGCTCTCGCCCGATGGGAGCGCGTTGCTCGTCCTGACGTCGGGCTACAACCTCACCTTTACGCCCGACGGCGGCACGGTCCCGTCGGGGTCGTCGCAGTGGGTCTTCGTCTACGACGTACGCGCGGGCGTGCCGCGAGAGACCGACGCCATGGCCGTTCCGAACACGTTCGGCGGGATGGCCTTCAGGCCGACGGGGGCGAGCTTCTTCGTGAGCGGCGGCTCCGACGACGTGGTGCGGGAGTACGCGCACGACGCGCGCGGGAAGTACGCGGAGGTGAGCCCGCCGTTCGCGCTCGGACACCTCGGCGCGCCCGACGCGGCCGGCGGGCTCGGCATCGACGAGGGCCCGTACGCGGCGGGGCTCGACGTGACACCCTCGGGGACGCGCCTCGTGGTCGCCAACCACGAGAACGACTCGGTGAGCATCCTCGACGTCCCGTCGCGACGCGTCGTCGCGGAGGTTCCGCTGCGCCCCGGCGGCGGCGTTGCGGGGGGTGAGCTCCCCTACGGCGTCGCGGTGGTGGACGAGCACCACGCCTTCGTGGCGAGCGAGCGCGACCGCGAGGTCGTCGAGATTGACCTGGACGCGGCGACCGTCACGCGCCGGATCAAGGTCGGGAGCGCGCCGACGACGATCGCCAAGAACCGTCGCGGCGATCGGCTCTACGTGACCAACGCGGCGAGCGACTCGGTCAGCGTGGTGGACGTCCAGGCGGGCGCCGTCGTGTCCGAGATCTCGACGTCCGCGCTCCCGGGCGACCTCCCCGCGAGCGTCGCCGGTCGCCGCAAGCTGACGGGCGGGAACCCCAACGGCGCCGCGCTGTCCCCTGACGGGCGAGTCCTTTACGTGAGCCAGGGCGGCGACAACGCGATCGCCGTGATTTCCCTGTCGGCGCGCGACCGCGGAGAGCCCGCGCGGGACACGCCCCCGAGCCGCGTCGTGGGGTTCGTGCCGACGGGATTCTATCCGCACGCGGTGACCTCCTCCGCGGACGGCCGCTTCCTCTACGCGGCCTTCGGCAAGAGCCCGTCAGGCCCGAACCCGGGCGGGCCGTGGAGCGACGTCGTGCCCGCCGCAGTGAAGGCGGGCGCCTCCGGTGGCAGGAACGCGTTCGCTCTCCAACTCGAGCACGCCGGCCTGCACGCGTTCCCCGTCCCGGACGGGCCCGTCCTGGCCAGGCTCACGGCGCAGACGCTCGTGAACAACCGACTCATCGGCGCGCCCGACGAGAGCCCGATCTTCGCGACGTTGCGCCGCTCGGTGAAGCACGTCATCTACGTCGTCGGCGAGAACCGCACCTACGACCAGATCCTCGGCGACCTCGCCGGTGCGGACGGCGACGCTGCGCTCGTCCACTGGGGCGAAGCCGTCACGCCAAACCAGCACGCGCTCGCGCGCACGTTCGTCGCGCTCGATCGGTTCTTCGATAGCGGTGGGGTCTCCGGCGACGGCTGGCCTTGGTCGATGATGGGACGCACGACCGACCTCGGCGAGAAGGTCGTTCCGATGGAGTACGCGAATCGCGGAAATCATTCCTACGATTGGGAAGGGCTCACCCGCAACGTGAACGTGTCCGTCGCCACCGTCGCGGAGCGCCTCGCGATCAACCCCGCGACGCCGACGTCACCCGACCTCCTGCCCGGGACGAAGTCCGTCGGCGTCGCCGATGAGCCGGACGAAGGGGGGCGGGGCCTGCTCTGGGATGCCGTGATCGATGCGGGCCGCACGGTGAGGAACTACGGCTGCTTCGTCGACGCATCGCGCTACGGTCTCAAGCCAGACGCGGGCGGGTTTCTTCCGCCGATCTCCATGCCGTTCGAGGAGCACCTCCGCGTCGCCTACCCGACGCGCCCGGCGCTCCTGGCCGTGACCGACCCGTACTACTGGGGCTTCGACTTGACGATCGCGGACTACTGGCGGGAGCGCGAGTGGGAGCGGGAGCTCGACGGGTACATCGCACAGGGTGAGCTTCCGTCGCTCGAGCTCGTCCGGCTACCGCACGACCACCTGGGGAGCTTCCGCGACGCGAAGGACGGCGTGAACACGCCGGACACGCAAATGGCTGACCACGACTACGCGCTCGGGCGGCTGGTGGAGAAGCTGTCGCGGAGTCCGTTCTGGCGCGACACGGTGGTGATCGCGATCGAGGACGACGCCCAGGACGGCGCGGACCATGTCGATGCCCACCGGAGCGTGATCTTCCTCGCGGGCGGTCACGTGCGCCGCGGCGCCGTCCTCTCGAGCGTCTACGCGACCCCGTCCGTGCTCCGCACGATCGAGCTCCTGCTCGGGCTCGCACCGCTCGGGCAGTTCGACGCCTTCGCCGCGCCGATGGGAGAGCTCTTCCAGCCCGTTGCGGACGAGACTCCGTTCACAGCCATCGTCCCCTCGGTGCTGCGATCGACCGCCCTGCCGCTGCCCGCGGCCCCCGGCGCGCGTGCGACCGCGCCTCGTGGCGACGCCGCGGAGTGGGCGGCGGCGACCCGCGGCTACGACTTCTCGCGGCCGGACGCCGTGCCCAGCGCCGCGTTCAACCGGCTGCTCTACTGCCGGCTGGCGGCGCGCGGGTCTTGTTCGCCATAGAGTACGCTCGGAACGTGTCCGTCGTTCGGCGCTATGTGGACATCACGCACGACTCGCACGACGGAGAGACCGCGGCGAAGCTCGACGCACTGGCGCCGCTGATGCACGAGCTCGCGGACCACGGGATGCTCCCGCTCTGTCTCATCGCTTCGGGGCCATCGTCGCCGATGTGCTGGTCGGTCGTCGTCGACGGCTCCGGAGAGACGGCGGCGTCGGTGACTGTGGCCGACGGTCGACAGTCCGTGTACGTCGCGAGCCGTCTGGCGGACGGCACCATCCTCGAGACCCAGTGGCGACCGGGCCTTCGTGTCTTCATGCGCGTGGGCCCCGCGCTTCTTCTGGACGATGGTCCCGCGAGACGGCTCGGCAAGCTCACTCGCCGGTCGGTTGGCGAGACGCTCGCCGTCCACGCCGATCGCCTTCGGGATCACGGAGCGCGCTCGCCGGCGATCCCGTGGACGGCGGCGGAGTACCTCCGGTTCCGACGAGCGAGCGGCTCATTGATCGAGATGAATACGAAGGTGGCCGAGATCGTGGGTGCCTTGTTCCTTTTCTCGACGCTCGGCGGGGTCGGGCTCGCGCTCGTCGTCCGCTGGCAGGGGTGGATCTTCACCGGCGTCGTCGTCGTTGCGCTCGCGCTCGTCACCGAGCTCGCGTTCTCGGGCCTGGGAACGTGGATCGGTCGCGCCGTCGCGAAGCGCACGCCTCTGCGAGCGCGTGAACGCCTCGCGCACGCCTGGAGGATGAGCGGGGAGGACGACGAACGGTGACGTGCGTCGGCAACTATGCCTCCCGTGCGAGCGGCGCGCGCCCACGAGAGCTCACGTGCCAGGAGCTCTCTCGACCTCCGCGGCGTCGAGGACCTCGCGGACCTTGCGAGCGAGCGCGTCAGGTGTGACGGGTTTCTGGAGGAACGTCATCCGGGGGCTAGCGCCGCCGTACCGAGCGGTCGCTTCGTCGCTGTAGCCGGACATGTAGAGGACGCGCAGGCTCGGGCGTTCGTGCGTCAATCTGCGCGCGAGCTCCGGGCCACTCGCGCCAGGCATGACGACATCGGTGAGGAGGAGGTCGACGCGCGGGTGCGACGCGCTCAACTCGAGCGCGTGCGTCGCGTCGCGAGCCTCGAGGACCGAGTAGCCCTGGCGACGGAGGATCTCGCGCGCAGCCTTCCTCGTGCCGTCGTCGTCGTCCACGAGGAGGATCGTCTCCGTTCCGCGTAGCGTCGTTGGCGCGGCGCGCTGCGGACCGTCCGTCACGCCCCCGCCGGCTACGCTCGGGAAGTAGATCGTGAACGTGGTCCCGCGCCCTGGCGCGCTCTTGACCCAGATGCTCCCGCCGCTCTGCCGAACGATGCCGAAGACGGTCGAGAGGCCGAGGCCCACGCCGCGTCCCCGGGTCTTGGTCGTGAAGAACGGTTCGAAGATTCGCGCCTGCGTCGCCTCGTCCATCCCGCCGCCCGTGTCGCTCACGACGAGAGCGACGTGCGGGCCCGGGCGGATGCCGACATGCTCCGCCGCGAACGCTTCATCCAGCTCGAGCCTTGCGGTCTCGATCGAGAGCGCTCCGCCCGCGGGCATCGCGTCGCGGGCGTTGACGGCGAGGTTCATCACGACCTGCTCGAGGTGGCCCACGTTTCCGCGCACGAGCGCCGGTGTCGACGCGACCGACAGAGTGAGCGCCACGTCCTCCCCGACGATGCGGCGGAGCATGGCCTCCACGCCGACGACGATTTCATTGAGGTCGAGCTCGCGCGCCTCCGGCGCCTCGTGGCGGCTGAACAGCAGGAGCTGGCGGGTGAGCATGGCCGCGCGTTCGGCAGCTTCCTGGATGCCGACGGCGTCCTCGCGGTGTGGATCGGCCCCGTCGAGGTCGCTCAGCATGAGCCCGGAGAGGGTGAGGATGACCGAGAGGATGTTGTTGAAGTCGTGCGCGATGCCCGCGGCCAGGCTCCCGATAGCTTCCATCTTCTGGAGCTGGCGGAGCTGCTCCTCACTCTTCTCGAGCGCGCCTCGGAGCTGCTTCCTCTCCGTGAGGTCGGCGACCATCCAAAGCGCGCCGTCGAAGGCGCCGTCGGCGTCGAGGATGGGGCGCGCGTTCACGTGGACGAGGAGCGTCTCGCCGTCCTTGCGGGTCACCGAGAGCTCGTAGGCGTCGCTCGCGCCGGCGCGTGGCTTCGCCAGGTGAGCCTCCCGGGTGGCGTCCGGAACGCCGATCCGCTCCGAGAGCGTGTGCCCGAGCATCTCGTCGGAGCGGAATCCGAGGAGCGTGGCGGCGCGCTCGTTGACGAACGTCACGCGGCCGCGCGCGTCGAGCACGATCATGCTCTCGTGCATGGTCTCGACGATGCGCCGGTAACGGCCCTCGCTCGCCTTGAGCTCGGCCTCGGCGCGCTGCCGCGCCGACCGCAGCTCCTCGTCGTGGAGGGCGCGTGCGACGGCGGGGAGGAGGTGCCGGAGATCGTCCTTCGAGACGTAGTCGTGCGCCCCTGCCCGCACCAGCTCCACCGCCCTCTCGTCGCCGATCGTTCCCGAGACGATGATGACGGGGACGTCGTCGGCGAGCTCGCGGACGATCGCGAGCGCTTCGATCGCACCGAACGACGGGAGGCAGGAGTCGGTGAGGACCACGTGCCAACGCCGGCTCGCGAGGGCGTCGCGCAGGCCGTCGGCGTCGTCGACGCGGTCGAACTCGACGATTCGGCCGCTGCGGCGCAGCTCGTGAACGATCAGCTTCGCGTCGGTCGACGAGTCCTCGACCAACAGGACGCGGAGCGGCCCTGTCACGGGAGCGCTCGTTCGGGCGCGGGCTCGTTCAGCTCGAGCCAGAACCTGCTGATCGTGCGCGCCGCCTCAACAAACTCCGTGAAATCCACCGGTTTTCGCACGTAGGCGTTCGCCCCCAGCGCATAGCAGCGCGCGATGTCCTGCTCCTCGCGCGAGGCGGTGAGCGCGACGACGGGCACGAGCCGCGCGCGCTCGTCGCTGCGGACGCGACGGAGGACCTCGAGGCCGTCGACCCTCGGGAGCTTGAGATCGAGGAGCACGAGCGACGGCGTCAGGCGATGGCCCGCGCGAGCTCCCAGCCCGAACAGGAGCTCGAGGGCCTCCGCGCCATCGCGCGCGACGATCATTTCGGCGGGGACCGCGGCCTTCTTGAACGCGCGGAGGGCGAGCTTCTCGTCGGTCAGGCTGTCCTCCACGAGCAAGATCGTTCGGGTCATGACGGCCCCTTCGAGGCACCCGGAAGGGTGAAGGTGAACGTGGCGCCCTCGCCGACGGCCCCCACCGCGGCGATGCGGCCGCCGTGGCGATGCACGATGCGCTGCGCGGTCGCTAGACCGATGCCGGTGCCCGAGAAGTCCCGCTCGGCGTGCAGCCTTTGGAAGGGCGAGAAGAGCTTGTCCGCGTACGTCATGTCGAAGCCGGCGCCGTTGTCCCTCACGAAGAACGCGCGGCTGTCGCCCTGCTGCTCCGCGCCGAACACGACGCGCGCGTCGCGCGTCTTCGCGGTGAACTTCCAGGCGTTGCTGAGGAGGTTCTCGACCAGGATCCGGGCGAGGTGCGGATCGACGTCGGCCTCTAGCCCGCCTTCCACCTCGAGCGCGACCTGGTGCGCCGAATCGGTCGACGAGAGCCGCTGACCGACCTCGCGCGCCAGCGTGGTCAGATCGACGCGTTCGGGGCGGAGCTCGCTGCGGCTCACCTTGGCGAGCGAGAGGAGCGCGTCGATCAAGGCGCCCATCCGGAGCGCGTTGCCGTGGATTTCGTTCAGACAGTCGAGCCCCTCGGCATCCAGCTTGTCCTTGTACTCGTCGAGGAGGATCTGCGCGAAGCCGTGCATGCCCCGGAGGGGCGCGCGAAGGTCGTGCGCCACCGAGTAGCTGAACGCCTCGAGCTCACGGTTGGCGAGCTTCAGCGCGTTCTCGGTGCGCTTGCGCTCCGAGATGTCGCGGATCGCGCTCGAGACGAGGATCCCGTCGCCGGTCTCGAGCGGGCTGAGGCTTATCTCGATGGGGAACTCGCTACCGTCCTTGCGGCGACCGTAGAGCTCGAGCCCTGACCCCATCGCGCGCACGTTCGGGGCTTTGACGTACCCGGCGCGGTGCCCGGCGTGCGCGGCGCGGTAACGCTCGGGGATCAGCGTCTCGACCGGCTCGCCGAGGAGCTCCTCGCGGCGGAAGCCGAAGAGGTGCTCGGTTTGCGCGTTGACGAGGACGATGCAGCCGCGGCCGTCGACGATGACCATCGCGTCGGGCGCGGCCTCGAGGAGGTCGGCGAATCTGGGACCGTGATCAGGCATGGGCGCGCCGGAGCGAGCGGAGCGCGCCCCCGACGAAGGACGTTAATGCCCCCGGAGAGTCCGACGGACAACCACGATCGGGCGCGCGCGCGGCAGCTCAGCCGCGTCGATGCTCGTCACGCCAAGTCGAACAGGATCACCTCGCCGGCCTCCACGCCTTCCACACGGACGACGCTCTCGTCCGACAGACCGACCGCGTCCCCGCTGCCGAGATCCGTTCCGTTCACCTGGACCCTCCCTCGTGCGACGTGCACCCACGCGTGTCGGCCTTTCGCCACCATGTGCTCCGCGGATTCGCCCGCGCCGAAGGTGCCGGCGTAGACGGAAGCGTCGGCGTGGACCCTCACGCTCCCGTCGCGCGCGTCCTCGGAGGCGATCAAGCGGAGGCGGCCTGCCCTCTCGTCGGAGGAGAACGCCTTCTGCTCGTAGCCGGGCGCGTCCCCGCGGCGCTTCGGGACGATCCAGATTTGCAAGAAGTGGACGGGCTCGAGCTTCGACGCGTTCCACTCGCTGTGTGTGACGCCCGTCCCCGCGCTCATCCGCTGGACGTCCCCCGGGCGAATGACGCCGCCGTTCCCCATCGAGTCGCTGTGCTCGAGACCCCCCGCGAGCACGTAGGAGAGGATCTCCATGTCGCGGTGCGGGTGCTTGCCGAACCCCTGTCCGGGCGCGACGCGATCCTCGTTGATCACGCGCAGCCCGCGGAAGCCCATGTGTTTCGCGTCGTAGTAGTCGGCGAAGGAAAACGTGTGGTGGCTGTCGAGCCTGCCGTGATTCGCGTGGCCGCGGTCGCTCGCAGGTCGAAGGGTCATCATGGCGCTGCTCCTCTCTCGAAGGTCTGAGTTCACCCCAGCATCTTGCGACCTCGGACCATTCCGTAAATCGGCAATCGTTTGACGACGTTCATCGCAGAATGAGATGGTCGGTGGATGTTCGACCCTGTCACTCTCGATCAGCTCCGCGCCTTCGTCGCCGTCGTCGAGGAGGGGAGCTTCTCGGCCGCGGCCAGGCGGCTCCGTCGCGTGCAGTCGGCAGTGAGCACGGCCATGAGCAACCTCGAGGACCAGCTCGGCGTGACGCTCTGGGACCGGTCGACGAAGATCGCCAAGCTCACCGACGAGGGGCGCGCCGTGCTCTCGGCCGCGCGTCGCGTGCTGCTCGAGGTCGACGCGCTGAAGCGCCTGACGACGGGAATGGTCATGGGGCTCGAGGCATCGGTCTCGCTCTGCGTGGACGCGCTCTTCCCGCTGAGCGCGCTCGTCGACCTCTGCGCGCGCTTCGCCGACGCCTTCCCCGCCGTGAACCTCCGCGTCGATACGCAGCTCATGTCGGCGGTCTCGGCGCGCGTCCTCGACGGTTCGGCGACCATCGGCGTCGCGACCCCGCTTGGCGTCGCGCCTGGGCTCGAGCGCAAGGTCCTCGCCAAGATCAGGATGATCCCGGTCGTGGGGCCCAAGCACCCGCTGGCGGCCGTGCGCGGCCTCATCCCGACGTTGCGGATGAGCGACGCCGTCCAGATCGTGCTGTACGAGAGGGGCGAGACGGGCGTCGCGGACCAGGGGGTGCTCTCACCGCGGACATGGCGAGTCGCCGAGCTCCACACGAAGTACGCGCTCATCCTCGGCAACCTCGGGTGGGGGAACCTGCCGGAGCACGTCGTGCGGGGCGATCTCGCGACGGGCGCGCTCGTGCGCATCCGGCCCGAGGAATGGGCGGAGGAGGATCACGCGCTCCCTCTCGCGGCGATCTACCGCACGGGGTCGACGTTCGGCCCCGCGCATCGATGGCTTCTCGACCAGCTGGGCAAGCTGTGCTCCGAAGAGACGAGCGCGCGACCCCGCGGTGCGAAGGGCGGCGCGCTGCGGCGCGCGACGGTGAGGTCGTGATCGGTCCATCTAGAAACACGATGTGACGCATCGAACTTTCATCGATTCACATGATGAATCCGCGAGGCTAACTTGTAGTCCCAGGAGGCAGTCATGGCCACGTACTCGATCGACACGACCCACTCGGAAATCTCTTTCACGGTTCGCCACATGGTCTTCGCCAAGGTGCGGGGCCAGTTCAAGACCTGGAGCGCGACACTCGACTACAACGCCTCGAAACCCGAGCAGTCGAAGGTCGCCGTCGAGATCGACGTCGCGAGCATCGACACGCGCGAGGCGCAGCGGGACGGTCACCTCAAGTCGCCGGACTTCTTCGACGCCGAGAAGTTCCCCAAGCTCTCGTTCAAGAGCACGCGCGTCGTGGCGGCGGAGCAAGGGAAGTACAAGCTCACGGGCGATCTCACGATTCGCGACGCCACACACGAGGTGACCCTCGACGTCGAGAGCACCGGCAGCGGCAAGGACCCGTGGGGCAACGCGCGCCTCGGCTTCTCGCTGCGCGGGAAGATCAACCGGGGCGAGTTCGGCCTGAAGTGGAACCAGGTGCTCGAGGCAGGCGGGATGCTCGTGAGCGACCAGGTCGACATCGAGGCCGAGCTCCAGGTCGTCGCGAAGCCCTAGCCCGCGGTGCATGGCAGTATGGACGGCGTGAGCGCGCGACCGACCGTCCCCCGGGGCATGCCTGCTCACCCGCTCGGCCTCGTTCTGCTGCTCGCTCTCGCCAGCGCGTGTCACGGAGCGAATGCCGCGAGCTCCCCCGCTCTCGTCGACGGGGGGCCCGCGGAGTCGGGCACGGGAGCGTCGATGGGGGATGCGCGAGCGCTCCTCGACGTCCCGATCCTCCCCGTCGGGGACGACGCCTTGCGCGAGTGGGATCGCTGGGCCTACCAGCGCATCGGCATGCGCGCCGCGATGCGATCGACCTACGATCGCACCGGAGGGAACGAGGCGGCCGACGCGAGTCACTTTCTCCGCGAGTCGCCGGTCTACTACGTGACCCTCGACGTCTCGGGCCAGGGCGCGCTCATGTTCTTCCGTGCCAATCGGTGGCACGGCAGCCCGTGGCACTTCGTCGTCGACGGGCACGACACCATCGTGAGCGAAACGAATACGGCCGACCCTACGAATCCCGTCGCGAGCAGCACGTTCCTGCCTTCGCCCGCGTTTCCAGGCCCGCTCGCGCTCACCGAGAGCGCCACGAGCGGGGCCGATCTCAGCTGGGTCCCGGTCCCGTTCTCCGCGTCGCTCGAGCTGGGGTACGAGCGCACCGACTACGGTACGGGGTACTACGTCTACGACCTCTATCCGGATGGCGCGACCAACCTCTCGCAGCCCATCATCCCCTGGGCGGCCGACCCGCCCGCGGCGGACGTCGTCGCGCTCGTCGCGCAGGCGGGGACCGACATCGCTCCAAGCGGGACCGGTGTCACCACGAGCTCGGGGACCGCGAGCTTCGGCGTCGGCGCCTCGACCGTCGCTACGCTCGGAGGGGCGAGGACCATCCGCTCGCTCCGCTTCACGGTTCCGCGCGGCGAGGAGCAGGCGTTCGGAGCCGCCCGGGTCCGCATCACGTGGGATGGGCGGTCGTCCGCGTCCGTCGATGCCCCCGTCGCGCTCTTCTTCGGGACGGGCTCACTGTACAACCGCGAAAACCGGCGGTTCCTCGTCCAAGCATTCCCGGTCCACGTGCGCTTCGACGCGAGCACCGTCGAGCTCGCGACGTACTTCCCGATGCCCTTCTTCAAGAGCGCGCTCGTCGAGATCGTCTCGGACGCGCCGGTGCCGAAGGTCGGCTGGGAGATACGGACGGAGCCGTATGTCGACCCGCCGTCGTGGGTCGGCTACTTCCATGCGACCTACACGGACCAGGGGACGCCGACGCCGGGGCAGGACCTCGTGTTGCTCGACACGACGAAGGTCGAGGGCGGCGGCGATTTCAGCGGGAGCTTCGTGGGCACCTCCTTCACGTTCTCCGACCACGCCGTGCTCACGACGCTCGAAGGGGACCCTCGATTCTTCTTCGACGACAGCCAGACGCCCCAGGCCCAGGGGACGGGCACGGAGGAGTGGGGCGGCGGTGGCGACTACTGGGATGGAGGCCAGACGACGACGCTCGCGTTTGCCGGGCACCCCGTCGGCGCTCCCAGCGCCGCCGCTGCCACGAACGCCGAGGACGAGGTCGAGTCGGCCTACCGGTTCCTCTTGTCCGACCTCATGCCGTTCGGAAAGAACGCCCGCATCCAGCTCGAGCACGGGGGGACGGACGAGTCGATCGAGCACTACCGCACCGTGGCGTTCTGGTACGGACTGCCTGGCGCGAGCCTCGTCCTCACGGACAGGCTGCACGTCAGCGATCCTCTGGACGAGGCGCGCCACGCGTACGTCTCGCCAGAGGCGACG
>Ga0209415_10015710_pt1 | contig 12242 bp, 13 predicted proteins | sample PeaSoiSIISIP2007_FD_187696 | JGI IMG/M metagenome (GOLD analysis project Ga0209415, IMG submission 187696) | Peat soil microbial communities from Weissenstadt, Germany - SII-SIP-2007 (SPAdes) (version 2) | ecosystem: Environmental > Terrestrial > Soil > Wetlands > Peat | place: Germany... | reverse complement strand
ATCAGCAGCAGCATCGGGAACCACGACAGCAGGTAGTGCAGCAGCGGGTTGACGTCGCTGTCCTCGGGCTTGGCGATGACGCGCACACCCTTCTCGGTCAGCCGCTGCACCAGCGTCGGGTCTTCCGGCGTGTAGGTCTGGAAGTTGCGCCCGTCGCTCATCTGGCCGGTCAGCGTGCGGCCCTGGATCACGACATCGCGCACATGGCCCGTGTTCACCTCCGAGATCAGATCGGAATAGGCGATCTGCGAGGTGGGCACGCGCGTGCCGCCAGGCTGAAACAGGTTGAACAACACCACCAGCAGCAGGGCGATGATAACCCACAGCGCCAGATTCCGGCCGAAATTACTCATGTATGAACCTGTAAATCCCCTTCGGACCGTCGCTCGCGCAAATTCGGCATCCGTTCCATGACCTGCTCATCCGCACGCTAGTCGATTGTCCAAGTCGCGGTCCATGGTCTCGCGGGAGCATTGTCACACAACATGGTGTCACGACGCTGCCGATCTATACCCCGCAACGGCATGGCAAAGCACCGCCGACAAAGGACGCCCCGGCCGCGGGGCGTTGCGGGGCGAAGATCACGACGCCGTCCGGGGGCGCCGGTCCGTCGGCAAAGCCGATATGGGGCACCCACCAGAGCCTGCCGTCGCGCCGCAGCGCGGGCAGCGGCCGCAGCACGCAGGCCGGCAAATCGCTCAGTTTTCGCAGTCTCGCGGCATCGTCCGCCACCCCGCCCAGGGTGACGGTCCCGCTCCCAAGCGGCTTCACAGGCCCAGCGCCAAGGCTCAGCCGGAAGCGCCCATCCCATACCGCGCCATGTGCCGCGGCCACGGGCGGCGCCATAGCCGCCGCTTCGCGCACCAGCAGAAAAGCGCCACCATCGCGACGACGGCCCTGGTCAAGAATGCGGGCCCCGGCCACCGTCGCCGGCCGCAGCCGGGCGGCGAGCGCCGCGATCCGCGACACCGCCACCGGATGGGTGGCGCCGGACACCGCGCCGATCAGCGCGGCGAGCGCCGAAGGGTCGAGCCGTCCGGCGCGGATCACCGCGTATCCCTCAGGCCGCAGCTCGACATGCTGCGCGAGATCGCACGCGGCCCGCCGCTCCGCCGCCGCCCGCTCCCCGGCCGCCATCTCCGCTGCGGCCGCAAGCGCACGTGCGGCCTCACCATCCCCGGCGTCCAGCCGGGCGCGGAGGCGCAGGCGCGGGCGCAGCGCCGCCTGGTCGCGGTTCGATGGATCCTCGACCCAGGCCACGCCGGCGGCGGCAAGCGTCGCGCGCAACCGGGCGGGCGCGATCCCCAGCAGCGGCCGCAGCAGGCGAAGGCGCGGCGTTTCGACCAGCCGCGCCATGCCGGCGAAGCCCGCCAACCCGCTGCCCGACAGACTGCGGATCATCAGTGTCTCGGCCTGATCGTGCCGATGGTGGCCGAGCAGCAGGTGCACGAGGTCGCGCTCGGCGCACGCCGCCTGCAGCGCCGCGTACCGCGCCGCGCGCGCCCTGGCGGCGAGTGCCGGGCCGCGCGTCAGGTCGCCGATGCGCCGGATGGTCGCGGCGATACCGGCTTCATCCAGCCGCCGCGCTGCCAGTTCCGCCTCGACGGCCGACTCAGGCCGCAGGCCGTGATCGACGATGATCGCCTCGGCGGACCCGCCCTCGCCCCGCGCCCACGCGGCGGCGAGAATGCCGAGCGCCATGCTGTCGGGGCCACCGGAGACCGCCACGCCAAGCCGGGGGCCCGGCCCGAACGGGCCGAGCGGACGCATCAGGGCGGCGAACTCGCGCCCGGAAATGGGACCGGTTTCGCTCAGCGACAGCCGGCGCGATCGCGGGCGGCGACGATGCCCTCGCGCAGATCCTGCCGCGGCGTCGGAAACTCGGTGCGCAGCTTGTCGAGCGTCTGGCAGGCCGACTTCTTCTCGTTGATCGCGGTCAGCGCGCTGGCCAGCCCGAGAAGCGAATCCTGGGCGTGGGTGCCGGTGTGCGACCGGTTGTAGGTGTCGTCGTACCCGATCGCGGCCTGCGCCCAGTCCTTCTTGCCGGCGAGCGCCTGGGCCTTGAGGAACTGCGCGTCGTAGGCGCGCGGCGCCGCCTTGCCCTGGGCGAGCACTTCGTCGGCGCTGGCGAGCGCGGTCGCGTAGTCGCGGCGCGCGAGCGCGGCGTTGCCTTCCTGCAGCGCCAGTTCGGGCCGCCGCGGAACCGCCGCGCCGGCCGTCGCCGGCGGCGGCGGCGCGGGCGACAGGGCGGCGACCGGCGGCACGGCGCCCGCGGCGACGGGCGCTGGCGGCGGCGGCCGAGATCCAGCCCCGCCCCCCCGGTCGAGCGCGTCCATCCGGAAGCTGAGATCGCCGATCTGCTTGGCGAGTTCGGCGTCGCGGCGCTGGACCGTGTTCGCCAGCTCGTCGGTTCGCCCCTGCAACGTGCGCACCTGCTCCTCGAGCTGCTGCACGCGCTCAAGCAACTGCGGCAACAGCTCCAAACCGGCCGCGCCCGAGCCGCCCGACGGCGGGCGGGGGGACGGCGCGCCGAGGAAGGTGCTGCCGCCACCGATCGCACCACCGCCCGCCGCAGCGCCGCGCGCCATCTGATCGCGCAGCGTCTGCACGTCACGACGCAGCTCAAGCAGCTGATTTTGCAGCGCTATCCCCTCTCGGCTCTCGATCTGCGCGCGCGCCGGCACGGCCGCGCCCACCGCCAGCGTCGCCGCGACCGCACCGGCAAGGCCGAGCCACCGACCTCCAGACAAGGCAAACCGATATCGCATCTTCCGTCCCATCTGCGCCAAGCTTTTGCCGACGCCGCCGCCGTCGCGGCCCGCTTACGTCAGCGAACGGAAGTCGTCGCGTTGCGGTTCTGCGCCCAGGCCTGTTCGTCCGAGCCGGCCGCGATGGGCCGGTCCTTGCCGTAACTGATCGTCGTCATGCGCGCCGACGCCACGCTGTGAACGACCAGATAGTCGCGGGCCGCGTTGGCGCGGCGCTGGCCGAGGGCGAGATTGTACTCTTCGGTGCCGCGCTCGTCGCAGTTTCCGGCAACCTGGACCTGCACCTGCGGATATGTCGTGAGCCACGTCGACTGACGCTCCAGCGTCGCTCGCGCCTCGTCGCTCAGGTTCGACTTATTGAAGTCGAAATACACCCGATCGCCGGCGTTCTTGACCAGATCCTCCTCGCTGCCGGGCGCCGGACCGGCCGGGGCGGCGGCGGCGGTACCCGTCGCGGCCCCCGTGTCGGTCTTGTTGGCGCACGCTGCGAGCAAGGCGATGAGGGCGAGCGCACCAAGCGAAGAGGTCTTCATGAGAGATCTTTCTCTGGTTTGAGGTCGCAGCATCGAGCCACTCGGCATGTTCCATACGCGGACTAAAGCCGGCGAAGCGGCCACCGGACCATCCGCCCGCCATCAGGCGCGATTACCCCCCGGCCTCGCGATCGGTCAAGCGCACCCCCGGTGACGTCCGCGCGCCCACCGTCGGTCGTCGCGGCGCCGGGGTTCCGCATCGCCGGTTGGCGGCGCCCGCCTGGCCCGCATAGGGTCCGGCGACATCAAGGGAGAGTTCAGATGGACGTATCGCGTATTTCGACCGGGCGACAGCCCCCGCAGGACATCAACGTGGTGATCGAGATCCCGCAGGGGTCGGCCGTGAAATACGAGGTCGACAAGGACTCCGGGGCGCTGTTCGTCGACCGCTTCCTGTTCACCGCCACCGCCTATCCGGCCGCCTACGGCTTCATTCCCGGGACGCTCGCCGAGGACGGCGATCCCGCCGACGCCCTGGTTCTCGTGCCGACCCAGGTCGTTCCTGGCGCGGTGGTGCGCTCGCGGCCGATCGGCGTGCTGTTCATGGAGGACGAGGCCGGGCCGGACGAGAAGATCATCTGCGTCCCGCACGACCGCACCCACCCGCAATACACCGGCGTCGCCAGCGTCGCCGAGCTGCCCGAGATCACCCGCTCGGCGATCGAGCACTTCTTCGAGCGCTACAAGGATCTCGAGAAGGGCAAGTGGGTGAAGGTCACCGGCTGGGGCGGCCCGGCCGACGCCGAGTCGGTGATCGTCAAGGCCATCGAACGCGCCAAGGACTGATGCGGCCACGATGGCGCCGACGGTCACGCCAGCAGCGGCGACCAGGCGGGATCGGAGGCATCGGTCGGCGTCGCGATGACATGCTCGTTGAAGCCGGTGATGTCGACCGAGACGAGCCGCGAGGAAAAGCCGCTGCCGCGGGCATCGCGCGACGGCGATTCGCGCCAGAACATCAGCACTCGCCCGTTCGGTGCGAAGGTCGGGCCCTCGACGGCGAAGCTCTCCGACAGGATGCGCTCGCCCGAGCCGTCGGGGCGCATCACGCCGATCGCGAAGGTCTCGCTGTTCAGCTTGGTGAAGGCGATCAGGTCGCCGCGCGGCGACCACACCGGCGTCGCGTAGCGGCCGGTGCCGAACGACAGCCGCCGCACGCCGCCACCGCTCGCGCTCATGAGATAGAGCTGCTGGTCGCCGCCGCGGTCGGAGTTGAACACGATCTGGCTGCCGTCGGGGCTGAAGCAGGGGCTGGTGTCGATGGCGCCCGACTCGGTCAGCCTGCGCTCGCGCCGGCTGCCGAGATCGACCACGACGATGTCGGAGCCCTGATCGCGGAACACCGACATCACGACGCTCGATCCGTCGGGGCTGTAGCGGGGGGCGAAGGTCATGGTGCCGAAATCGCCCAGTACCTGCTGGTGCCCGGAGCCGAGATCGTAGGTGTAGACCCGCGGCCGGTTGCCGGCGTAGCTCATGAACACGATCTGCTCGCGACTCGGATGGAAGCGCGGCGTCAGAACCAGCGACGACCCCTCGGTGAGGAAGCTGTTGTTGGCGCCGTCCTGATCCATGATGGCCAGCCGCTTGGTGCGCCGGTCCTTCGGGCCGGTGCCCGAGATGTACACGATCCGGGTATCGAAATAGCCCTTCTCGCCGACCAGCCGCTCGTAGATCGCATCCGCCATCTTGTGCGCGATACGGCGCCAGTGCGCCGGATCGGTGGTGTAGGCGGTGCCCTGGATCTGCTGTTCCGGCAGCACGTCCCAGAGGCGGAACTCGACCCGCACCCGGCCGCCGTCGTTACTGACGTTGCCGGTCACCAGCGCCTGAGCGCCGATCGCCTTCCAGTCGCGCCAGTTGGGCACGTCGGCGACGCCGCTGCCGGCGCTGACGAACGCCGCCGGATCGATCGGGCGGAACAGGCCGCAGCTCGCGAGGTCGCTGGTCACGACCTGCGAGATCCTGCGCCCGTCCTCGCCGCCGCGAAGATCGGTGATGGCGACCGGGATCGGGTCGGTGCGCGCCCGGTCGACGTCGATGACCGCCGACTTGCCGCTCGCGGCCGGGCCGGGCGAGGCCGAAGGCGGCCGGCTGGGCGCGATCGGTATCGGCGCCGAAGGTGGCTGGGAGGATTGGCCGAGCGAGGATTGGCTGAACGCGACGGCGGGCGCTACCACCGCACCGGCGGAGGCCGCGATGAATTCGCGGCGCGTGCTCTTAAAATCAACTGGTTGTGCCATGATCTTTTCTCCTTACCTGAGGTCTTCTGCCCGTAAGCCGAGATTCGTTGATCGCGATACGATGGGACACGTCATTGCGAGGAGCGAAGCGACGCGGCAATCCAGGGCCGCGCGACGGGAGCTCGCCGTGTGGCCCTGGATTGCCACGCCGCCAAGGGGCGGCTCGCAATGACGATGAAATGTGTCGAGACCAAATGAATCCTGCTTAGGGTCGGAACCGGAAATCGAAGGTCCGCACCTGGCCCAGCATGGTGCGTGGCAAGGGCAGGTTGGCGCAGCGCGGATCAAGCACCGCGCGGCGCGCCCGCTCGAAGAAGGCACGGAACACCGGATCGCTCAGCCGTCCCTGGTCCGGCTCGCCGACACGCACGTCGCGCACCACGCCATCGGCATCCGTCGTCACGGCGAGATAGACCTGCAGCTTGTCGGCATCCTTGGCGCCGGCGTCGCGGGTCCAGCATTCGCGGACATGCTCGCCGATGGCGCCGCGCTGGTCGGCGGTGAGCAGGGCGGTATCGCCGCCGTGCGGATTGCCGCCGGCATTGGGCGCCCCGCCCGATTGCGGGTTCGGCCGCGCCTTGGGCGGCTCGGTCTGCTGCTGCTGCGCCCGCAGGCGTTCCAGCGTGTTCAACAGCTCCTTCGTCTCCGGCGCCGGCTTCGCCGTCGGGTTCGGCTGCGCCGTTGTCGATGGCGGCGCCGGCGGCGGAGGCACCGGAGGCGGCGGCAGCGGCAGCGGCGTCGTCACCTTGGGTGGTTCGGGCGGCGGCGGCAACGGCGGCAGCGGCGCGGGCTTCGACGGCGGCGCCACCGCCTGCGGCTGCTGCGGCGGCGGCGGCCTGGGCAGCGCCTCGGGGCTGAGCTCGGGCGGCGGAGTCTCGACGCGCGGCGCCGGCTTGGGCGGTGCCGGCTCAGCCGGAACCGGCGGCGGTGGTGGCGGCGGCGGTGGGGGCGGAGGCGGCGGCGGAGGCGGCTCCTCCGGCGCGGGCTTCGGCGGCTCCGGCGCGGCGGGTTCCGGTTTGGGCGTCTCCGCGGCGGCCGGGGCCGGCACCGGCCCCGTCGCCTGCGAACGCTGGGCAGGCTGGCTCGAGGGGCTCGCGAAGGCGATCTCGAACGCGGTTTCCTCGGGCGGGGCCTCCGGCGGCGCGGAGTTCGGGATGGCGATCACGAGAGCCCCGATCACGACCGCATGCAGCGCCAGCGAAACCGCGGCGCCGCGCGAGAGGTCGATGCGCAATTGTGCCCCCTGGCGGCGTCAGCTGCGCCCCGGCTTCCGATCGCCGGAGACGGCCGCGCCGGGCGTCGGAGCGGAGCGCGGTGCCTGACCGGCGGCTGGCGCGCTTCCTCCCGGGCCCGGCGCATTGGCCGCACCTGGCGCCGGCGCCGCGCCCTGCGCCGGTGGCGCGGCGGACGGAGTTCCCTGCAACGGCGGCGCCGGCGTTGTCGTGCCGTTGGCGGTCTGCTCGGCGAGCAGCGCGACTTTCGTGAACCCGCCCTGGGTGATCGTGCCCATCACCTCCATGATGCGGCCGTAGGGAATGGTCTTGTCGCCGCGGACGAAGATGCGCCGGTCGGTCTTGTCCTGGGCGATCGCCTTCAGCTTGGCGACCAGCCCGGCGACGTCGACTTCGCTGTCCTGGAGGAAGATCTTGCCCTCGCCGTTGACCGAGACGGTCAGCGGCTCGCTGTCGGAGTTGATCGGCTGGGCGTTGGTCTTGGGCAGGTCGACCGGGACGCCCGAGGTCATCAGCGGCGCCGTGACCATGAAGATGATCAGCAGCACCAGCATCACGTCGACCAGCGGCGTGACGTTGATCTCGGAGAGCGGCCGGTAGCGGCCGCGCCGGCCGCCCGAGGATTGCAGCGAGATCGCCATGGCTCAGGCCCTCTCCTCGCTCTGGCGCGACAGGATGGCGCCGAACTCGGTGGCGAAGCCCTCCAGCCGCGCGGCGTAGCGCGAGAGGTCAGTGCTGATCTTGTTGTAGGCGATCACCGCCGGAATCGCGGCGACGAGGCCGATGGCGGTGGCGAACAGCGCTTCCGCGATGCCGGGCGCCACCACCGCAAGGTTGGTGTTGTGCATCGCCGCGATCGCGGAAAACGAGTGCATGATGCCCCAGACGGTGCCGAACAGCCCGATGAACGGCGCCGTCGCGCCGACGGACGCCAGAAAAATCATCCAGCGTTCCATGCGCTCCATCTCGCGCCCGATCGTCACCGACATCGCCCGGTCGACGCGATCGCGGACACCCGAACGGGCGACATCGGCGCCGACGACGCGAGCGGTGCGGCGCCACTCCGTCATCGCGGCGCCGAACACGGCGGCGATCGGGCTGTTGGGCTGCTTGCCCTCCTCCTCGTAGAGGTCCTCAAGGCTGCCGCCGGACCAGAAGCGGTCCTCGAAGCGGTTGGCCTCGCGATTGGCGCGCCGCAGGGCGGCGAACTTCTCGAACACGATCGCCCACACCCAGACGCTCGCCGCCAGCAACATGACCATGACCAGCTTGACGACGATGTCGGCCTGGATGAACAGCGCCCAGATCGACAGATCGCCGCCCGGCGTCCCCAGCCCAACCGCGTCCACTGCTTCATTCATTCTACGCTCCTGTATCCTTCCGCGCGCCGAGTCGACGCACGCGCCATCTCATCCAGCCCATCCCAGCCGCCTCATCCCAGCCACGCGCCCGCAGCCACGCCGTCCAGCCCACCCGATCCCGGCGCCCGAACCCTCGCCGACCTCTGTCAGCGGACGGACGACGGCCCGTTGCCAGGCAGCATCGCGGCGAAAGCATCGCGCCAGCGCGGCGGAATCCGGGCCGGCCGGCCATCCGTCGTCCGCACGCAGGCGAGCCCGATCTCCAGCTCGGCCAGCACGCGCCCGTCGGCGCTATGGAAATGCTGCGCCAACGTCATCGTCGCGCCGCCGACGGTCATGCGCTCGGTGAGCACGACGACCAGCTCGTCGAGTCGGGCTGGCCGCACATAGTCCAGTTTGATGCGCCGCACCACGAACATAAGATTGCAAAGTGCAACCAGCTCGGAATGCGGAATCCCCGCCTCCCGCATGGCCTCGGTGCGCGCCCGCTCGGCGAAGCGGAGGTAGTTGGCATGATAGACGACCCCGCCGGCATCGGTGTCCTCGAAATAGACCCGCACCTCATAGCGGTGGACGGCTGGCGGCTTCATGGACGGCGCACTACCACACGTTCATCCGATGCCGGTTCGGTCATGCGTCGCGCGACAGCAGATCGAGCTGCGGGTTGGCCTCCGGCGCCGGCGGCGTCAGCCCGAGCTGGCGCCAGCCCGGCTCGCCCAGCATCCGGCCGCGGCTGGTACGCAGGATGAACCCTTCCTGGATGAGATAGGGCTCGATCACGTCCTCCAGCGTATCGCGCGCCTCGGCCAGCGCGGCGGCGAGGGTTTCGACGCCGACGGGGCCGCCGGCGTGGTGCTCGGCGATGCGGCGGAGGTAGCGGCGGTCCATCGCGTCGAGCCCGGAGCGATCGACCTCCAACCGCGTCAGCGCCGCGTCGGCGACCGCCTGATCCACGGGGTCGAACCCCTCGACGGCGGCGATGTCGCGCACCCGGCGCAACAGCCGCCCGGCGATGCGGGGCGTCCCTCGGGACCGGCGCGCGATCTCGGCGGCGCCGTCCGGCGTCAGGCGGAAGCCGAGCCGCCCTGCCCCGCGCGTGACGATCAGCTCGAGTTCGGCCGGCGTATAGAAGATGAGGCGCAGCGGGATGCCGAAGCGGTCGCGCAGCGGCGTCGCCAGCAATCCGGCCCGCGTCGTGGCGCCGACCAGGGTAAACGGGGCGAGGTCGATGCGCACGCTGCGCGCGGCCGGTCCTTCGCCGATGATGAGGTCGAGCTGGAAATCCTCCATTGCCGGATACAGGATTTCCTCGATCGCCGGCTGCAGGCGGTGGATTTCGTCGATGAACAGCACGTCGCGCGGCTGCAGATTGGTGAGGATGGCGGCGAGATCGCCGGCGCGCTGGATCACCGGCCCGGAGGTGGCGCGGAAGCCGACGCCGAGTTCGCGCGCGACGATCTGCGCCAGCGTCGTCTTGCCGAGGCCGGGCGGGCCGTGCAGCAGTACGTGGTCCAGCGCCTCGGCCCGGCCGCGAGCGGCCGCGATAAAGACAGCAAGGTTCTCACGGCTCGCCCGCTGGCCGACGAATTCCGCCAGCGTCTGCGGCCGCAGGCTCGCCTCGGCGGCATCCTCGGGCCGCCGTTCCGCCGAGATCGCGCGGTCCTCGCCGGTAGCTCCCGTTCGCTCCCCGCTAGTACTTCCCGTTCGCTCCCCGCTCAACGCGCCAGTTCCTTCAGACCGGCGCGGATCAGCGCCTCGACCGAGGCCGCCTCGCCCATCGCCTCCGCCGCCCGCGCCACTGCCGACGCCGCCTCCGGCCGCCGATAGCCGAGGTTGAGCAGCGCGGAGACCGCGTCATCGGCCAGGCCGCCTTGCGGTAGCGCCTGCGCCGGCATGGCAATCCCGGCGCCGGTGGGCATCGCGCCGGCCTTTTCGCGCAGTTCCGACAGCAGCCGTATCGCCAGCTTCGGCCCGACGCCCGGCGCGCGGGTGATGCGCGCCCGGTCGCCGGCGCCGATGGCGGCGATCAGCTCGGTCGGCGACAGCGCGGACAGGATGCTGAGCGCCACCTTGGCGCCCACGCCCTGCACCGTCAGCAGCAAGCGGAACCATTCGCGTTCGGCGGCATCGGCGAAGCCATACAGCGTGATCGCGTCCTCGCGCACCTGCGTCTCCACCAGCACGGCGGCCAGCGCCGGGGGCGACGGAAAGCCGGCGAGGCTGCGGGTGGAGGCGTGGACGAGGTAGCCGACCCCGGCCACGTCGACGAGGCATCTGCCCTCGTCGAGCAACTCCACGCGCCCCGTCAGCCGCCCGATCACGCGCGCCCTGCCCGCGCCACCGCACCCGGGGCCGCGCCGGCGGCCCAGGCGAGGCGGCTCGCCCGGTGGTGGGCGTGGCAGATCGCGACGGCGAGCGCATCGGCCGCGTCGGCGCGGCGCAAGGTGGCGCCCGGCAGCAGCCGGCGCACCATCATCGCCACCTGATCCTTGGCCGCGCCCCCGGTGCCGACCACCGCCTGCTTCACCGCCATCGCGCCGTATTCGGTCACCGGCACCCCGGCCAGCGCCGGGGCGAGCAGCGCGATGCCACGGGCATAACCAAGCTTCAAGGTCGCGGCGCCGTTGCGGTTGACGTAGGTCTGCTCGACCGCTGCCTCATCCGGGCGCATCTCGGCGAGCAGCAGGGCGAGCGCGTCGTGCAGCACCTTCAGCCGTAGCGGCACGGGCGTGTCACCGTCGGTGCCGATGACGCCGTCTGCCAGGTGCCGCAGCCTGTTGCCGTCGACCTCGATCAGCCCCCAGCCGGTGAAGCGCAGGCCGGGATCGATCCCGAGCAGCCTGACCATCGCCGATTCGCACCCCGCTCCGTTCGATGCTTGTTCTGCACCACGCGCCGAGCCGGTGCTACAAGATCAGGCGGAGAGCTTCGTCATCACCGCCTCGGGGATGTCGAAATTGGCGTAGACGTTCTGCACGTCGTCATTGTCCTCGAGCACGTCGAGCAGCTTGAGCACGCCCGAAGCCCGCTCCTCGTCGAGCGTCACCGACGTCGTCGGCCGCCATTCGAGCCGCGCCGTCTCCGGAGTGCCGAACCGCGCCTCCAGCGCGTCGCGCACCGCGAAGATCTCGTCGGGCGCCGTCGTGACCTCGTGGCCGTCGGCCGAACTGTCGACATTCTCGGCCCCGGCCTCGATCGCCGCTTCCAGCATGTCGTCGGCCGACGCCGCCTCGGCCGGGTAGCGCACCACGCCCAGGCGGTTGAACATGAAACTCACCGAGTTGGTCTCGCCGAGTGCGCCGCCGAATTTCGAGAAGGCGGAGCGGATGTCGGAGGCGGTGCGGTTGCGGTTGTCGGTCAGCGCCTCGACGATCACCGCGACGCCGGCCGGGCCGTAGCCCTCGTAGCGCACCTCCTGATAGTCCTCGCCCGAAGCCGCGCCCGCGGCTTTCTTGATGGCGCGCTCGATCGTATCGCGCGGCATGTTGACGGCGCGGGCCGCAATGACGGCGGCGCGCAGCCGCGGGTTGGAGGCCGGATCGGGCAGTCCCTGGCGCGCCGAGACGGTGATTTCTCGGATCAGCTTGGCAAAGGCCCGCGCCCGCCTGGCGTCCTGCGCGCCCTTGCGGTGCATGATGTTCTTGAACTGGGAATGCCCGGCCATGACGGCTCGCTCGCTCCATCGCCTCGTGATCGCGGCGGGCTTCTAGCAATTCCCGCCGCCGTTCGTCGAGCGACGCCCGCATCGGATGAGGGCGACGCAGGCGGATTGCGCGGATTGAATGGATCGGGCCGATCGGGCGGCGGCTTGGCCTGACGGGCGGCCTGCAGCGGTTCGACCGCCAGCATCCGGCAGAGCGGCCGCAGCAGCCGCCGTGCCTGCGGCGAGGCGGCGACCAGGGCAGCCATCTCCGGCTCCGCCAGCAGGTGGCGCAACTGCGAACCGGAGCTGGCGGCTTCCGGCACCAGCCGAACCAGCCAGGCGAATTTGTGCGGCAGGCGCGGAAATGGCGCGGCCGGCGCCTGGCGGATCGGTGCCAGCGGAGCGACGTACCGCCGGGTCAAGGCCCTTCCGGCGGCGGCCCGGGCGGCGAGTGCGGCGAGA
>Ga0209415_10015709_pt1 | contig 12243 bp, 10 predicted proteins | sample PeaSoiSIISIP2007_FD_187696 | JGI IMG/M metagenome (GOLD analysis project Ga0209415, IMG submission 187696) | Peat soil microbial communities from Weissenstadt, Germany - SII-SIP-2007 (SPAdes) (version 2) | ecosystem: Environmental > Terrestrial > Soil > Wetlands > Peat | place: Germany... | reverse complement strand
CCAGGGCCTCGAGGACGGTCGCGGCCGCGGCCGGCAACCCGCCGCCCTCGTCCGCGGCGGCGTCGACCGCCCGCCCGGCCCGCACCGCGACCCCCTCCAGCCCGGCGGCCAGCACCGCCCGCTCGTGGTCGTCGAGGGTGGCGAGGTCGACGCCGTCGGCGCCCGCGGCGCGCACCGCGTCGACCAGGCGGCGGCGGGTTGCCTCGACCTGCGCCGGCTCGACCACCCAGCGGCCGATCGTCGGAGCCGTCGCGATGCCGGTCAGACGCTCGAGGTCGGCGGCGTCGACCCAGCCCCGCTCGGCGACGACCCGTTCGACCGACCGTGACGGCTGGGCCCGGCTGGCCGGCCGCACGGGCGAGACGTCGAGGATCTCGCCCCCGCCGACGGTCTCCGAGCGCCCCGCCTCGCGCAGCACGTAGCGGTCGCCGGGCAGCAGCGGCAGGGTCGTCCCCGGCGGCAGCCACAGCCGGACCAACCCCTCCTCCCCGGGCGCGATCGCGTGCCGCTGCAGCACGCGGACCCGGACCGGGAACTCGCCCGAGCCGAGATAGGCCGCGTACGCCCCCCGCCGCTCGACCGGGTGCTCGAGCGAGGACAGCACGCTGAGCGAGGCGTCCACGACACGCGCCCGATGCCACTGACCGGGGCGGACCACGGCCTGGCCGCGCCCGACGCGGGCGTGGGGCACACCGGTGAGGTTCACCGCCAGGCGACGGCCGGGCGCGCTGCGATCGAGCGTCACGTGGTGACTGTGGAGGCGGCGGATGCGGGCGACGGCGCCGCCGGGCTCCACCACCACCTCGTCGTCGACCGAAAGCGGACCGCCGGTCAGGGTGCCGGTCACGACCGTGCCCGCGCCCCGCACGGCGAACGAGCGATCGACCCACAGCCGCGGCCACCCGCGATCGGCCGCGGCCGGGACGGCGTCGACGAGGCGGTCGAGGGCGGCGAGCAGGTCATCGACGCCGCGTCCGTCGACCGCGTCGACGGGGATGATCTCGGCGTCCTCGAGGAACGTGCCCGCGACGTGGTCGCGCACGTCGAGCTCGGCCAGCTCCCGCCACTCGTCGTCGACGAGGCCGATCTTGGTCAGCGCGATCAGCCCGTGGTGGATGCCGAGCAACGAGAGGATGCGCAGGTGCTCCTCGGACTGCGGCTTCCACCCCTCGGTGGCGGCGACGACGAACAGGCACGCGTCGACCGCCCCGACGCCGGCGAGCATGTTCTTGATGAACCGGACGTGCCCGGGCACGTCGACGAACGCGACGTCGGCCCCCGACGGCAGCGTGCACGCGGCGAAGCCGAGGTCGATGGTGAGGCCGCGCGCCTTCTCCTCCGCCAGTCGGTCCGGATCGGTGCCGGTCAGCGCGAGGACGAGCGTGGACTTGCCGTGGTCGACGTGACCCGCGGTGGCGAGAACCCTCACGCGAGATTCCTCACGCGGGCGCGTTCACGCGGGCGCCAACGCCCGGGCAACGACCGCGTCCTGCTCGGGCCACACCGTGCGCAGATCACAGATCGTGCGGCCGTCCTCGACGCGGGCGATGACCGGGGGGTCGTGGGCACGGAGGCGATCGGTCACGTCGCCGGCCACGGCGACGCCCGCGGAGGGGATGACGACGCCGGGGAGGGTGCCGCCGCCCGTGACGGAGTCGCACGCGACGACCTCGGCGGGCGCGGCACCCGCCACGGAGGCGGCGAGTGCACGGGCACGCTCAGAGAGGGCGACGACCGGCGTGGTGGCCATCCGCCACAGGGGCAGCGTGGCGCCGGCGTCGCGCCGGAGGTAGGCGAGCGCGACGTCCTGCAGCGCGTGCAGCACGAGCACGCCCGGCCGCAGCGCACGGGCCAGCGGGTGGCGGGCGCACGCCTCGACCAGCTCGGCCGACCCGGCGATGATCCCGGCCTGGGGCCCGCCGAGCAGCTTGTCGCCGCTGAAGGTGACGAGCGCGGCGCCGGCGCGGAGGGTCTGGGCCACTGCCGGCTCGTCCGCCAGCCAGGCCGGGGGCCCACCGGCGAGCCACGGGCAGGCGGCGTCGAGCAGGCCCGAGCCGAGATCGACGGCGAGCGGCGGCAGGTCGGGGCGCGCCAGCGCTCCCACGGCGACGGACTCGGTGAACCCGCTCATCCGGTAGTTCGACGGGTGCACCTTCAGGATCAGCGCGGTCGCGTCCGTCACAGCGCCGGTGTAGTCGGCGAGCGACGTCTTGTTGGTGGTGCCGATCTCCACGAGCCGCGCGCCCGACGAGGCGAGGACCTCGGGGATGCGGAAGCCGCCGCCGATCTCGATCAGCTCGCCCCGACTCACGATCACCTCGCGACCCGATGCGAGTGCGGCGGCGACGAGGAGGACGGCCGCCGCGCCGTTGTTGACCACGAGCGCGGCCTCCGCGCCGCACGCGCGGGCGAGCAGACCGGCGGCGTGCGCGGAGCGCGAACCGCGCCGGCCGGTCGAGAGGTCGAGCTCCAGGTTCGTGTACTCCGCGGCCTGCGCGACGGCGAGCGGCGCCCGGCCGAGGTTGGTGTGCAGCAGCACGCCGGTCGCGTTGACCACCGGTTGCAGGAGGCGGCGGGCCATCGCCTCGGCCTCGCCCGCCGCCGCGGCCGGGTCGCCCGCGGCGATCGCGCGCCGCGCCGCGTCGACGAGGAGCGGGTGGGGCAGCCCGGTGGCGGCCAGCTCGCGGGCGAGGCGGTCCACCGACGGCGGGCGGGTCATGGTCCGCGAGACTACGGGGGTGCCGCATGTGAGGGTCGCCCGGGTCGGCGAGCTGGTCCCGCTCGTCGGGCACCAGGTGCGCATCGACGGCTGGACGTACGCGGTATGGCTGCTGCCCGACGGGACGGTGTGCGTGCTGGACAATGCCTGTGAGCACATCGGGGGGCCGATCGTCGACGGGGCGATCGACGACGGCTGCGTGGTGTGCCCGTGGCACGGGTGGCGCTACGAGCTGCGCACCGGGCGACGGCGCACCGCCTTCGGCCCGATCCCGGGGATCAGCTCGTACCCGGCGCTGGTCGTCGACGGTGACGTCGTGGTGGAGCTGCCCGACAGGCGGTGACGTTGTCGGCGGGGAGGGCTCTGCCAGACTCGACGTGTGCTCCGCACGTTCCTGCGGTGGTTCGTCATCACCATCGTGTGCTCGGTCGGGGTGCCGCTCGTGGCCACCGTCACGATCCTCGGCTCACTCATCTTCCTGCCGCTGCCGGCGACGCTGCCGACGCCGAAGCCGGGGCTGATCTCGCTGCCGAGCACGGTGTACGACGCCGACGGCAACGTCATCGCCACCTTCCAGCAGTTCGACCAGAACATCCCGGTCGCAGAGAAGGACATCCCCCAGATCCTGAAGGATGCCCTGGTCTCGTCGGAGGACAAGAACTTCTACAACGAGGGCGGCGTCGACCCGCGCGGCACGGCGCGGGCGTTCATCCGCGATCTCCAGGGGCAGGGCTACCTCCAGGGCGGGTCGACCATCACGCAGCAGTACGTCGCGCTCGCGTATACCGGCAAGCAGCGGACGTTCACCCGTAAGCTGCGCGAGGCGATCCTCGCGTCGCAGCTGGCGCGCAAGCTGCCCAAGGACGAGATCCTCTACAAGTACCTCTCCGCCGTGTACTTCGGTGACGGCCTCTACGGTGTCGGCGCTGCGGCGCAGGGGTACTTCCACCTGACCAACCTGCAGCAGATGACGATCGGCGAGGCGGCCACGCTGGTCGGCCTCATCCCGGCGCCGAGCCGGTACGAGCCGCGCGGCAACCCGGTGATCGCCGAGGAGCGGCGCGAGACCGTGCTGCTCAAGATGTTCCAGCAGCACTACATCACGCTCGCGCAGTACCAGTACTGGAAGGTCGCGCAGCTGTACCCGTCGAACGGACCCGCGCTCGCCAAGGGCGCGCCGTCCACCACCTACTACCCGCCCGCGCAGTCGCAGACGCAGTACCCGTTCTTCGTGGACTACCTGCGGCGTTATCTCGAGGAGTACCCGGGCATCGGCCCCGACCTGCTCTACCGCGGCGGGCTGCGGATCCAGACCACGCTCGACCCGACCCTGCAGAACGAGGCCCAGGCGTCGGTGAGCACGACACTGCTCGGCACGAGCGAGCCGCTGGAGATGTCGCTCGTGTCGATCGAACCCCAGACCGGGCACGTGCGCGCCCTCATCGGCGGCCGGGACTTCTCCCAGGACCAGACCAACCTCGCCCTGGGCGGCTGTCAGTCCCCGCCCGCCGGCGTGCAGGTGCTCGTGACGGCGACGTGCCAGACGACGCAGGTGCCACAGGGCGGCGGGACGGGACGGCAGCCGGGGTCATCGTTCAAGCCGTTCGTGCTGGCGACTGCGTTCTCCCACGGTGTGCTGCCGAGCACCGTGTTCAACGGGCCACAGTCGATCGAGCTGCCACCCGGGTGCAAGGGCAGCGCGTGCCAGCTGATCCACAACGCGGGGGACTCCGAGTCGGGGGTGTTCACGCTCGAGCAGGCGACGTGGTTCTCGGTCAACACCGTCTACGCACAGCTGATCCTCGACCCGCGCGTCACCGTGCAGGCGACCGCGCAGACGGCCAAGGCGCTCGGCATCACCTCCGCGTGGTACTCGCCGCAGGTGCACGGTGCCAGCTACGCGCTCGGCGCGCTCGACGTCTCGCCGCTGGACATGGCGTCCGCGTACGGGGTCTTCGACAACCACGGCATGCGGGTACCCCCGACGCCGGTGCTGCTGGTCGAGAACCCGAGCGGCAAGGTCCTCATCGACAACCGCACGCCGAAGGGCACGCAGGTGCTCGACCCCGTCGTCGCCGACAACGTCACCAACGTGCTCAAGGGCGTCATCACGCAGCCGGGCGCCACCGCGTACGGCACGGCCAACATCGGCCGACCGGCTGCGGGCAAGACGGGTACGACGTCGAGCTACGTGGACGCGTGGTTCGTCGGCTACACGCCGACACTCGTCACGTCGGTGTGGATGGGCCGCAAGAACACCGAGGATCCCAACAAGGGCGCCAGCATGAACTCGGTGTGCTCGGCGGGGCGGCACACGTGCGCGTCGCCGGTGTTCGGCGGCACCCTGCCGGCCATGACGTGGGCCGACTACATGAAGCAGGCCATGAAGGGTGTGCCCCCGACGGACTTCAACCAGCCCGCGCCGCTCACCCCCGTCGCCGACGCGATCGACGCGCAGCTGCGGAAGGGGATCAGCCCCGGGGCGCAGCGGCCCCCGGTCTACGTCGGTGACGGCGGGCCCTACGTGCAGACCCCGCCGCCGCCGGTCGCGACCGCGCCGACGACGACCTCGACCACCTCGACCACCATCCCGCCGAGCATCGTGGTGGAGACGACGACGACGGTGCCGGGCGGCCTCGGCCGGTCGCCGTGACCGCGCCGGGCGGGTAGCCCGCGGGCCGGGCGGGTAGCCCGTCCGCCTGTCCGCGGGGGCTGCGCCCCGCCCGCCCTACTGCCCGACTGCCCCGGGTGTCAGCCCGCCGGCCGGCGTCCCGCCCGGGCACACCAGGACCTTCGAGCACGCGCCCGCCGGTGGCACCGCGAACCACACGTCGGCGACCGGGAACCCGAGCGGTGCGTAGGTGCGCGACAGGATGCCGACGACCTGACCGTCGGAGTCGAGCAGCGGGCCGCCCTGGAACTGCACGCCGGTCGTCGCGTCGTGCTGGATGCCGTCGGCCGACACGTCGGCGACGAACCCCTGGGTGATCGACGCGCCCTGCGCCCCCAGCCCGGACAGGGCGAACACCCGCTCACCCGTCTGGGGCGCCGTCGATGCGAACGTCAACGTCGGCTGGCTGCCCGTCGGGAGGATCAGGAGCGCGAGGTCCTTGGTCTCGTCCCACGTGTAGACGGTCAGCGCCTGGTCGATGCTTCCGTGGCGCACGAACACCTGCGGCCCGGGCTGGCGCGTGGCCGCGGCGACCACGGTGTAGCTCGTGAGCAGCAGCGTCTGGTGGCTGTCGCTCGCCACCGCGAACGCGGTGCCGACCGACGGCTGGCCCGACTGGTCGAGGGTGTGCACGAAGTACAGGGCGGGCGCGGCCTTGGCCTCGAGCGCCTGGACGGTCTGGCCGGATGCGAGCACCGAGCGGAGCGGGGCCAGGTCGGAGTTGATGAGGTTCTGCGCGTCGGTCGTCTGCGCCTTGAGGGCGTCCGTCGCCTTCTGCACCTGAGCGGGCAGGCCGTTGGTGAGCGTCGACACGCGGTCTTCGTTCTGCGTCAGCCGGTACTCGTAATAGGAGTAGAGGACGACGCCCGACAGCGACGCGCCGAAGGCGAAGAAGAGGATCGCGATGCTGATGCCGATCGCGGTCCGGGGGAGGATGCGGTGGCGAAGTGGCGGCCGGGTGCGACCGGGACGGGGGGTGCGCCGCGCCGCGGCCCCTGAAGGCCCGCCCGGTCCGCCGGGTCCGCCGGGTCCGCTGGGTCCGCCGGGCTCGCCGGGTCCGCCGGGTCCGCCGGCATCGGAGGGCCCGCCGGGGTCCGCGGGGCTGCCCGTGGCCGGGCCGTCGGCGGGGAACACCCGGGCGCCGGGACGCACGGTTGCCGTCTGGCCCGTGCGCGGCGGCGGCGGGGGCGGGACCTCCGGCCGGAGCGTGACACCCGGCCCGTCGGGGGCTGCCTCGCCGCCCGGCTCCGGGGTGCTCGCACTCATCGCCAAGCCACGGTAGCGCCGGCCCCCGCCGCATCGGCGGCGCGCCCCCGCCGCCTCGGCGGCGCGCCTCGAGCGCATCGGCGGCGCGCGCCCGACGCCTCTGCCGGGGCGCGCGCGGTAGCTTCGCACCACGTGGCTGCCGTCTCGCGACCGGATGTCCCGATCCGGGAGGCGGCGACGGTGATGCTCGTACGCGACGGCGACGGCGGCATCGAGGTGCTCATGCTCCGGCGCAGCCACCGCCTCGTGTTCACGCCGGGCGCGTACGTGTTCCCGGGGGGCGCCGTCGAGGACGCCGACCGCGATCCCGCGCTGGTCGGGCGGTGCGCGGGCCGTGACGACGCCGCGGCCAGCCACCTCCTCGGGCTCGCGTCCGGCGGGCTCGGCTTCTGGGTCGCGGCCGTGCGCGAGTGCTTCGAAGAAGCCGGCGTGCTGCTCGCCGCCCATGACGACGGGACGCCGGTCGCGTTCGGCGACCCGCTCGTCGACGCCCGCTTCCGCCGCCACCGCGACGACCTCAACGCCGGCCGGTCGACGCTGCTCGACATCTGCACCGGCGAACACCTCCGCCTCGACCTCGCCCCCATCCACTACTTCGCCCACTGGCTGACGCCCCGGCCCTCGCCGCGCCGCTACAACACGCGCTTCTTCGTCGTGGCGATGCCGCCCGACCAGCACCCGCTCCACGACCGGGGCGAGCTCGTCGACGACCTGTGGATCCGCCCCGCGGACGCCCTCGACCGCTGGCCCGACGACCGCGACCTGATCCGGCCGACGCGCGAGTGCCTCGAAGCGTTCGCCGGCTTCGGCGCGACGGGCGAGCTGCTCGACGCCGTCGCGACGATGGGACAGGTCCCCGATGCGCAGCCGCGCATGGGCCCCGGCGGCATGGGTGTGCGCGTGCTCCTGCCCGGCGATCCGGGATGGGCCTCGGCGCACGCGGCCGCGCCCGCCCCGCGCGCGGGCAGCGATGGTTGACGCCGAGCGCACCGCCGCGTTCGCTGCCGCGGTCGCGCCGCAACCGCCGCGCACGGGTGAGCTCGCACCCGGCGTCGTCACGGTGCTCACCCCACGGATCAGGCGGATCGTCGCGCCCAACCCGTGCCTGATGACGGGCCCGGGCACCAACACCTATCTGATCGGCCGACCCGGCGGGGACCTCGTCGCCCTCGACCCCGGGCCCGACACGGCCGAGCACCTCGACCGCATCGCCGAGGTCGGTGCCGGACGCATCACCACGATCGTCGTCACCCACACCCACCAGGACCACTCGCCCGGCGCCCCCGGCCTGTCGGAGCGGACGGGCGCGCCGCTGGTCGGCTTCGACGCACGCGACGGCTTCACCCCCGACATCGCCGCGGGCGAGGGCCACGTCGTCGCGGCCGGTGACGCGCGACTCGTCGCGCTGCACACCCCCGGCCACGCGTCCAACCACCTGTGCTGGCTGCTCGAGGACGAGCAGACCCTCTTTTCCGGTGATCACGTGATGGACGGCTCCACCGTCGTGATCGCGCCGCCCGACGGCGACATGGCCGCCTACCTCGCGCAGCTCGAGCGCCTGCGCTCCCTCGGCCTACGCGCCATCGCCCCCGGGCACGGGCTCCTCATCACGGACCCCGACGCCCGGCTCGACGGCTACCTGACCCACCGCCGCGAGCGGGAGCAGCAGGTGGTCGCGACCCTGCGCCGTCTCGGAACCGCGACGGTCGAGGAGATCGTCGCCGTCATCTACACCGAGACGCCGGAGGCGCTGCTCCCGGTCGCTCGCTATTCGGTGTGGGCCCACCTCCGCAAGCTGGCGGCGGAGGGCCGGGCCGCGACCGATGCGGCCGACGAGGTCACCGCGACCTGGACCGCGGCTTAGCCGGCCGGCTCGGGTGCCTTGGCGAGCGCCTTCTCGATGGCGTCGAGCATGCGGGCCGAGCAGCCGGTGAGCTCCACGAGCGGCGCGACGTCGAGCACGATCTTCTCGGCGATGGCCCGGAAGACGTCGGCCGCCGGCCCGTCGCCCAGTGCCGCCGGCCGGCCCTCGTCCCCGCCCCGCGCCACGGCCGGCTCGATCGGCACCTGACCGAGCAGGGGGACGCCGAGCTCCTCCGCCAGCCGCCGGCCACCGCCGCTCCCGAACAGGGCGTACTCGTCGCCGTGATCGCACGTGAACGCGGTCATGTTCTCCACCACACCGGCCACCCGCAGGTAGCCCCGCTTGGCCATGTCCGCGGCGCGGGCGGCGACCTTCTGCGCGGCCAGCGCGGGCGTGGTGACGATGATCATGTCGGCGCGCGGCAGCATGCGCGCCAGCCCCATCTGCACGTCGCCGGTGCCGGGTGGCATGTCGATCAGCAGGTAGTCGAGGTCGCCCCAGCGCACGTCCTCGAGGAAGTGCTGGACGGCGCGGTTGAGGATCAGTCCCCGCCACATGATCGCCTGGTCCTCGGCCGCGCCGCCGATGAGGCCCATCGACAGCACCTTCAGCAGGCCGAGCCCGATCGGCTGTTCGATCGGCACCATCTTGCGGTCCTCGCCCGCGACCTGCCCCTCGAGGCCGAGCATCCGGGGCAGGCTGAAGCCCCAGATGTCGGCGTCGAGCACACCGACGGTGAGCCCCCGGCCGGCGAGGCTGACCGCCAGGTTGGCGGTGACCGAGGACTTGCCCACCCCGCCCTTGCCCGACGCGATGGCCAGGATCCGGGCCGCGGCGGGGATGTCGGTGACGATCCCCCGGTCCTGGGCCTTGTGGCGGGCCCGGGCCATCAGCGCCGCCTTCTCGGTGGCGTCCATCTCGCCCATCCGGACGGCGACGCCCGCCACCCCCGGCACGGCGCCGACCTGACCGTCGACATCGGTGCGCAACTGCTTCTGGAGGGGGCAGCCGGCCACCGTGAGCGCGATCGTCACGGTGACGAACCCGTCCGGATCGACCTCGATGTCACGCACCATCCCGAGGTCGACGACGTTGTCACCGAGCTCGGGATCGATGACACCGAGCAGGGCGGCCCTGACATCTTCCACGGTCGGCATCTCGTGATGAGTTTACAAGGCCGAGACCGGTAGTATTCACACCGATGGATCGTCTCCCGGTCTTCAAGGCGCTGGGCGACAACACCCGCTACGCCATCTACCTCGAGGTGGCCCGGTCGGAGTCGGCCCGCACGACGAGCGAGATCGCCGAGGCGCTCGACCTGCACCCCAACACGGTGCGACCGCACCTCGAGCGGATGCGCGACGCCGGGCTGCTCGTGGTCGAGACCGGCGCCCAGGGCCAGGTGGGGCGGCCGCAGCACCGGTGGTCGGTCGCCCCGGACGCCCCGTCGCTCGGCCTGGAACCGTCCGCGTTCCGCCTGCTGGCCCGGCTCGTGGCCGGCGTCGCGGCACGCGCCGACGTGCCGACGGAGGACATCGTCGCGATCGGGCGGGAGCACGGCGCCGTGCTGGCAGCCGGGTCCCGGCCCGGCCCCTTCAACGTCTGCGTGGCCGCGGTCGAGGCCCGGATGGCCGAGCTCGGCTTCGACCCGGCGGTGGCCGAGGACGGCGGGGTGGTCACCATGGCCTTCACCCGCTGTCCCTTCCGGGAGCTGGCCGAGGCCTTCCCCGAAGTCGTGTGCCCGCTCCACCGGGGGCTGATCGAGGGCGTCGCCGGAGCCACCGCCGGCGTGCGGGTCCGCCGCTTCGGCACGCTCGCCGACCGCGACCCCTGCCAGGCCGACCTGGTGCGGGCGTGAGCCTGGCCGGGAAGGCGGAGCTGCCGATGGGCGTTACACTGCATTGCCGCATCGAGACATCCCGGGAGGCTCGCTCGTGAGCACGATCGAAACCGCGCAGACCATCGTCCTGACGGACGTCGCCGCCGCCAAGGTGGCCGAGCTGATCGCCCAGGAGGGCTCGGCCGAGGAGCTGGCACTGCGCGTCGCCGTCCGGCCCGGCGGGTGCTCCGGCTACAGCTACGAGATGTTCTTCGACACCGAGTTCGCCGAGGACGACGTCCGGACGACCTACGGCGGGGTCAGCGTGGTCGTCGACGTGGTCAGCGCGCCGCTCCTCGTCGGGGCCACGCTCGACTACAAGGACGGCCTCCAGGGCGCCGGGTTCTCGATCAACAACCCGAACGCCTCCCGCACCTGCGGCTGCGGCAACAGCTTCTCCTAGCGCCGCCTCACGCCGGGCCGTACGCGGCGGTCAGGACCGCCTTGGCCTCGTCCTGGTCGAAGAGGTTGTCGACGCGCGCCAGGATCTTGCCGTTCGAGTCGCCGAGGTAGAGCATCGGCTCGTGCTGCAGGCCCCACTTCAGCACGGCGTTCGTGCTGTGCTGGCCGGTCAGGTCGGTGTAGATCTCCGAGTGGATGAACGTCACCTTCGAGCTCCAGGGCCCGTTGACCGCGACCAGGTTGGAGAGGACCGGGCCGCAGAAGCGTGACTGGCACAGCGCAGGGGTGGCGAAGAGCAACGCCACCGGGTGGTGCGCGGCCAACGCGGCGTCGAGGCTCACGGTGTGGAACGGGCACTGGGGTTGCGCAGTGCAGATCGGGTTGACGCCCATGTGGTCGACGGTCGTCGGCGTCGCCACCGAGATCATCTGCTGCCCGACGGTCGGCGTCGCCGAGGCCGACGGTGAGGTGACCGTCAGCGGCAGTGTCAGCGTCTTGCCCTTGAACGTCGCCTTGACCTGATAGGTGCCCGGCACGGGGAACGTGTAGGTCGTCAGCGCGTAGTTCGGCTCCGGCCCGTTCGTGTGGATCACCGTCGGGATCTTCGGCCCCGCGGGTGCGCCCTCGGTGGAGATCTGGAGGGTGAGCGGGCTGTCAAGCGTCACCGGCGCCGCGTTGTGGGCGTTGTCGGCGACGAAGAACGCCAACCGGTACGGCAAGCCGGCGAAAAAGTCCCAGTCGTTCGGGAGCAGCACCAGCTGTGAGCTCGATCCTGCGCCACCACCACCGCACGCGGACAGTGCGGTCAGCCCGGCACCTGCGCCCAACAGTCGGAGCACGGTGCGACGGTGGAGGCGGGCGGGCACCGGCCTACCTTGCCACCCCGCCCGGGCGCGGCGCCGGTCGGCGGCGACATGCGAAGCTCACGCGGTGCCCCTGTCCCTCGTGGTCGACGGACGCCCGGCGGTGGTGGACGACGTCGACGCGACGCTGCTCGACGTCCTGCGGGAGGGTCTCGGCGCCCGGTCGCCCAAGGACGGGTGCAGCCCGCAGGGACAGTGCGGGTGCTGCACCGTGCTCGTCGACGGTCACCCGCGGGTCGCGTGCGTGACGCCGGTGCGCCGGGTCGCCGGGCGTGCGGTGACGACGTTGGACGGGATGGAGGAGGCGCAGCGGTGGGCGGAGGTGTTCGCCCGCCACGGCGCGAGCCAGTGCGGGTTCTGCACGCCGGGGATCATCGTCAGGCTCGCGGCGCGCGCCCGCACCGGCCCGCTGACGCGAGCGGACGTCGCCGACGCGCTGGTCGCCCACCTCTGCCGCTGCACGGGTTGGCAGACCATCGTCGACGCCGCGGTCGAGGCCAGCGCGGGCGCGCCGGACCCGGGCGCCGCCGTCCCCGCCGGCGTCACCGCCCCTGCCGTGGGCGCCGTCCCCGCCCCTGC
>Ga0209415_10015708_pt1 | contig 12244 bp, 14 predicted proteins | sample PeaSoiSIISIP2007_FD_187696 | JGI IMG/M metagenome (GOLD analysis project Ga0209415, IMG submission 187696) | Peat soil microbial communities from Weissenstadt, Germany - SII-SIP-2007 (SPAdes) (version 2) | ecosystem: Environmental > Terrestrial > Soil > Wetlands > Peat | place: Germany... | reverse complement strand
AAGCGGCATTCTATATTCTCGATGGCGCCGGCTACGAGATCCACGATGGCGTTCGCTATGACTGGGAGGCAGGCGACATCGCGATCGTTCACAATAACTGCGTGCACCAGCACTTCAATGCGAGCACGACGGAACCCGCCCGGGCCCTGGTCATCAAGACCAAGCCGATGTATCTGTTCATGAACATGTTGTTTCAGCATACCGTGGAAAAGCGCCAGACCGCGCCCTCCCCGACGCAAGGCAATTTCGTCCCACGGCAGGACGAGGCGGACTACAACCATCCACACGACCATGAGCATGAGCATGAGCATGACCATGAGCACGACCACTCACATGAGTGAGCGAGGCTGAAGATGGCTTGGGACGAGGCAAGGACTTGGCTCGCCGGCGTCACGAACGGCAAGCTGTATCAGAGCCTGCTGGACGACGCGACGGAGACACCGGCGCGCAACGCCACGCGCGCGAAGGTCGTGCATGCGCATGAGATGCCATGGGAGATGTCGCGGCAGGGATTGCTGAAGCATCTGCTGAACGCGCAGATGAACGCGCGCATTGAGACGGTAGACGCCTACATGCAGGTCATCCCCGGCGGCAGCCGCTCGGGCAGGCACCGACACTTGGCGGAAGAGTGCCTCTACGTCGTCGAGGGCCGAGGTTTCGACCTGCACCAGGATTGCGACGTGGAGATCACCGACAGCTACCACTGGAAGCCGCAGGACGAGATCAAGCGCTACGACTGGGAAGCCGGCGACGTCATCTACATCCCGCCCTGCACGATCCATCAGCATTTCAACGCCGATCCGGCCCGCCCGGCCCGGCTCATCTCGTGCATCAACCGCATTTACAAGAACAGCGGCCTGAACGATCTCGAGCAAATTGAGAATGCGCCGGAATATGACCCCGGCGTGCTGCTGACGGCCGAGTTGGTGAGGAAATACCTCACGCTCTCGGCTAAGACGCAGGCCTAGCGCGGCACCTCCGAGCCTGGGCCCGACCGCTGCTTGTTGGCGTCCGCCACAATCAAGCTCGCATCGATCGCAAAAGCATAAGCACCGGATCGATCGACGGGCGGCCGAGCGGCAAGTCATCGGGCACAAGCTCGGCGCGGCCCCAGGACCCCAGACCGGGTGCCGATCGAAGGTCGATCGAACTCTTGAGCCAAGTCAATACTATGCCGCATCTTATGCTATAGCAATTGTACGCGGTGGAGGTCGGCTCGACGGTTCGTCCGTACAGCACGGAGGGAGGTGGCGTGGCACCGGTGACCGAAGGGCTCCACAAAGGCATCGGCTCGGGACACGTCGTCGCCGTCCACGGTTCCGTGCTCGACATAAGGTTCCCCGTGGGATCGCTGCCGGCGATCCGGGAAGCCATCGAGATCGCGTGCGATCTCGGCCGGCCGCTGATCGCGGAGGTCCAGCAGCACCTGGATTCCGCAACAGTGCGCGCCGTGGCGCTCGGGATCACGGCGGGCTTGGCCCGCGGCGCCTCGGCGCGGCCGTCAGGCGCAGTCATTCACGTCCCGGTCGGCGAGCCGGTTCTCGGACGCCTCCTCGATGCGATCGGCGAGCCCGTAGATCGTGGCCCGCCGTTGCCTGCCGACATCGCCCGCCGGCCGATTCACGCGCCTGCGCCTTCTATCGACCGTCAGCGCGGCACTCCGGAGATCTTTCATACCGGCATCAAGGTCATTGATCTGCTTGCGCCGCTCGTTATGGGCGGCAAAGCCGCGATGTTCGGCGGGGCAGGCGTGGGCAAGACCGTTCTGATCATGGAGCTGATCCGAACAACCGTCGAGCGCCATGCGGGCATTTCGGTTTTCTCGGGCATTGGCGAGCGGTCACGCGAGGGGCACGAGCTTCTGCTCGAGCTTCGGGAGTCCGGCGTGCTCAAGCGCACGGCGCTCGTCTTCGGACAGATGAACGAGCCGCCCGGATCCCGCTGGCGGGCGGGCCTCACCGCACTCGCTATCGCCGAGCACTTTCGCGATACTGTGCACGAGGACGTGCTGCTACTGATCGACAATGTTTATCGCTATGTGCAAGCCGGCGGCGAGGTGTCGGGGCTGCTCGGCCGCCTGCCGTCGCGCGTCGGATATCAGCCCACGCTCGCCAGCGAGATCGCCGAACTCGAGGAGCGTATCGCGTCGGTCGCCGGCGCGGCCATTACCTCGATTCAGGCCGTCTACGTTCCTGCGGACGATTTCACGGACCCTGCTGTCGCTGAGATATTCAGCCACCTCGATTCCTCGATCGTTCTCTCACGCGATATGGCGAGCGAGGGCATGTATCCTGCGGTGGATCCGCTGGGCTCGACCTCGAGCCTGCTCGATCCGCGTCACGTCGGCGAGGCTCACTATCGGACCGCGCAGGAGGTCCGCAAGACCATCGCGCATTATCGCGAACTCCAGGAGATCATCGCCCTCCTCGGCATCGAAGAGTTGAGCGTCGCCGACCGAACGGCAGTGCAGCGCGGCCGCCGCCTGATGCGGTTCCTCACCCAACCCTTCATGGTCACTGTCGCGTTCACCGGAAAGCCCGGCCGGACAGTCGAGCTGCAAGCGACACTGCAGGGCTGCCGCGCCGTCCTGGACGGCGAAGCGGATTCCTGGGCCGAGAATTCGCTCTACATGGTCGGCGATCTCGACGAGGCCCGCGCGAAGGAAAAACAAGCGGGCGCGGGGGCTGCATGAGGCTCACCGTCACGACTCCGCTCGCGATCGTCGTCGACGTCGCGGATGTCGCGCATGTTCGCGCCGAGGACGACACCGGTGCCTTCGGCATCCTGCCGGGCCACGCCGATTTCCTGACCGCTCTCGCGGTGTCCGTCGTGAGCTGGCGCAACGCGGGAGGCGATGATCATCACGTCGCCGTCCGCGGCGGCATGCTCGAGGTGCGCGGCGGCGTCAGCGTTTCGATCGCGGCGCCCGACGCCGTGCAGGGCGAGGACTTGCAGCGTCTCGAAACCGATGTTTTGGCCGTCTTTCAGCGACAGCTCGTCGAGGAGCAGGCCGCACGCACCGACGCTCAGCGACTTTATCTTGCGGCGATCCGGCAGATCTGCCGCTTCCTGCGGCCCGGGCAAGCGGCTGGCTTTCCCGGCAGCTTCGCCACGACCGAGACCGAGGGGCTCAAGGAATGAGCCGGGAATCGGAACATCCCGAACCGCTTGGCGAGGCGGTCAAGACGCGGCGCGAACGCCGTGCACGCTGGGAGCACGAGGGAGAGCGCTCGATCGGCCAGAACCTCGCTATGATCGGTTCGCTCGGTTGGACGATCGTCGCACCGCTGCTCGCCGGTATCTTTCTCGGGCGCTGGCTCGACCATGTCTTCCAGTCAAGGATCTTTTGGACGTTGGGCTTGCTCGTCGCGGGGCTTGCGATCGGCTGTACGCTGGCATGGAAGAGGATGCATCGCGAATGACTCACGACACTGTGGTTGTCTCGGCTCTTGCTGCCTCCATGGCGGTCGTGGGCGCCATCGTCGGGTTCGTCTATTTCGCTTGCCTGCGGCGGACGGTCGCGCTTTTTGCCGGCGGAGGCGGCTGGGCCGGGCCGGCCGCGCTGACGCTCGTCCGCGTCGGCGCCGCGGTCGTTGTCCTCGGTTTCGCCGCGAGATTGGGCGCCGTGGCGCTCCTGGCCGCGTTTCTCGGCCTCTTGGTCGCGCGTACCATCGCTATGCGGCGGGCACAGAGAGCATTCTGATGCAGTCATCACCGCTTTCGAGCGCCGTCCTCTTCCATCTCGGCCCAGCCAATATCACGAGGCCGGTGGTGACGACCTGGGCCATCATCCTGGTCCTCGTCCTGGGGTCGTGGCTTGTCACGCGCCGGCTGGGATCGCGGCCGGACCGGCGCCAAGCGGTTCTCGAAGCGATCGTGATCGGCGTCCTCGGGCAGATCGAGGACGTGATCCGCAAGGATGCCCGGCCCTTCCTGCCGCTCGTGGGTACCCTGTTCATCTTCCTCGTAACCGCAAATCTTTCCGGCGTGCTGCCGGGCGTCGAGGCGCCGACGAGTAAGCTCGAGACACCGGCAGCTTTGGCGCTTATCGTCTATTTCGCGGTTCATTATTTCGGCGTGCGGGCACAAGGCGCTCTTGGGTATCTCGCCAGCTTCGCCAAGCCCAAGCTCATCATGCTCCCGCTCAACATCGTTTCCGAGGTGACGCGCACCTTCTCGCTGATGGTGCGGCTCTTCGGCAACGTGATGAGCGGCGAGTTCGTGATCGCACTCGTGGTCGGGCTCGCCGGACTTTTCGTACCGATCCCGCTCATGGCTCTCGAGATCCTGATCGGACTGGTGCAGGCCTACATCTTCACAGTGCTTGCGACCGTATTCATTGGCGCTGCCGTGGGCGGCGTCGAGAAAGGTTGACGGAGGCCCCATGGACGTAAAGGTCATCAGCATCATTCTCGCCGCGGTCGCGGTGTCGATAGGCTCGATCGGCCCGGCGTTTGCCGAGGGCCGCTCGATTGCCGCCGCCATGGATGCGATCGCCCGGCAGCCGGAAGCCGCGGGCACGATTTCGCGAACCCTCTTCGTCGGCCTCGCCATGATCGAGACGATGGCGATCTATTGTCTGGTCGTGGCACTGCTGCTGCTCTTCGCCAATCCTTACGTCGGCTGACAATGCGCTTCGATTGGTGGACACTCGCGCTGCAGACGGTGAATTTCGCCATCCTGGTGTGGCTTCTGCAGAGGTTCCTCTACAAGCCCGTGCTGCGCATGGTCGATGCACGCCGTGCGGAAGTCGCAAAGCAATATCAGGACGCCCACGACGCGCAGGCGAAAGCGCAGGCGCTCCAGGAAAAGGCGGAAAGCGACCGTGGCGGCATTGCAGCAGAACGCGCGACGCTGCTCAAGGCGGCGCAGACAGAGGCCGAAGACGCGGCAAAGACGCGGCTTGCGCGCGCCGAGCGGGAATCGTCTGCGCTCCTCGACAGCGCGCGCAAGGTACTCGCCAAAGAGCGCGAGCAGGCTCTCGCTGAGGCGCAGCACGCCGCCCTCGATCTCGGAGCCCAGATCGCGCGCCGGCTGATCGAAGAGCTGCCGATGAAGTTTCGCGCGGAAGCCTGGTTGGAGCGACTCGAGCAGCAACTGGCGGCGCTCCCAAAGGCGGAATTGGACGCGTTCCTGCACGAGGGCGCAGATGGCGGCGCCGTGACGGTGGTCACGGCCTCGGCGCTTCCGGCCGATAGCGCCGCGCTGTGGCAGGGCCGGCTCCGCGAGCGGCTCGGCGACGGAGTCGCCATCGCCTTCGATAGCGACCCCAATCTCATCGCGGGCGTCGAGCTGCACCTTCCCACCACGATTCTTCGCTTGTCGTGGCAGAGCGCGCTCGCTTCGATACGTTCCGAGATCGCGCCCCATGCCCATGATCGCTGACGATTTGCATGCCTGGGTTGACCGGAGCCGACAGCGCATCGGGACGGTCGCGCTCGAGGCTCGAATCGAGCCGATCGGCCGCGTGGTCCAGGTCGGTGACGGTGTGGCCACCGTCAGGGGGCTTCCTCAGACGCGCCTCGACGAGTTGCTTGTCTTCGAAGGCGGCGTGCGTGGGCTTGCGGTCGATCTCGGGGAAGAGACGATAGGCTGCGTTCTGCTCGGCGACCCGGCCTCGATCAAGAGCGGCAGCATCGTGCGCGGCACCAGCGAGGTCGCACGGGTTCCGATCGGTGACGCGCTTCTCGGCCGGGTGGTGGACGCGCTGGGTACGCCTCTCGACGGCGGCGATCCGCCCGAGGTCGAGACATTCGCGCCGATCGACCAGCCGGCGCCGGCGATCGTCGACCGGGCGCTCGTGACGCGGCCGCTCGCGACCGGAATCCTCGTCGTCGACGCCATGATCCCGCTGGGTCGCGGGCAGCGCGAGCTCATCATCGGCGACCGTGCCATCGGCAAAACCGCGATCGCCGTCGACACGATCATCAATCAGCGCTCGAGCGACGTGATCTGCGTCTACGCGGCCATCGGTCAAAAGACATCCTCGGTCGCGCAAGTGATCGAGGCGGTTCGGCGCCATGGCGCCCCGAAGCGCTGTCTCTTCGTCATCGGCGCGGCGGACGCGGCGCCGGGGCTGCAGTGGCTGACGCCCTATGCCGCTTGCACCATGGCGGAGCATTTCATGGCGGAGGGCCGCGATGTGCTGCTTGTCCTCGATGATCTGACGAAACATGCGGCGGTCTATCGCCAGCTCTCGCTGCTGCTGCGCCGGCCCCCGGGTCGGGAGGCCTATCCCGGCGACATCTTCTACATCCATTCGAGCCTGCTCGAGCGCGCGGCAAAACTTGGGCCGGAGCGCGGCGGCGGCTCGCTCACAGCGCTGCCGATCGCCGAGACGCAGGCCGGCAATATCAGCGCTTATATTCCGACCAACCTGATCTCGATCACCGACGGTCAGATCTATCTCGATCCGCGCCTCTTCAATGAAGACCAGAAGCCCGCGGTCGACGTGGGCAAGAGCGTCTCCCGCGTGGGCGGCAAGGCTCAGGCACCCGTGCTCAAGGCGTTGTCCGAGAGCATGCGGCTCGAATACGCCCAGTTCCTCGAGCTCGAAGTGTTCACTCGATTCGGCACCATGGTCGACGAGCGAACCCGCAAGATCATCGAGCACGGACGGCGCATCCGCGCCATCCTGGAGCAGCGCCAATTCCGCCCGTTGTCGCTGGGCGAAGAGGTGGCGCTGCTGCTGGCGCTTTCGACGCGCGCGCTCGATGACATACCGCTCGACCGGGTGGATGCCTTTCGAGATGCCCTCGAAGCGTGGCTCCAAGATCATTGCCCGGCCGCGCTCGCGTTAGACGACCGGACCGACGCGCTCGCGGATGAAGTGCGCAAGCAGCTCGAAGCCGCTCTCCGCGCGCTGGCGCGGTCGATGACGGCCGCGAGCCCAGCGGCAGTGGGTCAGCCATGACCCAGCTTGCGGAGATCCAGTCCCATATCGGCAGCATGAGCGAGCTGCTCGACGTTGTCGGCGCCATGCGTTCGCTCGCGGGGATGCGCGTTCAGGAGGCGCAGCGCACGCTGCTGGGCGTTCGCCGCTACGCCGAAGCGATGGCAGGCGCGATCAGCGCTGCCCTGCTGCTGATGCCGGAGCCTGCCCCGGCGCCGTCGGCGCACGGTCGGCGGGCGCTCCTGCTCTTCACCGCCGAGCACGGGTTCGTCGGAGGCTTCAACCAATCCCTCGTCGAGTCCGATGAGGCGGCCCCCGCGCCGCATGATACGTTCTTCGTGCTTGGCAGCAGGGGCGCCGCCCTCGCGTACGAACGGGGACGACAGGTGACATGGACCCGGCCGATGGCCACGCGCGCGGCGAGTGCCCCAGAAACGGTCCGCAGCCTGACCGCCGAACTCTATCGGCGCATCGCGCGCGGCGAGATATCTCGTGTCGAGGTGGTTTTTGCCCGCTCTCGCCAGGCTAGCCGATCAATTATCGAGCGTCGTCTCCTCCTCCCGCTCGATCTTGCTTCGCTTGCAGAAAAGCGCCCGGGGCAAGCGCCTTTTCATAACCTCGAGCCGCAGGCGCTGCTGGAGAAGCTCATGGCCGAATATGTCTTCGCTCTCCTCACCGAGGCCGCCATCGAATCGATTGCGAGCGAGAACGCGGCACGGTTTGCTGCAATGGACTCGGCGCATGAAGGTGTCACCGCGAAGCTGGAGCAACTCCATCAATCCGCACGCCAAGCACGGCAGTCGGAAATCACGGCCGAATTGCTCGATCTCGTCACGGGAGCCGAAGCACTCACCCCACCGACGCACGCGCGTGACAAACGCGAACCAACCGCGGCGCACCCACAATGAGCGTGAAGTCCGCTACTGGTGGAATTGCTGTCCGATGCCAAATGTTCGGAATGGGTCAACACCACCCATCCCGCAATGCCGACGGGCCAAAAGTTCACTCGACATCCCCGGCACAAATTCAAAAACGAAACACAACCGGATTTGCAATTGGGACATCGGGTGGAACATCGGGCGATTTTTCCCGAGCGGTTTTATGGGCGGTGAACTTCCGCTTCGGCCGTATATTTCTGCGGGCAGGCGTGATGCTCACCTGCTGCTCGATCGCGCCGTCGATGGCGGCAGATCGAGCTGCGACGGCCTATAGATTGACGAAAACGGTCGCCCTCGGGGGCGGTGAACGCTGGGACTACGTGGTCTTCGATTCTTCCGCCAAGCGCGTGTTTGTTGCGCATGGCGACCATGTGACAGTCGTTGACGAAAAGAAGGACGAAGTGATCGGCCAGATCGGCACCTTTCCGGGCGACGCGCACGGGATTGCCGTGGCGACCGGGACGAACCAGGGCTACACCGACGACGGCAAGGCAGGGACCGCGGTGGCCTTCGATCTGGCATCGCTGAGGCCGCTGAAGCGGATTGCGGCCGCGCCGGATGCCGATGGAATCATCTATGAACCGGTGACCCGCCACATCTATGTCATCAACGGCGATAGCGGCTCTCTGACGGTCATCGACCCAAAGGCGAGCGCGGCCATCGCGACGATTAATGTCGGGACCGGATTGGAAGCGGGCGTCGCGGATGGCAAGGGCAGGCTTTTTGTCGACGGCGTCGAGAATCACGACATCGTGCGAATCGATGCCGAGACCAATGCGGTCGAAGCCCACTGGGTGATGCCTCAATGCAAAAGGCCGCACGGCTTGGCGATTGATCCCGAAACGCGGCGCCTCTTTGCGACGTGCGCCAACAACATTCTGGTCGTGGTGGATGCGGACCGCGGGACCAACGTGGCGACCCTGCCCATCGGCGGCGGCAGTGACGGGGCTGCCTTCGATCCGATCCGCAAGCTGATTTTCAGCTCCAACGGCGAGGGAACATTGAGTGTCGTGTCGGAGAAGGATGCCCAGACATTCATCACGACCGACACGATCAAGACGGCCCCCGGCGCAAGAACCATGGCGATCGACCCAGACACGGGCCGGCTCTTCCTGGTCGCCGCGGACATCGCCAAGATCGATCCCCCGGCGGCGCCGGGCGGCAGGCCGCACGTGACCTACGTGCCCAATTCGCTGAAATTGCTTTATTTCGATCCGGTCAACTGATTGGGGCTGTTGCGGCGGCGATGACGCCTACCGCCGCTCCCCGGGTTCAGCCGGGATGCGTTCGGCGCCCTGGTCGGTCACGAGAATGCAGACGACGATGAAGGCCGCGATCGTCAGGGAAGACGTGATCCGGCTCAGATCAAGTCCGCCCTCGGCGTGCGGTTTCGTCAGCAGATCGCCGAGCGAGGCGCCGAGCGGCCGGGTGAGGATGAACGCCGCCCAGAATAGCAGCGTGTGGGACACGCTCGTCCAGAAGTACGCGGCCGCGATGACGGCAATGGTGGCGCCGAACACGACGGCGCCCCCGTCGAAGCCAAAACCCCAGGAATCGGCCAGGAAATCGCCGAGCGCGGTGCCGAGCGTGTTGGAGAAGAAAATCGTTGCCCAATAAAACAACTCGGCTTTGCGCGTGGTGATGTCGCTGACCGACGCCGATCCCGTCGCAAGACGCCACCACGCGAGAACGAGCAGCACCGCGGCGAGCAAGAGGATCGACGAGAGGGGGTAGCCGAGACCGAGCGAGCGGTCCAAATAATCGGACAGCGTCGTACCGGTAGTCGTCGTCGCGACGATGACGGACCAGTACAAGAACGCATGATAGGATTTCATCGCCATCTGACCGGCCAGCGTGACGATCAGGATCCCGAGGAAAATAATGGTGCTGACGGCATAGCCGAGGTTCAACGTCATGGAGAGCGCGTCGCCGCCAGTCTCGCCCAGGGTGGTCGCACTGATCTTGATGATCCAGAACGCCAGCGTGACTGCCGGGACCTTGTTCATCATCGAGGACTGATTCATCGTCACGACCTTCCGGCGGCTCTCCGGCGCAAAGGTTAGCGCACGTTCCACCGCGTCAGCATTGCGGCATTCCAAAGTTCTAGCGTGCGAGAATTATCGCTGCCATTCGCCGGTGACCGCGAAGGTGCGAGCGGTCGCCAAAAGACGCGTGGGGGAAGAGCCATCATGGCCGCGGAACGTATCCGAAAAACCAATAAGGGTGCGCAATGTGCCATGCCTCTCGCAGGATGCGGCTCTTTGAACCTTCCATCTCGCTGTCTCCAAGATCGGCGACGCTGTTTCGCTCAGATAGCGGCAGTTGAGCAGCCCTTAACGGAGGATCGCTTGGGGGGAAGCCTCCGGCCCATCAGCCCCAGGGACCTTTATGGGTCGGCGGCGTGCTTGTGTCCCAAGGGCCTTTCGGATGCGCGTCGGCGTCCCGAGGGAATTGCGGCGCCTGCATCTCCAACTCGGTAACGGCAATGCCGCCGAGATTGCGCAGCCGGGCGATTCGGTCTGGGATCGGCGGATGCGTCGAGAACAGCCCGCTCAAGAATGCGCCTTTGGGCGCGGCGATGCAGAGGGCGGATACCGGCGAATCCGTGCGCGCGATGTTGGTATCGCCGGCCTCGAGGCGCTGCAAAGCATGGATGAGACCAATAGGATTGCGCGTGAGCTTCGCCGAACTGACGTCGGCGAGATATTCGCGCTGGCGTGAGATCGCCATCTGCACGAGGCGCGATGCGAGCGGCGCCACAACGAGCAGGATTGCAAGCAGCACGACCACAACGAGTGTCAATGCGATCCGCGCGCCCGAAGCCCCGCGTTCGTCGCGTGACCGCGCGGGCCGGTAGCCGTATCCACCCCACCCCATCGACCAATAGGCGACATTGCCGAGGAAATGTGCCAACAGCACGATGACGCCGGCCATCGCCGCGACCACAGTCGTATAGCGAACATCGTAATCGGCGACGTGCCCCGTCTCATGACCGATCACGGCCTGCAATTCCTCGCGCGTGCAGGCTGCGAGAATGCCCGTCGTGGCCGTGATCATCGCGCGCTTGGGCGACGAGCCACTGGCAAAGGCGTTGAGCGCCGGCGTATCGATGACCATTGGCCTCGGCGCCGACACGCCCGCGGCGATTGCCATTTCTGAGATCACGTCGATGAACCGCCGCTCGAGCGGGTCGTCTGGGTTGGCGTCGCGGGCGCCAGCGAAGGACGCGAGGATCTCGGCGCCCGAACTGAGCGTGATCAAGCCCCAGATCAGCCCGGCGCCCGACAGGATCGCTGCGCCCATGAGCGCACCCGGCCGCGGCGGCCCAAACAGATCCAGCAGCACCGCACCGGCCGTCAGTTGGTCAACTTGCTCCGCCGGCAGGTTCCAGATCAGCTCGATGATTGCGACGCCCCACCCGACGACGTAGCCAACGACCGCCGAAATCAGCAGCAGGACGACGAAAAGTATAAGCGTATTGCGCTTGTTCCGCGCGATAGCGCGGCGAAAATCGGTGTTGTAGAGCGTGGCCGACCGGTCAGCCATGACAGGTGATCAAGTAAGGCGCACGTCGGGCACAGCTTCGGTCGCGGACCGCTCGGTCTCGGGCACCTGGTACATCGTCTCGGATGTGAAACCGAAGGACGAGGCGAGCAGCACGCCCGGGAAGGACGCGACCCGGATGTTCTGCACCTGAACCGCGTCATTATAATGCTGACGCGCGAAACTGATCCGGTTTTCCGTCGAAGATAGCTCCTCCATCAAGCTCGACACGTTCTGTTGCGAACGAAGCTGTGGGTAGGATTCGACGAGGGCAAAAAGCTGGCGCAGCATGCCGGTCAGATTGTTCTCGGCCTTCATCGCCTCGTCAGGCGTGCGGGCGTTCACCGCCTGGTTGCGCGCCTCGATGACCGCCGTGAGCTGCGCCTTTTCGACCGCCATCGCGTCCTTCACCGCATTGACGAGGTTTGGGATGAGGTCATGCCGGCGCTTCAGTTGGATATCGATCTGCGACCAGGCATTGCGCACTTCCTGGCGCCCGGCCACGAGGCCGTTATAGACGCCGATGAACACGATCACCAAGAGGACGATGATTCCCAAGACGACATAAAGCCCGGTTGACATCGGCCGATCCCTTTTTGCGCAAAGCGTTGCAGCGCGGCGTTGTCATCTTAGCCAGAAGCGGGGAAGGCGGCCAAGTAGCGCAACCAGACCGCGCATGAGCAAGTGTCGCCGCCTCCCCGGCGCCCGATCTGCACTTGGCTGAGGGGCCCGAGGTGGCGCATCTCGCCTGAGGCAAACGCGGCCGATGCTCCCTGCTGGCAGATTTTGTTGCAGAAGTCGGCGATTGGAAGGAGTTGGGGGACTTAAACAATTTTTTTGAAGCTGTTGTCTGTCGCCTGCTCTATCGGGA